>TARA_R110002111_G_scaffold18931_2_pt1 | contig 166868 bp, 127 predicted proteins | sample TARA_R110002111 | Tara Oceans TARA_R110002111 (sample SAMEA4397363) | marine metagenome | biome: Polar Biome; feature: [ZZZ] marine water layer (ENVO:01000295); material: water (ENVO:00002006), including particulate matter (ENVO:01000060) such as... | depth 199 m
CATGTTCTAGTAGTATATATCTAGTACGCTTAATTGTAACAAAAAGATGAACTCAAATTGCGAAAATCTTCCTGTTCTCCTCTTATTATTATCAGCAGGTTGGCCGGAGTCAATTTACTCTGTTTCCCGAAATTGCTGACTCATATCAATTTATGGATAGAATCTCCTGATTTTAAGTGCAAAAATGAAGTCTCTCAAATAAAAATAAATCAGATTTCGTGCCCATCTTCCCGTCAGATCAATGAAACAACATAAATTAAATCGTCTTAGAGGTCGTTGAATCTTCCCGGGAGAGAATCATGGGGGACGATTCTCGTGCAGGCCGGGGGAGTAGGTGTAAAAAGAGTCTGTTGCAGAAAAAGGGCCTGATATTGAGTGAGCTTCGTTATTTTTCGTTCTCGATTCTTTTCCCTTTCCCAGACCGTTCTTCCCGAAATCAGTCTACAGTATTACCGGCGATTGGTCTAAAATAGAATGGGGCTGTTTCAGCAGCCACAACAGGGGAATGGTGGTTGTTTCCTTATTGAATGGTTTCAGAACGGGAATTATTTACGCAATGGCTTGTCAAAATCGCATGTCGCCGGATCGACGTTTTCTGATGCTGGCTTTGGGAATGATTGTCTGCCTGTTGAGCATGTCCGCAGAGAGCCGGGCAGAAAATAAACCTGTGGGATCTGTGTTTGTTGACATCCCGGAGCAGGGACAGGTTCGCTTTGAAACGACTGAGAAGGAAGATAAGGTTCCAGCACGATTTCATCTGGAGCCGCATACGTTTCCGTTCAGCTGCCAGTTTAAACGAATGAGTGGGCCGGTGCGCGTGTATGATGTGACATTTCCTTCGCCGGTTCAGACGGAAGTCAAAGAAAATAATACGGTCCACGGCCATTATTATCAGCCTGAAGGTCCCGGGCCTTTCCCCGCCTGTGTCTGCCTGCATATTCTCGGAGGTGGTTTTGAGCTTTCCGAGATGTCTGCGAATGCACTGGCCCGGCAGGGGATTGCGGCGTTGACGATTAAGATGCCTTATTATGCGCAGCGGCGTGGCGTGGGGGAGCAGAGTCGCCGACGCATGATTTCTTTTGTTCCCGAGCATACTGCGGAAGGAATGACACAGGCGGTGCTGGATGTACGGCGGGCAGCCGCCTGGCTGGCGAGTCGCGAGGAGGTGGATGCCAACCGCCTGGGAGTGACGGGAATCAGCCTGGGGGGCATCATGTCGGCACTCTCCTCAGCTGCAGAGCCCCGGTTCAAGAAAGTCGCCATCTATCTGGGAGGAGGCAATCTGGCTTTGGGGATCTGGGAAAATCCTCATCCGCATGCCAAACAGTTCCGGCAGCAGTGGCTGCAGAACGGGGGCACCTATGATTCTTTTCTGTCGATCATGTCTCCCGTTGATCCTCATACATACGGACATCTGCTGAAAGACCGCGATGTGTTGATGGTGGTGGCGAAACACGATGAAATTCTGCCCCCCAAAAGCTCTATCGCGTTATGGGAGTCGATCGGTAAGAAGCCGGAATTAGTCTGGCTGGACTCGGGCCACATTACGGCTGCGATGTATATCTTTGGCGAAACACAGCGTATGACGACGTTTTTCTCGCACTGGAAATAAAACGCGGTTGCACAAACGAGGCGTTAATTTCGCAACACTTTTCGCAGCATGTGAATCGCAACACATAACAGGCCGATATTACCGGCCCACAGGGACCAGCCCGGTTCAATTTTACCCAGCTTCGATAGATTCATCATCAACAGGACGATGGGGTAATAAAACAGAAGAATCGGCATGAAAACCAGAAAGAAGCTGGTCAGGAACTGGCGGCGTGCCTGGGCAATGGAAAACGGACAACCGACCAGGACGAAAAAGAAACAACTGCAGCTTAATGCAAAGCGGCTTGAAAGCGCGGTTTTAAGCTTGTTCTTCCGTTTATCTTCTTCCTGATTATGGGGTAAATTGGAATTGATCTCGGGGGAGCTGAATCGCTCAAAATCTCCCAGGGCTAAAACCATGGCGACTTCAATATCACGCTGAAATTCGAATTCCTCTTTCTCTGCCCGCATATCCACTAATTCTGTTTTGATCGATCGAACGCTCATGTGTCTTGGCTTGGCCATTGACGTCTGACTGGGAAGCGGAAAAGGAAAATCGTCTTTTTCTACGTAGAATCGAGGCTTTCCGGGAAAGTCGATGTGTCCCTTTAAAATGTGCAGAATGACCTGCTGGTTGCTGAGATCAAATTCCAGAGTCGCTTCTTCCGCCTGGAGATGCACGGGTTGCTTGTTTGGCGGAGAATATCGGAATGTGGGAACAAGCAGCGTTTTATCGCGAACTCCCATGACGGTGATCGAGATGCCACTCGCAGGGTCATGTATCTGATTCTGGGAACGGAGTTTTTCCAGAAAGATTGTTTCGAGTTCGCTGGCAATGGTTTTTTCAATGTTTTTTTCTGCCCACGGAATGATCTGATCGCTCAAGAGCAGAGATCCCAGACTGAGAAATCCTCCCAGGATAAACGAAGGCCAGAGGAGTGAGAGCACATTGATGCCGGCGGCCTTGGCGGCTGTGATTTCCTGATCGCCGGCGATTCGTCCATAAACCACGCAAACTGTTAACAGTAATGTGGCGGGAATGGTAAACGGTAACATGCTGGGCACGATGAAAGGCAGAATCTTAAAGACGAGAAGCGCCCCCAGACCCTGATTGGAGGCTTGCTGGAACGCGCCCACAAACACCAGCAACACAGTTAGAACCGTGATCATCAAGGTGAAAACGCGCAGTAATTCGAAGAGAATATAGCGCTGAAGCAATCGCATGAGTGATGTTATTAATATTGGAGAAACAGGAAGTGGGTATGGATTTGATAATCGGCTTCGATTTGCAGAGATCGACCGAAACTGTACCGAAACTGTATACGGGAAGATGCAGGATTGAGTCAATATCAGACGCGAAGGTCTGGCTGCCTGTTCACGTGATTTGGTCCTGGCAAAAACAAACCGAACGCAAAAGTAACTGGAAAGTCGTTTTGTGCAGACCAGATCCCGTCATTGGGGTATCGGCATATCAGTCATAATCAGTACAGCTATTTCACTGGAGGGATTTACTTTACCCCGAAATTGGATAATTTTCACTTTAATTACAGCGTGGAAACGTGTGCAGACTATTAATTGAGAATGGTGTCTGTCCAACAGGTATTCTCATGTCGAAACAGCAAATCGGCTGGGTGATCTTAAAGGGGCACTGGTTAAGAACAAATAGCAAGAAACCTTATCGTATGGGGAAACGGGAACAATGGTAAACGCCTTAAAAAACGCACCAGTTCGATCGTCATTTTGTGATGACGAAGATTTTCTCGAGTTGATCGAGATGTTCGTTGACGGAATTGAAGAGAAAAAAACGATCCTGCGACGGGCTTCCGCTGTGGAGCATGCTGAAGAACTCAAAGTACTGGCCCATCAATTGAAAGGTGCCAGTGCGGGTTACGGGTTTGAAGAGCTTTCACAGATCGCGGCTGAATTAGAGATCGCCTGTAAAGCGGAAGATGAGTCTGGCATTAAGCAGCACAAGGAAATCATGTTAAATCACATGGACCGGATTTTAGTTTGATGAAATTGATCTGATTTCGCCCTGCCAGAAGCCTTGTTCAAACAGGTCGATTGTGCTGAGTTTCCAGGCGATCGACTGCGCGAGAGAGGGCCGCCATTCTGGTAATGAGTGCGATGGCTCTGTTACGCCCCGGCAGGCCCATGCCGGCTCGATCAAACAGAATCGATGTTTTACGATGGCTTTTAAACGAAGGCTGCACTTCGTCGACTTCCGTACAAATCGATTTCCATTCCGATTTGAGTGGGTCTGGCAGGAATTGCGGGACTCCCTCTGCTAATTCCAGTATCTTTTCCGAGAGATCAAGGAGCAGGTGCCTGGCATCGTAATCTGCTGCCTGGAATTGCCTTACGATATTTGACAAGGCTTGCTGAAATTCTTCAATCTTCATAGTTCACCAGCTTTTCAATCGAACTCTCATTTATGATCGATCGCATGATTTTTGCTGAGTTTACTCTCTCAACAGGTTAAGATCAGGGCAGAGACGGTTGAATTTTCAGGGTTCTTATTGACCTGAACTGTCAATTCTTTGTAAATATGGGCTACTGATATTAAATCTTGTTATTCTATTTGAGCCTGCAGTCTGAATTCAATAGATCAGTCAGGTAGTGATGTTCATCTTGAATAGAAACCAATCATAACAAAAGTCGTTTTCACGGGGAGTCTTTCATGTCCAGGTTAAACCAGGCGGTATTTGGTTTGCTTCTGATTGCTGCGGGCTATGTTCTGGGGGCTTCTCAGAGTTTTCAGAGCCCTATCTTACACGCGCAGCAAAATTCAGGGACTCCTACCGAGGAGACCGAAGATAAAATTAAGCGTGGCGTAAAACAGTTGGTTGAGGCGCAATCGGCTCTGGAACAGGAGAATTTCATGCGGCCGGCCACCAAAGGGCTGAATTCGTTTGCTGTATCCTGTGGCGGTGTTAATGCACTGGATGACCTCGAAGCCGGGAATGGCGTTGATCCGGAAACCTTTGCCGGTTTGTATGCCGGTCTCGCCAAGCCGGATGTGGCTGCCCAACTGGGCCGCGATGATCAGGGAAGAATCACGTACAAGAACAAAATCGTTCGCATGTATCCTGTCTCCCGGTTGAAAAAACTGTTTGCCACCCGTTTGAAATACACGGGCGAAAATCAGGAAGACGCTGGCAGTTTTTAATCTGGCCGCCTGATTCATTTTGCAGTTGTTTGTGAAGCAGACTCTGCCACGCGGTGAACTGCCTGCAGGGGGAGCTTGAAGTCACACTGAGTCGCCAGCCATGTCTGGAGATCTGTTTTTACGACCGCTTTAAAAGTCAAACAGTCTGCTCCCGCCTGTTTTTGAATTGTTTGGCGGGGAAGACGAACCAGGAACTCGGTCACCTGGATTTGATTGACCTGTTGCGTGCCGCTACAGGACAGGTCCAGCGTGTCGGCCTGTAATGTAAGCGATGAGTTCAACTTGTCGGTTTGAAATTTCCGTGGTTGTCGCTCTGTACGAGAGAGAGTGGCACCGCCGTATTCGAGACTGATCGTTTCCACTTTCGAGTGAGCAGGGTGCAGGCAACTCAGGCGGACTTCAATCGATTCTGAATCCTGAGATTGATTGGCGGCTGAGGCGGACAAAGTCAGTCTGTCTTTGTTCTGCGGGATTTTCAAAAGCGTCATTTGCATTTTCCGGAAACCGTTGACGCTGATCCTGACGTGGCGCGTTTGCGGGGCATCCAATTTGATGTGCAGAAAACTTGAAGCAGTCGATGTGATTTTCAGCGAAGTCGCGTGGTCGCGTTCGAGGTTCCAGGTACGCAGAGCAGGGCCGGCCAGCAGAAATTTCCCACACTGAATTTCTGGTGGAGGGGATGCGGAATTCCCGGAAGGATTGCCATCCCATGCCTGGCCATTCAACGCCTGTCTGGCGAGATGCAGGGACCATTGCCGGAATAATTCTGAAAAGTGGAGCGCTGTGAGTTGCTCTATTTTTTTGACGCCGGTTAAAGGATGTTGCGTAAATCGATAAGGAAAACGGTGATCGGGTTCGATCTGATTGCACCAGCCCAGAAACAGATTGACGGCTCCCCGGCAGCCATGATTCCGCCAGAGCTGGGCGCGATAGTAGTCGGGGACCACCAGCGGATAGGATTCGGGGCTGCGATAAAACTCGCTGATGCGGTAATCTCGGTTTGTAAAACCGGGTTCCATGATGTGCGCGATGCCTTCATTTAACCAGTCTTCCTCATCCGGTAACGGCCCGCCATGTGAGCCGGACTGAAAAGCGCGAATACTGGAGATGGCAGCGTGTGTGACTTCATGGCTCAGCAGATCCAGCAGTTCCTGACCGGGTTTGAGCGTGGAATTGAGATACAGCATGTCGCAGTGGTTGCTGAACGGTTCGGGAACCGTCTCCCGAAAATCGCTGGGACGCACAAAACCATTGATGGCTGTTTTGCCCCCCTGCAGCTTGTTTAACCAGGGGGAGAGGAGAATGGTAAATCGCTCACTGTCATCAATATCCCAGATCGGACCACATTGACTGGTAATCTGATCCAGAACGCGCTGTTCCATGATTTCAATAATTTCAGCAGCAAGACCGTTCGCCAGTTCTTCCTGCTGCTGTTGATCATCCAGGTAAATGGCCACGCGGGGACTTTGTTGAATCAGTCGTCCTTTGATACGGGTATATTGATTTTTGTCGGAGAGACTGCCATCAGTTACGAATAAAAAGAATGAGCGCTCGGTTGCTGCCGGCTCTGATTCAGAATCCGATGCAGCCGCTGGTTCACGATCTATCCGGGGGGCTGCAGATGGCGAAATGTCTGACTGACTTTGTGCAGCCGCTGTCTGGGGAATGCGGACAGAGGCGGTATTTTGAAAGTAACAGCCCGCCGGAGGCCGGTCGCCGGTATCGAACTCTGCTGAAAGCGTCACCGTTTTTGATTGTTGAGGCGTTCGTTCCAGGTTGTTAATGATCAGCACATACTCGTCGTCACTTGTAAGCGTCAGTGGAAAGTCTGGGTGCTTTCCAGACGCGACAATGTTAACAGGCTGGTTCCAGTTCAGAGGCAGAGACACTGGTACCACTGGTTTAAGTGTGGTGATCTCGCGTGAAGGAGTTCGACCGGCGTTCGCGTGTCCGGCCCAATCGGTCCGAGAGATTTGAATCCCCAGCACGATGAGCAGAATTGTCATCGAGGACAAAATCACTGTTAGTTTATTGAAGAACAGTCGATATAACATGCGCGGAGACAGTGCCGGAAATAGTGGAGAACATTGATTTACGGAATTGATCGTGCGTCGACGTTTTTTCCATCAATCACAGGTTTTGATCGCTGGAGAAGTGCGGTGAATCTCTGTTAAAGATCGACAAATCAGCGGGAAGTTAATGAGGAGAATCGACCTGATGTGGATAAGCTGTGGGTGTGAGGGCTGCAAAATGGTCGATTTGATGTGGACGAATGGATATGCTCCGGTCCGTTTCAATAGAACAGGTTCTCGAAATCGTAGATTTCGCTAAGTGGGCCTTGATCCTCAATTTCCCCATAATCGGACTATAAATTACGCCGATCCTTCAGTCCGTGCCGACAATCGCTTTTCAAGTCGCACCAAATTTGGAGAATTAAGAGAAAATCGGGGGAATTTCCTTCAATGGTGTCCGAGATTGAATATACAATGGACAATTGAGGAGAATGCGCAATTTGGCAATCGCCGATCTTGGTTTGAGTTATAGCATTCTTGCCTAAAGTTACTCGGGAGAGAAATCATGTCAGTATGCAGGTTTGGAATTTCAATGTTTGCGTGGGCAGCATCAGCGCTGTTGTTGTGCTCCACGGAAAGTTTTGCTGAGAACAAACTTCCAGAAATATCAAACATTGGCCAGATCCTCAGTTACCAGAACAGTGACGGCGCGCATTATTATGCTCTGCAGTTCAAAGCGGATCGGCTACCGGCTGATGTGCATTCCGGTAAGCAGATCGCCATTCTGTTTGATACCTCTGCCAGTCAGGTAGGAGAGCACCGCACACAAGCTCTGGACGTTCTGAAGTCTTTTCTGAGCGAGTTGCCCAACGATGCTACAATTGCCATCTATGCCGTTGATGTGCAATGCACGCCATTTGTGACGGAATTCGTAACACCCCAAAGCCGACAGGCCAAACTCGCTCTCGCCTCTTTATCCGCACGCGCACCGCTGGGAGCAACCAATCTTGCTCAGGCTTTAAAAACAGCGATGCAGGGCCTGCAGGATCAGCCCGTTCAATCGATGATCTATATTGGCGATGGAATGAGTTCTGCCCAGTTGATTTCCCTGCCGGAAATGGCTGCACTCACGAGCCAACTGGCAAAACAGCATATTCCCGTTCACAGCTATGCTGTCGGACCACGAAAAGATTTACAACTGCTCGGGACGTTGGGAGTTTACACAGGTGGTGTGGTTCTCACGGATCGGGCGGAAGGTAAGAAAGATCTTCCTGCGATTGCCGGTAAGGAACTGGCCAAAGCGGTTCAAGCTCCCGTTTTCTTTCCGGAAACGATTCAGGTTTCAGATAAGGCATTGGACTTAAATACGCCGCAGGCTTTGCCGGTTCGTACTGACCGTGACACGGTTTATCTTGCCAAAGGTGAACTCTCAGGCCGGTTATCGGTTGAGCTGAGTAACAAACATCTTAATGCGATCTGGAAGTTTAACGCTCCCGTTTCGCAGGCAGTCAACAGTTTTCTGGCCGTTCCCTGGGTGAACTATCAACCGGGTCAGGAATTGGGAGTTGCCTTTGCCGGACAGCGTATGATGAATCTGGCACGCACTGCCCATGAAGAAAATATGACACAACTGGAATTCGCAGGCACACGAGCCATTCGAAGTGGAAATTTCGAACAGGCTGCCAAATTTGGTAATTTGCTCCAGCAGCTTGATCCCGGCAATTCCCGCGGTAATTCTCTGCTGAAAATGTCAAAAACATTCAAACAGGATCAGTTGGCTCAGTCAGATGCGAAAGATCCCGCTGCTGAGCCGAAAGCGGAACCCGCCGCTGACCCCAAGACTGAGCCGGAAGCAAAAGCGGACGCGAAGCCTCCCATTGATGATGCCATCAGTAAAGTCGAACAGTTAAGGCAGATTAAGGGAGCCCAGATGAAAATCGAGGTTTCCAATGCCATTGAAGAAGCCCGCATGCTGACTGCAGAAAATCCGGACGGAGCACTCGGGTTATTAAAACGTACGCTGAACTTTGTTAAATCGACTTCGGATGTCGATGTTGATCTGCGTCAGCAACTGGAAAGCCGTCTGAATAATATGATGGTTGATGTACGCAGCCAGATGGAAGTTTCTGAAACACGGCGGATTCGTCAGCAGCAACAGTTGGCGCAGGTCGAACAGCAAAAACGTCTGGTCGACAAAATTCTTCTGGAAGACGAAAAACTGGAACAGTTGATCGACCGTGTTCGTTCGCTGATTCAGGATGGAAAGCACGGAAACACGGATGCCTATGAAGAGGCAGAAGCCGTTTCCCGTGTTGCCGTAGATATGGAACCCGGTAATGGGCCTGCAACCGCCGCTCTGTTCACATCAGAAGCAGCCGGACAGTTGGACAAAGTCTTCCGGATGCGTTCTTTGCGATCTGACCGATTCCTGGAAACACTTTATCAGGTTGAACTGTCGCATGTTCCGTTTCCTGATGAACCTCCGATACGCTGGCCGGCAGCACCAGTCTGGACCGCGCTGACAGAACGTCGCAAGAAATGGGCCGCCGTTGACCTGCATCGCAACAGCCCGGCGGAACAGCGGATTTCTGAAGAACTGTCGAAAGAAACAGAAGCGAACTTCGGAGATATTCCGCTCTCCGAAGTGATGACATACTTTTCCGAGTTGCACAGTATCACGATTCTGATTAACTCCAATGATCTGGGTGAAGAAGGTTTGACCGTTGACGAACCTGTCAATGTATCATTGAGCGGAATCAAACTGAAAAGTGCCTTGAACATCATCTTAAAACCGATCGGTCTGACTTACGTCATTGAAGATGAAGTGATGAAAATTACAACCAGCGTCAAGGCCGAAGAAATCTACAGTACTCGTGTCTATCCTGTTGGTGACCTTGTCATTTCGGTTTCGGCCCAACAGTCTTCTGTCGGTAGTAGCCAGGGTGGCTTTGGCGGTCAGCAGGGTGGTCAGGGTGGCGGTCAGGGTGGTGGTCAGGGCGGTGGCGGCTTCGGTGGCGGCGGTCAAGGTGGTGGCGGCGGCGGTCAGGGATTTTTCAATGTCGCACCTGAACTGCTGATGATGAATGGCGCTAAAACTCCAAAAGGACAGAATCAACCTGCGAAAAAAGCTCAGGGCAATGCTGCCAAAGCAGAAGTCAAGCCGATTAACGATCCGGAAATGAAAGCCATTCTGGACGGCATCTTAGGCCAGGCTGATTCAAAACCGTCCCAGGCACAATTTCAGGTTGAGGACAATCCGTTTCAATTTGATAACCGTACGATTGAACAACTCAAAAAAAAACCGGAAAGCGGGAAGTAGACGGGAAATCGACGCCACCTGGTGTCCCTGGACAATCTAACTTAACAGAACGGAGCCCTTCTAAAGAGAAAGGCTCCGTTTCTGTTAAAACGCCGTCAGAAAAAAAGGATGATGTCAAGCTACCATTAATCGCTAACATCAAAGATCCGGCTGCGTTCTGGAATGATTATTTTTCCAAGCGAAAACCAGCGCCGGAACTGGTCAATGATTTGATTTTCAATTTGCATCAGGCAGGCAAACACGAACATGTGATTGCTGCCATCAATGCAGCCTTGATTCATAATCAGTCACAGCCCTGGATGTATGATGTCCTGGCATTGTCGATGGAAATCGTCGGAAGTCCCCCGCAGGAGATTCAGCGTGTGCTGCTTTCTCGCATTGATTTTTCTGCCACGGATGTTCCCAGCATGGTTTTTTCGGCAGCCTATCTCTCCCGATTTAAGGCTGAAGAGCAGGCCCTCAAGCTGTATCAGCAGGCAGCCAGACTGGAACCAGACCGGCCGGAGCCTTATATCATGGGGCTGCGACTTGCTGAGAAACTGAAAGATGCGCAGGCCATCCAGTGGGCGGCGACAGGCATTTTGACTCACGTCTGGGTGAACGATCATCAAAAATGGCATGAAAAGGCGTTGAATGCATTGGCCGAGCTGGAGCAGTCGTTCAAAAAGTCAGGTCGAAATGCAGAAGCCGAACAGGTGCATTCAGCCAGACAACAGGCTTTACAACGAGACTTAAAACTGGAACTGACCTGGAACGGCGATGGCGATCTGGATCTGATCGTCGAAGAGCCTCTGGGAAGCGTTTGCTCGTTTGAAGCACCGGTCACAGCAGGCGGCGGGGTTCTGTTGAAAGATGGATACGGCCCCAAACAGGAAAACTGCCACGAAGAGTATATCTGTGCTTACGGTTTTCCGGGAACTTATGTAGTGCGTGTACGATATGTTTCGGGCAACATTGTCGGCCAGCGTGCCAGATTGAAAGTGACGCGGTATCTGGGCTCGGAACGTCCTGAGATCCAGTCGATGATTGTCCCCTTAGCGAAAGAGGATCAGGTCATTCGCATTGATCTCTCGAAAGGGCGTCGCAGTCAAAAATCCGGGGTGCCACAGCTGCCTGAAAATTCACAGAAAACAGGTCAGCTTCCCGCACAGAATCGGTCTTATGTTGTCAGCCCGGTTTCGAAAGCAGGGCGGGCTTCCTTGAATCGTTTTCGAGTTTCCAGACAGGTGGGAGCAGGTCAGCAGACCTCGTTCGTTACCGGATCGCAAAATAGTGGCGGCATTGCCAACCAGCCCGTGATCACCGTGATTCCGGAAGGCACCAGTCTGTCAGGATCGGCCCTGGTTTCACCAGACCGCAGATACGTCAGGCTGTCGCTCTCCCCACAATTTACGAATGTGACCGAGGTGTTCACATTCAGTTTTCTTCAGCCTTAGCGGGCTTGCAGAGTTTGTCAGCGGACGAGTCCCGGCGTCACATCCAGATCGAGGGCAGCGATTCGCCCCTGTTCCAGATGATGCCAGGCGATTGCCGCCATGGCGGCGTTATCCGTGCATAAATCGGTCGGGGCAATGCTGAGATGCACGCCGGTTTTGAGTGCCATGTCTGTCAGTCGTTCCCGCAGCAGTGCATTTGCGGCGACACCTCCGCCGACACAGAGCGTGGTATAATTGTACTTTTCGAGTGCCTGCTGACATTTTCCGACGAGCACGTCAACGACCGTTTCCTGAAAACTGGCGGCAAGATCCGCGATGCGATCCGGGGTAAGTGGCGGCGGCTGTTTTTTCGCACCGGGGTTACCCATCGCTTTATAGAGGACTGCTGTTTTCAGGCCGCTGAAACTGAAACGGAGTTCAGGATCTTTCAGAAACGTCCGGGGAAAGGGAAATGCTTTCGAGTTTCCCTGAACGGCGGCTTTCTGGATGGCAGGACCTCCGGGATAAGCGAGCCCCAGAATTTTGGCGACTTTGTCGAATGCTTCACCGGCGGCATCATCGATGGTGGCGCCGATCAAATCAAACTGAAAGGTCTCGGAGCAGTGATATAAATTGGTATGACCGCCACTCACGACCAGTCCGATCGCCGGGAAAATCGGATGTGTCTCCTGCATTTGACAGGCAAACAGATGCCCTTCAATATGATTGACGGCAATCAAAGGAATATCCAGCGTCATGGCCAGTGTTTTCGCCGCCGTTAATCCAATCAGCAGTGAACCCACCAGTCCGGGCTCTGTTGCCACTGCGATCGCAGTCAACTGATTTAATGAGACGCCGGCCTGTTTTAAGGCGTCATCAATGACCGGCAGGATGCGTTCCAAGTGCGCCCGCGAGGCAATTTCCGGTACGACGCCTCCAAATTTTTCATGCAGGTCAATTTGTGAGGAGACGATATTCGAGAGAATCCGCATGTCGCGGGTGATGACGGCTGCCGCTGTTTCGTCACAAGAGGACTCAATCGCCAGCAGGTATTCTTCAGGTTGGTTCATGAATGGTTACGTTGAAACTAAAAAATGAAAAGCGACGTTCGGAGCAAAAGGTCTCCGAAAGTCGCTTTGTTCTGAGAGTCGACTGATTTCATTTCAGCCGCTTGAATTGATTACGTTGTTTGAATGACAAGCTTCGCTCTGTCTGGCTGCGGAAGAGCGGCTGCTTTTTTCGCTGGTTCCGCTGCTTTTGGAGCCGGTTTTTTTTCCGGTTCTTTGGTTTCTTCTTTTTCAGCCGGCTTCGCTTTCTCACTGAGAGCGGTTTCAAGATACTTCAAGGCGAGATCAAGTTGCTTGTCCTTAAATTCATCATCCAGCTTGGCACTATGGTCCAGAATGTCCCGTTTGCGGCGGTATTCTCCCAATTCTTCCAGTTCTTCGTCAGTCAGACGCAGCTGGTAGTTTTCATCGGGAGTAACGCCCCAGACATCAGAGTCTTTGGCGTTTGGAAAACGGTGAATATTTTTGCCGCTGGGGCGATGGTAGCTGGCGGTGGTCAGTTTTAAGGCACTGTCGCCTTCTTCCAGTTCAATCACATTCTGTACGCTGCCTTTGCCCCAGGTTCGTTCGCCTACGATGACGGCCCGTTTATGATCCTGCAGGCACGCGGATACGATTTCACTGGCAGAAGCGGAATAGCGGTTTACAATAATCGCCATCGGAAAACCGGAATAAGTGCCTTCTTTGGTCGCTTCCCATTTTCGATTGCGACTGTTGCGGCCTTCGGTGCTCACGATTTTGCCAGACTCGATGAACATATCCGAAATTTCGGTGGCCTGAGAAAGTAAGCCGCCGGGATTGAATCGCAGGTCCAGAACCAGACCTTTCATTCCCTGTTTGACCAGATCATCAATCGCCGCGTGCAATTCTTCCGAACTGTGTCGGCTGAAGTGAGTCAGACGAATATACCCGATTTTATCTTTTTTATTCAGCATAAAGTCCCAGGCATCGTCTTCTTTGTAAGTGTCTCCCAGTACGGTGGCAACATGAATGAGTTCACGTGTGATCGTTAAAGGGACTGCTTTTTCCGATCCTCTGTGAATCACGGACATGCTGACTTTTTCGCCGGCACGCCCTTTCAGAATCTGGATTGCCTGTGTGAGGGTGAAGCCTTTTGTGGTTTTGCCTTCAATGCCGTCAATCACATCCCCGGCCCGAATTCCTGCTTTGTAAGCGGGAGTTCCCGGCAGCGGTGTCATCACGGTCAGCCGGCCGTTGTTTTCATCAATATGAACCTGAATCCCGATGCCTCCGAATTCCTGCTCGACAACCTGGTTGAAGCGGGAAAGATCCTCGGGACTGATGTAGTTGGAGTATTGATCCAGTTCCTGTATCATGCCGCGAATGGCGGCTTCGAGCAGGACGCGTCGATCAACGTCTTTCACGTAGTTTCGCTCAATCTGCTCATAGGTATCAGCGAACAGTTTCATCATCTGGTAATAGTCATCGTCCTTATCCTTTTCCGTCTCTTTCTCGTCAGCATACGAGAAAGGAGAAATCAGTAAGGAGATCATCAGGGAAAGCAGTAGGTACGAGCTGATCAAGCGGAATTTTTGCATGGACGATTCCTTATGAGAAATACAGAACACAACTCTAGGCAGGCACAAGTAAGATTTTCAAATTGTCGAAATGTGTTTTGTCGGGTGTATTAAAACGCTGAAGAACTTCAATTCCTATTCTATCAGTGTAGGCGATCAGGAAACCAGTGGCAAGATTTGCTCTGTCACCAAAATGATGAAAACAGGTTAATCCCGGAAATACTCCTGAAATTGAATTCTGGCGATCAGACCGATACATTGCACTCAGGACCTTTTTTCACTTTCGTCTTAACCGGACCGAGAACTCATGCAGCCGGATGTTCAAATATTGACAGGTATAGCGGGTTCCGGGAAAACAGCGTATTTGCTGGACCAGTATCGGGAGGCGCTGCAGGCCGGTCTTGTCCAGCATACTCCCGGCACAACACTCTGGCTCTCACCTACCACCCGCTCAAGGCGGCAGGTGCTGGATCAATTATCGTCTGAACAGATGCCAGTCTGCTTTGCCCCCCATGTTTATACCTTTGAAGCGTTTGCCGAGGCGATTTTAAAGGCTCTGGATGAACCGATTCAGACTTTACCCGAGATCTCCAAACGCTATCTGCTGCGCAGTATTGTGGACGACCTGATCGCTACAGAAAAAATTCAGCATTTCAGCTCCATCGCGGGCACGTCCGGTTTTCTGGATCTGGTTTCCAGCTTCATTTCAGAACTGAAACGGGAAGAGATCTGGCCGGAACAGTTTTCAGAGGCATGGGAGCGTCTGAATGCCGACTCGCATCAGAAGGATCGGGAGCTGGCGTTAATCTACGAGCGTTATCAGATCGCCTTACATGAGATGCGCCGTTATGACTCCGAAGGACGTTTCTGGTCTGCGCGAACTGCCTTGCAGGAAGGGCGGTGGGGCCCCTTCGGTCGATTTCGTCTGATCGTGCTGGATGGTTTTGCCGACTTTACGCATACGCAGTACGAAATCCTGGAATCACTGGCACGACGGACCGACAAACTGCTGATCTCGCTGCCTCTCGAAAATGAGTTACGGCGGAATGATCTGTTTGCCAAAGCGGTCGTCGCAAAAAAAATTCTGGAAACCCGTTTGCCCGGCACGATTGATACCGTTCGGTTTGAACAGAACGAGACGCACACTTCGCGCTGGCAGATCAGTCAGGCTTTATTTGACAACCCGCGCGAGATTAAGCCACTGGCGTCAGCCGATCAGATCAAGGTGCTGGCTGTCGCCGGACAGCGTAATGAACTGGAAGTGATCGCCGTCGAAGTCAAACAGCTTTTATTGCAGGGGGTGTTTCCAGAAGAAATTACGGTCGCCTTCCGTTCCACGCTGGAATACGGCAGTCTCATCGATGAAACCTTCACGGCTGCCGGGATTCCTTATTTTCTCGGTCTCGAACAGGCGTTTTCAAAATTTCCTGTAGTCCGTGCCATCTTTGCCTTTTTGCAGATCGAAATCGAACACTGGTCTTTCGACAGCATGATGTCGATTCTGGATTCGAATTATTTTTCGCCAGACTGGCCGGAATACCGCGGGGGGACAGCCGTCCGCAGCCTCTCACGGATCTTACGTCAACTCAAAATCGATTCCGGAAAAGCCGACATCCTGAATGCGCTGGAAAAAGCAAGCCTGAAGGCAGCAGAACGCAGCGTCCGATATCCGAATCAACCGAAGTGGGAACAACAAAAACAGGAAACGGAAGCCGCATATCAGCTCGCCAGACGGCTCGCCGATGCCACTCAACGTCTCAGAGGCAAAGAGCTGTTCGTCACCTGGATCGAAATTCTGATTTCACTGGCGAATGATTTCGGTTTGCAAAAGGTCTGGGATGGGTCCGACACGGAACATGACCCGCTTTACAAGCGCGATCAGCTGGTGTGGGATCGTTTTCAACAACTGCTGTTTCATGCGGTTTCGCAGGTCGATCAGATTGAGCAGTTTCATCAGCGGGAAGCGGCGCCGCTGGATTTGATCGCGTTTCGCAGCCTGATGCTGGATCTGCTCGAACAGCAGACACTCTCCTTACAGCCGGATGAAGCGGGGCGGGTTTGCGTTCTGGATGCTTCCCAGCTGAGAAATTTAAGCGTTCCCTATTTGCTGATCGGCGGTTTAAGCGAGGCCAGTTTTCCGCGGAGCCATCGTGAAGACTGTTTATACAGCGAGAAAGACCGGGGGGAATTGAATCAGCACGGTCTTTCCCTCAAATTACACGCCAATCAGCAGCAGGAGGAAATGTTGCTGTTTTATGAAGTGATGACCCGGTTTTCGCAGCAGTTAGTTTTGAGTTATCCGGCCATCAGTTCTACGGGACAGCCTCTGTTTCCCAGTCCTTATCTGACCGCACTGATTGATCTGTTTGAACCGGGGGCACTCTCGATTCAACATGTGGGCGAGCTGAATCCGCTTCCGCGTCAAGATCAGACATTGTCAAATCGCGACTTGAGGGTGCTGGCCACCGATCAGTTGAAACGGCATCAGCCAGGTCTGTTTCTTAAGCTCCTGAATGAACCGGCATTGCGGGGGACCGCTCTGAATATCCTGGCGGCTGCGGAAATGGCGGTCGCTCGTTTCGAGCGCGAAGGCTTCACAGAGTTCGAAGGGATTATCGTATCGCCTCAGAACAGACAGGCCATTCGAGAACGGTTTCCGCGCGAGTACGAGTTCAGTACGACGCAACTGGAATTGTATCTGTCCTGCCCTTATCAGTTTTTTACGCAGAGTGTATTGGGCATCGAGGTGCCTGAACCGCCGGAGTTGCGGACGAATCATCTACAACGCGGAATTCACGTACACAGTATTCTGACGAAGCTGTATGAACTACTGATTCAGCAGGGGGAGAGTGCGCGATTTTACGCAGCCGATCAGATTGAAACGCTGTTTCTGGAACTGCTGGAACAGCGCGTTTCCGATATGATCGCCGAGACCAAACTGCAGCAGGTGTTGTTGACGATTGAAACACAGATTCTGGAAGACTGGGCGGGTCTGTTTGCGGAACAATCAGAAACGTATGGAAAACTGTTTGACGAACTCTGGGACAGTCCGCCGTCAATCGTGGGCAGAGAAGTTCCGTTTGGCAGAGTGCCGACTGAACCCGATCCCTCACAGGCACATTACCGGCATCTTACATTGGGGACCGGGGACCGGGAAACGCGCGTTCGTGGCCAGATTGACCGCATTGATCTGGGCACGATGAACGGTCAAAAATATTTTAACATCATCGATTACAAAACCGGTCGGGCGCTCCCTTCCGCAACGGAAATTCGTGCGGGGAAAAAAATTCAGCTTGCGCTTTATCTGATTGCAGCCAGAAGACTGGAAATGATTGACGCCGATGCGGAGCCCTTTCATCTGGGTTACTGGAAAGTTCAGGAAACCGGTTTTGTGATGCCTTTGCGGTCTCGTAAACAACTGGTGGAACCGATTTCGGGCGAGGATCTAGAGTTGCTGGAAACCACAATGGAAGGACTGGTGCCTCATTTGGCGCAATTGATTCGCAGTGGAATCTTTCCGGTGCAGATGGACAAACACATTGCCCATCTCGATTCGGCTTTTCAATCTGTCTGCCGCTTCTCTCAGGTGGAAAGTTATCAAAATTCCCTGGGCAAGTATGTCGACTTGCTGCAGTATTCACAAACAGAGCAGGAAAATTCCGAAGAAACTTCCGGATCAAAGTAACGATTTATCATGCCGACTAAGACGACGTACACTGACCAGCAGGCTGCCGCCATCAATCGGCGCGAGGTATCCATTGCGCTGTCTGCCGGTGCGGGATGTGGAAAAACCTTTGTTCTGACACAACGGTTTTTGAAGCTGATCGAGCCGGGCACGCCGCCGGACCGACTCAGTCATATCGTGGCGATTACATTCACGGAACGGGCGGCCCGCGAAATGCGGGATCGAATCCGTGAAACCTGTCTCTCACAGTTGCGCAACTGTCCCGTGGAAGAAGTCGGTCACTGGCAGACGGTGATTCGTGGCCTCGACTCGGCGCGAATCAGTACCATTCACTCGTTTTGCACCTCGATCCTCCGCAGTCACGCGGTGAGTGCCCGGCTTGATCCTCATTTTGGATTACTGGAGCAGGGGACCAGTGATACCTTTTTGCGAAAAGTGGTGCGCGAGGCCGTTCACGATCTCCTGAAACAGGAAAACGCAGACGGCATCCAGATGGTGTATCGGTACGGTCTGGAAAAAACATATGAGTTACTGATCGCGCTGGTCCCGCAGCAGTTTCGAATTGAATTCGATCAGTTCACCGGCATGTCCGTGGAAAAACTGGCGGCCCGGTACCGGGAGTATTGGGAAAAGACCTACATCCCCTTACAGTTGGTGGAAATCGCAAATGCGGACAGCACTCAATTTCTGATCAAGCTGATGAGTGAGCAATCTCCGACGAATGCGAAAATGCGAGAGCGTTTTCAGGTGCTCACAGCGCGTCTCCCGGAATTGATCAGCGGCTCAGAGAAGCTTCGCGGCGAATTGCTGGAAACACTGATCGCACATGCGAAGGTGCAGGGGGCGGGGACTAAAAAAGACTGGGATAATGTTGATGTTTATGAACAGATCAAAGACGGGTTTACTGATCTGCGGACGGCGCTGGGAAAAATATACGAAAATCTTTCGCCGGATGTCTCTCAATTTCTATTGGCGGCTGAATACAGTCTGGTTGTTTTAAGGGCCACTGAATTTGTCGCGAAACGCTACCAGCAGAGCAAAGCCGAGAAAGGCTTACTGGATTTCGATGACCTGCTGTTGCAGACGCGCGATCTGTTCCGCCGAGATCCGTACGCCAGACAGAGAGCCGCTGCCGGGATTCAGTTTTTGATGGTGGATGAATTCCAGGATACGGACCCGGTGCAGAGCGAGATTGTGCGTTCGCTGTGCGGAAAAGAATTACTGACCGGCAAACTTTTTCTGGTAGGTGATGCGAAACAGTCGATTTATCGTTTCCGACGGGCTGATCCGGAAGTGTTTCATCAACTGCGTCTGGAGATCCCCGAAGCAGGGCGGTTGCCTCTGAGTACCAATTTTCGGAGCCAGCCGGCGATTCTGAATTTTACGAACTGTCTGTTTGCTTCCGCGATGGAACAGTATTACGAACCGTTGACGCCCTTTGATTCGGAACAGCACTCGCCCGGCGCCGGTATTGAATTTCTGTTTGCAGCGCCTGATGATCCGGATGTGAAAGGCGCGGATGCGGTGCGGGAGACGGAAGCCGACTGGATTGCCGCCCGCATTCGTCAGTTACTCGAAGACGAAACGCCGCGGATCTGGGCCAAAAATCCCCAGACAGGCGAACGGGAATTACGACGGGCGGAGCCGGGAGACATCTGCATTCTGTTTCGCTCCCTGTCGAGTGTGAGTATCTATGAAAAAGCATTGCAGAAACTAGACCTGGATTATTATCTGGTCGGCGGACGTGCTTTTTATGCACAGCAGGAAATTTATGACCTGAGCAATCTTTGTCAGTATCTGGATAATCCTGATGACGAATTGAGTCTGCTGGGCGTCTTACGTTCGCCTTTTTTCAGTCTGTCAGATGATACGATTTATTCAATGGTGCGCAACGCAGACAGTCTGTCTGCAGCAATGCAGGTGACCCCCCCGGATGAGTTACCGGCGCAGCAGAAACGCCAGGTGAATTATGCGCAGAGTGTGCTGGCCGAGTTGCGTTCGAAAAAAGACCGGCTGTCACTGGTGGAACTGCTGAATCTGGCGATCGAAAGAACCGGCTACGATGCGGGTCTGCTGAATGAGTTTCTGGGAGATCGAAAAATTGCGAACCTGCGAAAGCTGATTGAGCTGGCTCGTAATTTTGAATCGTCGGGTCTGTTTACGCTGAAAGATTTTGTGCAGCGGATCAGGGATTCGATTCTGGAAGAAAGCAAAGAAGAGCTGGCGGCGACGCTACCGGAAACCAGCGATGTGATTCGCCTGATGACAATCCACCAGTCCAAAGGGCTTGAATTTCCGATTGTGATTGTCGCGGATCTGGATCGCAAGTCTCCGGGCGCGGGCAGTGATCCGTTTCTGCATCCTGAATGGGGGGCCTTACTGGGACTGCCTGCGGAGCGGGGAACAGTGCCGGAAAATTATGCGTTTAAGATGCACCGTGCGCTGGAGCAAAGAGCCGATGAAGAAGAGACAGTCCGCCTGCTGTACGTGGCCGTCACGCGTGCCGCCGATTATCTGATACTGTCGGCCGGTTTACCTTACGATCGCAGATATCAGTCGCCTTGGATGAAACTTCTCGCGCGGCACTTTGATCTGACCACCGGAACTCCCGCCATCGATCCGTATCTGGGGCAACTCTCACTGGCGTCGATTCCGGCCGCCCAAATTCCGGAGATCCGCGTGCATCATGAGCAGCCGTCATTCACATTTAAAGCGGAGAAAAAACAAAAGGAATTAAAACCGAGTCAGTTTATTCCCGCATTGGAACAGGCGGCTCCGGCAGACTTTCCGAACGCATACGGGCAACTCTTGCCTCAACGCGGCGCGCGCACGCATGTGAGTGTCTCGTTACTGGAAGTGATTGACGCGGATCTGCAAACATCGTCTCCCCGCTGGCAGGGAGCGTTGGTTGCAGATGCGTCGCTCACAGCGGCGGAAGCCACGCAACTGGGGACATTGACGCATGCCGTCATTGAACGACTGGAACCGGATCGGCCCGAGTTAGCCGCTCAGATTGTGGAGTCGGCTTTGTTCGAGCAGCCACCGGCGGTTCAGCAGAAGTTGCAGCCTTTGATCTTGCGGCAGATTTCAGCCTGGTATGATTCTGAACTGTGTGAGATGTTGCGATCTGCCAGCGTGCATTACCGGGAACTCGACTTTCTGTTGCGCTGGCCCGGAAGTGAGACAGCAGGAGCGAGCACGCCGATTACGGTCACCGGGACGATTGATGCGCTCTTTCAGACGGGCGAAGGTCGATGGGTGCTGCTCGACTATAAAACCGGGTCACGCCTTGCGCAAATGACGGAAGAACAGCTGATTGAAGAGTATGAATTTCAGCTGGGAGTGTATACACTGGCCGTGGAACAACTTATTGGAGGCAGACCTGATTTGACAGGTCTGGCGGTGGTGCATGATACCGTTCGCCTGGTGGAATTCCAGTGGAATGAAAAACGCCTCAATGAGATCTCCGGAAGGCTTTCGCAAGCTGTTTCCCAATTGAATCAACCTACGCCAGCGACAGAAAGTCGTTAACCAATTCCATGTCCAGCGAGTCACTTTCCGAACTTGATTGCTTTCAGCAGCTTTATCATACTCCTGAAATCTTTGCATTAATTCAGCAGCATTCCGGTTCGGAATTTCATCTGCAGAATCAGTTAAGGAAAAAGTATCCGGACGATCTGGTGCGTGCTGCGTTGACCCTGGCGGAATTACGGATCCGCGGGCGGGCCAAATTTTCGCAGGCCGACCAGATGTGGTTCGACCGCAAAAGCTTGGAACAGTCAACGCCGGAACTGGTTTCACGCCATAAAGCAGAACGCTTTTCCGGAACGGTTTACGATTTTTGCTGCGGCATGGGAGGCGATCTGATTGCACTGGCAAAACAGGCGACCGTCATCGGCGTAGATCTGGACCCGGTGCTGTGCCAGTTCGCGTTATGGAACAGTGAAGTGGTTGGCCTTTCTGAAAATGTCAGTGTGTTGAATTCTCCCCTTGAAGAAATTCAGGATCGTGAGGGGCGTTTGCACATTGATCCCGATCGGCGGCCTCATTCGGGCGGAAAAGTCATTCGGATCGAGGATTATCTGCCGGGGCTGGAGACGTTACTGGAGCTGATTCACGATTTCCAGGGAGGTGCCATCAAACTCAGTCCAGCCAGCAATTTTGCAGGTAAGTTTCCCGGAACCGAAGTGGAACTGATCAGCCTGAATGGCGAATGTAAAGAAGCGACCATCTGGTTTGGCGATCTGGCAGGTCAGCAGGAGTACCGGGCGACCGCCATTTCGAAAACGGGCGAAGTTGAGAGTATCGCCGGCCATCCGCTCGATGCGTTTGTGAGTATCACAGAACCGGGGGCTTATATTTATGATCCCGATCCTTCGATCGTGCGTTCCGGTTTGCTGGATGTGGCAGCAGCCCCGTTTTCGTTGAGCCGTCTCGATCCGGAAGAAGAATATCTGACTTCGACCGAACCTGTTGACTCTCCCTTTTTCCGACGCTTCAAAATTCTGGAAGAGTTGTCGAACAATGAACGCGAGATCCGAAAGTATTTTCGGACTGCGTCTTTCGGGCAACTGGAAATCAAATGTCGGCGGATTCCCGTTGCGATTGAAAGCCTGCGTCGCAAATTGTCTTTGAAAGGGGATGCAGCGGGAGTTTTAATTATCGCCCGCCTGCAGGGAAAAGCCCGCGCTTTGATTTGTGAACGCGAGTAGCTCCGCAGTTCGCTCTCTGTCCCGACTGTAAAAAACCGGCTGTAAAAAAAAACGGGAGTCATGGCTGACTCCCGTTTGATTCATTATGAAACTTCAGGCTTGTTCCACTCTCGATTACTGTGCCTGTCGAAACTGGAATTTATCCATGGGCAGCAACTGTTGTGGAGCTCCCGGTGCATTGTTAAACACGAATGAGAAGGCGTAGCAGATTACCATGCCTGACGACATTTCTGCGACATACAATCCGCCATCTGCAAACTGGGCACGTCCTTGAGCTGGTAAATTGACATCACCCGAAACAATGACGTAATGTGGTTTCGCAGTGGGATCGACGTTAAAGTCGGCAGCCAGATTCCGAAAATAGGCATGGGTAAATTTTCCCGAACGCGAGTTCAAAACAGCGCCCTGCAGACGCCCGGTCAGGAAGTCGAGTACGAAGACTCCTTCCGCATTCCCACTTCGAGTCGGAACGGTTGTAATTGCAAACCGATCGCCGTCGCGGTCTGTTGCGACTGCGAACGCAGGCTCATGCGGCCAGAAATAGGACATGCACATGCCGCAGATCACACCGACAGCCAACCACAGGAATGGACGTTTCCCATTTAGATTTTTCACCACAAATGCCTCCGAGTGTTCTTTGTAACCAGGTAGAGCGAGTGCTTGAGCACAGTCTACGATTTGATAGCAGTCAAGAAGTTGAAGTTCAAACACGGTGTGTGCTTGATTCGGTCTGAACAGCGACCGATAGTATCATTGTACACAAGAACTTCGAATGCTGCCAGACTTGATTATGCAGGAAAAACGGGCTATTTCCGGACTGGAAATTGATTGTTTTTTGCCGGGATTTCGCTCTGGAATTCACATTGGTTGTAATTCCGATCGAGCAAAAGTATGCTGCTTTGTACGTAACTGCCCTCAGGACTGGTCAGAGTCAACATCGCGCTGCTCAACTCTAACTCGTCTGTTTATACGGGTATAGAATGAATCATCAAGGGGAAGGAATTCAACAATGGAAACAATGAACGGTCAACTCAATCGTAAATTGCGGATGGCTCTTGTGGGGGGAGGACAGGGTTCGTTTATCGGTCGGGTTCATTCCATTGCCGCCTGTCTGGATAATCGTGCAGAACTGGTGGCAGGCGCCCTGTCTTCGAATCCGGAAAAGGCGAAAGCATCAGCGCCCGCCTATGATATCCAGCCCGACCGCGCTTATGGTTCCATTGAAGAGCTTGTCGAAAAAGAACTGGCTCTGCCTGCAGACCAGCGGATTGATTTTGTCAGCATTGCGACCCCCAACTTTACCCACTTTTCGATCGCCAAAACGGCTGTAGAAGCAGGCTTCAACGTGATCTGCGATAAGCCGATGACGTTTGATCTGGCACAGGCGGAAGAATTGCAGACACTGGTCGAGAAATCAGGCGTCGTGTTTGCCGTCAGCCATAATTACACCGGTTATCCCCTCGTGCGCATGGCGCGGGAAATGATTCTGAATGGCGAACTGGGTGAGATCCAGGCCGTGCGTTCCAATTATATTCAGGGTTGGCTGCGATCCCGCCTGGAACAGGAAGATCAGAAACAGGCCGCCTGGCGTACCGATCCTGCCAAATCAGGAGCAGCGGGTGCGTTTGGCGATATTGCCACACATGCTTATAACCTGGGACGTTATATGACGGGCCTGCTTCCGGCGGAAATTTCCTGCAATCTGAAGATTTTTGCACCGGGACGTCAGCTCGATGATTATGGTCACGCCGTCATTCGGTTTCAAAATGGCGCTTTAGGCACCGTGACTGCCAGCCAGATTTCACACGGCCGCGAAAATGATCTGTTTATTGAAGTTGACGGAACCAAAGGCGCGCTGGCCTGGCGTCAGGAAGAACCGAATCAGATGGTCATCCGTCGCAACGGTCAGCCGCATGCCGTTTATACGCGCGATCCGAATGCCCCGTTCATGAATGAATCAGGGGCTGCCGCCTGTCGTTTGCCTGCCGGCCACCCCGAGGCATTCTTCGAAGCATTCGCGAATATTTATCGTGGCGCCTTTGATGCGATGATCAATCGGATTACCGGGCAGCCTTTCGAACCGAAAAACACGATTTATCCCAACGTGTATGATGGCGTGGAAGGGATGTTTTTTATTCAGCAATCTGTGGCGAGCAGTCAGGAAAATGGGGCCTGGCTTCCATTTGAATGTGCGAGCGCCCGCAGCTGATTCGAAGTCGCGTAAATCGTCACGATCTCATTTCAGGTACGTTAAACAGAGAATCGGGAAGCTGGTATTTCATGAAGAACGTTCCACTGCACTTTCAAATTCTGATTGCGTTGATCGCAGGGACCATTCTCGGTTTTATTTTTAATCCTGGTGAAAATGCGCTCGAGAATCTTTCATTAACCGTCAGTCAGTCAGACTCTGGTTATCAGGTGATCGAGGAGGCAGTGGAGCAGGATCGGAAAGTGTTCCCGTTCAAAGACCGCGCTGAATTACTGGCGCGTTTTCCCGAGCTGAAGTCGATTATTGTCGAAGGCGATGTGAAAGAGCCGGTGACCGTAGAAGTGGCGCAGCGGTCGATTCATATCGTCGATTCTGCAAAACAGGTCGAACTCAGCTATAACCGGAGCGTGGATGGGAAGCTCATCGTTTCCTCATATTCTGCGCCCGATGGTGAAGCGCTGGCCCAGAAATATCCGCAGTGGGCGGCCGATTATCAAACTTATGGTACCGGGATTTCGCAAAAAGTGATGGCGATTTCCAAATGGGTCGGCGATCTATTTTTGCGGCTGTTGAAAATGATCACCATTCCCCTGATTGTGACATCTTTAATTACGGGGATTGCCAGTCTGGGAAATGCAACCCGGTTTGGGGCGCTGTTTTCCCGCACACTCCTGTATTATCTTTCGACCAGTCTGCTGGCCATTTTTACGGGGATTTTTGTCGTGAATCTGATCCGCCCCGGTATTGGCGCGGTACTGCCGGGAGGGAGTGGCAGCCTCTCTTCAGGGCGGGAATCCGTGGGTTCCATCTTTCTGGATATGGTTGATCGTCTGATTCCCACAAATATCATCCACTCGTTAGGGGAAGGGGAGTTCCTTTCGATTATTTCGTTCAGCATGCTGACGGGAATCTTCATCATACTTGTGGGCGGGAAACACGCCAAAGTGCTGACCGATCTTTTTCAGGCCGGTTTTGAAGTCATGATGCGGATGACGATGTTTATTATCAGTCTGGCTCCGATTGGAGTGCTGGCATTTATGGTGTATGCCGTCTCGTCACAGGGGCTTGAAATCTTTAAGACTCTGGCTTGGTATATGGTCGCGGTTTTCCTGGCTTTATTGATTCATGCGGTGGTGATCTTACCCTGCTTACTGAAATTTGTGGCGCAGCGCTCACCGCTGGCATTCGCACGCGCGATGAGCCCGGCGTTGATGACTGCCTTCTCGACCGCTTCTTCGAATGGAACGCTCCCGTTAACGATGAGTTGCGTGGAGGAGAACGCCAAGATTTCCAATGAGGTCAGTTCGTTCGTACTTCCGTTGGGCGCGACCGTGAATATGGATGGGACCGCTCTCTATGAAGCGGTTGCGGTGCTGTTTATTGCGCAGGCTTATACCGGCGTTGTCATGCCGTTGCCAGATCAGCTGCTGGTTGCGATTACTGCGTTGCTGGCCAGCATCGGTGCAGCCGGTATTCCGCATGCAGGACTGGTAATGATGGCGATTGTGTTGCAGGCGGTCGGCCTGCCACTTGAAGCGCAGGGCGTGATCATTGCAGTGGACCGGGTGCTGGATATGTGTCGCACTTCCGTGAATGTCTGGAGCGACGCCTGTGGCTGTGCAGTGATCGAACGTTACCGCTAACGCTTTGTGCGATTCAACTTGTGCTTCTGAGTTAATCCGAAGCTGCGAAAAATGAGGTTTCGTGAGGTTTTTCCGGACAATAACCGTTTCAACCGTCACAATCTGGTTCGGGGGTATTTTGCCAGTCCCTGCCTGTCGATAGAAGAAAATAGAGCAGTCCGCTTGCGATTTTGCATTTTCTGTATTGGCGTCTCTTGGAACAGGTGAAATGGAACAGACACTCACCAAACCTCTGGAATGGGTTCAGAGCATCTGTGATCAGTTTACGGAAATCACCGGATGGCCGTTACGATTTACGCCTGCCAAACCGGGAGAACGAAAATCGCTCGAAGCAGAGCTGTGTCAGAGCGAGAAATACTGCTGGTATGAATCGATCTCAAATGGGAAACGCTGCCTGGGATATCTGTATCTTTCGCTCCCGGAAGAATCAGCCAATGATCATTTGTTTGTGACGGCGATTAAATTTGCGGAACTGGTGGGGGGACTGATTTCCCGCATCGAAACCATGAGTTCCTCGCTGGAAGTAAAGCAGAAAGAAGTCACAACACTGATGGACGTCGGTCTTTCTGTGACGAAACAGGAAGGCCTGCAGGACGCCTTACAAAAATTGCTGGAGGCGGCTTTGCAACTGACCGGACTCCGCTCTGCGGGTTTCTTTTTGCTGAATTCCGAATCGAATCAGTTATCGCTCAGGGTGCAGTACTCTCTGTCACCGCTCGAGATCCCCTTTCATCGCAGAAAATTAGCAGAATCTCCTCCCGACCTGGAAGCATTTTCTGAAGAGGGGGTGATGATCAATCGACAGGAGTCCCCGCATCTGTCGCGCTGGTTACCGGAAGGTTGTTTGACGGGAATCTGTGTCTCGGTGCAGTCCGATTCCGGGCCGTTTGGAACGCTCTGGGCCTTTGACCGGCGTGCCCGTAATCTGAAAGACCGGGATATCCACGTATTGAAATCAATTGGCGCCCAGGTGAGTACGATTCTGGAGCGAGCCGTATTAATTAAGGAAAGCCAGAATCAAATCCGCCTGAAAAAAGAGCTCAAGGTGATCTCCGAATCTTTTCCGGCTGAGCTTGCCCATGATTCCTCTCACGACCGTGCCTTTCAGGCAGCCGTCCAGACAATCAGCCATCATGAAGTGGGCGGGGATTTATGCGAATTTGTCACACTCGCACCGCATGTAACCTGTTTTGCACTGGGTGATGCATCAGGCGACAGTATTCCCGCCGCTGTAGTCATGGCGTCTGTCAGGGGCGCCTTACGCACATTGACAGAAGGACCAATCGAACAGGCAAAAGATACACGGTTTGTCATCGGTCGAATTAATACGTCCTTATATCACACATCACTGCCACATCAGTTTATGAGTATGATTTACGGCGTGATTGATACGCAGAATCGCACGTTTACTTACACCAACGCCGGGCATCCCGCCCCGTTCTGGGTGCATAAAGGAAAAATATCCAGTTTGACTTCACACGGAATGTTACTGGGAGTGGCGGAAACCAACGATTATGACTATTCCGTGATCCCCATTTGCACGAATGATATCGTGGTTGGTTTCAGCGATGGAATCAGCGAAGCCATGAGCAGTGAACGAAAAATGTTTCGCTCGGACGGGATCATGAAAGTGTTAGCGAATCATACCGAAGATACTGCAGAAGAAGTGATGCAGGGGATCTGGACCAAATTGCAGAAACATCTGGAAGGCGGAAATGATGGGGATGACCGGACGTTGATGGTCATTAAATTCGCCCACCACGTCGATTGATTCGACTCAGAAAACGTGCCGCAAAAACGCTAGCCGACGATGCGAAAGTCGGGACGTTCTCCGCTGGGGCGTGAACGGGGTTCATCGGACCAGTCTTGCGGGCCTTCATCAATAATTTCAATGCTCGAATCCGGGGCTGTGGTCTGCGACAATTTCAAAGCCGGTTTGCGGACGACGGTTTTTCCGGAAGCCTTGTTGTTGACTGGCGGCTGTTGAATCCAGCGATTGATACGTAACACCTGCGCGCGGGGAGCCGTAATGGGGAAATGCGAACAGCGGAAGCTGTTTAGATTCTGGTTTTTCCACATGCCGGCCAGTTGAGGGCCGAGCAATGCCAGATTCAGATTGTGTTCTCCGTCATGCATGGACTGTTGAATCATGTGGGCGATCAAAGCCGTTACGGTTTCCTGAGGAACATTATTTCGATGTCCTAGCGCCAGGTAGTCTGTTCCAGCCGCGTGCTGTAACCCATAGGCACAAGCGGCCAGGGAATGATTGATAAACAGCGCATCGATTCGCGCCAGACCGGCACGAACGGCAGGGCCGTGAATTTCCCTCAGGAAGGCCAGTTTTCTGCTTTGCGAAAAGCGGCCGCCGGCGAGGGTGGTCTCGTTTCCGAAAGTGAAATTCATCTGTTCAAATTCGTTCCAGAGATCCCAGCGCGGATTCCAGCCGGGAGACAAAGGGTCTTCCAGTTGCGAACGATAATAGGCGACGCGACCGGTCTCAGCCGTGATTTCTTCGGCCGTTTGAATGCGCTGTTGTGTTGCGGAGGAGCGACTGTTGAGATAGGAATACCAGCTTAAATCCTGAGTATTCACCTGAGGCAGGGTTTGCCAGACAGCCTGGCTGCCCTGATATCCGACCGATTTAAACGCATTCGCAGTGCGTCCGTGATCATGGCCTGCCTGATCAATGTAGCGAAAGTCGATCAGATCCCAGTCGCGTTTGGAATTTTGCAGATGTCGCATGGCTGTGACCATCGTGGCAGCGGGGTTGGAGCCGATCTGCCCGTAGAAAGCGCCCCAGCCATCCAGAGGATAGGTCAAGACGCGCATCGTTCCCATTTTTGTGGGAACGGGTTTCACGATCAGAGGCACAATGCCGATGATTTTATTTCCCAGTGTGATCAACAGGACTCGTAATTTGAGTCCCTCGCCGAAGTGTGTCCAGTAATGTTCCAGCCATTCCGGAGAATGGGCGAACGTGACCCCTTTGGTTTTGCCCAGCAGGGAATGCCATGCCAGCCGAAAATTGTCAAGACGATCGATGTCATTGATTTCGGCAACGGTGATCATAGCGGCTCCGGTTGTGGCAAAAACGGGAAGAGTTCAACTTATCATGAAATACACATTGATATGAGAATCGCAACAATCGTGCCACTGACCCGTGAGATCGCAGGACAGACCTGCATCTCGAACCGGAAATCGGTGTCGAAACGGTTTGCAACGAAAAACCGTTGGGAATATTCCAGTTACGACAGCGCTTGACCACGATTTAAGAACACACCCGAAAGATCAGGCAGTGAGCCTTCTCTTTCGGATGTGGTTTTTAATCAACATGAATCTGATTCGGGTTGTGAAAAATCAACAGGCTTGAATCAGCTGCCCAGCTTTTTGAGGGCGGCTTCGGCTGCTTTTTTGACCCCTGGATCTTTGTCTTTGGCAGCAGTTTTCAGAGCCTTTTTAATTTCCGGAGTGTTGATGCCAAATTCTCCCAGACTGATGGCGGCTTCGACACGTGCATCAGGATTGGGATGTGCTGTCACAAGTTCCGTCATCGCGGGGGCTGCTGCTTTGGCTCTTTCAGGGCTTGGATCAATTTTGGTTAATGCCCAGAGTGTGATGGAATTTTCATCGGCACTGTTTTTCTTGAGTTCCTGTTCCAGAATCGGAACGGTGGCTTCGGCTGCTTTTCCGAACCGGGCCAGTGCGTAAGTGGCAACCACACGCAACATGGGATTGTCAGAACTCACATAGGGGGTGATCAGCGGAATGGCAGAAGCGGCCGGTGGTCCGATTTCTGCCAAAGCGGTAATCAGTTCAAAAACGACGCCCTGATTCTGTTCTTGCTCGAGCGCCTGGGTGAGATTTGGTGTTGCTGATTTTGCGAGCGGTCCTGCGAGTGAAATGGCATTCGCTGCTTCTCTGCGGAGCAGGGGGTTTTCCTCAGCAAGAACCTTGATCAGCCCCGGTAATGCGGCTTTCACAGTTGCGGCATCGGTGGGATTGGCTCTCAAGAGTGCCCAGGCACAAACCAGTTGAAATCGTTCATCATCGCTCGAAGATTCAGCGTATTTTTTGATCAGCGGCAGTGCTTTTTTACTACCGATTTTTGAGAGGGCATACACGGCGGTGTTTCTGGTTTTGCCTGTGGCTGTTTCCAGAAGATTCAGCAGTTCAGGCTCTGCTGAAATTGCTGCCGGGCCCATTTCTCCCAGGCTGACAATCGCCGTCTCACGAATCTCAGCATCGTCCGATTTTGTGAGTTTCAATAATTCCGGAATGGCTGTTTTTGAGGAAGCGCCGATTTCGCCCAGAACATGAATCGCCAGCAGTTTCAGGCGAGAATCATTGATTAACATTTCATTTAATGCGGGAACAGACGCCTCACCGATGGATGCCAGGGCGGAAGCGCTGGTGAGTGTTAAGGAGGTTGGTCCCGCCTGCATGGCCGCTGCCAGTTGCGGGACAGCGGCAGAAGCGTTCGGGCCAATTTCTCCGAGTGCGGCTGCCGCATCGAGCTTGACATTCAACTCGGAGTCGGAGAGCAACTTGCTTAATTCTGGTACTGCCGATTTTGCATCTGCTCCAAAGTCCCCAATCGCAAGGGCTGCATTCGCACGTACGATGGGAGAGGAACTGGTCAGCAATTTCGTTAAGGCGGGCACGACTTCCTGTGGGTTGGCATTAATCGCTCCCAGGGCATGAGCCGCGTGCCAGACCAGAGTCTGATCTTCCGAGTTCAATAATTCCAGTAACGTAGGAATAGCTGCTGCGCCTTGAGGACCCATCTGGGCGATCACATCGCAGATTTTTTCACATCCGGTATGATGATTTTCGGAGTGTTCTTTCTTTAATGCCTCGAGCAATGGTTTGACGGCCGGTTCACCAATTTCAGAAAGTGCGACGGCTGCATCGGAACTGACTTCATTAATGGAGATATCAAGGCTACTGAGTAATGCCTTGATTACCGGATCCTGATTTTCTTTGTTTTCCGGATCCACAGCCCAGAGCGCCCAGGCGGCAGCAACTTTGATATAGGAATTGTTGCTGTCTAATAATGTTGCGATTTGTTTTGCCGCGGGTCGTGAAGCGGGGCCAATGAGCCTTAAGGCTTTGAGTGCATTAAATTTGAGGATGACAGAATTGCTGCGTAAGATTTTTGTCAGTTCTGGCACAGCCGGGGCGGCAGCCGGTCCAATTTTTCCCAGCGCGATAATCGCTTCGCTACGGGAAGAGACCGAACCGCCTTGCACCACGCGAATCAGCGCGGGGACTGCGGCTTTGGAGACGGGCCCGAGCTTTCCCAGGTGGTGCGCGGCTAATGCCTGCTTGTCTTCGTTCTCGCTTTCCAACTGGATAATCAGAGAATTGATGTCAGGAGCTTGTGCAGAGACAATATCGGAAGAGAGTAGGCAAATTCCTAAAAAGAGTCCTGCTGTTAGTAGCTGACGCATGAGCATAGTTCCTGCTAATCATCGTTGCGAATGCCAGATTTTCTGAAAGGTAAAGAATTCACGTTACCTTCTCAAGAAAGACTGGCGAAATTGAAAGGAGAACATTAAACTATAATGTAATAGATATCATGATCTGAGTTCAAAAATCAAGTTATTCTGCTCAGATTCATCAGGAAAACATATAAGCCTTGCCGCCAGCAATCGAAAAATTCACGGCGTGGATGGTTTATTGTCAATTTATGCACAGAGGTGAGAGATGAGAACAGTGATACGCAAAATGACCCTCTCCGGATTCTGTTTGATCATCCTGTTTTCTGCAGGGTATATGGCGCAGGCTGCTGGTCCCTTTTTTCCCAGACAAACCGTCTATAATTTTGGGGGAGGCCTCAGCCCCTCAGTCTATTATGGTAACCGCTGGGGATATGGTGGTTATTATGGCGGTGGCTATTATGGTGGCGGTTATTATGACAACGGCGCTGCTCTCGTTCGCGCACAAGGACAAGCTCTGGAATCGCAATCCAAGGCAATGGTGAATTATCAGGAAGCGAACAGCATGTATCTTGATAACCAGAAGAAACTGGCTGAGACTTATGTTGCACGTCAAAAAGCACAACGGGAATCGATGCACGAGCAGGCCCAAATCAAGGAGATGCAGGCACAGCAGCGTCAGGCAGCCATTGATGCACAGGCCGCAAAAAATCGCAAGCTGCAAGAGTCCGGTTTGAGCCCTTATTATAATGCGGCTTCTTCTCAGGACAAAGAAACATTGAACTCCAGTCAGCTCAATCCTGCGACAGGCGAAATTTCCTGGCCTGAGGCTCTGACGGGCGAAGAATATGAAGCATCTCGCACGAAAATGCAGGAGCTGTTTTCGTTGAAGAATTCCACAGGTGTCACTTCAAGTCTGACACAGGAAATTGAGAGTGAAGCGATCGTGATGAAAAATATTCTCCGGGGGCAAATTCGCACGATGCTTCCGAATGATTATCTTTCTGCACGCGGATTCATCGAAGGTCTGGCCAATATGGGTAAGGCCGCTTAATCAATCGCTGATAAAGAATCGCTTCCGCATGGCTCTCACGTTTACGCTCCAGCAGTCACTCAAGATTCCTCTTGAAGTGAATTCCGTTAATCATGCAGCGTTGAGTGGGCAGTCGATAGATCAGATACGCGCTCTTCCCGTTCTGCACGGCAATCAACAATTGACGGTTGCCGATTTTTTTGATGTGCAACAATCTGCGAAAGAAGAAGATCTGTTGGTCTGGTCGGGCGATTGTTCCCGCGTGAAATATATCGGTGCGGGGCTGACTTCCGGACGGATTCGCGTGGAAGGCAATGCGGGAATGCACCTCGGTGCCGAGATGTCCGGCGGCGAGATTCTGGTGGAAGGCGATGTGACCGACTGGATCGCAACCGAGATGAAGGGGGGCACATTATGTGTCAAAGGCAACGCCGGCAATCTGCTGGGGGCCGCCTATCCCGGAAGCAAACGGGGCATGAACGGCGGGACGATTCTGATTCACGGCAATGTCGGCAATGAAGCGGGGCACCGCATGCGCAGAGGGGCGATCGTGATTGGTGGCACATCCGGCGATGCCATCGGATTCGACATGATTGCCGGTTCCATCTTTTCGTTCGGGAAAATCGGCGCACGGCTGGGGGCCGGCATGCGACGCGGCACGATTGCTCTGTTTGGTGAATCAAACGAGCCGGAACTGCTGCCGACGTTTAAATACTCGAACGTGTATCGACCGACGTGGCTTAGCTTTTTTCTGCGGGAATTAAGATCAGCGGGTTTTCCCGTTCCCGAAGATTGTTTTGAGAGTGAATATCGAAGATACTGTGGAGATTTTCTGGCACTTGGCAAGGGGGAAATTCTGGTTCGCCAGTAAAGAGCGCCATCCCTTTTGACACTCAGCGTTCCTTCTGCTTATGTCCATACAACGTAATATTGCCGATCGTCTGCACCAGTCGGCTCAAGCCTGGCCTTATCAAAAAGCAGTTGTTTTTCCTGCAGGAAAAGACAAACAGGGGCGCTATACCTACAGCAGTTTCACGTTTGAGCAACTGGATCAGGAGAGCGATCGGCTGGCGCGCGGTTTGATTCAACTCGGCGTGCAACCCGGCACGCGAATGGCTTTGATGGTACGACCCGGCCTGGAATTCATCGCCCTCACGTTTGCGCTGTTCAAAGCAGGCGCTGTGATCATTCTGATTGATCCGGGCATGGGCGGAAAAAATATCATTCGCTGTTTAGCGGAAGTCGAGCCGGAAGGTTTCGTGGCAATTCCGTTAGCACAACTCATTCGCAAGCTCAAACGGCGCTCTTTTCCCAAAGCCCGTTTGAATGTGACTGTCGGAAAACCGGTTTTGACGTCAGGCATTGATTATCAATGGTTGCTGGGCGGGGACTGGGAACCGTTTGAGATGGTACACCGCACGACAACCGATCCCGCGGCGGTTATTTTTACCAGCGGCAGTACCGGCCCTCCGAAGGGAGTCGCGTACGAACACGGAATGTTCTGGTCGCAGGTGGATCTGTTGCGCGATTATTACCAGATTCAACCGGGGGAAGTCGATCTGCCCGGCTTTCCTTTATTTGCGCTGTTTAATTCTGCGATGGGTGTGACCACGGTGGTTCCCGATATGAACCCGACCAGGCCCGCGCTGGTCGACCCACGGAAGATTATCGCGCAAATTCGCGATCAGGGAGTAACGCAGGCCTTCGGTTCGCCAGCGATGTGGAATCGGATTGGCCGCTATTGTGAACAACATCAGATCAAACTGCCTTCTTTAAAACGAATCCTCTCGGCGGGAGCACCGGTGCCCGTGCATGTGATTGAACGCATGCGAAAAACATTTGTGAATCCGGAAACTGATATCAATACGCCTTATGGCGCGACCGAATCGTTGCCGGTCGCTTCGATTCGCGGGCGTGAAGTGCTGGAGGAAACATCACAGCAGACGGCATCCGGTGCCGGAACTTGTGTGGGCACGCCGTTCCCGGGAGTGTCGATCAAAATCATTGAGATACACAATGAACCGATTGCTGCGATCGAACAGGCGGTAGAACTCCCGCCAGGTGAAATCGGAGAAATCATCGTGCAGGGGCCAATGGCGACGCGCGAATATTTTCTGCGGCCGGAAGCAACACGGCAGGCGAAAATTCCGGACGGCGATCGGTTCTGGCATCGCATGGGAGACGTCGGTTATCGTGATGCAGCGGGAAAACTCTGGTTCTGCGGACGGAAAGCACACATCGTTCATACTGCGTCAGGGCCGATGTTCACGATCTGCTGTGAGGCGATCTTTAATCAGCATCCGCGCATCTACCGCAGCGCGCTGGTGGGCGTCGGTTCTCAACCGACGCAGAAGCCGGTGATCATCGTGGAGCCGGAGCCGGGGGACTTTCCTGAAAGCCAGTCTGCTCGAAATCAACTCACACAGGAACTGCTGGCACTCGGGCAGGCGAATCCATTAACGCAGTCGATTGAAACGGTTTTGTTTCATCGTTCGTTGCCTGTCGATATTCGGCATAATGTAAAAATCTTCCGTGAAAAACTTGCACCCTGGGCAGAGAAACAAATCCGATGAAGGTACTTGTCACCGGGGGAGGCGGCTTCCTTGGCCTGTATATTGTGGAACAGTTAATCGAAGCGGGTGAGACGGTCCGCGTACTCTGTCGGGGAGAATATCCGCGGCTCAAAGAGTTGAATGTGGAAACGGTGCAGGGGGATATTCGTGATGTATCAGCCGTCGAGCGGGCCTGCGAGGGAATCGACACGGTGTATCATACGGCAGCGGTCTCCGGCATCTGGGGCCCGTGGGATTATTTTTACAGTATCAATACCCAGGGGACGTTGAACATTCTCAAGTCCTGTCAAACGCAGGGCGTGACCCGGTTGATTTACACCAGTTCGCCGAGCGTCGTTTATGATGGGGCGGCCCATGTGAATGCTACGGAACGGCTGCCGTACAGCGAACATTTTCTCTGTCACTATCCACACACGAAAATGCTCGCGGAACAAGCAGTGCTGGCTGCGAATGGTGAAAAAGGACTGGCAACAGTGGCACTCCGACCGCACCTGATCTGGGGCCCCCGCGATAATCATTTGATTCCCCGCTTAATTCAACGCGCCAAATCCGGTCGTTTGCGGCAGGTGGGTGACGGGACCAATCTGGTTTCAATGAGTTACGTCGAGAACGCCGCCGCCGCTCATTTACAGGCGGCTGCCCGGTTGTTTCATGATTCTCCCGTAGGCGGACAGGCTTATTTCATCAACGAGCCCGAGCCGGTTCTGTTATGGGCGTGGATCAATCAACTCTTGACGGCAGCCGGTTTACCGCCGGTGCGGAAACAGATTTCCTTCAAAGCCGCTAAGCGGATCGGCGCTGTGCTGGAAGGAGTGTACCGGGTGTTACACCTGCCGGGGGAACCGCCGATGACCCGCTTTCTGGCATCACAACTGAGCAGCGCGCATTATTACGATGTCAGCCGCGCCCGTCATGATTTTGGTTATCAGCCTGTTGTTGATTTTGAAGAAGCGATGCGGCGGATGCAGCCGGAACTCAAACGCCTGTCAGCACAGCAGTAATGCCGGTTTTCCCTCAGGATTGCTTTCAGGAAATTGGATACAAAGGTGTGAATCTCTCTTGGTGAAAATACTGATAGAGATTAAACTTGCGGCGATTATCACTAATAGGGGACTTTCCCGGATCCCGACTCGCTGAGAGAGCGGCAGGGATGAATAAATTATTTCAGGTGAATGGAGTGGCGCAATGGAGTCGTTTGATCTGTCCGAGCATGGAATCAACGTGGAATGGGTGATGCGGAACCCCGACCCTTCGATTTTATATGAAGAAGCAATTCGATATGAGCCGGGCGCTTCGATTTCAGATACGGGGGCGTTACTCGCTTATTCCGGCGATAAGACAGGTCGTTCTCCCAAAGACAAACGGGTCGTCAAACACAAGAACTCGGCGGACGATATCTGGTGGGGGGATGTGAATTATCCGTTGGATCAGCACGCGTTTTTCTGCAATCGCGAACGGGCCACCGATTATCTGAATATCTGCCCGCACCTGTATGTGATCGATGCGTTTGCCGGTTGGGACCCTGAATATCAGATCAAAGTCCGTGTGATCTGTTCGCGGCCTTATCACGCGCTATTCATGCACAACATGTTGATTCGTCCGACCGAAGAACAACTCAAAAACTTCGGCAAGCCCGATTATGTCATTTATAATGCAGGCACGTTCCCCGCCAACCGCTTCACCACCGGTATGACTTCCAAAACCAGCGTGGACCTGAGCATTGAAGACGGCGAGATCGTGATTCTCGGAACCGAATACGCGGGCGAAATGAAGAAGGGGATTTTCACGGTAATGAATTACCTGATGCCCAAGCTCGGCATTCTATCAATGCACTGTTCCGCAACTGCGGATCGACAGACGGGACGTTCTTCGGTGCTGTTCGGTTTGTCGGGGACTGGCAAGACAACACTCTCGGCTGATCCCAAACGGTTTCTGATTGGCGATGATGAGCACTGCTGGACCGATAATGGCGTGTTCAATATCGAAGGGGGTTGCTACGCCAAGGCGATTTATCTTTCGCGGGAAAACGAACCGGAAATCTTTCAGGCACTGCGCTACGGCGCGGTTCTGGAAAACGTGGTGTATGACGAAGCCCACCATCATGTGGACTTCGATGACACCAGCTTTACACAAAATACGCGCGGCGCTTATCCGATTGAGTATATGCCCAGCGCAAAAATTCCGTGTGTTTCAGACCATCCCACCGACGTGATTTTCCTCACCTGTGATGCGTTTGGTGTTTTGCCTCCGGTCAGTAAACTGACACCCGCGCAGGCCATGTATCACTTTATCAGCGGTTATACCGCGAAGGTGGCGGGAACTGAAATGGGTGTTTCCGAACCTGAGGCAACGTTCTCTCCCTGTTTTGGAGGGCCGTTCCTGGTCTGGCACCCGGGGAAATATGCGGATCTGCTGGCAGAGAAGATCACGAAGTACAACGCGAATGTCTGGCTGGTTAACACCGGCTGGAACGGCGGCGCGTATGGCGTGGGCAATCGAATCAGTCTGCAGCATACGCGGGCGATTATCGACGCCATTCATTCAGGAACACTCAATCATGCGCCGACCGAGATCGATCCGATTTTCGGAATGGCGACGGTCACGAAATGTCCTGGTGTCGATTCCAAGATGCTGGTGCCCCATAATTCCTGGGCTGATCAAAGTGCCTACAAAGCGACTGCGATTAAACTGGCAACCAAGTTCAACGACAACTTCATGAAATACGCATCGGGCGTTTCCGAAGAAGTTCTCGCGGCGGCGCCAAAGGTCTAGCCTGTGTCCAGGTTGACTTTAGCGTCTTCAGAGCCATTTGGTCCAAGTATCATAGAGCGAGGATACCAGGTCGTGTTTCTTAATTCGAATTGTCCTTCTCAATGTGGAGTAACCGGGGCCAACGCCTTTCGGCTAGTAAGTCATTCCGGCTGTCAAAGTACCTGGAAACAAGATGAGCCGCACGGCGTTAGCCGCGGTTAAAACCGATCGGGGTTAGGTTGCGGTCCTGGGAATCACATTCAAAACCAATAAATAAACACGACCTATGGTGAAATGTATTGCGCTCCAGCACGCTTTGGTAAACAGGGACTCTTTTTCCGTCACACGTTCCAATTAAAATTCTTTGACGAGAGAGGCCAGGGTCTGCCGAACACCGTCTCGCGTGCCGACGACAACGAACACGCGAAAGGGATATTTGCCTGCGGAAATGCCCTGCTGATTACGTACGCGGAAGACGCAGTTCCATTTGACGACTTTCGCTGCCGGGAAGCGGAAGCGACCGTAGCCGGCGTGTTCATAGCCGAGCGCGGGCTGATTGGGAGAATACACGCCCATTGCATAGTTACCGTCTTTCGTGCTTAATATGACGGGCAGGTTTTGTTCGCCGGGACCGTCGTCGATCGGTTTCAGTTTTTCGGTTTCAGGGTTGAAGGTCCAGAATGTTTCAAACTCGGCAGGCATGTAACCGGTGAGTGCTTCGAACTGGGCGTAGGTGTGTTGTTCTCCTGGGGGGACGGTAAATGTCGCCTTGTATTCAATGACGTTATCATAATTTTGATAACCGATGCGAACGTGTTTGGAAATCAGATGATCCGAGAGGACTTTTTCATTCAACGCGGATCTACCGGACGATTTCTGCCCGGGTGCCAGCCAGTAAGCCATACGGGCCGTTGTTTGTAATTCATTTTCTGTTGCACGGAGCGAAAGCAGTTTGCTGGACGAGGTGGGGCCGGCACCATCGGAGCGGGAGCCGGCTTCGGTCGGGTTATAACGTTCGGCCCAGAACTCGCCGGGCAGGCGGCAGTCGAAGCTGGCGGCGGACTGCAGTTGCCGACCGTGGTCGAAGCTGTCGATAAATTCTTTCCCGTTCCAGGTCAGAGAGTGGATGGCGCCCGCCAGCCGACTGGTGGTGGTGATGACGATTTCGGAATCCCCCGCTTTACGGCGGATGGTTGCATTGCCGTCAGGGGGCGTGTCTGCGAATAAAGCTTGGGCGAATGCGATTGTGCAGCAGAGAATCAATGCGGCTTTGATGATGCGGACAGGCATGGTAAATTCCAGCTTGTTGAGAGAAATGAACTGGGAGTCATTGATTGTATTCGTTCGAAGCCTGTGCGGGAATGGTTTGGCTTATTTGTGCGAGGGTGCTGATGGTTTCCGACTCGTTTTATTCATCAGATTTGTGCCCTTCTGGGTTTTCCAACTTTGCCAGTCTTTTTTCGAGTTGATCAATTCTTACGCAGGCAGTGACACCGAAGCCCCAACCTGTGATGGCAATCATCCAGATGAAAAATTCATGCTGATTCCTTGTTGAATAGGTCTGTTGAATCATTGTGTGTGGAAACATCAGTGGCGTGGAATGCGATCTTCTCCCGAGTATACTCGCGTAAGACGCTGTATTAAAGTGGGGGATTGTTTTTCATTTAAGCTGATACGGCAGGAGCCCGGAAGCAAAACGTTTTCACTCGGTTTCGGGGACATAAACGACCTGGCCGGTTTTGAGGCGGTAGGCGGTTCCCAGGCGTTCGCCCTCTCCTTGAATCGAGTTCTGGCTGATGCGGGAGTGTTCGATGACTTTGCCTTTGCGGCGGATGACTTCCATCTTGGATGTGCCCGGGTTTTTGAGAATGGTCACGTCCTGGCTTTGTAGCAGGTCTTCCAGATGAAAATGCGAAACCATGGCCAGCAGTAACGCGACCGCGAAGACCATCGCTACGTCGAACAGATTAGCGACGCTGCTCAGCGGGTCGTCTTCCTGTTTTTCCAGCAGGCGGCGGTGGCCGGTCAGTTTTCTACTTTGCTTCAAGGGCATGCTGGCTGGTCCGTTTTAAAGAAGCAAGACTTGATTCTAAAGCGAAGTCGGGGGCGGGTTCCGCTTGAATCAGTTCGTAAATATATTCGATTTCGTTTAAGTCGCGGGCGTACCACTGGCGGCGGAACATCTGCATGGCATAACAGACGCCGCCGACAAACAGACCTAAGACTGTGGTACTGAAGGCGACAACCAGATTTTGAGATAAGGCTTCGATGTTGCCGTCGGTGAGTCCTTTCAAGGCGGGGCCCATGGGAATGAGGGTACCCATGAGACCCAGGATGGGAGCCGTACGAACTCCCAGGTTGATACGGGCCAGACGGCCGGCGGCTTCGATTTCCAGTTCGGAAACCAGCTTGGCCAGTTGTTCCGGGAAACTCAGGATCAGTCGGGTACGAGTGGCGAACAGCGCGATCAGTCCGGGGTAGCGGCAATTGTTGAAAAATTTAGAAGTGGTCAGATCTGCCTTGGTTTTGTGCAGTCGCACGAGCTCTGCCAGAGCCGCTTCGTAGGCAGGTTTGCTGGAAGAACGCTGGATTGATTCGCGCAGAAAACCTCCGAGTTCCATGAGTGACCAGATCACAAAACCGAGCAGTAACAGAATCACCGGAACCAGCAATGCGGTCGACAGGGTATACAGGATTTCGATTAAGAAATTCATTCGTGTTTCATGTCCTTGAACGATTATCTGGAAGGAATGCCACGGCCGGCCCAGAATCCAATGCCGACGAGAACTCCGCAGGTTAGAATTAACAGTAGCACCCAAGGCATATATTCCGCGGGAGCAGCGGGTTGAGGTTGCTCCTGTTCGGCCGGCATGAGTTCTTTGCCTTCCACCTGTTCTGTCTGAGTGACTTGCTGTTCGGTGTTTTCCTCTGCTTGTGCCCGTTGATTGGCCGTTGGTTCCTGAGGTGTGATCGACTCCTGTGATTTTTTCTGCCAGGCGGCGAGCAGGGAATCCAATTCTTTGCTACCCGGCGCGCTGAGTACTTTTTCGACAAAGGCCTCCAGTTTTTTATTGCCGCCGCCACGCAGGCCGCCCCCTTCGCCGTGCCGTGCGACCGATTTGGCGTATTCGGTGGCGACTTCGAGCAGGGTTTCCGGGCTCGGTTTCCAGTAGTCTTTACGGGCCGATTCAAGCAGGATTTCGGTAACTTCCTGATAGGCGAACGGGTTTTCCGATTCGAACCATTCCCGGATATTGAGATTGCGTTTGTCGCGAATATAGGTGTCGACGATTTCTTCCCAGGTTTCATCGGTGACGCTGTTTTCACGCATGATCTTCCAGCCCATCGTGTTGGAAACGTGGACGGCGATCTGGTCGGCTCCCGCGTAACCTTCTTTCATCATGCCTTCGATCCATTTGCGGTTGAACAGCCGCACGCGGTAGTCTTTGCGAAGCGCATCTTCGGCGTTGACCATGGACGCCTGATCGGGATCACGGACGTCTGAGAAAAACCACTCCGGCTCTTTGCCGGTCAGATGTTTGATGGCCAGTGAAAGGCTGCCCCCTTTGTACCAGTTGTATTTGTTTGAAAGCGGACTGCGCGTGCGGTCGGACCAGCTGCGGATCAAAACTTCGGTACCCTGAATCTGTCTGTTATAGGTTTCGGGGGCATCTTCGCCCCAGATGCCATCGGTGTAGACGTGGCGGGAAAAACTGAGATAGGTATTCATCAATTCCTCACGCGTGTCCCATTCACCCGAACGTTCGACGAGATAATAATAGCCGGCGGAACCGAACTGGCCGGGTGGGCTGCCGAAGATGCGGGCGCGTGAAAGGCGTTCTGCTTTCTCGGGTTTGACCCCCTGTTGTTCCAGTTCCACTTTGACCTGCTGGCTGTTTTTGTAGAGGATGTTATCGGGTTCATTTTGACTGGCAACGAGCCGAATGGCTTTGTCGATGAGCCGCATCCGCGTCGGCAGCATGTCGCGGTAGTAGCCGAGTGCGGAGATGAAGACGTCAACACGTGGGCGTCCGAGTTCGGCGGTTGGAATCAGTTTGAGGTCGGCGACCAGATTGCGTTCATCCCAGATCGGTTCGACACCCATCAGGTAGAGAATCTGTGCTTCCATCACGCCGTAATCCTGAAAGGTGGCGAAGGAATTCAGTGTGAAGGCGATTTTTTCCGGGTAGTGGCCTTTGTCTTTCAGGTGCTGGGCTAATAACTGATCGACGAGTTGCTTGCCGATCTGCCAGGACGGACGCGAGGGGACTTCTTCAGGGTTGACCAGATACATATTGCGGCCGGTGGGCACGACTGCCGGGTTGCGGTCGGGGCTGTTGCCGGGTCCGGGGGGGATGTATTTCCCATTCAAGGCGGCAAGCAGGTTATCAACTTCGTTGTGCGTATGTGTGAAGGCTTCGTTTAAGGTTAACGCGAGTGCGAGACCTTTGGTGACTTTTTCAGGCAGTGCGGCGGGCAGTGGTTTTTCAACGACTGACTGCACCGCTTCTTCCGGAGAGAAACCTTGATCCAGCAGCAGCGTGACGATTTCTTCCGATTTCTTACGCAGATATTTCTGTTTGTCGCCGGGGTTCAAGGCTTCTGCCGGTGGTACTTCAACCACTTCATTCAATGCATCGCGGAAGCGTTTGCCGAGGCAGGTGACGATCCAGGGACGCAGCAGATTTCGGGGCGGCGCTTCTCCCAGAATATGCAGGCTGACGGGGGTGGTTTCGTTATGGATATTGTGCATGTATTCCAGTACGCGTTCTATTTCCGCCGGCGTCAATAATTGATTTTTGGCGAGGGGCAGACGGAGATCCTGATTCAAATTCGCTTTGAGGAACTGGTCGGTTATGGAAGTCCGAAATTTTTCTTTTAAAGCGCCCTCTTCCAGCATGACCCACTTATCGATGTCGTTATGCAGATTAAGCAGTTCATCGGAAAGTTCCGCGTTTACAGAAGGGGGCACCAGATGATTGATCAGCGTGGCGTACGCGCGGCGGCGGACGGGCGAGGATTCGCCCAGGTTGTTGATAATCCAGGGATTAATATTCGGAATCGCGCCCATGATCATGTCAGACCAGTCAGCGCGGGAGAGACCGACGGCTTTACCGGGCAGGATAAATTCGGTGCCATGCGTGCCGAAATGAACCATCGCGTCGGCGGCGAAGGCTTCCTGCAGCCAAAAGTAAGTTGCCAGATAATTGTGGGGCGGGGGAACGAGTTTATTATGTACGAGCGAGGTGTCGTGGGCTTCGCCTCGCAACGGTTGTGGTAATAAGATGACGTTGCCGAGATCGATGCGGGGGACGACGATGAATTTTTCGCCGACATCTTCCCAGACGAGAAAATTTCCCGGGGGCGGTCCCCAGTGTTTGATGATGGCATCGCGCTGCGGTTGCGGCACTTTTTCTTCAAGCCATTTTTTGTAAGCGGCAACGGGAATCAGCACGGCGTTTCCGCTGCGTGCGAGACGGTCGAGTACGCCGGGCGCCCAGACGCCGATCTGCCGGCCCTGATTTTGCATCAATTCGATCAGTTCGTCTTCATCCTGGGGGACGCGGCTGAGAGAGTAGCCATCGGCTTTCATGCGGTTTAAGACGTTGATCAGGCTGCGGGGGCCGTTCATGAACATGCCAGTGGCGCTGCCGCGCATCAGTTCGGCTTTGCCCATTTCGCGGTCGTAATAAATGACGGCGATTTTCTTTTCCGCGTTGGGTGTGCGGGCGAGTTTCGTCCAGCCGATCGTGCGGTCTGCCAGATGATCAATGCGGTCTTCGATCGGCGAGAACGCTTCAGGGCTGCCTCCACCATGCAGTGTGCCTGAGCCGATTTGTGGTTCGATGGCGCCCAGTAATTCCTGGCTGATCACGTGCAGCGCCAACTCGTTGGCAGCGATGCCTTCGAGGCTGTCCTGCCATTCCTTGATGGATTGCTTGCGGAAAAACATCGAGTGCAGATGAGGAACGCCCAGCTTTTCGCGGAACTGGGGCGATTCGCGACTGTGGCAGGTATGGACGACCGCGTCTGGTTTGAACTGCAAGATGTTGGTTTCGTAATCGGGACTGCCGTCAATCATGGCGACTGCGAGGACCCCTTTTTTCTCGAACTGTCGGATTAAGGCTTCGACCACTTTGGGCTGCTGAAAGGCCAGATGAGTGGAATGGACGGCGATGACGACGCGGGGGATGTTCTCGGTTTCCTGCCCCTGTGCTTGCCTCCAGGCCAGGAACGCGTTCGTGTTTTTCAACATGCCTTCGTGATCGGGATGAAACAGACCCGTTAAACGTTCGACCGATTCGGGGGGCAGAATGGTTCCCGGTTGATTGAGATATTTGATGTTCACATACTGCAGGAACCGGCGGAGGTTTTCCGGCGAGGAACCATAATAGCTTTTTAATGCTTCGTCGTTTTCAATGATTCCCTGCTGCGTCAGCAGGGGGAGATCTTTTTCCGCGAGACCAGAGATAGAGATGATCTGTAATTTTGGATTATGCTTTCGTCCGGCTGTGATCAACTTACGATACAGGTCTCGGTCTTCTCCGCGAACATGTTGAAAAAACACGATGCGATACGGCGAAAAGTTTACGGTTCCACTCGCCAGTTGTTCGTCGGTGAAATAATCGAGTTGAAGCCGATAATCCTCTTCATAACGTTTCAGAATCTCGAAAATGCCCCCATGCAGACCAATGAACGCGAGTCGCTGAATGCCGACGTCTGTTTGTGGCGACGGTTGAGATTCCGCAACCGGTTTCGACGCAGCAAGAGGCGGTTCTGCTTGCAGTGGTCTCGCGGTACAGATCAGAAACAGCAGAAACAGCAGCACAACAGAGTGAAATCGCACACGTTCCCTTTCAGGATCAGGCAGCCTGCAAACACTCGGCTTCCATTTGCGTGAGCGCATTGGTTTGCAGGCGCGAGATGGAATCGCCGGCTTTGGACGGAAGGATGAGTGATGGCTGTTAGAATTCACCGACAACCTCTCCCCCCTGTTTCGTACCCAGTGCCTGGAAAACCTGGATACTGATATTTTCCGAGATAAAATGGACCGAGCCGTCACACATCAGCAGGTGTGCGCCGCCGGTATGGGCGCTGCGTGCCGCGTAATTGGTGCAGCCGTTGTTGGGGCCTCTGCAGTCAAGTCGGGGATCGTTGGGAACCCGGTTGGTGCTGAACATGTTATTTTGCGGGTGCCCTCCGAGCCAGACATTTCCCATGTCGGAAGCATTGGGCGGGTCGCTCAGGCAGTTATCGACGTTTGAAGAATCTCCGGAGCTGACGATGTAATTGTCATTCAAGGTATTGACGTCAAAGTCGCCTTTGAGAATTTCGCCGATGGCAATCGTGGTGGATGTCCCGTCGATGATGTCTCTGATTCGGGTGTAGGTGTTATGGCCGAACAAGCCGGTACAGTCGGCATCGCGGCAGGCACATTCGATACCTTGATTGGCCAGATAGTTTGTGGGAGCCCAGTCGGGATTGACGCGGCTGACAGCGTCGCTGGGGCAGAGGAAAACTGTGATATTGGTGCTGCCCGCCGGTTGAAAGGCCAGATTCTGGCTGGCGGAAAGTGAGAGATCGATCTGTGTGAAATCAATCATGTTGTAAACGTTGGTCTGATCGATGTAAGGCAGGAGGTAAGTCATCCAGCTGAATTGATGCCGGTGTGTCGGCCCGGTGTCGCCTGTTTCCATATGACCGGGAGGAAACAGGAGGTGAGACGCTTCGTAGTTGTGCAAACCGAGTCCCATCTGTTTGAGGTTGTTCTTGCACTGTGACCGTCTGGCGGCCTCGCGAGCCTGCTGGACGGCGGGCAGCAGGAGTGCAATCAGGATGGCAATAATCGCGATTACCACGAGGAGTTCGATGAGAGTGAACCCCCGGTTTTGCTGAGTGAGTCTGGTGTTCTTCATGGGCAAATCTTTTTTCTCTTGAATTTCAGGTCGAGCGGAATCAACAGGTTGCCGGTGCTTGCGGCGGCGTTATTGTCTGGCAAGTTTTTCCTGAAGTTCGCTGGCGCACTTTTCATTACAGACGACATATTGAATTGCATTAAACGTCATGAGGTTTTCCGGGGCGACGTTCGGGATTTTCTGTTTGCAGTTTTCACAGAGGCCTGGCTTACCGACGGGAGTTTCCACACGGATTTCTTTCTGGGGTGGTCCCTGTCCACAACCGGTCATAAATAGACTGGCAATAAACAGGATTGCTCCCAGGTAAGACGGCAATGCATGTTCCGTTAAACGCCATTTCATTTGCTGGTTTGCTTTCACTGGTAACTTGGCTCGGAGGAATGAGTCGGAATCTGAGGGCGGGAGCTTGTTGACGCTGTTCAGGAAACGCATATGTCGTGCCATTTTGTGTGCCTGTATCAAAATTGAGGGACTCTGAGGCGCAGGTGAAGCGGGCTGCCCTGAATTGACAGTGGAACGGGCCGATGCAGAATTGAGATCCACTCGAAAATATTTTTTCAGGCAGGTTTCCCCGGCGCACTGTTTTCTGTTGCGAGGGGTGAATCGTGTTGAGGTAAGTGACTTGTGCGTCGGAAAATCCGACAGTCTGCGACTTCACGATAGATGACAAAAGCGTCTTTTATGGACTGTCAGAGAAACGTGGATTTTCATCGATACGCAAAATTTCAGCTCCGGTGCTGAAGCGTCATCGGGTAAAATGTGCTTTGGTATCGTATTCGTCACTGAAAAATCGGATGCCCCGGGTCGCCGTTGCGGGGCGCCCGTGGGATTGTTTACGATTGTGGAGAATGGCGTGAGGCGGTCAAGTGGGAATCGGATCACGAAACGGAATGAACGAAAAATGATCTTCAATGAGACTATTATGAAAGTCAATGAAGTGCTATCGAAGTGGTTTGATAACGGAGAGGATCAGGTCGGAATTGGGAGGCCTGTTGCGGGTATTTTGCTTCAAACCACCGAAACAAGCGACTTTTATGGTGCTGAAGGGAACAGAGTGAGAGTTTTTCACCAGTGGATAAAATCGTTCACTCGCGCGCGCGACTCTTGCCAGGGAGTCTCGGGAATGGCGGGAGCGAGTCAATCCCGAAAAAATAACTCGGTTTTCGGGGAGAATCTGCGAGTTTTTCGATTCCTGAATTTGTCAAGGGGGAGCCGATTTATGAGATTTGAGACACGGGTGAAGCTGATCTGCTCGGGGATTTTTTTGAAAATGACCGCTTATTCATAAAAACCGGGGGGGATGTTGTCTGGGGATTGAAAGCGTTCGCCATCGGGATTGTCTGCATTCACGATCCAGGGATCACCATGGTTGTGGTAGCCGCAGCGTTCCCAGTAGCCAGGGGAGTCGTCGGCGATAAAGTCGATCCGTCTGAGCCATTTGGCGCTTTTCCAGGCATAGAGCAGGGGGACGATCAATCGCAGCGGGCCGCCATGATCGGCGTCGAGGGGATCTCCGTCATGCAGGTCACAGAAGAGGACGTCTTCCGACTGGAAGTCTTTTAAGGGGAGGTTCGTGGTCCATCCGCCATCGTAGCCAGTGGCGATGACGTATCTGGCTGCGGGCTGAACGCGGGCGCGGTGCATGATTTCTTTGCCGGAGACCCCTTCCCAGAGATTTCCGAGCCGGGACCAGCGGGTGACGCAGTGAAAGTCGGCGAAGACCTGGGTCCGTGGCAGCTGCTGAAATTCGTGCCAGGTGAAGGAGAGCGGGTTATCGACGAGGCCGCCGATTTCCAGTTTCCAGGTGTCGAGATTAATTTTTGGTACATCTGTTGCGTGCAGGACGGGCCATTTTCGGGTTCGACTTTGTCCGCCGGGAATGCGATTTTCTCGATAAGTGTCTGCGCTGACGATAATTCCCGAATCTTTTTCCGGGGGAGCGGGCGGCCCGGCGTTCTGGTATTTTTCTGAATCAGGTCCGGCATTCATCTTTAAGCTCCATAGGGGTTTAAGTCGTGTGACATTGTTGGAGGCTCGTCAAATCCCTCTGTTGAAATATAAGAATTTCTGCTAAATTATCCAGAGGTAGATATTACAAATCCCCCAGACTTGGCACATTGGTTGCACTTCAGTATGAGTGAGCCTCTCAAATGTGCGAAGTGAGGGTCGGGCAGGATCGCAATACCGCCATTGACCATATTTTTCAAAGTAAATAAACTTCGCAAAGAGAAGAACTTACAGAAATAAACGGGAATCTGGTCAGGGAAGATCTGTGGGCGGTACGCGCTTTGGAAACCCTGGGACAGTCCGTTGTTACTGCCAGTATGACAGTCGCAAGGTCTGGGCCAGAAGCAATATTGAAGACTATTTTTCGAGAATTCGAGTTCAGGTTAAAAAATGGAATTCCTAGACAAACTGGGTGAATGGCTGGCAGTTGTTACGACATGGTTCGAACGTTTGCTGACGGGTCTGTTTGGATCGTCAAATGAGCGGCAAATTCGAAAGCTGGGTTTTGTCAGAAACAAAACAGGCCAGGACGAAATTGTGCCCGGCTCGATGCTGGCGGAAATTGACAGTTTCGAACCCGAGTTAATGAAGTTATCAGATGCAGAGTTGAAACAGACCGCATCCAAATTACGTGCGCGCCTGGACGCGGGCGAAACGCTGGATGACATTCTGACCTATGCTTTTGCAGCAGTGCGCGAGTCTGCGCGGCGTAATCTGAGCATGCGGCATTACGCCGTTCAGATGATCGGCGGTTACTTTCTGCATAAAGGCATGATTGCGGAAATGGTGACCGGGGAAGGGAAAACGCTGGTTTCTTCCTTGCCTGCGTTTCTGAATGCCCTGGCGGGTAAAGTGCATATTGTGACGGTCAACGATTACCTGGCACTCCGCGATATGGAGTGGATGGGGCCGATTCATATTGAGCTGGGTCTGACGGTCGGCGCGATCCAGTCCCGGATGGGGCCGGAAGAACGTCAGAAACATTATGGCTGCGATATCACTTATGGAACGAATAACGAGTTCGGTTTCGACTATCTGCGCGACAACATGAAACCTGTGAAAGAGCTGCAGGTGCAGGGGCCGTTGAATTATGCCATCGTCGATGAAATCGATAATATTCTGATCGATGAGGCCAGAACGCCGTTGATTATCTCCGGACCGGCGCAGGACGACCTGACAAAATATTCCAAGGCGAATGCGGTGGCGCTTAAGCTGACGCCGCTGGTTGATTTTGAAGTCAAGGAAAAAGAACATACCTGCCATCTGACCGATACAGGGGTAAAACATGCGGAAGAACTGGCCGGTGTGGAAAGTTTTTATACCGCAGGCAATATGGAGTGGCCGCATTTAATCGATAATTCACTCAAAGCGCATCATCTTTATAAGCGTGATGTGAACTATGTGGTCCAGCAGGGCGAAGTGATTATCGTCGACGATCATACCGGCCGCTTGATGCCGGGGCGTCAGTGGGGCGATGGTCTGCATCAGGCAGTGGAAGCCAAAGAGGGCGTTCGAATTAAGGAAGAGTCACAGACTCTGGCGACGATTACACTGCAGAACTTCTTTAAGCTGTACGATAAGCTGGCCGGGATGACCGGTACCGCGATGACCGAAGCGGAAGAATTCTGGAAAATCTATAAGCTGGATGTGGTAAGTATTCCGACCAACCGTCCGATGCAGCGCATCAATTTTCCTGATGTGATTTATCAGACAGAGAAAGAAAAATGGACGGCGATCGCCGATGAAGTACGGGAAATCCACACGCAAGGACGTCCTATTCTGGTGGGGACGGTTTCCATCGAACAGTCGGAAATCGTCAGCCATCGCTTGAGTAAATATGGAATTCCCCATAATGTGCTCAACGCGAAACATCATGAGCGCGAAGCCGAAATTATCGCTCAGGCGGGGCGTAAAGGGGCCGTAACCATCGCCACCAACATGGCAGGTCGTGGTACGGATATCATCCTGGGGGGAAGTGCCGAACATATCGCCTGGGATGAACTGAGCAAGAAATATGAATCGCGTTTGCAGGTGCCCAAAGCGGAATGGGATCAACTTGTCAAAGACATCGAAAAACGCGAAGGCATGGATATTGAAGCCGATGAAGTCACCCAGTTAGGGGGGCTGCATGTGATCGGCTCTGAGCGTCACGACTCCCGCCGCATCGATTTACAGCTGCGCGGGCGATCCGGCCGTCAGGGTGACCCGGGTTCCAGTCGCTTCTTCCTTTCGCTGGAAGACAAGCTGATGCGTGTTTTTGCCGGCGAGTGGGTGAAAAATATTCTGGCGCGTCTGGGGATGGAAGAAGGCGAAGCCATTGAAAGCGGCATGGTTTCCAAGCGGATTGAGGGTGCCCAGAAAAAAGTCGAAGAACGCCATTTTGAGCAGCGTAAGCATCTGCTTGAATACGATGAAGTGATGGACGAACAGCGTAAAAACGTCTATGGTTATCGTCAGCAGATACTGGATGGGTGTAATTGCCGGGATTTGATTCTCGAAATGATCGAACGGCAGATCGATGAAGAAGTCGAACGTCTGCTCGACAGTAATTATCGCTGGGATACGATCGCTGCCTGGTGCAGCCAGGAAGCACATATCGACGTTGAGTCTGATAATGTTCGCGATATGACCTTTGAGCAATTGGTTGGTTATCTCAAAGATGAGGCCAGTCTGCAGGCAGACGATCTAATTGCCGAACAGATCAATGAAAATCTTCCGGAAGAATACGAAGATGACTGGAACTGGCAGGCACTCTCCAAGTGGGTGAATGCCTATTTTAATCTGAATCTGAATGATCGCGAATTGAAGAAAATCGGCCGCGATGGTCTGCATCAGTTTCTGTTTGATCACGCGCAGAAAGCCATTGCTCGAATTGATTTCTCGCCGCTCGAAACATTTCTCGATTCGGAATGGGGCACACAATCCCTGGTAGGTTATTTGAGTTACCAGTTTGGTATCGAGGTGGATCCCGAAACATTCAAAGATCTGAATATTGCTGAGTCCAACGCGAAAATTCTCGAAAAAGTCAAAGAGCTCTACCGGGAAAAAGAAGTCACATTTCCTGTGACCGTCGGCATGTATAATTTTCTGGGGAACCAGCAGGCGGGCAATGAAGCCAATAGCCGCGTCGGTCTGGTGAAGTGGGCCAATTCACGATTTCATTCGCAGCTGGACCTGGAAGCTTTGAAAGGCAAGCAGATCAGTGAAATCCAGCAAATTCTCTCTACAGAGAGTGAAAAAGTATTTGTGAATGGAGAAGTCTCTACACAGATCGATCAGTACCTCACGAAAGCGAATCGTGCTCAGGTCTCCGGAAATGGTGTGCATGCGGGCCATCAGAATCCGGGTTTAGGCGAACTGGTAACGTGGGCCAATCAGGAACTGGATGCGGATTTAACCACGGAAGAGCTGGAACCGTTATCCGATCAGGCGATCCGATCGCGTTTGTATCAGTCATATAATCAGCGGTATCGTCCGGAGCTGAGCCAGGCGGAACGTTCGCTGATTCTGGAAGTGCTGGATACGTCCTGGAAAGATCATCTGTATTATATGGACCATTTAAGGTCCGGTATTGGTCTGGTCGGTTATGCTCAGAAAGATCCCAAAGTCGAATATCGTCGCGAAGGAATGAAAGCCTTCGATGCGATGTGGGGCCGGATTGGTCAGCAAGTGAGTTCGGCCATCTTCCGTCTGGAAAAACAGAGCCCTGATTTTGTCGGTTCCTTGTGGCAGGTGACTGCGACGGTACATGAAGAGGTGACTGATGATTATAACTATGATGAACCTGCTGAGGATTCCGGGGGTGCTTCGGAGCCCGCGCAGCAGTCAATCGAACCGATTGTGAATCAGCAACCTAAAGTGGGCAGGAATGATCTCTGCCCCTGTGGAAGCGGGAAGAAGTTTAAAAAGTGCTGCGGAAAGAATCTGTAGTATTGATAGTTAAAGCGGTAACGTAGCTCAGATCTGCGAGGGGAATGGAATCCCGTGCGTTTATTTTCATACATACTGAATCTAGCTTACGGTCTGCTGCTGGCGGTCGTATCACCGGTCATTTTTTACCGATGTCTGATGCTCAAGAAATATCGATCCGGCTGGGATCAGAAATTTCTGGGAAATCTGCCTGTTCGCGAGAATGACCGGCCGTGTCTGTGGTTTCATGCGGTCAGTGTCGGGGAAGTGCTTCAGCTGCTCCCCTTGATGCAGGCACTGGAAGCGAAAATTCCTGATGTGGAATTTGTGATTACGACCACTACTCATACTGGGTTTGCGGTTGCCAGAGAGAAATTTCCCCAGCATGAAATTTGTTATTTTCCACTGGATTTTTCCTGGGCCGTGCAACGTGCATTACAACGTGTTCAACCGACGGCAGTGATCCTGGTCGAAATGGAGTTCTGGCCGAATTTTGTTCTGGCGGCAGAGAAATTCCAGATTCCGGTTTCCATTATTAATGGTCGCTTGAGTGAAAAGAGTTTTCGCGGTTATTGGCGGATTCGCAAATTGATCGGCCCGCTGTTGAACCGCCTGCATCTGATTGCCGCTCAGACGGATACTTACGCCGAACGGTTTCAGAAATTGAAAGGGAATCCCGAACGAATCCACGTGACAGGTTCTATCAAGTTTGACGGGATTGAGGTTGAGCGGCAGAATTCGTTAACGCGAGAATTGAAAAATTCTTTTCGGTTGAAAGACTCAGAGACGATTCTGGTGGCAGGGAGTACGCAGTTTCCGGAAGATCGCATTGCGTTGGATGTTTATCTGGAAGCCAGGAAACGTTTTCCCCAGCTGCGACTGATTCTGGTTCCCCGGCATCAGGAACGATTTGAGGAAGTCGCCGGTATTGTGAAAAGTTATGGATTGCCCCTCATTCGCCGCAGTCATCAGCGGCGCGATGATTCGAAAAAGGTTCTGCCTTTTTCTACCAGTGAAAAACCGGCGATATGCCTTCTGGATACGCTGGGAGAATTGAAGGCCTGCTGGGGACTGGCTGATTTCGCGTTTGTGGGAGGCAGCCTGACAAAACGCGGCGGGCAAAATATGATTGAGCCGGCAGGGTATGGTGCCGCTCTGATGTTTGGTCCCAATACCTGGAACTTTAAAGATGTTGTCGAAGCTTTGATCCAGCATCAGGCGGCAAGAGTGGTCCGGGATCAGGCCGAACTGCTTGAGGTTCTGACAGGCTGGCTGGAAGATCCTCAAAAAGCAAAGGACCAGGGGGAGCGGGCGCAGAATTTTGTGTTAAATCAAAGAGGGGCTACGAATCGTACTGTGGATTTGATCGTTCCTCTGTTGGTGGGTTCTCCAGCGATTTCCAGAGAGCGTGCTGCTTAGAGTCATGGATAATAAATTACGAGATCTCCTGAAAACAGGGCTGATTTTTTGATAAACCTTGTCCAAAACGTTAAGCTAGAGGTAACAAACGCTTGTTGAGTTCTGACAGGGGCTCTACAATTATGCTGAAATCGTTCTGACTGCTTCGTTTTTCAATGGCGATGCGGTCTATTGATATTTTAAGTATGGTGGGTTTAAGTGGCTCAAAAGACACTATAGTCAGTCCGAATTCGGACTCAACACATTTCATGACCACGTTAAATGCAAAAGGGTGGAGTAACGCATGGCTAATTTCTCGTTCACAAGTGAATCGGTCAGTATGGGGCATCCAGACAAAGTATCTGATCAGGTTTCGGATGGTATTCTGGATGCTTTACTGGCTGGCGATCCTTATTCACGAGTTGCTTGTGAGACTTTGTGTACAACAGATTTTGTTGTGCTTGCAGGAGAGATCACGAGTAACGCCCAGGTCGATTACGAGAAAATTGCCCGTGATGTGATTCGGGATATTGGCTACACCAGCAATGATATCGGCTTTAATGCAGATACCTGCGAGGTTCTGGTCAAGCTGCATCAGCAGAGTGCGGACATCGCACAAGGCGTGGACGCGGAAGGGGCAGGAGACCAGGGGCTGATGTTCGGTTATGCCTGCAACCAGACCGAAGAATATATGCCGGTTCCGATTGCTCTGTCTCATCGCATTTTGAATAAACTGACAGAAATCCGGCAGAATGGCGAAGTCAACTGGTTGTTACCCGACAGTAAAAGTCAGGTGACCGTCGATTATGAAGATGGCAAGCCCGTCGGGGTTTCAGCAATCGTCGTTTCAACGCAGCATACGGACGATGTGACCCAGGAAGAGATTCACAAATTTATCATTGAAAACGTCATCAAGGATGTGGTTCCTGCTAACTTTTTGAATGATCAAACAAAATATCATATCAATCCGACCGGTCGGTTTGTGATTGGTGGCCCGCATGGCGATACGGGTTTGACAGGACGAAAAATTATTGTCGATACATATGGTGGCTGGGGACGCCATGGCGGTGGTGCTTTCAGTGGCAAAGATTCCACCAAAGTCGACCGTTCCGCAGCTTATATGGCTCGTTACATCGCGAAAAATATCGTAGCTTCCGGGCTGGCTTCCGAGTGCGAAGTTCAGCTTTCTTATGCCATTGGTGTTGCTGAGCCAACCAGTATCTACGTTGATACCAAAGGGACCTCCGTCATTCCGGAAGAAAAAATATCGGAACTGGTCAGAGACCTGTTCCCACTGAATCCACAGGGAATTATCAATCATTTGCAATTGCGTCGTCCGATCTTCAGAAAAACCACCTGGGGCGGACACTTTGGTCGCAACGATCCTGATTTTACCTGGGAAGCAACAGACAAAGCTGCTGAATTGAGAGACGCTGCCGGACTGGGAGCTGAGGTTCCTGAACCTCAATTTGCCATTTCCTAACTCAGGATGTTGTTTGACTTCTGAAACGACACCCGCCGGGCAGAATGGAGGATGCTCGACATGCACGAAACAAAGCACTATCTCAATCAATCCAGGGAGAGATCCAAACAGGAAAAGTCGTCTCATTTGAGATGGCTTTTCCCTTTTCTTTTCATCGGCTTCAATATGCTGGTGACAGGGATTCTGCTGTTGATGCGGGGGACAGGCGTCTTTCAAGTTCAACAGAGTCTGTTACCCCTCCTGACGATTGGCGGTCTGCTGGCGTGCAGTTCTTCGGGCACATTGCTTTTGATTCGTTATCTGCGACTGATGAATCTGACGGGCGGTCAACAGAGCCTGTTATCTTTGGCGCTGGTTCTCCCGGTGCTGATCGGAATGTTCGCGATGCTTCCGGCGGAAGGCTTGACCGTGAGCGGCGGTTTGACCCTCAGTCTGGTTTATTTTCTGGCTTTCGCCGGTGTTCTGGAGATGATCCATCGTGAGGGATCAGAAGCAACCGCTGCGGAGATGCCTGCGTTCCACAACCGGGATGAATTCGCAAAACTTCCCGCCGCTGATGATCGTCTGTCAGTTTCCAGTCAAAACCAGGCTGATCCTGAGGAAGAGGCGGCAGAAGACGAGCCAGAGCTGATCGATGAGAATCATGAAGCATTGTTTGAAGCTTTGTTAGGGCAGGGAGATTCCGCTCAGGAAACGGAAGGAGTTGATGAAAGCCGGAAAAGCTGTTCGCAGTGGATGAACCGTACCATGCATCCGGAGGGATTTGAAGTGGTTGAAGGCGGAACACTCGTTCAATTTGCCCGGAATCAGAAAGTCAGCATCGTGCATATCGGACTTTTTCCTCCTTTGGGGGGAAGTTTGTCTGTCTCGTATGATCTTGAATTAGGGCAGCCGGTCAGAGCACGTCTCCTTGAAATCCGTGGATACGGTATCAGTGTGGAAGTGAAACGGACGCAGGAAACGGATTCAGAATTCGAGACCACTTTACATTATCAGATCATCAACCAGCCATTGAGTGAAGAAGCTGCCTGAAAACAGGCATTTCTTTTGAAGTCTGATCGATTCAGGGAATTCGATTCAGGGGAAATCTGATTTCGTTTTGGAATCAAAATTAACGGCAAAATCTGAAAAAATGGGTATTTATGTTCATTTGCAGAACAGGAAATATTACCTATATTATATGATAGCTGGAATTTTCTATATTTCGCTAGTTTCCGATTTTATGAATCGCTATACTTTGCGGTCGTCGTCCAACACTTTTTGTTTAGCGATGTCTGGTGAGGCTTGATCTTTTCTTTTCTCACCACCAATCTTTATGGCTCATTGATTATCAATGCGGGAACGTTTTGGTAATCACTTAGTGCATCTGCATTTCTGTCAGGTTCTCTTTTATGTTAAGATCCTGTGTAGAGTGGAATTGTGCTGCATCACGATAGGATTCGTGTTGAATGGATGTTGAGCTCTGTCCATTTCAGAGTTTGACAATTGCTGAATAAGGATGTCAGGAAAATGCACAAAATTTCTTCAAAATATCAAACCAAAAATCAGGTTAATTCATCCGATCTTGAGTCAGTTCTGGACGCATCCGGACTGTTGAGCGAGCAGATGAAATTATCGCCTGAGAATAAAAAAACAGAGAGCAAGCGTGGTCGCCAGGTGATTAGTCAAAGAACTAATTCATTGTTGGGAGTCCAGATTGTTTCGAGTGGATCGTACGTACCAGACAATGTCGTTACTAATCAGGATCTGCAGGAACGTTTTGGATTTGACCCGGAATGGATTGAACAACGAACTGGTATCTTAGAACGTCGTCATGCCCCGCCTGAGATGGCGACCAGTGACTTATGCTACGAAGCAGCACTCAAGGCAATTCGTGCAGCACGTGTGAGTCCGGAAGACATCGATCTGCTCATCGTCGGGACTTTTACCCCCGACTTTCAGTGCCCTTCCGTGGCCTGCCTGGTTCAGGATCGGTTAGGCCTTGATGCACCCGCCATTGATTTACAGGCGGCCTGTGCCGGATTCATGTATGCGTTAGTCACAGCCGCACAATACGTGGCGACGGGCAACAGTAAACTAGCGCTGGTGATTGGCGGTGACTGCAACAGCCGCATCGTCAACCCGGAAGATCGCCGCGTCGCCCCTTTGTTCGGGGACGGGGCGGGTGCCGTACTGCTTGCCAAGGGAGACCCTCATCAGGGATTGACCTGTTATCAGACTGGCTCGGATGGGAGTGGCTGTTCTTTACTGGATCGGCCTTCTGGCGGTACACGCAACCCTGCGACAGCAGAAGATATTAAAGCAGGCCGCCATTTTTTAAATATGGATGGTCGCAGCGTCTTTAAGTGGGCCGTCAGAACCGTCGCGGATTCGATTGACCTGATGCTGACCAAAACCGGCATGAGCGTGCATGATGTTGACCTGTTTCTGATGCACCAGGCGAATATCAGAATCATTGATTCGGCTTGTGAGCAACTGGGAATTCCCCAGGAAAAAGTATTCAACAACCTGGACAAGTATGGTAACACTTCGGGCGGTTCGATTCCGATTGTGCTTGACGAAGCGTTCAACGCCGGTCTGATTAACCGCGGCGATACCATTCTACTGAGTGGTTTTGGCGCCGGACTGGCATGGGGAACCGGGTTGTTCCGCTGGTAAGCAGTCGGAGCAGAAATAACTCTGTTTCGGACGTTTTTCTCTGAGCTGTAGCCAGACTGCATCCAGCATTCAGTCATACTTCGCAGCCATTTGAGATCGTCTGGATTTTATGACGTTTCTTCCGGAGGCTGTTCTTCGTCATCTGATCGTTCCGGAGTGACGGGTCTTTCAATGACCGGTTCTCCCGATTTGGCAACGCCCGCCAGTGGAAGATCGGCTGCCTGTTCCGCATCCTCTTCCGCGTTATACACATGGTCCAGAGGAGTGCCATCATCACATTTTCGCAGCAGAAAATAGATCACCGTATTGGCGGACCAGAAAAAACTGACGATGAATCCGGAGAATAAAATTCTGAGAACAGATCCCCAGCCGGTGGAAATTGTTGTTGCGAGCGTGTTTTGATTCTGGTTGAATAATTTTTCCGTTTCTGCGGGACCCATGCCCCAGCTCACCCCCCAGAAGGAGAGGTACGAGACCAGCTGTATGAGCATTTCTGCAAACAGCAGGCAGATTGAGCCATAACAGAGTGTCACGATCACAAGCCAGAGAAAATACCAGATACGAGCGAACAGGTAGCTGAAGATACGGCTTAATCCGTCAAAGCCGTCACTGTCTTCTACGCTGACAGTGGTCATCATCAGAGGCCAGCCTGCCAGGGTAATCAGCAGAATCAAACTCATTACGAACGCAAACAGGAATGTCAGCCCCCAGAGCAGACTGACGATGATGCCTCCGGCCTCTGGAATGTTCCCCAACAGACCAATCAGGAGGCACAGGCTCCAGAAAAAGCCGATTCCTGCGAAAGGGAGCAGGGGAGCGCTCACCAGCGAGAGTATGCGTTTCAGCGAAAAGCGTAACGCAGCCAGGAAACCGATATGCTCATCTTGCGCAAACTGGATGGCGGCAATTCTGGTAATCGCGCCACCAAACACGGACCACACGATAATGGCCCATAAGAGTTGAGTTGTGGCATAAGCCAGTGAACTCCAGTTGGCGCCTGTCTGGAAGAGTATTAGGACGGGTCTGTTAAAGGACAGAATGGGTTCCAGTAAGCTGTGCCCTTCAGTGATCGAACGCAGCGGATGAGAAAGATTCTCGCCGAGGAACGGATCGCCGTTCAATGGTTGCAGGAAACGTTGTGAAGTCTGTGGAGGAAACAGCGGGTTTTGTGGAACGATCTGATGATTGCCAGCCTGCGGCACGGGAGCAAAAGGGAGGCTGTCAAATAGATGATTTCCCAGAATTAAAAGCAGAATCGCTGCAGAGGACAGCAATATTTTCTGAAAATCGACAGCCAGCCGAAAGACGCGAAATAGATGCAGCCAGGGAAAAATCGATTTGTAAGGGATCGGATCAGAGATGAGAGATGGTTTTTGATTCATCATAATCAGAATGATTATCCAGGGGCCCACAGATGAGAGAAATGCTGGTCTAATTGCATTTTGCTACTCCAGAACTGAAGGAGCAAAACCTGTCAATTCTTGAGACGCGTATTATAGACAGTCTGGCTGATTTGATGCTATCGTAGATGGCATTTAGCAGCATTTTCAGGTGGATTTTACAGGCTGGCCAGGGAGAGCGTGTTCCGCAACCGTGGCCTGAGTTTCTTTGGTTTCTTTTTTTACAGGCAATGTACAGGACTGATAGATCAAAGGAATGGCGAGCAGCGTGATGATGGTGCCGGCACATAAGCCGCCTACAACCACGCGAGCCATCGGTGCCTGCAATTCGCCCCCCTCACCCCAGCCCAGCGCAATCGGGATCATCGCCAGAACGGTGGTGAGTGTGGTCATCAGAATCGGCCGAAAGCGGCGGGTGGCAGCCTGGATGATCAGCTCGGTCATCGGTTTTTCAGGAAAGCGTCTGCGAAGCTGATTGATGTAATCGACCAGTACAATAGCATTATTCACCACAATTCCGGAAAGCACGACAATGCCGATAAAGGATTGCACATTCAAAGTCGTATCAGTGAAAACGAAAACCCAGATGACGCCGATCATTCCCAGTGGGACGGAGAACAGAATATAAAACGGATCGCGCAACGATTCGTACTGAGAAGCCATCACCATATACATCAATATGATCGCCAGCACAAATCCCTGTTTGAGCGCGGTGAAACTTTTCTGCTGTTCTTCCCAGTCGCCGGCCACCCGGATGGAATACCCGGATGGAATCTGGATCGAGTTCAGATGACGCTCCAGTTCGGGGACAATACTGCCCAGGTCTCGGCCTTCCACATCAGCAAAGATTCGCAGGACACGCTGCTGATCCTGCCGTTCAATGACAACCGGCGCCTCATCGCTTTTAAATTGCAGCAGGTTTTTCAAGGGAATCGTTTTACCAGTTGCCGTGGTGACTCCCACCAGTTGGACATCGGAAAGATGATTGCGGTCTGCTTCGCGGAGTCGCACAACCACAGGAAATTCATCACCTTCCTCGCGATAGAGAGTGGCTTCGGTTCCCTGAATGGTTGTTTCCAGTGTTTGTGCAATATCCTGAACGCTGATTTTTAAAAGCCCTGCTTTATCGCGGTCGATCGAAGCGGTCAGTTCGGGGCGCTGGTCTGCAATTTCGGCTTCGACATTGATCAGACCGGGAATCTGCTGCATGACCTCCACGACCTGATCGACAATTTTTTGTGAGAGTTGCAGATTGTGTCCTGCCACCTGGACCACAAGGTCTCCGCCCCCTCTGCGGCTGATCATTCGCATCAGCATCATCTCGGTCTGTGCTTTCACCTGAACTTTCATGCCAGGTACAGGGCCGATGGCGTCGTCGAGTGCTTTTCGTATTTCCTCGATATTCCGTGTTCGTTCGCCACGGGGTAAGAGTTGAATCCGTATCGTGGTTCGGTTCCAGCGGTCTGCGTCATCGGCCCCATCGCCGATAAACGAAGCCACGGCGACTGCTTCCGGCACAGATTCGATCGTCGCCTGTTCCAGGATACGCGTTTGCTGGTCCAGTTTTCTGAGTTGAATGCCGGCTGCCATCGTTGAAAAGATGTTTAACGCGCCCTCGTCTGTTTTGGGGAGAAATTCGGTTTTGATCCGAGGAGATAAGCCAAGTGTTGCGGTAAAACAGACCAGCAGCAGAAAACCGGTCAGAATGGAATGTTTTAAACTGAAGCATAAGATTCGCTCATAAATTCGTTCCAGCAACAGCAACATTTTATGGTTCATATTATGGAACCCATCGATCAGGAAAAACCAGGGTCGGGTCCAGCGTGAGTGGGTGACCGTGGTCTCATCGGGGATCCAGTAAGCGCTCATGACAGGAGTCAGTGTCAGGCTGGCAAATAGAGAACAGATGAGCGAGAACGAAACGACCCACGCCAGTTGGTGCAGCAGAATGCCCGTGGTTCCCTGAATGAAAACCAGAGGCAGGAAAATAATCAGCGTTGTCAGTGTGCTGGCGACAATGGCGGAAGAGACTTCCTGCGTGCCTTCGATGGCGGCGGTTTTGGCGTCGAGACCATCTTCCCGTTTGCGGAAGATACTCTCAAGCACCACGATTGAATTATCAACCAGGAGCCCGACACCGAGGGCTAAACCCCCGAAAGAGATGATATTCAGCGTGAAGCCCTGAAAGTAAATCAGGATGAATGTCGCCAGTACGGAAAGCGGCATGCAGACGCCGATGACCAGCATGCTGCGGAAGCTTCTCAAAAAGAGAATCAATACCAGGATCGCCAGACCCATCCCATAGAGTGCTGCTTCCTGAATATTGGCGATTGATTGTCGAATGTATTCCGATTTATCAACGCGGATGCTCAGTTTTACATCCGGAATCGATTTATTAATCCGTTCAATCTGATCGCGTACCCGGTCACTGACGCTGATTGTATTGGCCCCGGACTGTTTATAAACATACAGCAGAATTCCCGGTTGCCCGTTCATGCGCGTCAGTTCGGTACGTTCTTTTTCGCTGTCGACGACTTCTGCAATATCCCGGACATGGACGGTCGCTCCTGCCTGCTCGCGAACGACCGTATCCTCGATTTGCTGCAGGCTGGTGAATTCTCCCTGGCTGCGAATATGTAAATTGAGGTGGCCTTCCTCATAATTTCCGGCGGGTTGATTGATATTGTCCTGTTTCAGAGCGTTGATGACTTCATTCACGCCCATATTCAGCGATTCCAGTTTGCTCCGATCCAGGTCGATGTGAATCTCACGCTCAATTCCGCCCCGCATGCGGAGTCGGGCTACACCTTCCAGCTGTTCAAATTGAGGGATGACCTGATTTTCTGTCAGACGGCTCAGCGTAATCGGATCGAGTTCGCTGTTCAGGCCGAGATAAATAATCGGGCTGTCCGCCACATCGAAATGGCGGATATACGGGTCTTCCGCTCCTTCAGGGAGGCTGTTTCTTAATTTGTTGAGCGAATCCCGGACTTCATTGATCGCCAGGTTCAGGTCGGTTCCCCATTGGAACTGCAGACGTACGGTGCTGCTCCCTTCCATACTGCTGCTGAGGATGTTTTCGACTCCGGAGACCGAACTCAGCGTCTGTTCGATGGGGCGCGTGATCAGCGTTTCTGCTTCGTTCGGGCCAGCCCCTTTGTAGATCGTAATCACACTGACGCTGGGGTTCTGGATGTCCGGCATCAGATCGACGGCCAGTTGCGACAGTGAAACGCAACCCAGCATGACCAGCACCAGCGAGGCCATGAGTGTTGTGATCGGGCGCTGAACTGCCAGTCGGGTCAGGGACATATGCTAATCTTCAATCATGCATGATCTGCAGTGGAAAAAATCGGTTTCCCGAATCATAAGTTGGTTTTCTGCGGTAAAGGAGACGGCGGTTGTAGAACTTCCTCCATGGGCACCTCAATCGCCGTGACCGTCTGGCCTTCATCAACCAGTCGATTTCCGAGTGTGATCACGAGATCGGCCGCATTAATTCCAGAAAGGATTTCAACCAGTTCGCCATCATTAATTCCGACTTCAATGTTGCGTCGTTCTGTGATCGGCGGATTTCCACCAATGATAAAGACTGCCGACCCGGGGCCATCTTTCCGCCGCGTCAGCGAGGCGATGGGCAGCACGTTGGTTTTATCGCGATGGGCAAACACAATTGACACGCGAGCATGCATGCCCGGTTTTAACGAAAAATCACTGTTGGGAATTTCGATGTAGACTGCTGCGGTTCGTGTCAGAGGATCCAGCACGGGTGCTTTGCGTATCACCTGCCCGGAAAATATTTTATCGGGGAAAGTGTCCACGGTGATGGCGGCTTTCTGTCCGATTTTTACGTCTTCATAATCCTTTTCGACAATGTGTACGACCGTGCGGACCGTCTCCAGGTTGACAATCTTCATCAAAGCCACATCGGGTTTGGCCAGATCACCGACGTCAACCAGTCGTTCTGCCAGAAAGCCGTTCGTGGGCGCTAAAATCTGATTTTCCTGCAAACGCAGGCGGCTTTGTTCCAGATCTGACTCCGCCTGCTCGACGCGTGCTTCTTCCAGTTCGGTTTGTGATTGTGCGATCGCCAGATTTGCCAGCGCTTCTTCCATCTGCTGTGTGGTACTCACACCTGATTTCTGCAGCACTAACAATCGCTGATATGCTTTCTGGGCGAGTTCCTCAGAGGTCACCTGTGCCTTCAATTGGGCTTTGGCAACTGTCAGCGAGGATTTGGCCTTACTGAGCAGTTCCCGGTTTTCGGAGTCATTCAATTCCAGAATCACTTCGCCGGCTTGGATCTGGTCTCCGACATTAAACGGTATCAATTTGATATAGCCGCTGTAACGGGTTCGAATTTCGACCTGAGAACCCGCTTCGAGATTGCCAACCAGGTTGATGCGTTTTTCGAGCGATTTTTCAGTGGAGCGGGTCACCTGCACAGCGATGGGCTGGGTGATGATCGTCTGGGGAGCCGTTTGAGTGGCGCGCAGAGATTGTTCGTATACAAACCAGCCAATCAGCATGGCAATCGCCGTACACGCTGGTGCAATCAGTACTCTCATTATCTATATTTCTCCGGATGGAGGAACCGCAGCAGAAGCCTTTGTTCAATCAGATCTCCCTCACACGAATCAGAAAAGCCATGGACGGCAATTTGATTCAGTCTGGACATCAATTGAGTAAAGCTCCCGGTTTATCACAACAGAAAGGGCTCCGTTGCTTAATCAGGCAGGTCAAAGCTCATCGTATGATAAACTTTTCGGTTTAACAGGAAGGTTCTTTTCAGGCAGGATTGATGGCTCGGAAGAACAATCAACTCAGCACCTCTATTAGAACTATATCGGCCAGAGAATTCAAGATGTTTGTACGATTGGAAGCCGTTGTTTAATTATTCTTTTGTTTATGAAATCCTGACCCGCTGATTCCTGTTTTCAGGGTCTGTCTTTGCTAAAATCCACGCCGGAACGGGAATTTTGCAACAATCGTTAAAAATTGTTGATTTTTGACATTTAACACAGTTTGACAAACCTGTGAAATTGCTTTGAGAAGGGGAGAGTTATGGATTTAATGAGTACGATCGCCGGTTCGATGATGGAAGGTTTTTTTCCAGCCGGTTGGGATCTGGCAAAAATTGATCAGTGCATGAGCGCGGATCCGTCGTCGATTAAGGATCGCCAGTCCTGGTGGCATGAAGATTTTGAGCCGGTGATGTGCGGCAGCGTGACTGATTTTGATACCATCCTGGGGCACGAAATTGCGTTGACGATTAAGCAGTCACGTGATGCAGGCGAGAAACTGGCGTTGATTCTGCCGGTGGGGCCGATGGGCATGTATCGCTGGGCCGTCTTCTTCCTGAAAGAGTGGGGCGTTTCCTGCGATCACGTGTACGGATTCAATATGGATGAGTGGAGTGACGTTGACGGAAATACGCTGCCACCAAGCAATCCGGGTGCATTCCAGTATGCGATGCAGCAGGCCTTTTATGGTCCTCTGGGAGACTTAACCGTTCCGGAAAATCAGAGACACTTTGCGACCGCAGATGTCCTGCCGACTTATGCGGAGAAAATCGGTGAGTTAAAATCCGCCGGTGCCAAGCTGGGAGTGATCTTCGGGATTGGCCGCGTCTGTCACATTGCTTTCTGGGAGCCTCACTTTGCCGGTGAATTCAAGTCCGAAGAGGAATGGAAAGCACAGACGCACCGGCTCGGCGCAAAACTGCATCCGCTGACGATCGAGCAGAATGCGGTGACGAGTTTCAAAAGCCGTACCACTCTGGTTCCCGCATACGCCAATACGATTGGCCCCGGCTGTTTTCTGCAAGCCGACAAAATTATTGGCGGCTGTGACGGCATTTTCTCACGGGGCATGCAGTGGCAGGGGATGAGTGTCTGGATGACATTACGACACGAACCCACCAGCTGGATTCCTTCCACTTACATGACAACGCAACCCGGTCGATTGATCATTCTGGATGAACTCGCCGGACCTTTGGTTGCGGATTGTAATTAATCGTTCCTGAATATAATTGAAGGGTAAGCTCAAATGGAATTCGAGCTTACCCTTTTTTTACAGCAAGATGTTGATACAGCCAGCAGGATGTTACTTGGAAGTCTGTTCCAGCACTGATTCGTGGACGTAGATCGGGACAGGCGGCTCATAGTGAATCGAGAGCGCGATCGCATCACTGGGGCGACTGTCGATTTCAATCAATTCACCATCCTGACCAACCCGCAGGACCGCATAGTAAGTGTGATCCTCAAGGTGCGTGATCACGATATCCTGAAGATTGCCTCCCAGGGCTTCGATCGTGCTTTTTAACAGGTCATGCGTTAAAGGGCGCTGCGGAGAAAATTCCTGATTCACGCGGCGATCAATCGTCGTGGCTTCGAAAATTCCAATCAGAATCGGAAAGATTCGATCCCCGTTCACTTCACGCAGGTAAATCACCTGCTGGTCACCAATCTCGCTGATAATGATGCGAGATAACTCCATTTCAACTAACAAGTGAGCCTCCTGAGGCTGGACAGGGCAATCGGAATGCTTCCCGTCTACCAGAATGAGTTTTATATTTTTAAATCAAAGTGCCTGGGTTTCGAATGTGATCATTATACACGTCTAGACGACAGGACAACAGATTCCTTCTGAAACGATGTTCGGAAACGATCACTATTTGCCGCGGAGTTGAGCGATCGAATCCTGGACGCTTTGTAACTGTTTTTGCAGTCCGGCCATCATCTCTTTGACGCCCGCGACAACATCCTCGGGTGCCCGATCGACAAAACTCTTATTGGCCAGTTTTTTCTCACTGCCTTCAATATGTTTCTTTAACTTTTCTGCTTCCCCCTGCAGTCGTTTCAGTTCCGCTTCGAGATCAATCACGCCTTCCAGCGAGATAAATCCGTCGACGTCATTCAGAGAAAACGTGGCCGACCCGCTGGGTCGCTGCACATCAGCGCCGGCGGCTTCCAGCAGCGTTTTTGCCAGGTTATCGAACTGGCCAGCGATATTCTGCATGTCGTCGGCGACACTCGTTTCACAGCGCAAAAACAGTTGCAGCGGAATTGCCGGCGATATTTTATACACCGCGCGAATATTGCGGACGGCGACAATCATTTCCTGCAGACGTTCGAACCGTTTTTCCAACTGAGAATCCTGCCAGGCTTTGGACGGCTCCGGCCAGGCAGCGATCGTCACACTTTCCACAGCCGGTTCCGGGGTGAATAATCCGCGTTCGGGGGCGATTTCATTCAGGCGTTGCCAGAGTTCTTCAGTCACAAACGGTACGAAGGGCTGGAGCAGACGCAGCAGCGAATCGAGTACACCGACCAGCACGCGCTGGGCGACCGGTTTTTGCTTCTCGTCCCACAGGCGGGGTTTGATCATCTCCAGATACCAGTCGCAGAATTCGTTCCAGGTAAAGTCGCGGATCGCGCGGGTTGCCACATCGAACTGGTAACGGCCTAAAACGGTTGTCATTTCTTCTGCCACGCTGGAGAGACGGCTCAGAATCCAGCGGTCTTCCATCGTCAAATCATCTTCATACAGCGGAGCAGGGGTATAACCTTCCAGATTCAGCATCGCAAAGCGGCTGGCGTTCCAGAGTTTATTGCAGAAATTTCTGCCATACTCAAACCGCTCACTCACGATGCGTGCGACTTTTTCGCCTGGATCAGGATCAAACCAGGGGCTCGTATACTGATACGATTTTCCACTTTTAGGGAATTTGATACGCGGTTTCTCGCCGCCGCCGGGAATGGTTGTCTGATGTTCCAGCGTTTGCGGAACGACTTCACCGGTTTCCGGATCTTCGTAGCCGACGGGCAGTCTCACATCCTGAGTTTCACCGGCGAAAGAAGCGATCGTAAATCGCACGGCATCAACGCCATACTTGTCGATCAGGTCCATCGGGTCGACGCCGTTTCCTTTGGATTTGGACATCGTCTGCCCGAAACCGTCCAGGATTTTCGGATGAATGCAGACGTGACGGAATGGAACATCGCCCATATTATACAGGCCGAAGAGCACCATGCGGGCTACCCAGAGCGTGATAATATCACGACTGGTAACGAGCACACTGCCCGGATAAAAATAATCCAGATCCGGGTTCTTGTCAGGCCAGCCGAGCGTGGCATGCGGCCATAAAGCGCTGCTGAACCAGGTGTCCAGAACATCGTCGTCCTGAATTAATTGATGTTCGGCTCCCAACTCATTTCCGGTCAGATCAGTTTCGCTGCAGATCAGCCAGCAGGTATCTTCATCGTTGCGTCGGAAGCTGACATCGTAGCGATCGGCAAATGCCTGAGTCAGATCTGCTTTGGAACAGGTTTCACAATACCAGATCGGAATGCGGTGTCCCCACCAGAGCTGGCGGCTGATGCACCAGTCACGTTTTTCTTTGAGCCAGTCGAGATAGGTTTTCGAATAGCGACTGGGGAAAAATCGCACGCGACCATCTTCGACGGCATCAATGGCAGATTGCGCCAATGTATCCATTTTGACGAACCATTGATCGGACAGATAAGGTTCGATTGGCGTTTTTGAACGGTCGCTATGTTTGACCGGAATTTTGCGGGCTTCCACTTCTGTGAAGAACCCCAGTTTTTCCATATCTTCGACGACTTTTTTGCGTGCTTCGTAACGATCCAGCCCTTTATATTCGCCGGTGTTTTCATTCATGGATCCGTCAGGATTGAGAATGTTAATCTGTTCCAGATCATTCCGTAACCCGCAGGCATAGTCATTCGGGTCATGTGCGGGCGTGACTTTGACGGCACCCGTTCCGAGTTCTTTGTCAGCCAGCAGCGCGTCGGCGATAATCGGAATTTCGCGTCCGTTTAATGGAATCCGTACGTTTTTTCCGATCAGATGCAGATAACGTTCATCCGAGGGATGCACGCAGACCGCGGTATCGCCGAGCATTGTTTCGGGGCGTGTGGTGGAGAACGAAATTAGCTCGTCGCTATCAACGACCGGATATTGAAAGGTCCAGAACTGGCCATCGATGTCTTCCGAAAATACTTCATCATCAGCGACGGCAGTCTGCAGGAACGGGTCCCAGTTGACCAGGCGTTTTCCACGGTAAATCAGACCGTCGGCGAAGAGTTTCAGGAACGTCCGCCTGACCGCTTTGGAGCACATCTCATCGAGTGTGAAACGGGTGCGCTGCCAATCACAACTGGCTCCCAGTTCTCTTAACTGATTCAAGATCCGTTTTTCGTACTGTTCTTTCCATTTCCAGATGCGCTCGACCAATGCCTCGCGGCCGATGTCGTGGCGCGTGAGATTTTCCTCTTCCTTCATGCGCCGTTCGACAACCGCCTGAGTTGCGATGCCTGCGTGATCGGTGCCTGGCATCCAGAGTGCTTCATAACCCTGCATGCGACGCCAGCGGGTCAGCAGATCCTGCACGGTTCCATTCAGCGCGTGGCCCATATGCAGCGCCCCGGTGACGTTGGGGAGCGGTATCATAATGGTGTGCTGTTGTTTTTCCGGATCGGGTTCGGCGTGGAAATAACCTCTCTCTTCCCAGAATGGATACCACTTCTGTTGCGCACTCGCAGGGTCGTAATGTTTATCAAGCGATTCGGTCATGAGTTACGGTTGAATCTTGTTTAAAAGGGCCTGGTTTATAGGATGAATCTCAATCCTGGATACATCGAAGTGCTGAAGCAGCGGAAAAGGGCTGATCAGACTCAGATATAGCAAAAATGGTCGTTGCGGACATTGTAGACGGTTGCGGTTTCTGTATTCTAGTCGAAAAAAGTTCCTTCATCCTTATAGAGCTTGTATTCGACGCTATCGGCCAATGCCAGCCAGCTCGCTTCGATGATATTTTCGCTGACGCCGATACTACTCCAGACATCGTGCTCATCTTTGCTCTCAATCACCACCCGTACGCTGGCTGCAGTGCCTTCTGCTGAGTTGATGACACGTACTTTGTAGTCCAGCAGATGCATTTTTTCGAGGGCAGGGTAGGCAGGGCAGAGGGCCTTTCGCAGTGCCGTATCCAGCGCATTCACAGGACCATCTCCTTCACCGACCACATGTTCCTGCTGCCCGTTGACCGTCAGTTTGATGGTGGCTTCGGTCAGCGGTTCATGGGTGCTGTCCGATTCGACATTCACACGATAGTGGATCTTTTCAAAATGCGGTTTAAAGGTTCCTGCTACTTTTTTAACAAGCAGGTCAAACGAAGCCTCGGCGGCTTCAAACTGATAACCTTCATTTTCCAGATCCTGGACTTTTTCCAGAATTCTGGTGAGCAGTTCGGGGTCGTTGTCGAGCTGGTACTTTGTTGTTTTGGCGACGATATTGGAGCGACCAGATAACTCGCTAACGAGCACCTTTCGCTGATTGCCGACCAGTTCCGGTTCAATGTGTTCGTAGCTTCGGGCGATCCGATTGACAGCGTGAACATGCATGCCGCCTTTGTGTGCAAAAGCGCTGCTGCCAACAAAAGGCTGGCTGGACCGGAAGTTCATATTCGCCAGTTCATAAACATACCGTGACAGTTCGGTCAGCTTATGCAGACTGTTATCGAGGAGTACTGAATAACCTTCTTTTTTGGTGACCAGATTGGCAATCACGCTGATCAGGTCGGCATTGCCGCAGCGTTCGCCGATGCCGTTAATCGTTCCCTGAACCTGAATCACGCCATGTTCTATGGCTGCCAGGGAGTTGGCAATCGCGAGATCACAGTCGTTATGGCAGTGGATGCCCAGTGGCGTTTTCAGTTCACTGCGAACGAGATCGATGTATCTGGTGATGACTTCGGGCAGACTCCCGCCGTTGGTATCACAGGGGATGATCAGATCTGCGCCGGCATCAGCGGCAGCTTTGATGGTCTTTAAGGCATATTCGGGGTTGGCTAGAAATCCATCAAAGAAGTGTTCGGCGTCATAAATGACTTCACGTCCGCACGATTTGAGAAACGAGACCGAATCGGCGATCATGGCCAGATTCTCTTCAAGCGAGACCCGCAGAACTTCCGTCACATGCAGGTCCGAGGTTTTGCCGACGATGGTGACGACGGGGGCCTGTGAATCGCGGAGTGCCTGCAGGCCAACATCATCTTTGGCATCAATATCTTTGCGGCGGGTCATACCAAACGCAGTTACTTTGGCGTGTTTCAGATCCATTTCTGCCACGCGCTGAAAGTATTCGGTATCTTTCGGATTGGAAAGGGGATAGCCGCCTTCGATGTAGTCGAAGCCCATTTTATCGAGCTTTGCGGTAATTTGCAGTTTGTCTTCCAATGAGAAGTTAACGCCTTCTCCCTGGCTGCCATCCCGCAAAGTGGTATCGTACATCTGGATCCGGGCCATCGTAGGGGCTTTCTTTTCTGTTAATAAATGAAGAATCTTGTCTGATTGCGTCTGTCTGAAGTTCGAATTCGCCCGATTCCCGAGCGAAGATTGTGATTAAGCGATTGCCTGTTACTCTCTTTCAGGTAATCGGGTGAGCATCCTTGATGTATCCTGGTCAAAGCAATAAAAAAACCTCAGGGTTGTGACCTGAGGTTATGAAAATCTGTTAAATTGGTAATCATCCTCAAGTCATTGGGAGTCTGTAATTTCGCAAATAATAATAATGCTGCTGACGCAGACAGAATTGGAAACAGACATCATGGACGAGAAGACTTTCAAATTCGAATAAGAAATCTGGATGATACACTACTATTCAGGAATGATCATAAGCAGGGAGGCTGTGCGAGTCAAATGAAATTCGGAGTTCATCCCTTTTTTAACCCGATGTTTCAGGTATGAGGGAAGAAATCAGGCCTTAGACGAACTCTTCTTCATATTCTTCTTCGCCGTAACCATCTTCGAACTGGTTTTGTTTGATCGCTTCCCATTCATCGAGTGTATACAAGACTTCACGTGCCTGTGAGCCATTGTACTCACCAACGATTCCATCTTCCGCCATGTAATCGATCAGGCGGGCACCACGGCCATAACCAACACCCAGAGCCCGTTGCAGCAGAGAAACGGAACCGCGACCTTCGCGAATCACAATTTCCACCGCTTCATTGTACAGACTGTCTTCTTTGCGATCCGAATCGCCGCCGTTGTTTTTCTTAGAGTTGGCAGCGGTGATCTGGGCCAGTTCAGGACTGTATTCCGGTGCCATATCGCTGAAGAAGTCGATCACGCGTTCGATTTCTTCATCACTGACATAGGCCCCCTGAGCGCGGGTCAGTTTACTGGTTCCGGGAGCCAGATACAGCATGTCCCCGTTGCCGAGCAGGGCATCGGCACCATTTTCATCCAGCACCACCCGGCTGTCGCCGCGGCTGGCAACCTGGAACGAAATTCGGGCAGGCAGGTTCGATTTAATCAGACCGGTAATGACGTCAACGGTTGGTTTCTGAGTTGCCAGGACAAGGTGAATTCCCACGGCCCGTGATTTTTGAGCCAGGCGAATAATGTGTGCTTCCACATCTTTGCCTGAGGTCATCATCATGTCGGCAATTTCGTCAGCCACGATCACAATCGAAGGCATCTTTTCGGGCATCTGCAGAGCTTCTTCGGATTCAGGGTCGATGCCTGCGATTTCCAGGACTTTTTCTTTTCCGAGTTTGTTGAAGCTTTCAATATTACGGGAACCGCATCGGGCCAGCAGATCATAACGTTCTTCCATCTTGTCGACGGCCCATGCCAGAACTGCTTCCGCTTTTTTCATGTCGGTAATGACAGGGTGCATTAAATGGGGAATGCGTTTGTAACCGCTCAATTCCACCATTTTCGGGTCGATCATGAGCATTTTGACTTCATTAGGCGTGCGTGTCATCAACAATGAAAGAATCAATGTATTCAGACAGACACTTTTACCCGTACCCGTACGACCGGCAATTAATAAGTGAGGCAGCTTGGACAGATCGGCGGTCAAAGGGTGGCCACTGACATCTTTACCGATGAAGAGCGGAATGCGACTGTGTTCTGCTTCGTCAGAGCAGGCTTCAATCAACTCTTTCAAACGCACCATGACTTGCTTTTCGTTGGGAACTTCGACACCCACCGTATTTTTTCCGGGAATCGAAGGGACCACACGAACAGAGGGCACGCGTAATGCAACTGCCAGATCATGGGCCAGAGCTGTGACTTTGGCAACGCGTAAACCTGGTTTCAAATCGAGTTCGAACAGAGTTAATACGGGGCCCGTGTCAATTTCTGACACTTGAATATCCAGACCAAAGTCAGCGAAAGTGTTTTCCAGAATCTCGGCAGCTTCTTCCGCTTTTTTTGCCAAAAGCTCAAAGGGGAAGTCTTCCGCATCTTCCAGGAGATCTAACCCGGGCAGCTTATACGAGCTGTTTTTTTTTTGCTCGATGGGTTGGGACTGCCGCGCCAGGCGAAGGCCTGCCGGCGGATTAACTTTAATGGGTTTGCGTTTTTTGCTTTTGACCGGTTTGGGAACAGCGACTACTTCTTCTTCATATTCTTCTTCTTCGTCTTCCGCAACAACTTCTTCTTCCTCTTCGTATTCCTCTTCTTCGGCTGCTTCAGCCTCTTCTTCGATTTCCGAAGGTTCGCGACTCAAAACGCGAAAGGGAAATGTCAGGCAGGAGAATAAAATCCGGACAGGAAGCGTATCTGCTGTTAACAGCAGACCCGCAAAGAACATGGATACCAGCAGGATTAATGAACCGGCAACAGAGAATTTGGTTTCCAGTAACGAGAAACCGAGTGCACCGATATAACCGCCGCTGCCGATTAATGGCGTGGCACTGTTATTTCCCAGCATCATTTGACTGGCAATGCAGACGGAGACCAGAATCAGAGCGAGTCCAAAGAGTTCTACCAGGATACTTACGGCTTGCTGACGTGAGAACATACGCATGTCAATCACAATCAACGCCAGAAAAATGCCCCAGGCACCAATTCCAAAGCTGGATCGCAGGAGATGAGCGGTGTGAGCCCCGGAATCGCCACACAGGTTTTGTGCGACATCACGGACAGGGTAGACGAGTTGCGCAGGTGGGTCGGCTGGATCGTAGCTGAACAGGCTTAGTCCGAGAAAGACTGTGACCGCCAGCAACCCCAGTGCTATTAAATCTGTTTTGAACCGTTGTATGTCGATCATGATGACCAACCTGCAAATCTATATTCAAATGATGAGATCGTATAATGAATAAGGGAATCAACGGCGCGCAAAGCGGACGCAAAAAAGTGCTTGCTTTTTATTTTGGGAGTGAACCAGATTTGCTGTTTGAGAGAAAATAATTCCCGTCTGCGACTAAACCCAAGAACGCCAACAGACGGGAACATTTTCACGACTAATGTCTCAATGGGGGAGTATTGAGACGTACCAGACAAAAGTATGGATTCTGTTAAATGTTGATTTCCTTAACTACTCAAACCTAGCACACGAATCGGAGGCGTGTCGGAAAAAGTCAACAAAGTGTGTTGCGTTTCCGCATCAGAGGTCGGGTTAGTGAAATCAGCTGAAGCGTAGAGGGCAGGTTGTGCCGGCAGAGCGGGTTAAACCCGTTTAATGAGGTGTTCGCGATCTGGCGGATGCGAGGAGAAAGCGACGGCAGACCCGCTTTATTGACCCGCGATGTGTTGCTCAATCCACGAGATCAGTGAGTCTGCCACCAGAGATTTCTCGCCCGAATAGGTCGCGACGATGTCCTGGCTTTGGTCGATCACTTCTACATAATTCTCGGACGAGCCAATGGCGCTTACGCCGTTGAGGACGATGGCATCGCATTTTTTGCTGTAAAGTTTGCGAACCGCGTTAAAACGGGCGTCCTGCGATTCGAGTGCAAAGCCCATGACCCAGCGCTGACCTTTCTGAGTGCCTAATTCGGCCAGCACATCAATGGTTTCAACCAGCTCCAGAGTAATCGCTCCTCCGGTTTTAGCGATTTTTCCTGCTTTACGGGTTTTGATTCGATAATCACAGACGGCCGCTGTCCCAATAACGCCATCGCAGTCAGCGAACAGTTTTTTGCATTGGGCGAACATCTCATCAGTGGTTTCCACCTGATAAACTTCACAGCCTTCGGGTGGCGCAAGCGTGACGGGGCCTGAAACGAGCGCGACTTCATGTCCTGCCTGAATTGCAGAGCGGGCCAGCGCGTATCCCATTTGACCGCTGCTGGCATTGGAAAGATAGCGGACGTCGTCCAGGTATTCTCGTGTCGGGCCGGCGGTGATGAGAATTCGCATGAGTTTCGTTCACGTCAAGAGGGTCGAGAAGAGCAGGAATGATTTTGAATCAGCCCAGTAATTCTTTCATTCGCGTTAAAATCTCCGCAGGTTCTGCCATGCGGCCTTTGCCGATCACACCACAACTCAACCAGCCTTCTCCCGGTTCAACTATATGAATACCGTCGTCTTTCAGTTGTGCCAGATTGCGTTGGACGGCAGGTTTCGCCCACATGTCTGCATTCATGGCAGGGGCAATCAGGATGGGAGCGGTGCAGGTCAAGGTGAGTGTTGAGAGCAGATCCTCGGCCAGGCCGTGAGCCATCTGGGCCATGATATTTGCCGTTGCCGGGGCGATCACGAAGAGTTCTGCCCGCCGGGCCAGGCCGATATGTTCTCCCTGGAAATGTTCCTGAGGCGAGAACCCGCTCTGATATACCGGGCGGCCTGTCAGAGCTTCGAAGGTCGTCGCACCGATAAACTTTTGCGCCGCCTGCGTCATGACTACACTGACGGCTGCCCCTTGCTGGACCAGTTTACTGGCGAGGTCAGCCGTTTTGTATGCAGCGATCCCTCCGGAGACACCTAATAGTATTTCACGCCCTTGCATGAGTTGAATTCCGGTGCTAAAGGATCTGGTTTTGAGTTAGATCAAATCTTCCAGTGACGGGCCTTTATCATCATACTCAATGGCATCCAGTGGTTTGCGATCTTCGGCAATCGCAACTTCGCCGGATTGATCGAGATAGATTTTGTCTTCCATGATTTCTTTCACCACGATTTCGAGATGATTTTTGGTCTGCAAGTCAACCAGTGGTCTTGCGCCCCGGTTGAGAGCGACGATCCGCTTCTGAATGAGTGAAGACAATTTGAAACGGCCGCCGACTTTATTGACGATCTCTTCTTCTTTAAATTCTTCCAGCATTGATTTCTTGCTCCCGTAGTTTCAGGATGGTGCCAATTTCAGTAACGGCCCGATCCAGTTCGTCATTAATGATGACATGGCTATAATATTTGGCTTGCTCCAGTTCCTTACGAATTGTCGCCAGCCGTTTTTCGATAATTTCTTCTGATTCAGTCCCGCGATTCCGAATTCGCTTTTCATATTCTTCATCGGATGAAGTACGTACAAACAGTGTGATGGCCTGAGGGAATTGTTCTTTGAGCTTCAGTGTGCCCTGCACATCAATTTCCAGAAATGGCCATCCGCCTTCCTCGACTGCCCGGTCTACTTCGGATTTTAACGTTCCGTACCAGTATCCCAACCCATGAACCTGTTCGCACTCAAGTAATTTGTTATTTTTTCGCCGTTCATCAAATTCTTCCGGTGTCAGAAAATAATAATCCTGACCATCGACTTCGCCTTTACGCCTGGGGCGGGTTGTCGCTGAAATTGCTTTGATCAGCTTGACGGGAGATTCTTCTAATAACCGCTTTACAATCGTGGTTTTACCACTGGCCGTCGGTCCAGAGAGAACGACGATCGGCGTTTCCGGTTGAGTATTTGCTGGGGGATTTGACACGTTACAAAACTCCAGAGGGATCGCTGTGTAGTCTTGGTTTTCCGTCGATTGTGGATTCTGATCTAACTTATTCAACGTTCTGAACGTTTTCTCTGATTTTTTCGACTGCCAGCTTCATCTCAATCACTGCGTGTGAGATCTCGACATCATTGGCTTTGGAGCCGATGGTATTGATTTCCCGAAACATCTCCTGAACCAGAAACTCCAGCTTTTTGCCTTGAGAAGCATTGCCCTTGATGATCGTATCAAATTGTTCGAGGTGGCAGTGCAGCCGAGTGATTTCTTCATTGATGTCACATCGATCAGCAAACATGCTGACTTCGCGGATCAGGCTGTCCGGGTCGAACTCGACCTCCTGGTCCTGCAGCAGGTCGCTGAGCCTCTGGTGGAGACGATCACGATAACTGGTGACGACGCGGGGGGCTTTCAGTTTGACGACTTCCAGTTGCTCGCAGATTTTCTGGTTGCTGGCGAGGAGATCGGCCTGGGCTGATTCTCCTTCTTTTTGACGGAATTCAGTTAGCTCTGTGAGCGCTCCCTGAATGGCCTGCTCAATCAGAGGCCAGTCCGCTTCAGGAGTATGCGCCCGGGAGTAGTTATCAATCACGGCACCTGGCAGCGCCAGTAAGCTGTTGATGTCGTCTGGCAGCGGAACGTGGCAGACTTCGGTCAGATGTTTTAGCTGTAACCAATACTGTTTTACAACTTTTTCATCGAGCAGGTAGTCACTCGTGCGGTCCAGATTATCAATTCTCAGCGTCAGATTAACCGTTCCGCGCGTAATCGCACTCCGCAATAACTTTTCAATCTGGCTGCCAAGTTTTGCGTAAAAATCCGGATACCGGGACGATATTTTTAAATAACGGTTGTTGACCGTTCGAATTTCAGCATTGACCGATAACCGGTCGTTTTCTGCTGTCGAACTTCCAAAACCAGTCATGCCTAGCAGCACAACGCACTCTTTTCTGAATAACAGGAATCGATGAATACCAGGAGAACTGTATACCTGGTTTAATTTATTTCAATTTTGCCAGAACGACTAATTTGGTTTTGTTTCTGACTTGGGTGTCTCAGGCTTTGCAGGAGTTTCCTGTTTTTTCTCTGCGGGCGTGGTGGCAGCAGCTGGTTTTGCGGGTTCAGGTTTCTTTTCCGTTGTCGCAGGTGTTTCGTCTGCTTTTTTGGCTGGTTCTGCTTCAGGTTTTGCAGCGGCCTCTTTTTTGTCAGCAGGTTTTTGATCGGCCGGTTTTTTATCATCAAAAGGATTCTTGACCGGCGAAGATTCTTCCAGCTTCTCGCTCTCAGGTATTTTTTCCTGGTCCGTTTCTGGTGCACTGACGCTGGGGTCTTCCGGAACCGCTTCTGAACCGCCGGCGTATTTGCCGGAGCTGGCTCTGGTTGTGATTCCCGAAACACCGGCCAGAATCACCCAGATGACTGCCATCACGATTGTGATCTTGGTAAATACATCGCCGGCTTTGGTTCCCAGTGCGCTCTGCCCGCCAGAACCGCCGAAAGCGCCAGCTAATCCGCCGCCTCGTCCTTTTTGCAGGAGGATAATGATGATCAGAAGAATTCCGAAGAACATCAACAGAGTCATCAGTATGGTGGCAGGGTCCAGTATGTCTGCAAGAATCATTGTGTTATCCTAATTGGCTATCAGTAGCTGATATTATCGATCGAAAATATTGAGTGAACGAGATTTCATGCACAGATGAGAAGCTCATTGCCTGTGGGATTAGAATCGCTGCATCATATAGTAGTAAGATACGGTCTGTAAATCGAGTCTGCTATCCGAGTGTAGACGAATCGAGATAAAATGAAAGCATTCTCCTAGCCGGCGGATAATTCAACGGCAGCCTGTATAATGGGAATGAACAGTTCTGCTTTGAGACTGGCTCCGCCGACGAGTGCCCCATCTACGTTGTTCTGGGAGAGCAGCTCTTTGGCATTATCTGGCTTCACGCTCCCGCCATACAGGATGCGGGTCGCATCGGCGATCCCTGATGAGTAGTGGTCTTTTAGCCAGTTTCGGAGATATTGATGAGCCGATTCTGCCTGCTCGGGGGAGGCCGTCAAGCCGGTGCCGATCGCCCAGACTGGTTCGTAAGCGATGACAATCTGGTCAAAAGCAGAGGCGTCAATTCCTTCCAGCCCGCCAGTCATCTGTGTATCAAGGACCGCTTCGGTCTGTTCGGATTCGCGTTCGCTCTGGAGTTCTCCCACACATAGAACGACCTGCAAGCCGGAAGCGAGCGCTTTTTTAACCTTCAAATTGATGTCAGCGTCGGTTTCTTTGAGAACATGCCGACGTTCACTGTGGCCGATCAGGACAGAACGGCAGCCTACGTCAGTTAGCATTTCCGTGGCGGTTTCCCCGGTGAATGCTCCTGGTGTTTCGTGATAGCAGTTTTGCGCTCCAATGCCGATTCCGGTGCCGTTTACAATCGCGCCGATTGTTGTCAGGTAAGGAAAAGGGGGGCAAACCAGAACTTCGACCGCGGGATTCTCTTGGGGAACTTCGGCTACCAGTGCCTGGGCCAACTGCGAGCCAGAGTCTTTGGTAGTATTCATTTTCCAGTTACCAGCTACAAGAAAGCGACGCATAATTCATCCTGTGGTTAAATGTAGAGAATATTGACAGTGTTCGGTTTTACACGAAATTTCGAATTCTCTTCCGATGAGAAATGTATAGTGAGAAACCATCTGTATCGATTGAGCATCGAAAATACGGAATGCTGTTATCCGGAGAAGTCACTGCGTGTCAGGTAAGTTATTGAGTCAGGAGCTGTGATTCAAGGATTCGACCCGAAAAACCTGAAATACAGCACTATTTCACTCGATTCCACAAGTTATGCAGAGAAAAACAGCAGAAAACAATGTGAATGCGATGAATAGCTTACTCTAAAACGCCACTGCGAGGGTAAGAGCCCATCGCTTCCAGGCGAACCACTCGTTTCTCCAGTTCACTGATCGTCCGCTTAACGTGGGGTTCCTGAATGTGACCTTCGAAGTCGATAAAGAACAGATAACCCGGTTCTTCGCCCCGCAGGGGAAAGGATTCAATCCAGGTCAGATTCACTTTGTTTTTCTTGAAAATCTGCAGTGTATCTGCCAGTGACCCCGCGGTATGTGCAATTTGTACCAGAATGGCAGTGCGATCTGAGCCTGTCGGGTTGCAGACTTCTTCGCCGATGACGGCAAATCGAGTTACATTGTTCGCATTATCTTCGATGCCTTCGACAATAATCTGCAGATCATATTCCACCGAAGCCTGATGGCTGGCTACTGCCGCAGCGCCTGGTTTGGTCGCCGCTAACTGTGCTGCCGTTGAGGTGCTGGTAACTTCATGCAAGTGTGCCTGTGGCATATTTCGCGAGAGCCACTCGCGGCACTGAGAGAGTGCCTGCGGTTTACTGTAGATTTCGGTGATCTGACTTCGTTCGCAACGAGCGAGCAGGTTATGGTGGACGGCAATCAGGACTTCACCACAAATTCTGAGTGGGAGCCTGGTGAACATGTCGAGGGTATCAACAACGCGTCCATCGGTGCTGTTTTCGATGGGGACGACACCAAATTCCGTGTTGCCCCGGTTAACTGCTTCGAAAACCGCTCCAATTGTATTGACGGGGACCATGTCTGCAGCCTCACCAAACCGCTCAAGAGCAGCCAGATGGGTGTAGCTGTAAGCTGGTCCGAGATAGGCAACTCTTTGCGGGTGAATCTGCCTGCGGGCGGAACTCAGGATTTGGCGGAAGATCCCTCGAATTGAATTGTTGGTCAGAGGGCCGTTTGCGTTGAGCTTTTCGATGGTTTCGCGCAACTCTTCATCAGATTTGGGGTCGAACATCGCTTTACGCGGTTCGGGATCCGATTTGATCTGTTTGACGGTCATCGCACAGCGTTTATTGACCAGCTTTACAATTTCACGATCAATTTTTTTTAATTCAGCCTGAAGTGACCCAGGGGTGCGTTTGCTGCTGCTGGGGCTGCTTTTTTTGACGACTGTTTTCTTGGCTGGCGACTTCGGGGTGGGTACTGAAGTACGTCTGGTAACCGCTTTTTTCTTGGCCATCGGAATCTTTCAGGATGTGAGTCTCGTTTCTGTCTCTCAGAAAATTAACCGCAGCCAGATCACACTCCCTCCCTGGTTGTGCTTCGTTGCTTACTGCCAGTTTCACAATTTGATTACAATCCCTTAAGAATTTCTCAGCTGGGGATTTCTCCCGACTTTCGTTCTTGGAAAATCATAAAACTCTATAAAATAAGCAGTTAGAATCAGCAAAACAGCCGTCTTTTAAAACTGCCTGGATCGATTCTAAAAACACCAGCTTAGTCTTCAATTGTTCTAGTTTGTACCGCCACGTTTAGGGACTGTCAAGCGGTTGAGGCTTACCCGTGAATCGTTTAGCGTTTATTCTAAAGGACGTGCCGATTGGACTGCCAATATGTCATTCAGCCATGCCGACAGCATGGGCCAATGTCGGTGTCAATATGGCAGTTTCTGTGAGTTTCTTTTTCTGTCGTATAAAGTTATATATTCTATAAGTGTTTATAGATAAATTACTTATGGCATAATCTTGAATAATGGGGTTTGCTTGGCACATTCATTGCTAACATAAACTACCAGCCTGTATTAGAATGACAGGTTTAATGGAAACTGTAAGTAGAACATGATTGATGTACAAGGCACCGGGATTCGTCCTGAGGCTGTTTTTGTACAGGTCGGAATTAAGAATAAGAAATAAAGGAAAGAGGGGAAACTCGAATGGCATCTCAGGGTGAAAAGATCATCGGAATCGATTTAGGAACCACAAACTCAGTGGTTTCCATTATGGAAGGCGGGGAAGCCAAGGTGATTCCCAATCTGGAAGGAAACCGGATTACTCCCAGTGTTGTGGCATTCACCGATAAAGGGGAGACTCTGGTCGGAGAGCCGGCAAAACGGCAGGCCGTCACGAACCCCAAGAATACGGTTTATTCCGTCAAACGATTTATGGGGCGTCGGCACAGTGAAGTGCAGAGCGAAGAAAAAATTGTCCCCTATAAAATCATTGGCGGCCCGGAAGATTATGTCAAAATTGAAGCCGGTAGCAAAACCTACACTCCCCCGGAGATTTCCGCTTCGATTTTACGAAAATTAAAAGAAGCCGCAGAGAGCTATCTGGGGCATAAAGTGAATAAAGCAGTCGTCACGGTACCTGCTTACTTTAACGACGCTCAGCGACAGGCGACCAAAGATGCGGGGCAGATTGCCGGTCTGGAAGTATCGCGCATCATCAATGAACCGACGGCAGCTGCTTTGGCCTACGGTCTGGAGAAAAAGAACGACGAAAAGATTGTTGTTTTCGACTTTGGGGGTGGTACATTCGACGTATCGGTTCTGGAAGTGGGCGACGAAGTGATAGAAACATTGAGCACCAACGGTGATGGTCACCTGGGGGGCGATGATTTCGATGAAGAACTGATCAATCATATTGCAGACGCCTTCAAGAAAGAGCAGGGCATAGATCTGCGGTCAGATGCGATGGCATTACAGCGTTTGCGTGAAGCTGCGGAAAAAGCCAAGAAGGAACTGTCTTCCTCTCAAGCGACGGATATCAATCTGCCGTTCATCACCGCCGACAGTACCGGCGCAAAACACCTGCAGATGGCGATTACCCGTTCTGAATTCGAGAAGCTGATTGATCCGCTGGTTGAACGGTGTCGTAAACCTGTAGAGCAGGCCATGAAAGATGCCGGTCTCAGTCCCAGTGACATTGATGAAGTTGTGCTCGTTGGTGGATCAACGCGTGTTCCTAAAGTGCATGAGTTTGTAAAGAAAATCTTTGGTAAAGAGCCACATAAAGGGGTTAACCCTGACGAAGTGGTTTCCATCGGTGCTGCCATTCAGGGGGGAATTATCTCTGGCGATGTGCAGGATATTGTATTGCTGGACGTGACTCCGCTGTCTTTGGGAATTGAAACCGAAGGGGGCGTGATGACCAAACTGGTCGAGCGTAATACAACCATTCCTGTCACCAAGGATCAGGTATTCTCCACAGCAGCCGACAATCAGACCGCTGTGACGGTCCGCGTTTTCCAGGGCGAACGCCAGATGGCCACTGACAATCGTCTGCTGGGACAGTTCAATCTGGAAGAGCTGCCTCCTGCACCGCGTGGGGTTCCCCAGATCAAAGTGGTATTTGATATCGACGTGAACGGGATCCTGAATGTCTCTGCAAAAGATGTTGCCACCGGAAAGGAAACTTCCGTCAAGATTGAGCAGTCCAGTGGTCTGTCCGAGGCTGAGATTGAAGATATGCAGCGTCAGGCAGAGGCACATGCAGATGAAGACAAGAAGAAAAAAGAACTGGCCGAAGCGAAGAACAATGGTTCACGGATTGTTTACGATGTTGAAAAGCTGTTGAAAGAGCATGCTGAGAAAATGGATGCCTCTTCCAAGTCGGCAATTGAGGCATCTGTGAAAAAAGTAAATGATGCCCTTGAAAGTGAAGATGTGGCGGCCATCAATACTGCCTGTGAAGAATTGCAGCAGGCGACTCATGCTTTCACCGAGCAGATGTACAAAGCGAGTCAGGCTGCTGGGGAAGAGGGGTCGGCTGCAGAAGGCGGAGCCGCTGCTTCTCCTGCAGGCGAAGAAGAAGACGTGATTGATGCAGAGTTTGAGAAAAAAGACTGATGCGAATTCTGGCTCTGGATCAAATCGGAGCTTGGGTTTGTAGATGATGATAAAGTGCAACGGGGCAGGGGGCTCAAGCGGAAACTTGGGCCCCTGGCTCTCAATGCAACAAAGTCATTTCGAGTTTGATTATTAATTATTAACACACATCACGACAGGCGGGCTCACTTACTTCCCACCTCACCGGGCCTGTCTCATAATATAAATATCAAAAGAGTCACAGTTTGTCGGCTGGTTATCTTATAAGATAGTCCAAGCTGTTGTGTTGCTGCGCAGAGGATATACAGGATAGGAGAAGCATTATGGCGTTTCGATTTGAAAAACTGACTGTTAAAGCACAGGAAGCGGTACAGCGGGCCCAGAACACGGCTGAGGATTTTGGTCAGCAGGAAATCAAGCCACTGCATCTGCTAAAAGCGCTGTTGGATGAAGAGCAGGGGGTTGTGAAGCCGTTGATTCAAAAAGTCGGCGCCAATCTTCCGCAGCTTCAGAAAATGGTAGACGACGAAATCAATCGTTTGCCCAAGGTCACAGGGGCTGCGATGCAGGTTGGCATCGGCCAGGCGCTGCACAAAGTTCTGCAGGCTGCACAGGATCGTGCCGACCAGATGCAGGATAATTTTGTCTCGACCGAACACCTGCTGCTGGCGTTTACGACAGTGGATGATCCGGCTAAGCGGTTGCTGGAATTGAACGGAATTGAAGAAGACGATGTCTTGTCGGCATTGCAGGCAGTCCGAGGAGGGCAGCGCGTGACCGACCAGAGCCCGGAAGAGAAATATCAGTCGCTGGAGCAGTACGGACGAGATCTGGTTCAAATGGCGCGTCAGGGCAAGATTGATCCGGTGATTGGTCGCGACCAGGAAATTCGTCGCGTTATCCAGATTTTGTCCCGCCGACGAAAAAATAATCCAGTGCTGATTGGGGAAGCAGGGGTCGGAAAAACGGCCATTGTGGAAGGACTCGCGCATCGCATTGTCATGGGTGATGTTCCCCAGAACCTGAAAAATAAACGGGTGATCTCGCTGGATATGGGGGCTTTAATCGCGGGAACCAAATACCGTGGCGAATTTGAAGATCGTCTGAAAGCGGTTCTGAAGGAAATTGAGTCGGCCAAGGGGCAGATCATTCTGTTTATCGATGAATTACATACCGTTGTGGGCGCGGGGGCGGCAGAAGGGGGCGCGGATGCCTCGAACCTGTTGAAGCCGGCGCTGGCACGGGGTGAATTGCATTGCGTGGGAGCAACCACACTTGATGAATATCGCAAATACATCGAAAAAGACCCGGCGCTGGAAAGGCGTTTTCAGCCGGTCATGGTTCTGGAGCCAACCGTCGAGGATACGATTTCTATCCTGCGAGGATTAAAGGAACGCTATGAAACGCATCATGGAGTCCGAATTATGGATGATGCGTTAATCAATGCCGCGACATTGTCGGACCGTTATATCAACGATCGGTTTTTGCCTGATAAGGCCATCGATTTAGTGGATGAAGCGGCCAGTCAGTTGCGGATGGAAATGGATTCGATGCCGGCCGAGATAGATGAAGCGACCCGCCAGTTAACCCGGATGCAGATCGAAGCGGCTGCTTTGGGAAGTGAAACAACGGCAGACAGCAAGGAGCGGCTGGGTGAATTGCGAAAACTGATCGCCGATCGTGAGGAGAGTGTCAATGCCTTGAAAACACGCTGGGAGACGGAAAAAGAAGCGCTGTCGGGACTGCAACCGCTGAAGGAAGACATCGACCGGCTGAATACCGCATATGAGCAGGCATTTCATCGGGCGCAGCAGACGAATTCCAACGAAGATTACACGACTGCCTACAATGCAGAGCAGGAATTGGGGGCGGCCCGTCTGCGTCTGTCGGAAATGGAACAAAAGGTGACAGAACTGGGGGATGTCAGTGGCGAGCGTCTGTTGCGCGAGGAGGTGACTTCGGAAGATATCGCCAAGGTGATCAGCATGTGGACCGGGATTCCGGTTTCCAAAATGCTGCAGGGCGAACGCGACAAGCTGCTGCGGATGGAAGAAGAAATACATAAACGGATGATTGATCAGAATGAAGCAGTCGTCGCGGTTTCCAATGCGGTGCGGCGTTCCCGTTCCGGTTTGCAGGATCAGAGTCGCCCGATTGGTTCTTTCATGTTTCTCGGGCCTACAGGTGTGGGGAAAACGGAATTATGTAAAGCGCTTGCGGGATTTCTGTTTGATGACGAACGCAATATGATTCGCATCGATATGAGTGAATTCATGGAGAAGCATTCTGTCTCGCGACTGATTGGGGCTCCTCCGGGGTATGTTGGTTATGAAGAAGGGGGCCGATTGACGGAAGCAGTGCGGCGTCAGCCTTACTCAGTCGTTCTGCTGGATGAAGTTGAAAAAGCGCACCGCGATGTATTTAATATTTTACTGCAACTGCTGGACGACGGGCGTTTGACTGACAGCCATGGGCGAACCGTAGATTTCTCGAACACGATTGTCGTGATGACTTCGAATATCGGTAGTCAGACGATTATGGATCTGTCAGGTAAGGAAGATGAGCAGATCATTCAGAGTCGTGTGATGGATGCGCTGCAGCATGAGTTTCTGCCAGAGTTTCTCAATCGAATTGACGATGTGATCGTCTTTCATCCGCTGGGGCGGGAAGAGATTCGCCAGATTGTTGATTTACAGTTGAAGCATCTGTCCGCACTGGTCGAAGCAAACGGATTTTCATTGGAAGTCTCCGCTGCTGCCAAGGACCTGCTGGCGGAAGAGGGGTATGATCCCTCTTATGGTGCACGACCGTTAAAGCGTGCGATTCAGCAGAATATTCAGAACGAACTGGCGAACAAATTACTTTCAGGAGCCTTTACGGAAGGGGCCACGATTTACGTGGACGCGCACGAAGGTTTGTTTCTGTTCTCTGAAAAATAAGTGGCGCGGAACGGTTGTTTGAATTTCGAATGGAATGCAGCTTTGGACTGGATGTCTGAAGCTGCGTTGATTCATGGGGTTCGTACGGCTGACGTTGCCCTGTCCATGCACCAGGACGCCAAGCTGAAAAGCGTCGAATGAATTTGGGGTTCGAGTTACCCATTACCTCTGCGCATGAAAAAACAACGCTCACTTCATAAGGAGTCAGCGTTATTGTTTTATATTTCACTGCAGGAAGCGCTCTAGGCAGATTCTTCCAGGACAAGAAACGGACTGATTTTGCGAACTTTTTCTTTGATCGCTTCTTTTACAGTCTCATCTTTTGCTTTTGCAAACTTTTCCCGGAGTTGCTTCAGTTTGTGTTTCCGGCTTCGACGTTGAGCAAGCTCACGCCCTTTTTCAACACGTCCCATTTCTTGACCGTTTCTGCTTAAGTGAAAAATTCTATGTTCGAATGTATACATTTCGATTGAAGTAACTGATTCTAACATCTATCCTGGCAAGGGGCAACGATCAGGACAGGGCATTTTACCAGAGATTTTAAGACAAAGCCCCCGTTTGGAATTCGGGTTGACCCATTTGGAGTTCCTTGGTATTTCACACCATCTTCCTCTCTGTACATCTCTTAGTTTTTGTTGATTCTCCCCCCTTTTTGTCTCAGGTCTCGCACCAGAAATGGGCAGGACTTTCGGGCATCTTCTGAATATCTCCTCATCATCGCGTTGGGAACATTCCGTTATGTTTTTTCAGTCTCGCCAGGCTGTTTTCCTGATTATTGCCTTATGTGTGCTCTTTTTGAGAGCCATCGAAGCTCCGATCCATGCGCAAAACCGGTCTACGACGCTTAAAGAAGACGAATCGAATGCATCCAGGCCCCTTCGTCATCGCACGATTTTCAAGCCACGCGACCCTGATATCAAGCAGATCAGTCAATCCCCTCAGGTTCCTGATGTATTAGACGCTGAGGCTCGGGAAGCACTGGGAATTCCTCCCCAGTTACTTGACGATGATCAATCCTGGGAAGAACCCGGGGAAGAGAGCGTTGATGGTGAGACATTCGTACCGTTGATTTCCCATAAGAGTGCTACAGCGGCAATCTCCTGGTTACCGGGTTCTGGGGATGAACTGGGGATTTTCAGTTTAAGTTTATCGGAAACAGCGGAGATTCCCCGGCTCGAGGGGTTTACTGTGACGCCCCGGTTTGGCGTGCATTACCTGGATGGTCCGGTGACGACCGACTTGCCGGCTCGGGTTTATGATACCTCGGTTGCTTTTCGGTGGTTCAATAAGGTGAACGAACAATGGTCGTATGAGCTGGAAGTAGCGCCCGGTGTTTATAGCGATTTTAAAAATGTGACCTCCGATTCTCTGCGGATCACAGGCAAAGGTCTGGCTTATTATGTGCACTCGCGTTCCAAGCAGTTTGTGATGGGAGTCGTGTATCTGGACCGGGAAGATATCATGTTATTGCCCGCGGCCGGTATGATTATGTGGTTTAGTGAGGGCTCACGACTGGAGCTGATTTTCCCCAAGCCGAAATATACTTATCGCATTGAAAAGGATGAAGCCAAAGAGCGCTGGCTGTATGTTGCTGGCGAATTCGGTGGCGGTTCCTGGGGAATCAGGCGTGGCCCGACAGGCATCGATGATATTGCCACCTATAGCGACCTGCGTTTGATGGGGGGGCTCGAAACCAAGCATACGAATGGCATGATCAGCCAGTTTGAAATCGGTTACGTCTTCAATCGTAAGCTGGAATACAAGTCGAATGTCGGGAATTACGACATTTCTCCCACCGGGATGATTCGCTATCAACTGACCTTTTAGAGCGCATCCCATTGAACTATAGCGTCTCTCGTATCTATGATACTCGGTCTAAATGGCCCGGGAGACGCGACAGTAAACCTGGGCACAGGCTAGGTTTTACAGGTCACAGTGAATGTCGATCCAGGTTCGTTTCTCGAACGATTCGAGAACAGAGTCGGCTACAAGCTGGGCTGAAGCGCCATGATCAAAACCGGGAATCGCATCCCGTTTTTCAACAATGGCCGAGACAAATTCATAGACCAGATCGTAGCGGAAGACCGTGCTGGGGACACCCTCATGCGGTTTGCGCGGACTGCCTTCGATGACCAGGAACTCTTCCGGGACAGGGAGTTTTTCCATGGTTTTTCCCGGTTTGCCGATCAGAATATTATTGGGATCAGTTAACTGATAGGCGGCTGAGCCTTCGGAACCGTTGACTTCTGCCCATTCATAGCCAAAACCATTATTGTGATAACCTTTCATCAAAGTGCTGCCTTCCCAGACGCCGACGGCACCATTTTCAAACTGGCCGATGAGGGAAGACCAGTCATCCACTTCCGATGGTTCACAGGCTTGACCGTCTGCGGTCTGGTCCCGGGGAACAAACTGAGCCACAGCACCGCAGATGCTTTTGATGGGCCCGAGTAAATCCTGGGCGAAGTCGATACGGTGGATGGTCATGTCAAACAGGTCGCCGGCTCCCGCCAGCTTTTTACTTTGTCGCCAGCCCCAGCTGGTTTCGGGCCAGTCGAGAAACCGCTGGCTGCGGAAGTGGCGGGGATCTCCCAGTGCGCCTGATTCCACCAGATGTTTTACATAACGCATGGAAGGGGCAAAGCGGTAGGTGAAGGCCGTCATGTGACGCAGGTCTGCATCACGGGCGGCGCGATACATTTCCGCCGATTCGGTATAGTTTAAACCCAACGGTTTTTCGCACATCACATGTTTTCCGCCTCGGATGCAGGCCAGGGCGATTTCACGGTGTGTAAAGTTCGGGGTGGCGATGATCACCGCGTCGATCTCGGGATCACTGGCAATTTCTTCATAGTTTGTTGTGGCTCTGGTTTTTCCCCAATCGGCCTGGCGCTTCGCCAGCAGTTCTGAGTTGGGATCGCAAATCGCGACCAGTTCCGCACGCGGATCGAGATTGATGCCGGGGACATGGTGGTAATCGGAGACTGCACCAGCACCGATAATTCCGATACGAACTGAATCTGTCATGAATCAACCTTAAGATCTGTCTGATTATTAATTCGAGGTAAAGTCGTTGATGAACTCGATTATTTTTGATGCAACCTGGCGAGAAGCACCAGCGCTTCTTCCTGAGTATGGATCAAACCTTCCAACTGAGCATCCTGGATCCGGGTGAGTAACTCTTTAAACTCAGGGCCCGATTTGATGCCGAATGCAATCAAATCATTTCCGGTGATGAGTGGGGGAGGGCTCAATATTTCAATGGGAGTATGATCCCGATATTGGCGGCAAAATTCAAGGTCGTCGAGAGGCTGTTGTTGCGAAGTCAGGTCAACTCGCACCAATTCAAACAGGTAAGGGCAATTTTTGTGCGCGAGAAGCCGTTTGAGTTGCGAAAGTTTGAATGTCGAGGCTTGCTGCAGACTCTCCCGATGCTGAACCAGCCAGTAAATCAGATCGAGTTCATGATTGGAAAAGCGAAGTCGTTTGCAGATCTCGTGCACTTCGTCGAGCTGATCAGAAGGATCTTTGCCGGGCAAATCCAGCAGTAATGCGGCGAATGCCGTTTCGAAGTGGGGGATTGTCAGTGTTTCCAGACGCTGCAGTGTCCGATCCCAAAGGGGCTGGTTTTCCGCTTCCCACAAGGGAGACAGTTCAGGGAGAATCGATTTTAACAGGCCGGAACTCTGAACCAGATCAATTGCATGGCTGCGGTTGGGGTGGATCAGCATTTTTTGTAATTCATCCGTAATCCGTTCGGGGCTCACGACACAGATTTCACCCGCCATGACTTGAATTGCCTCAAACGTAATCTCATCCAGGCGAAACCGAAGTGTAGAAGCAAATCGAATGGCGCGGAGCAGCCGCAATTTGTCTTCCTGCATTCGTGCCAGTGGGTTGCCGATGGCACGAATGACTTGCTGCTTCAGGTCTGATTTTCCTCCCACATAATCATAGATCGATTCGTTGATCGGGTCATAAAACATACCATTAATGGTGAAGTCGCGCCGGTGGGCATCCTCTTCGGCTGTGGTGAATTTGACATGTTCGGGACGGCGTCCATCAAGATAGGGGCCTTCACTCCGAAACGTGGCGACTTCGACATCAGATTCCGGCTGCGGACCACGGACAATAATGACCCCAAAGCTGGCTCCGACAGCCAGTGTGTGCCGTTTCCCAAATAAATTGCGCACCTGTTCCGGCAGGGCATTCGTGGCGACATCATAATCCTTGGGTTCTCGTTCCAACAGCAGATCACGAACACAACCTCCCGCCCAGAGAGCTTGAAAGCCCGCGTCGCGCAATTTGCGGACCACTCCGACGGCAGTCTGATATGCTTCAGTGTGTTTCATGGGGCTTGGGTTGTCTGTGATAAATGACTTTTGTTTGCTGCAGGAACTTAATAATAGCAAGTTCTGATGACTTATCGACTTATGTTCGGTGTTTTTTGGGCGATAATGTGGAGTTGATCAGGGAGATTCTGCTTTGTCTGACGTTTTCAAAGACAGGGAAAGAAAAATAAGGTTCATAAAACGGACTTCGCAAAATCAGGGTAATGCCGTATGATTAATTGTTCAATATGTTTTTCTCCTGGCACGATGGGTTCATTGAATAATGGCGCTCAGTATTACCAGACTAGACGCAGGGTTAGAAGTTTTGAGAGGTACACACGGTATACGTTTTGAAGGGAGCCGATTCTGGGTGCTCCACCGCCGGCGAGAATTCGGGCCATTCGATTATGAATGGAGCCAGGATTTCTCGGGGGTTGAGTTTATGTACCGTGAGCACAAATTTGGTGAATATTGCAGTGCCGAAGAAATCTATGCTGACCTGAAACAGTTCTCATTACCTATGAGTGTGGTCGAAGTGGCCAGTCTGACGATTGGCATGGTCCTGTATGGTGTTTTGAATGGGCTGCCGCAGACACTCTGGAAAGAACTCCTGAGGCAACGTCTGGATGAGAGCGGGTTTGAACGCTTCGCTATCCGCGAGGATGGACCGGAACGGCTCACTGGTTAAAAACTCCCCATGGCGACAAAGTGACGAGTTTTATCAAAGAGCCGTTTCGCCAATCCGAACTCAAATCAGATTCCGCTTGCTTTTTACGGTTGATTTCTGATGTTGTAAGAGGCCTTTCAGTAACACTTTATGTTTATTATGTCTGTTTTGGCTTAGATTGCAGTTGATTTTAAACACGTGTTTAATACAATTGTTTGAATTAAGGTGATCAAACAGAATTAAGGTGATCAAACAATTGTATTTGTAAATGCGGAATCGTTTTCTTGTCAAGTTTATACTCATGCGCTACAAAGAGTGGGAACGAAGAATTTATGTCGTCTTGTAATGTTCGTGAACGATTACTGGATGTGGCCGGGCCCGTTTTTTCAGAAAAGGGTTTTGAGAAGGCTACGGTTCGTGAAATCTGTCAGAAAGCGGATGTTAACCTGGCGAGCATCAATTATTATTTTGGCGATAAAGAACAGCTTTATCTGGAAGTCATTCGTCTGGCAAAAGAGATGGGGGTTTCACGTGCTCCGCTTCCGGAATGGACGTCTGACACGTCAGCCGAACAAAAATTGCGTGATTGGGTCACTACACTGGTAAAACGGATGTTAGGAACAGGAGAACTTTCCTGGAGTAACCACTTGATTATGCGTGAGGTGCTGCGGCCGACGAAGGCTTGTGAGCATCTGATTCAGGAATTGTTTCGCCCGTTTGTGAATATCGCGGATTCAATTTTGCAGGAGATCCTGGGAGAAGAAATTCCTGAGTATCGGCGAATGCAGTGTGTTTTCAGTATCGCAGCTCAATGCCAGTTTTACCGTGTCTCTGCAGGCATGGTGACATTGATGCTGGGGCAAAAAGAAAAAGCCGCTCATTACAATAATGATCAGCTGATTGAGCATATTCTCCAGTTTTCACTGGCAGCGATCAAGAATTTGAAACAGGAATTCACGACGTCGGTAATGGAATCTTCTGCATCACTTCATGGAAGCTAAACCTATTGAGACAAAAACAGGCATATCGATTATTAGAAACGCGTTCCCAAATACAAGAATCTGACGAGACGTAAGGAAAATTCTTTCCTGCAGATGGAGATTCTCGTTACTGTTTTGACAATACAAATCCATTGATTTTCACAGATTGGCTTTCAGCGCCATTGGTCAATTTCCGTTGTGATATGTTTCGCTATAGAAAATACTCATGTCAGATTTTAATACCCAGAAAACCAGCAGTATTTACAAGAAACTGAAGCACATATTGCTTCCGATTTTCATACTTGCGCTTGGCGGCGGGAGTCTTGTGGTCCTGATGGCCATGAAAAAAGAGCCGGAGCAGAGTCAGAACTTATTAGCTACCTTGGCGCCTCTGGTTTCCACCGAAACCATAGATCTCTCTGATTCCGGAATCACGATTATCGTTGATGGCGTTGTTGTTCCTTCCAGGGAAGTCAAGCTGGCTGCAGAAGTTTCCGGAAAAGTGCTTTACACGCGCGATGGTTGTAAAGTGGGAAACCTTGTTCGTAAAGCAACTCCTCAGGAACGCGAGGTCGCAGGCACTGAGAATCTTTTAATACAGATCGATCCCGAGAATTATGAACTCCAAGTCAAACAACTCACTCAGGAGCACGCCCAGGCACAGGATGTGATCGATGAGTTAGAGGTCGAGATCGACAATACGAAAGCGATGGTTGATCTAGGCCACGAAGAGGTTCGTCTGCAGCAAAGCCATTTGAATCGTGTCGAAAAGCTTCGTGCTAAAAATGTTGTTTCTGATACTGATTATGAAGAAGCAAAACGCACAGAACTGGGGGCCCGCAATGCGCTTCAGAAGTTGACCAATGAAGGCGATCTGCTGAAATCACGTCGGCAAAGAATGGTGCATGCCCGCGAACTGGTGGGAGTGCAACTTTCAAGAGCCAAACTGGATTTGAGCCGCACGCGGATTTATTCTCCCATCAATGGTGTCATCGTCGAAGATTCCATCGAGAAGGATGGTTATGTGAAAGTCGGAGATCCGCTGGTCACGATTGAAGACACCTCAGCGGTGGAAGTGCGATCCAGCCTGCGGATGGAAGAACTGTATCAACTCTGGCAGCATGCTGCTCAAACAGCAACGAAAACCCAGACACCACAAGCAAATGGTGTTGATACTAACCGGTACGAAGTCGGCTATCAGCTGCCACAGCTGCCAGTCAAAGTGGTCTATGAACTGGGGGGAAGGAAGTTTGTCTGGAATGGCGCCCTTTCCCGCTATGATGGGATCGGCCTGGATGAGAAAACAAGAACCGTTCCCTGTCGCATTGTGGTTTCTGATCCCAGGCCGTCTGAAATATTGGTTAATGGCCGGCCCACCAGTCAGATTGTCGGCGCGCCCCCTTTAACGCGTGGCATGTACGTTTCCATTGAAATTCCGCTTGTTGGCAATGTCTCTTTATTAAAGATACCTGAGACAGCGATTCGCCCGGGTAATCTGGTCTGGGTTGTCAGAGACGGCAAACTGCACTCCGAAAAAATCCGTGTCGTGGATACGAGTGGCGACTTGCTGATGGTTGAGTTAGGGGCTTCCGGATTAAAACCGGGGGATCATGCCGTGACTTCGCCACTGAGTACCGCCAGTGAGGGACTGCAGGTGCGTGAAGGAGCGACAGAATGAAGTCGATCATCAAATGGGCGATTCACAACTCGCCTGCGATGAATACATTGATGATCACTGTTCTGGGTGTGGGGCTTGTCTCTCTGCTTTTCATGCGCCGGGAAGTATTTCCCGAGTTTGAGCTGGAAATCATTCTGGTATCAGTTCCTTATCCTGGAGCCAGTCCTGATGAAGTTGAGGAAGGCATCTGCCAGAAGATGGAAGAAGCCGTGCGCTCGATTGACGGGATAAAAAAGATGACCTCGATCGCCAACGAAGGTTCGGGGTCGCTGGTGCTGGAATTAAGGGCCGATGTGCCCGATGTGCAGAAAATATTGAACGAGGTCCGTTCAGAGATCGATCGCATCCCCAGTTTTCCGGAACTGGCGGAAGATCCGGAAGTGCAACAGATCACGTTCCGGCAAGTGGCGATCGAAGTGGCTGTGATTGGACCTGACAATGGGGCTGAGAATGCAGAGTGGGATCTGCGGTCCGTGAGCGAACGCATTCGAGACGAGCTGCTGCAACTCAAGTCGGTCTCTCAGGCGAATATTGCGGGCGCCCGCGATTTTCAGATTGATATCGAAATCCCGGAAGCCACTCTCAGGAAATATGGTCTGACATTACAGGATGTGGCGCGGACCGTGCGCAGAGAAAACCTGGAAATGCCCGGCGGGAAATTGATCACCGATTCCCAGGTCTTACTACTGCGTGGCAAGAATAAACATCTGATCGGCAGTGAAATTGAAAAAATTCCCCTGGTGACAGAACAGGGCGGAGTTGTGTTAACGGTCGGCGATTTAGGCCGCGTTCAGGATGATTTTACCGATACGACGATGATCAGCGAAATTAACGGCAAACCGGCGCTGTCAATTTCTGTAGAACGGACCGCGCAGGAAGACCTGCTGGCGATCGTTGAAGAAGTCCGCGGTTATGTGAAAACCGCAAACCTACCCCCCGGTTATTCCCTGGAGCTGTGGAAGGATCAATCCGTCGATGTTCGCGATCGGATGGATCTGTTAACCCATAATGGATTACAGGGATTGATTCTGGTTTTCATTACTCTGGCAATTTTCCTGGAACTTCGTTTGGCCTTCTGGGTTGCCATGGGGATTCCGATTTCCATGTTTGGCGCGTGTATCGTGCTTTATTATACCGGGCAGACATTGAATATGCTTTCGATGTTTGCATTCCTGATGGCATTAGGGATTGTCGTTGATGACGCGATTGTTGTGGGCGAAAATGTTTATGAACATCGCCAGATGGGCAAATCGTTCATTACTGCTGCCATCGATGGTGCGACGGAAGTGTTACCTTCGGTCTGTGCTTCCGTCACGACAACCGTAATTGCCTTTATGCCTTTATTGTTCGTATCGGGAATCATGGGGAAATTTATCGCCGTGATGCCGATTGCCGTGATCGCGATGTTATTAATTTCACTGCTGGAAAGTACATTTATTCTCCCTTGCCATCTGGCACACGGGAAAGTTCCCAAGGGGGAAAAGAACGAGGACCAGACGGTGGGTTTTGTCGGGCGCAAACTGAACTGGTTCATCGAACGCTGTTATCAGCCGGCGTTAAAAGCATCGTTGAATTATCCCAGTTCCACTCTGGCTGTGGCCGGTGCGCTCCTGCTGATGTCAGCCGGACTGGTTTTAGGGGGCTTTGCTCCGTTTAATATCTTCCCGAAGACCGACTACCGGATGATTGAAGCAACCGTTGAATTTCCCGATGGAACCCCGCAGGCGTTGACGGGAGAGACAACTCGCAAAATCCAGGCGGCCTTTGAAGCACTGGATCAGGACTATCAAAAACAGCATGGTAAATCTTTGGTCAAGCTGGTCCGCAGGAATGTTGGTTTTGGAACGCGGGATGAATCGGGGGGGCAGACTGGTGGATCTATGGAGGGGAGTCACATCGGTAAAGTCAGTATTGAAATTGTCGAAGCTGAGGAACGCACACTGGGGAGTGAAGCGATTCTCGAACTCTGGAGAGAACGGGTCGGTGAAATTCCCGGCGTTGATCGTCTGACTTTTAATTCTCCCACGATGGGGCCCGGAGGCAAGCCGATTGAATTCAAGCTGTTGGCAAACGGGAAACATCTGGATGAACTGGAAGCGGCGGTGGAAGCCTGTAAGCAGGAACTGAGAAGCTATCCGGGCGTGAAAGATGTCAACGATGACTCCAGCCCCGGCAAGTGGGAGTTCCAGATTAAAATCAAAGACAATGCCCGCGCAATGGGAGTCCCCCTGGCGGATGTGGCAGAGACGGTTCGAGCCACCTATTACGGCGAAGAGGTGATGCGGCTGCAGCGGGGTCGTCATGAAGTGAAACTGATGGTTCGTTATCCGGAGGAAGAACGTCGTTCGCTGATGAGCTTCGATGATATTCGGGTTCGCACCGGAGACGGAGCCGAGCGGCCATTAACGGAACTGGCGGATGTTACCGTGAAACGGGGTTACTCGGAGATCAATCGCATTGATCAGCAACGCTCCATTACCGTGTATTCGGATTTGAACGAAAAAGAAGGGAATGCGCGCGAAATCGTACAGGCACTCAAAAAGTCGGGAGGCTTTATGGATCAGTTATTGACCAAATATCCCGATGTCCGGGTCCGCTGGGAAGGCCAGCAGGAACAGACGGATGAATCGGTCAACAGTCTGATTATCGGGCTGATGATCGCGCTGGCTTCGATGTTTGCATTGCTGACCGTGGAATTTCGATCTTATATTCAACCATTGATTATTCTGGGAATTATTCCCTTCGGAATTATTGGTGCCGTGTTTGGCCATGCGATTCTGGGCATGGAATTGACGTTGTTTTCATTATTCGGTCTGGTCGCCTTAACCGGGGTCGTGGTGAATGACTCGATTGTATTAATCGATTTCATCAATCACCGCATCGCGGATGGACTTCCTTTAAAAGCAGCGTTGATCGATGCGGGTCTGCGACGTTTTCGACCCGTCCTGTTGACGTCCATGACAACGATTGTCGGTTTAGCGCCGATTCTGAAAGAGACTTCGTTCCAGGCGCAAATCATTATTCCGATGGCTGCCAGCCTGATTTTCGGGTTAATGCTGGCTACGGTACTGGTTCTATTTCTGATTCCCACGTATTATTATTTATATGCCCGGGCGATGGGCGCAAAACCCGATGAACCTTGGATCCGCAAAGTGGATGGTCAGGAAGACAATCCGGGCTATAATATTGATGAGGATCAATTCACGGAAATCGCGCCGGTACAGACCTGAGATGGATCGGATATGATCAAATGAATATATTCTTGCCAGTCGATAAGAAGTCTGGTTAGTATACGCCGACAGTTTGGTCTGAAAGTCTATTTATTGCAGTGGGAAAGAAGTTGCTCTTCCCTTAGGTTTAGAATGATGAAACGCGTTTTACTCAAATCGAAAATTCACCGGGCTACCGTGACAGAGGCTAACCTGGAATACAATGGCAGCGTGACCATTGACCGGGACTTAATGGAAGCGGCGGACATTGTTGAGTATGAACAGGTCCAGATCTATAACATCACATCAGGTACCCGCCTGACAACGTATGCCATTCTGGGAGAGTCCGGTTCGGGCGTGATTTGCATCAATGGGGCAGCCGCACATCTGGTCAAACCCCATGATCTGGTGATTATTGCCAGTTACGCAGAGTATAAAGAAAAAGAGGCGCGACGGCACCAGCCCAAAGTCGTTCTGGTCGATGGACAAAACCATCCCGTTCCTGCTGAGTTGCCCCTCGCTTTCGGTTCTGAATAAAAAACAAGCCTCAAAGATCAGCTTGTGTGCCGATTTATTGTGCAGGATGGATCAGCTGTTACGAATAAATGAGGCAATGATCACTCTTTCTCAAAAAATGTGACTCTACCTCTTCCTTCGCCTCACAATGCAGAATATTATATCAGTGCGTTCGCCATCTTTTTGTGCATGTGGGTGCAATATTTTCATGCTGGATTAGCAGGGACTATACAACCTTTCGGAATCGAAACCAATCTGAAAGGCATAATGACTTAGTTTGTTTACTCCCAAAGTGACTGCTTTGTCCGTGTTTCCCTGCGAAAAAACAGGATATTCCGAAAGAACGAATGGAAGACGATCGCCCTATTTTGAAAGACATGGTCGGAGACAGTCTGGCCATGCGCAACGTATATCGCCTGACGCGTCGTGCGGCTGGTACCTCTTCTACAGTCTTACTGACGGGCGAAACCGGGACTGGTAAAGAGCTGATAGCCCGCGCCATCCATGAACTGAGTCCCCGTGCTACGGGACCTTTTATTCGTGTGAATTGTGGTGCGTTAAGTGAAAGTCTGCTGGAAAGCGAACTCTTCGGACACATCAAAGGTGCCTTTACGAGCGCTGTTGAGAATCGGACAGGTCGTTTCGAAGCGGCGCATGGCGGCACCATCTTTCTGGATGAAATCAATTCGGTCAGCTTTACGCTGCAGGTAAAATTATTACGTGTTCTACAAGAGCATGAGTTCGAACGGGTGGGGGACACGCGTTCGATTCAAGTCGACTGCCGCATCGTTGCAGCCACGAATCGCAACCTGTTGGATGAAATCGAAGCCGGTCGATTCCGCGAAGACTTATATTATCGTTTGAATGTGATTCCGGTCGACCTGCCTCCCTTGCGCGATCGCGCAGAAGATATCCCGGACCTGATCCACTTTTTTGCAAAACAGTTTTCTGCTGCGGAACAGATTCCGCTGCCCCATTTTTCGGATGAGGTATTATCGACGTTCAAAAATTATGCCTGGCCTGGAAATGTCAGAGAGCTGCAGAATTATGTCGAGCGATTAATTGTGCTGTCTGGTCCGGAGGGCCCCTCTCTTGATCTATTACCCGGGCATGTCACAGGCAAATCCGTTTCCCGGTCGCTGTCTTCCAAAGCTCTGGATCCAGAGGCGCTCTGTCGCGAGCTGGTGGCGATGGAATTGCACCGTGTTGGCGAAACGTCCACTGATGTGCACACACAGGTCGTCTCACAAGTGGAAAAAGAGCTGATTTTGCAGGTTTTACGGTCTTGCCAGGGAGTTCAGACCAAGACAGCCACACGTTTGGGAATCAACCGGAATACGCTGCATAAAAAAATATCAGAGTACGAATTGGAATCTGAAGCAAGATGACTTGCCCTTCACTTGCTGAACAACCCTATAATAGAGAGTCGTTTTGATTCTCAGCAGTGACATTGAGAGCCCTCCCTTTATTTCTCTCGTCTTAAACAAAGTATCACGCATGTTATCGAATGTGACTGTTTTCTGTTTCATGGCCAGTTATCTGGTAGCGCTCGGTTTAGAGCTGGCCCGGTTCCTGCGTAATAAAGACAGGTTCATTCGACCACTAATCTTTCTCTTTTCCCTCGCAGGACTGGTGGCACAAACCGCTTACCTTTTTAATCGCGCCAGGCACACACAGCTCCCTCCTTTATTGAGTTCATCGCACGACTGGCTGATTGTCTTTTCGTGGCTGCTGGTGGCGATTTTTCTCTTTATCAACCTGATCGATGAAGAACTTTCGATTGGTTTGTTCCTGTTTCCACTGGTCCTGGCTCTGGTCGTTTCCTCTTACTTTGTCGACACCGTCCCCAATTCGCTGGTTCAGCCGGCAATCCGATCATGGGCACTGCTGCATGCCTCACTGCTGGTTCTGGGAGGCGTGGGAATTGCGCTCTGTTTTGTCATCAGTTTGATGTATCTGATTCAACACCGTCGACTGAAGCAGAAACAGAATTTTACCGAAGGCTTTAATCTCCCCAGCCTGGCGAAACTGGCACGCTTGAATCGCTGGGCCCTTATGATCTCTGCGCCGCTGTTAACTGTCGGCATGGCCATCGGGATCGGGATGGGAGTTTATGTGCGCAAAGGCGCTCAATCCCTTTCGTTTTTGGATCCGGTGATTATCGTTTATGAAATCGTCTGGGCGGCGATGATGGTCAGCGTGATATTCATTCTCAGAAAGCAGCAGCCAAATCAAAAACATATCGCCCAATTAACCATCTGGACCGGGGGGCTGCTGTTGCTAACTGTGATCGGCATTCAAATCCTCACGAATGTTCGCATACTGAATTTTGATTCCTGGCACTCTCAAAATACCTCTCCGCCGGAAATTCAGAGACCCGCTGCAGAAAGGGGCATTTCGTGAATCTGCAGGTCGTTTATTGCAACCATCAAACGGCAGGTTTGGACATTCGCGAGAAACTCGCTTTTTCATCGAAAGAGCAGTTGGATAACGCCTATTCCGTCCTGAAGAAATCCTATCCCGACACGGAGATGGTGGTGATTTCGACCTGCAACCGGGTCGAGCTTTATACGGCCACTCAGGAATCGGAAGTCGGTCCGACGCATCAGGATCTCGCCAAATTCTTTTCTGAGTTTCATCAGGTTCCCGTCAGCGATTTTTTTGAAGATTTTCTGGAACGCACCGGACCGGATGCGGTCAGGCATCTGTTTCAGGTTGCTTCGAGTCTCGACAGTATGGTGCTGGGAGAACCCCAGATCGTCAATCAGGTCAAGGAAGCGTATCAGTGCGCGACTGCGAATGCCTTGTGCGGTCCGTTAACCCATGCGCTGTTTCAACAGGCAATTCGTGTTTCGGCCCGTGTACGGACGGAAACGCAACTCTCCGAAGGGCGGGTTTCCATCGCCAGTGTGGCAGTGGGCACATTCGGAAAAGGAATTTTCGAACGCTTTGATGATAAAACCGTTTTAATCATCGGTGCCGGGGAAATGGCGGAAGAAACGCTGATCTATCTCAAAGATGAAGGGGTGAAGCGTATTCTTGTCGTGAACCGCAGCCTGGAGAATGCGCAAAAACTGGCGACAAAAGTGGGGGGAGAGGCGAAACCTTATCAGGATCTGGAAGACTGTCTTGCCGCAGCGGATGTGATTGTCAGTACGACGGGTGCTTCTCAGCCGATTGTTGATGTTGCCTGCTTTCAGCGTGTCTTACAGAAAGCGGGAAACAAAACATTTTTTATCCTCGACCTGGGAGCACCCCGCGATTTTGATCCGGCTGTCGGCGAAATCAGCGATAATATCTTTCTGTACGATATAGATGATCTGGAAGGAACCTGCGAAAGAAATCGGAAAGCGCGACAAAAGGAAGTAGAGCACGCACTCACGATCATTGATGAAGAAACAGACCGGTTCATGCACGGCGTTTACCATCGGGCAACAGGGCCGATTATAAAACAGCTCAGGGAGCAATGGCACGAAGTGCGTGAGCAGGAAGTCGATAAGCTGTTCAGCAAGCTGACGCACCTGGAAGAAAAAGATCAGGAATTGATCAAGCGTTCGATCGAACAAATTGTGAATAAACTGCTGCATCCCCCGTTAGAAGTGCTGAGACAGGAAGCCAGGGAAGGTACCCCGCACGGATTACTCGACGCGCTCAAGCAGTTGTTTCATATTCGGGACTGAACGGGTTCTCTCACGCCGCGGGCTGGCTCTGGCGTTTCACAGGCATATTCACCACGACTGCAGCGATCAGACTCAGCAGAATGTTGATGCTGTTAATGTATTTTGAGGCCTGATGGTACACGGTGAATAATGCAGGCCGCGGACTGCCGGGGGGAGTGATCATGGATTCCAGCGGAGAGTAGATCCAGAAATAGTCGATCAGACTCATTGCGAGAATGATCACAACGAGACTGAAAATGAAATTAGCTCTGCGGCGGGAGATCAGTTCTTTACTGCGAATACCCAGACAACCCAGAATTGATCCCGCTAATAAGACCCAGGCGATCGTATAATAAACGGGGAAGTGCAAAGTAATGAGTTGATCTCGGATCAGGGAGTCAAACGGCGGGAAGGTCACGTCCTGAACACCGTTCACGACAAAAATCACCGCCGCTCCGACCCAGGCCGACAGGCAGAAACGAATTAGTATCAGGCTGATAGTCTGCATAGTTCACTTGGAAGGAGAAAATGGGATTCTGATGAGCATTAATTCACGAACTCAATGGATATTCATCAGAGTAAACAATTCCCGGGAGAACATGAAAGCAATTAGAACTGCTGAGATCAGGATTTATCAAAATAGATGCGGATGGAATGGAAATCTCAAAACAGACTGGCAGTGGTATTGGCTTTGGGGCACTCTAAACGTTAGGATTGTTTATAAATTCGGCAGATTCCGGAAAACATGCTTTGGGGGAGATAGAGAATCCCCTGCCTGTCAGCTACGATAGATTTCATCTGATTTATATAATGTCGTGGTTCAAACCAGTATTCAGTCTGTATTGATACGGTGATCAAATATGAAACGAGCTAAGATTCTTGCACTAAAATCATGTCTTTTGTGTCACAGTGATTCGACTTCGGGAACCGTTTTTTCCCGGCTGCGTTGGGGCGCTCTGGCGCTGACCATCGGGGTGGGGCTATCGTTGGCGCAGGCAGCGGAACAGCCAGTAGAGATACCGAAATCACCATTATCTCCGGAAGACTCACTGAAACAGACCGTGGTGCACCCCGACTTCGAACTGCAGGTGGTGGCGTCTGAACCCGAAGTCATCAACCCGGTGGCTGTGGCCTTTGATGAGACGGGAGTACTCTGGGTTGTGGAAATGACGGATTATCCGCATGGACCTAAACCGGGAGAGGATCCTAAAAGCCGAATCAAATTACTGCGTGACAAGGATCAGGATGGTTACTACGAGACCGCAACCGTGTTTGCAGACAAACTGTTATTTGCTACCGGCGTTCAGCCCTGGAAAGGGGGACTGATTGTCACCCTGGCCGGTAAAGTGCAATACATGAAAGATACGAACGGCGATGACAAAGCAGACCTGGTGGAAACATGGTTCACGGGTTTCGAAGAAGAAAATTCTCAGCTCCGCGCGAATCATCCGACCTTAGGGCTGGATAATCATATTTATATTTCGAACGGACTGCGCGGCGGAACTGTGATTGCCACGCACCCGGAGTGGAAAGCAAAGGCAGAACAGGTTCCGATCAGCGGTCTTGATTTTCGCTTTCAACCACTGACGGGGAAATATGAATCGATCTCCGGAATTGGCCAGTTTGGTCTGACATTTGATGATTATGGGAATCGGTTTGTCTGTACGAACCGTAATCCGAACAAACACATCGTGCTGGAAAACCGTTATCTCAAACGCAATCCATATCTGGCGGTGAAGTCGGTTTATCACGACGTCTCTCCGGATGGAGAAGATTCCCGCGTATATGCGCTCAGCCGAACCTGGACAACCTCGACGCTACACGCCGGGCAGTTTACGGCCGCCTGTGGTGTGACCATTTATCGGGGAGGCCTCTTTCCCCAAGGTTTTTATGGCAACAGTTTTACCTGTGAACCGACGGCAAATCTGGTTCACCGTGATGTGCTGACTCCTTTGGGAGCAACCTACAGTTCGAAATACGGCCGCGATCAGGTGGAATTTATCGCGAGCCGCGATGAATGGTTCCGACCTGTGAATCTCGCCAATGGACCCGAAGGCGCCTTGTATCTGTGTGACATGTATCGTGCAGTGATCGAGCATCCTCAGTTCATGCCTGAAGAGTTAAAAGAACGCTCTGACCTGAATGACGGCATTGACCGCGGTCGAATTTATCGCATTGTTCCCAAGGGAGCAAAAATTGATAAAAACGTTTATACGAGTTTGAAAGACGCGACTCCGGAACAGCTGGTGGCTGCACTCTCTTCAGAAAATGCCTGGCAGCGGGAAACCGCGGCGCGTCTGATTTTTGAACGACAGGACGCTTCGCTGCAGCCACTTTTGGAGCAACTGGCATCCAATGGGAAAATTGAACAGGCCCGGATTCATGCCTTGTGGGCGTTGGAAGGGCTCGGGAAGTTGAGCGATTCGGTTCTGGAAACCGGGTTGAAAGATTCATCACAACGGGTCGTAGAGCAGGCCATCCGATTAAGCGAACCACGTTTGTCGAAAAATGCGGCGCTGCAAAAACAGGTGCTTTCACTGGTTGACTCTGCCGATGCCCGACTGCGATTTCAGCTGGCGATCAGTCTGGGAGAAGCCGACGATGTTTCATCTATGGTGGATCAACTGGCCAGTCTGATGCTCAAAGGAGCCGATGATACCTGGACACGCGCCGCCGTGCTCTCTTCAGCCCCTGATCATACAGTGGCGATCTTAAAATCATTTCTTGATCAACTCAAGACCGCAGGTACGAAACCATCCGATCCGTCAGGGTTGACTGATGCGGTGGGAGAAATGACAGCCGTCATTGGTCCTCGCCTGAAAGCGGAAGACATTCAGGAAGCGCTCTCATTGATCGCCGGTCTGGATTCCAGTCAGAGTTTGGAGCTGCAGATTGCCGGTTTCGAGGGATTAGGGAACAGTCTCAGACGCCGCGGTAAAGCCATCTCGCAATATCAAACAGAGTTGCCTGCCGCTGATCAGGAGAAGTTGAAAACGTTCTACGAGAAGATTGTCGCTGCTGCCGCCGATTCCAAAACGCCGCTGTCTCAAAAATTGAGTGCGATCGGGGTTTTAAGGTATGTCGGTTTTGAAGTCAGTGGTAAGACACTCCTCTCGTTGATTGAGGGGAAATCTTCACAGGCGGTAAAAATTGCGGCGATTGAAGCCATCAGCGCGTATGGTGATGATCAGATTGGCGCTGTTTTGATGAACGGATTTGCCAAGCAGACACCCGGCATGCGACTGGCGATTCTGGATGCCATGCTGTCCAATCTGAATCGGACCAGTCTGTTACTGGACGCGATTGAACAGGACCAGATTAAGATTTCGGAACTGGGACCTTCCCGTTCGACCCAGTTACAGCGACACCGGGATGCAGCAATTAAAAAGCGGGCTGCTGCATTATTCGCTGCTGCCATTCCTGCAGATCGGCAAAAGGTTCTGGCCGAGTATCAGAAAGCATTGCAGTTGAAGGCCAATCCGTTGCACGGCAAGCAGGTTTTTGTCAAGAACTGTGTCACCTGTCACAAGATCGGTGACATCGGCGTGAATGTCGCCCCTGACATTGGCGATTCCCGCACAAAAACGCCCGAGTATTTACTGACGAATATTCTCGATCCCAATCGGGCCATCGATGCGAATTTCTTCAGCTACACGATCATCACCATTGATGGCGTGGTCCACACCGGGATTATTACATCCGACAGTGGTGCTTCGATTACGTTAACCCAGCCGGAAGGGAAAACGATTGTGCTTCTGAAGGAAGAAATTGACGAAATGAAATCCAATGGGGTTTCTTTGATGCCTGTGGGGCTGGAGAAAACCATCACCCCGCAGCAGATGGCCGATCTGATTTCGTTTATCAAGAACTGGCGTTATCTGAGCGGGCAGGTTCCCAAAGAAATTGCCAAACCACAGTAGTGCTTTTGCTGCTATAAAATTAACATGGCGTCACCATAGCTGTAGAAGCGATATTTCTCTTCTACAGCTTTTTCGTAGGCTTCGCGGATGAATTCTGTACCAGCAAACGCGCTGACCAGCACCAGCAGGGTGGATTTCGGTAAATGGAAATTGGTCAGCAGGCAATCGACGGCCTGAAACTGGTAGGGGGGATAGATGAAGATGTCGGTCTCTCCGCTCCAGGCTTTGAGGGGACCTTGTTTCGCGACCGATTCCAGAGTACGGACGCTGGTGGTGCCTACGCAAACAATCCTGCCCCCTTTTTGTCGTGTGGCATTTAACAGCCCGGCAGAGTCTTCCGAGAGTTCACACCATTCGGAATGCATCTGGTGTTCTTCGAGCGTTTGCGCGGAGATCGGTTTGAAGGTTCCGATGCCGACGTGCAGGGTGACTTTCGCAATGCCAATGCCTGTTTGAGTGCAACGTTCCAGAAGTTCCGGGGTAAAGTGCAAGCCAGCGGTCGGAGCAGCGACGGCACCAGGCTGGTTCGCATACACGGTTTGATAACGTTCCCAGTCCTCAGCCGTTGCCAGTTCCCGTCGCATGTAAGGGGGCAGGGGCATCGTCCCGAAGTATTCCAGCAGCCCGTGATGGTCTTCATCAGATAGGACCGTAGCAGTCCAGTATCCTTCCGCGTCTTTGGACTGTAGTTGCAAAGAGATCTGTTTCACTTCAGCACGTTGATGTGCGGGCTGCAGTTCAATCGTCTCTCCCGGTACCAGTTTGCCTCTGGTCTTACTCATCAGCTTCCACTGACCCGACGCGTTGGAGCCCAGATACAGGCCTTCCCATTTACCGCCCGTTGATTTCCTGACGCCGAACAATCGGGCGGAGAGCACACGCGTGTCATTCAGCACCAGACTGTCGCCGGGGTTCAAAAAGCGGGGGAGTTCGGAAATCGAACTGTGGCTGATGGTCCGCGTCTGCCGATCCAGAACCAGCAGTCGCGACTGGTCCCTCTTTTGTGAGGGCTCGGTGGCGATCAATTCCGGGGGAAGTTCATAGTCAAAAGCGCTTAATTCAGTCATCAGGCAGATTTCTACATCGTTTGATATTAAGAGAGTCAGGATCGACCTGCTCGAATCTTCTTCGGAATCAGACGTAAATGACGGATTTTAACGAAGAATTTTATTTTCTCTTAGCATATTGAACACATTTTCGGAATCTACGCTTGTCGACAATTTCCACCTTCGAACAATAGAATTGAAGTAAGGACTGATAAAACCTCTGAAATGCTGACTTTTTGTTGCCCTGAGAGGGAAAACGGTTGTCTGACAGTGTCGCCCCTATCCCGATTGCCTTTTGTATTACCGGATTGCAGCCCGGCGGGGCCGAGCGTGCGCTGGTTCAAATCGTCAGGCGGTTGAATCGCGAAAAGTGGGCGCCCGTCGTTTACTCTCTGACAGGCACAGGCCCCCTCGCCGACGAACTCCGGTTGGCGGGAATTCCCACTGAGATTTTGCACGCAAATTCACCCTGGGACGCGCGCATTATCTGGCGATTAGCGAAAAAGCTCAAAGCACAAAAACCGGTTTTGCTGCAAACATTCCTGTTTCACGCCAATCTGGCGGGCCGTTTTGCGGCTTCTTTAGCAGGTGTGCCGCATGTCTTGTCCGGAATTCGTGTCTCTGAAAAACGAACGAACGGACATCTTTTTCTGGATCGCTGGACGAACAGTCTGGTGGATTTGAATATCTGCGTCAGTCAATCCGTTGCGGATTTTTCTGTGCAGCAGGGAAAACTTTCTGAATCGAAGGTGACGGTGATTCCCAATGGCGTCGAATTCGAAGTCTTTGATACCGCAGAAGCGATGGATTTGAGTCCCTGGGGAATTCCCCAGGAAGCGAAAGTGATTCTGTTTGTGGGACGATTAGACCCGCAAAAAGCGCCCGGTGATTTATTAACTGCGTTTGCCTGCTTTGCCGAGCAGGTGGCGGACTTTCATCTGCTGTTTGTCGGAGACGGGCCTCTGAAAGCAGAGTTGCAACAGAATGCGTCCCAGTTGCCTTGTACCTCACGTGTTCATTTTGCCGGATGGCAACCTCAAATTCCTCAATTGATGCAGGCAGCCGACTGTCTGGTGCTTCCCTCGTTATGGGAAGGGATGCCGAACGTGGTTCTGGAAGCGATGGCCTCCGGATTACCCGTCATATCAACAGCCGTTGATGGGGTTTCCGAGCTGATTCAAAATGGAGAGCAGGGGGTTTTAGTGGCAACAGGTAGTCCTGCTGAGATTCAACAGGCACTGCAGGCTCTGTATACCCGGCCTGCTGTGTTTCATAAGATGGCAGAGAATGCGCAAAATACTGTGAAGAAAGAGTTTACATGGGACTCGATTGCACACAAGTATGAGCTGATGTATGAGAAAATCCTGGCATCCCGTGCTGGATTTTGAATAAAAAAGTGGCCTCATAATCGGTATGACACAACAAAATTTAAAAATCCTAAAAGTCACAATTCCAATTGTGATAAGTATCTAGGTCATTTCAAGTTCGTTGATTACGACTCTCTCTTTCAATCTTGCTTGACGATTTGAATCTTGCTGGTAAATTCATCACTCTGTGGTGAAGAGTGGTGGCAAGTGGGGATCAATGGCGTTAACGGGAACCTTCAACAAGATTCTGGATGGTAAACGTCGATTGGCAATTCCCAAACGGCTCAAGGAAGAGCTTGTGGATCAGGATTTTACCCAGATTTACATCGCACCGGGAACCGCATCAGTTTTGTTGCTTTACTCAGAGAAAGGATTTGAACAGCAGGCACAACGATTGACAGAGTATTCCAAAAATGGTCCGGAAGCGGCCAAGTATCTGCGTCTCTATTATGCACAGGCAGAGAAAGTGGAAGTCGATTCGCAGGGGCGTATCTGTATTCCCGAACGTCTGACTGAACTGGCCAGACTGGAGCCAAAGCAGGAGGTGGTTTTGATTGGAGTGCAGAATCATGCAGAAATCTGGAGCAGTGAACGTTGGGATCAGTATCTCAATCAGCATAGACCGAATTTTGATGAGATGGCCACTGAGGCCTTTGGTCAGATACCCTGGTAGTTATTTGGCGTGATGTGGAACAGATCGCTGAGAACGATCAATCTGAAAAAATGGTTTCAACCAAAATATAAAACGAAGTGTTGTTCAAGGAGGAAATTTGGGACTCTTCCGCTGGCTGCCGGGCTTTGCGGTTTGAAGGTGAAATGGATGTCACCTGTGTGTGCTCAGGATATTGGGTTGGGCCACCGGTCGTTCGTCTCCTGATACAAGTAGAATGGATGCTGCTTGAGACGGATGGCTTCAGGGTTCCTTCCTCAGACAGGGCCAGAGACAGTCAATCAGAGATTTCTTTTCGCCCTCCTGCTAATGGGAGGGGGCGGCCTGACTGAAACGGTTTCAACCCGAATTCAAGATTCTTAGAGCGTTTTCAACGCCATTCAGACAAGTCAGCAGCCATTGCGGGCCGCGCGCTTTCGTTAAATGCGATCTGGAAAGTGACTTAGGTCGCCCTCTTTTCTACTTTTCAAAAAACTTTAACTGATCTTGTCAAAAAAACGAGTTTTCTCTAAACTCCTCACGTTTGAGTGTCAGGTTGGTTCTTCAGCTTGACTCGCAAACAGTCTCTCAGAGTTTCACTTCTAATGTCTCTACCCCTCAATATTCAATTATCATTTCTACTGTCCGTCGAGCGGATCTTGTCTGTCCGATGAGCGATGGATCATTTAATTTAGAATCGTTACCAAGTGAATGTCAGGTATGTCCGGTGATCAGAAGCGGCCCGTCCATTTGCCGGTCCTGTTGCGCGAAGTGATTGAACAACTTGATTTATCTGCCGGTCTGGTGGTTGTTGACGGAACGGTGGGAGCCGGGGGCCACAGCCAGCATATTCTGCAGAGAATTGGTGCAGAAGGAATATTAATTGGTTTGGATCGTGATGCGATGATGCTGAATTTTGCCGGAGAAAAATTAGAGTTGGAAAAGTTGCCGGCCGGGCAATGTTACCTCAGGCAGGCCAGTTACGCAGAGCTTCCCGCTGTTCTGGAAGAGTTGGAATTGAAATCTGTTGATCGAATTCTGCTGGATCTGGGATTGTCTTCAGATCAGTTGGGAGACGATGAGCGCGGATTTGGATTTGAGTCAACGGGAGATCTGGACTTACGGTTTGATACGCGAGCAGGGGTTCCCGCCTGGCAACTGCTGGAAACACTTTCTGAATCGGAGTTGTGCGAAATATTCGAAGTTTACGGCGAGGAACGTTTCAGTCAGAGAATTGCGAGCGAATTGGTCAAGCAGCGGAAAGCGACACCGATCAGAACAGCAGCGGAATTGATCAAAGCCGTTCAACAGGCCATCCCCTCCAAGGCGTTGGCTTCAGCCAGGAAAAACCCGGCGACGCGCGTGTTTCAGGCGTTACGGATTGCCGCGAATCAGGAACTCGAACAATTGGAAATCATGTTGGAATCTGTGTTACCACAGGTAATGAAGTCGGGTGGCCGGGCAGCCATCATCAGCTTTCACTCACTGGAAGACCGACTGGTCAAACAGGCTTTTAAAAATCAAGCGATCTGGAAAAACTTAACATCGAAACCCATCGTTGCCACGCAGGCCGAACAGCGGATTAACCCGCGCTGTCGTACGGCAAAACTGCGGGTTGCCATGAAAACCTAATCATCACTACTCGATTTGGCTGGTAGGCAGACAGTTCTCTGTTTGTCTGTAAAAGACAATTTGTACGTTTAATTGGAAATGGTTCAGTGCCATGACTGAAGAAAAAAAATCAGAAAAAACAGCGACAGAAGAAGACTGGGGAGTCGAAAAACCTAAGTCGGGCATCGCCATCGAAACCAAAGTGGGGCTTTGTCTGATTTGTATCCTGCTCAGCGCCTTCGGTTTGGTCGTGTACCAGAAAATCAATCGTCCGCAGGAGGCACTGGCTGTCAATGGTCCTGCAGAGGGTGGCTCAGAAACAGATCAGCAGAAGGAACCAGATCCGTTTGCTGAGGGAAATTCTGATGCGACAGCTCAGGTGGCAGGTCAGTCCACCGGGATGGAAGCGCAGACCGGTAACTCCGGGTTTGCAACTCCACCAGAGGGACAAAACCAGGAAAATCCTTTTGCAATGCAGCAGCCAACTTCTCAGGGAGTCAATGAGTTTTCCCGGGATGCGTTTGCGAATCAGAACGAACCGCAACAGCCAGTGGAGATCGCTGCGAAGCAGGTAGACAAAGGCTTCCAGCAGTTTGATTCCCCGGCTGGTACGAACAATGAATTTCAGGCAGCACCAGCGACTTTTGATAATCCCAAGCAGGATCCTTTCTCCGGAACAGATCAATTTGCGCAACAGCCGGGTGCAAATTCACAGACAGCTCCGCAGCAGAACGCTTTCAACAGCGAGCCGCAATCCGAATTTTCACCTGCTGCAGAGGGAGCAAATTCGGGTTTGATGGAACAACCGGCGGCAAATGAATTTGCTCAGGCAGCAGGCGGCGCGACGGGCGCCGTTCAGGTTGAGGAAGATCCGTTCGGCGGGGCAGCAGTGCAACCGGGACAAAATATGCCGGCACAATCGCAGCAACCTGCGGAAAATGGTTTTGACAATTTTGGTCTGTCAGAAGAAACGGATTCTGCACAGCTGCAAAATTCTGAAGAACTGCCTGCGAAAACAGCGAAAGTCAAAATTACAGATATTTCCAGTTCCAAAGAATTTGGCTCTTTTGATGATCCAGGATTCTCACAAAGCGAACCTCAGGCTTCAACCACTCAAAATGAGAAAGCATTCTCACAGGAGATGCCGGCTGCTGACACTCAGGAATTTGAACAGCCAACGGTTTCTGAATTCAGTGAAAGTAATCCGAGTCAGAACGAGGAACGTTTTGGGAATTTTCGCGCAGAAGAATTTTCAGCGCAACAGGCAGAAAGCGTCACGACAGTCAAGCGCCCTGCTGCGGCCATTGATTCCAGTTCATTTCGTGATGTCGAGGTGACGGCCCAACAGGTTCCCCAGGCGCGGGGGTTATTTGACGGTCCTGCACCGGTCAGAGAAGTTTCGACACAGGAATTTGGATCTCAGCAGGAAACGGCATTCAATCAAAAGTCGGCCGTGCATACAGGCGGTGAATATACAGTAGAAAACGGGGAAAATTTCTGGACGATCTCCAAGAAACTCTATGGCAGCGGACGCTATTTTCAACTGCTGGCAGAAATTAACAAAAATCGAGTAAGCGATCCCCGCAAAATGAAACCTGGTTTGAAACTGCTTACGCCGGATCGCGCATCCATCGATGCACAATATCAGGCGCGCCATAAAGCAACACAGACAACAGTCACAGAGTTTGCAGGAGCAGGCGCCGTTCGTAAGACGAACAAACCGGCGGGATTTTTTATCAGCCAGGATGGGCGACCCATGTATCGGGTGGGCGGCAGTGATACACTCACCGATATTTCGCAGAAGCATCTCGGGCGTTCTTCCCGCTGGTATCAGATCTATCAGATCAATCGCGAAAACCTGCAAAACCCGAATAAGCTACAAATTGGCACGGAATTACAGCTCCCTTACGATGCCAGTCGAGTCAGTCTTGTTCCAGGAAACTCATCCAGCCGATAGTGAAATCAGGCGTACGTGTTCGTCTTTTTCATGGAATTCTAAACTGGCGGTATTTCGATTCAGAATCGGACCGCTGGCTTGGGAAGGTTGGGTTCGATGTTATTCCGTTTCGGCAGCGCAATCTTTTTAGCGGTTGCTGTGTCACTGGTCGGAATTGGTCTTGAGAAAGAAAGTCTGAAACTCAAGCGCCAGGTCAGTCGTCAGCATTACCAGTTGGAAGTGTTGATCAACGCGCATGCCAAAATGAAATTGGCCACACAGCAGGCAGGCTCTCCCAGGCAGATGTTAAATTCCATCGAACGGGGTGAACTTGACGTTAAGTCAAACGAGAGTCCTGGATCGACAAATCGTCGTGAAATGCCACTGTTGCAATGGCATTTGAACCGTTCGTCAAAACAGGATGAAAAGTAGTAGACAGTTCCTGTTCTTAGGGTTTTTGCACGATCTGCCGGCGTCTGTCGGACGGTTGGTGTAAATGACCAATGCAAGAGCAGGCACGCAGCATGACATCCCGTTCCTGGAATGGAACCTCCTCAAAGGGGCTCGTTGAAGAAGATGGGCAGTTTCTTGGATTCCGGAAAGTCGAATCTTCGCACCAGCTGGCGCGCCTGGAGTCTGATCCTCCTGGTGGTGCTGGCATGGATCGTGATTTCCGGACGACTCATTTTTCTTCAATACGTCGGGCACCGTCAATTTGCCACTGTGGTTGCGCGGCAGCAGGTTTGTAAAGAAAAAATTCCAGCCAGACCGGGTGATATTCTTGATCGAAACGGGCGATTGCTGGCAACAACGATTGTGACCAACAGTCTGTATGTGATTCCGCAGGAGTTGAAAAAACAGAAAAATGTATCAGCGGTCTGCAAGATTCTCAGTCTCAACCAGGAGCAGTTTCTGGATCGACTGTCTCAGAACCAGGACAAACTGTTTCTCTGGGTCAAACGCCGTCTGACCGATGAAGAGCTCAGAGGGATCAGAACTCTTAATCTGTCCGATGACGCCTGGGGCTTTCGCCAGGAGTATCGCAGACAATATCCACAAGGCGCATTGGCTGCACATACGCTGGGGCTGCGGGACATCGATGGAGAAGGGCAGGGGGGAATCGAAGAAGCATTTGATCATCTGATTTGTGGTCAAAGTGGCCATCGGTTTCTGGTACGTGATGCACACGGGCGTGTGATCGAAGTGCGCAATGATTCTCGCGTGGCAGCACGCAATGGAGAAACGCTCGTTGTGACGCTGGACTCGATCATTCAGTTATATACTGAGCGGCAATTGCAGTCGATTATTCAGGACTGGCAGCCCAAAAGTGCCTGCGCGATCGTAATGGATGTCAAAACCTGTGAAGTGCTGGCCATGGCTTCGGTACCTACATTTGATTTAAATCATCCCGAAAATATTTCCGAGTCCGCCTGGAAAAATACGGCGATTGCATCCATCTATGAACCCGGTTCCACCTTAAAACCATTTATCGTAGCCGCTGCGCTTGAGAAGGGGTTGCTGAATAAAGAGGAAAAGTTTGATTGTGAACAGGGCGAATACCAGATGGGCAAGCGATTGCTGCATGATCACCACGGCTATGGAATGCTGAGTGTGACGGATATTCTGGTCAAGTCGAGTAATATCGGGATGGCGAAAATTGGAGAACGACTCACGAATCCCGGATTGTACGAAGCAGTGATGGCATTTGGCTTTGGTCAGAAGACGGGAATTCAGCTGCCCGGCGAATTGACGGGCATCCTCAGGCCTTTGAAATCCTGGAACCTCTATTCAACCGGTTCGATTCCGATGGGGCAGGAAATTGCTGTCACTCCCATCCAATTAATTACCGCCCATGTGGCACTCGCCAATCAGGGGAAATTACTGAATCCCCGATTGATTAGAGATCAGATCGATCATAATTATTTCCCCCGTTCTGTAGAGGAGCCGGAGCAGGTTCGCCCGATGGTGTCCACCCCTGTCATCTCAGCCGAGGTGGCAGACTGGCTGGTCCGTGTTCCTATGGTGGAAACCGTCGACAGGGGGACTGGGGTGAAGGCCCGGCTTGGTGGTTATACGGTATTTGGTAAGACCGGGACTGCGCAAAAACCCGACCCTCAAACGGGCAAGTATTCCTCAGAATTACATGTGAGTTCCTTTATCTGTGGTGCCCCGGCTCATGATCCCCGTGTACTGGTTCTTGTGGTTGTGAATGAACCGTCAATCGGTCCTAACCATTATGGTGGGACGATTGCTGGCCCTCCGGCTGCGGAGATTCTCAATAAAACGTTGATGTATCTGCGAGTCCCTTTTGATAAATCGGGCCAGGATCGTATTGAACAAACGACAGACAGGCCCCGTAACGCGTTGCGTTGAACGCGACTGATATTACCCTTTCTTTTTAAATGTCCTATTTTGGTCGCGTTTTGGTTGATCAATCGCTTGAGGGCACTCATTAACTTGAATCAATATTGACAAAATACCATTTTTTTTAGTATTAAGTCTCAAGTTTCACACCTCTCTATTTCACTTCCTTTCGTTCACACAAAACTCTCAGACTGATTCTACGTGGATTCCGGTTCACGACTTTGGAATCCGGTTTGTCGTTTTGCCAGGTCTGTCCCCTGTCACATATCCGATTTTCCGATCAAGCTGACCGTTTCATTTCAGGTAACCACTTACTGTAGAGGATCTCCTGTCGTCTCGATGGGCTGCTAACTCATGGCAGAAGAAAACATTAATCAACCAGAATCAGATGAGGCTGCAAACGTCGCGGTGAAAGAACCGCCTGCGAAAGCGGCTGAGAATACTGAGGTAGATGCTACCGAAACAGTGCCGCTCTCGTTGCGCGATAAGGTCACTCAATTTGCCAGGGGACACTGGAAACTGTTGGGAGCTGTTGCTTCCATCCTGATTTTGGCATCGATTTATTTTTTGACAACAACGGGCGAACCTGCAAAGACCCCTAAAGAGATTCTGGCTGAAGCATTAACGATTTTGGAATCGACGCAGGATATTAAATCACGAAGCGAGGCGCAGGAAATGGCCTATGCGCTCAAGAAAAAAGAGTATCAGGATCCGGAATTTCCAGGAGCACTCTATTTTATTTTTGGAGTGGTTGCATTTCGAAATGCAGAAGAGCTGACCGGAGAATCTCAGGATCATCAATATTTGATCGCCAGCCGCTACCTCAATGAGGCAGAGCGAAGAGCAGTTGATCAAGCGCATCGTCCTGAATGGTGTTGTGCACTGGGAACATGCCTGTATTTGCTGGGTTCTACGAAAAAATCGCGTCCGCTTCTGGAAGAAGCCGTTGAAACATATACGCCGGGAAAATTGAAGGCTTCAATACTGCTGACGGATATCTATCTCGATCATAAAGAGGATGCGGAATTAAACAAGGCATTTGAATTGAATACACAAGCCCTGCAGCTGGAAGGTCTGGATCCGGTAATTCAGGATCGATTGTATTTGCAGAGAGCACAGATTTTCCTGGCACAAGGAAAAAACGAACAGGCACAGCAGGTATTGTCGCAGGTGAAACAGCAGGAATCGGTGACTCAGGTGACGGTTGTGTTTCAGGCACAAACACTGATGGCCGAGGGGAAATATCAGGCGGCATTAGCCATGCTGGCGCCTGTGAAAGATAACCTGGGTTTAGAGCGAAAGTTTTCTCGACAGGCCTCTTACCTGATGGGGCTGTGTGCGGAATCCTTGAACGATTCTGAAGCAGCCATCGATTTTTATGAACAGACAACACATCGTTATGCGGGTACGCATGAAGGACTGGCTGCTTATCTGCATCTCGCCGAACTGCTTCGGAAAAATGGCCGGACAGAAGAAGCATTGATTGCCTATCGGACGGCTTTAAAATCATTCGGCAATCCTGAAGACTTTCGAAATCGCTGGATCAATCTGGAACGGGTTCGGACTTATGTTCTGGATGCCTGGAATGACTGGGTTGATGAAGAAAAGATTATCAACGGAGTGACCACTTTTAACGCGGCAATCCAGTTGGCAGATTACCTGCCTCCCTTACTTCCCGAGGTTCAAGCGAGAGAGCTTGCGGCCAATGCAAATCGGCGATGGTCTGAATATTATGAGCGACTCTATGAGAAATCGCCTGTGAGTCTGCAGGCAGAAATGAAGCCCAAATTAAATGATCGCTGGAAACAAAGCGGTCGAGCATATTATGAACTTGCCAGACTTCTGACTACGACGAACCGCTATGGCGAAATTTTATCGATTTCTGCGGAACACTTTCAGAAAGCTCAGGATTTTGAGACGGCGTTGAAAGTATTGACTCGCTTTATCAACACGAACCCAGACAAAAAAATGCCTCAGGCACTTGTACGACGAGGAGAGATCCTGCTGGAGCTTGATCAGCTTGATGATGCCATCAATCATTTTCAACGTGTGATCACCAATTATCCGACCGACGTGGCTTCATTTGAGGCAAAGTACTTGCTGGGAGTTGCTTATCTTGAAAAGGATGAACTTGATCAAGCCAGTAGCATCTGGAAAGAAATTCTGGAGTCGAGCATTTTGACACCGAAAGCAAAACAGTGGATGGATTCCTTATTTGCTTTGGGAAAGCTGAGTTTTCATCGGGGGAAGATCGCAGAGGCTCAAGCAGCAGATACAAAAAGTGATTCACCGGCGGAACAGTTGCCCGCGACTGAAATGAGAACTGCTTATTATGAAGAAGCGACGAAGCGTCTGAGCGAATATGTGAATCGCTATCCTGATTCAACCAAGATTTACGAAGCGCGTTATCTGTTAGCACGCTCACTGCAGAATCAGGCCGATCAACCTTTCCAGGAAATGAAATCGGCAAAAACTGATAATGCGCGACAGGAACTGAAACGGAAACAATTTGTCTATTTGAAAATGGCGAATCAGCAACTCCAGATTTTAAATCGTGAACTGCGAAAGCTGGAAGCGCAGGATCGACTTGATGCTCTGGGAAAGCGGTTATTGAAGTCGGCCTGTTTTGGAATTGCGCACTTGTTGTATCTGACGGAAGAATACGAGGAAGCAATCAAATCCTACCATGAGGCAGTCAACCGCTACCCTCAATGCACGGAAGTCTTGATTGCCTACATGAAAATGTCAGGTTGTTATGAGAACCTGGGCAAAAAAAATGAAGCTAAAAGTATGCTCGAACAAGCAAAAATTATATTGAAACAGATGCCCGATAAAGTGTTTGATTCCAAAGCATCTAACCTCGGGCGAGATGAGTGGAATCGGTGGTTGGACTGGTCTCGTGAATTACGAAATTCTGATGAGAATACAACTCCGTTACAGGCGGGCAGTGGTGTTTAGTGTTGTGTAAACAGAAATTGAAAACAGACCTGGAGCTTAGCATCGCGTTGCGTTTCAGATTTTATTTAACTCAAACAGCCATGTAGTTTTTATATGACATCCACACAGAAGATTGATTATCCCAAACTGTTTTCGGTTCGCCTGGAATATTCAAGGGCGTTGTTGAAACTTTCAATTCAACAGCAGGAGCTGATAGATCAGGAAGACTATTCCGGTTTACTGGACGTGTTGGGAAAAAAACAGCGTTTGCTGGGGCAACTGGACCAATATACCAAACAACTGCCGAAACTCTGGGAGCACTGGAAGCGTGAACGTGACCAGTTGTCTGCGGAACAGCGTGAGTCCTGCGAGGAGATTCTCCAAGAGTCTGAAGCGGTTCTTTCCAGACTGCTGAATAATGAAGATACGAGTACGCAGTGCATGGTTGATCGACGTGATCGCACCAAACATCAGATTCAGTCATTGAATCAGGGAGAAAGAGTGGGTGAAGCCTATCGGGACAATTTAGCCACGGTCACGCATCGCCATTTAAATATCGATCAATGACAGAGTAAATTTCTTAATGAAATGAATGATAGCCTTTTGATGAAATTGGTTTTGAATAATGAATAATAGTGCAATGAAAAATTCTACATCACGTGGCCTGGTTCAGGTTGTTTCCCAGGATCGGATTCGCAGACTGGAAGTCTGCACGCAATTCTCGAATATGGGCTATACCGTGATACCACTGGCGGAAGTTGTTTTTTCACGAACATCGCAGCGTGCTGATGCGGATATCTGTGTGCTACTCGATCAAAAATCGATTGCGGAATTTGCTTTTTCGGTAGAGCAGGTCTCTGAACGGAATTTGATTCCCGTGCTGTATTATCCAGCATTCGCGCGTGATACCCAGAAAGGATTTTTGAATCCGTCGCGCAGCAGTTCCCATGAAATGATGGTTCCGTTTGCAGAACTGAAGCCCCAGGATGCTTTGGACAATATTAGATGCTTACTGGATTCTGCTATCAAATATGCCCGGTTATCACGCGAGTGTTCAAGCCTGATTTCTGAATTAAACGCACGCTCCAGTCGCCGACTGATTGGTTATAGTCAGGCAATACAGACGCTGAGAGATCGCATTGCCGATGTGGTTCACCTGAAAACTCCCGTGTTGCTGCAGGGGTTACCAGGTTCTGATCTGTCGCTGGTGGCGGAAATCATTCATGACTCTGCCTTCCTTGATCAGCATCCACTGATTAAGGTTAATTGCAGTACCCTGACGACAGAGAATATCGAGCGCGAACTGTCAGGTTATTTTTCACATGAAGAAAGTTGCTATTCAAATGATCCTGTGTGGAATCCCGGTCGAATTGAGCAGGCAGAAGGGGGGACTCTGATTCTCGATCAGGTGCATCTGGCTTCGTTGCCCGTTCAGGCGGTTCTGTTGAAGATTTTTGAGAATGGCGAATATATTTCTCCCGAAGACCAGCAGCGGAAGAAAATCAACAGTCGTGTTATTTCCGTGAGTCATGTTCCATTAAAAGATCTGGTTTCTCAAAATCAATTCAAGAGAAAACTGGCAGGGGTTCTAGCCGTATCAACAATTTCGGTTCCCTGTTTGAATGATCGAAAAGAAGATCTGGCTTTATTGACAGAGCATATTTTAAGTGAAGTGTCCAAAACAGAGGGGGCCGTTCCCAAACTTTTGACTTTAGATGGCCTGGAAACATTGAAGAAGCACGACTGGACCGGAGATGTTCGGGAGTTACGTAATCTGCTTCGCCATGTGAATTTGGTTGATAACGGTCCCCGGCTTGATGCTGCCAGTTTATTGCCCTGGATTGGAGCAGAAACAATTTCTGACGCAGATTCCCTGGTCGGAATGACCCTGCGGGAAATGGAACAGAAACTGATTGAAAGTACGTTTGCTCGCTGTGGCGGCAACCGTGAACATACAGCTCAGATGCTGGATATTGGTTTGCGGACACTGTCCGGCAAGCTGAGGTCCTACGGATATCCACCACGGGGCGGCCCGGATTCCAAACGAAAATTTACGGTCAGGCGTGCAGCCTGATCGTGTGTGGGGCGTCAACTCTCAGGTAAGGTGTTTTTCATGTTAGAACAAATTCTGAATTCAAACTCATTGCCTCTGCTGGAAAAAATGGCGGCGTTCGCTGAGCGCAGGCAGGATGTTCTGGCAGGGAATATCGCGAATATCGATACACCGGGTTACAAAATGCGTGACCTGCCTGTGAATGACTTTCAGCAGGCGTTGCGGGAAGCGGTTCAATTGAAAGACCAGTTATCTGATCCAGCCGCTCAGAGGTCATTGGGAATGCCGATCACGCTTATGGATAATCAGCCTGTTGAAACACAACTGGAGCGATTATTTCCCAAAAGCATGTTTCAGGCACAGGAAGCGGCTCCTCAGAATCTGACATTTCAGGATGCGAATAATCGGAGTATGGAGTCTCAGGTGATGCAGATGACCAAAAACTCGTTGATGCAGCAGTTTGCTGTTCAGGTCATGATGTCTCAGATGAATCAGTTAATGACGGTGATTTCAGAACGCCCTTAGTTTTGATACTCATCGGGAATAACCAAAGTGGTAAAACATAAAGGAATATGACATGTTAAAGGGAATTGATATCAGTACCAGTGCCCTGGTTGCACAGCGTCAGCGGATGAATACGATTGCCGGCAACATTGCCTCTGTGAATGTCTCGCACGATCCTAACAGCGGAGAAGTGCCGTTTTTTCGCAGAATTGTGACATTTCAGGCAGACACGGAAAGTGTGTCTCTGGAACAGTCTGGCGTCGGCGTCAAATACAAGGTCGAAATTGATACAGACACCGAATTGCGAAAAACATATAGTCCAGGCCATCCACATGCGGATCAGGATGGAAATGTCACCTATCCGAATGTGGATGTTGTGACAGAGTTTGTGAATGCATTAGAAGCCGGCCGGGCCTATGAGGCAAATATTTCCGCGTTGGATATCACCAAAGAGATGTTTAACACGTCACTCAGAATCCTGGCATGATGTTCGGATAACAGATAAAGATTCATTATAAATTCATCTGATCTCAAGGAAGGGAAGAGGATGACAGGTTCCATCAGTCCCATCGGAAACGCATTTTTGCCCGGTATTCCACCGGTCGGAATCAATGAAAAGGGCGCCGGCAGCGCTTCGGGCGAGCTGTCTTTCAAGAACATGATGCTGCAGTCGCTAAATAATGCCAACGAGTTGCAGCTTCAGTCAGAGCAGGCAGTTCAAAGTGGCTTGATCGGCGAAGACATTACGCAGGCAGAAGTATTTACTTCGATCAAGAAAGCGGATTTGGCGTTGCGAATGATGGTCCAGATGCGGAATAAACTTCTGGAAGCCTATAATGAAATTCAGAAGATGCAGATGTAAAGCTGAAAGACTCAGCGCGTATTTTTACCACTTTGACACGGATTAGTCGATTGGTCACCCGGTATGGACACCATAAAAAATATCTATCAACAGTTTGTTACCTTATTTCAATCAATGTCGGGCAGCCAGCGCGCGATTCTGCTGGCGGTTCCCGTATTGATGATGCTGGCATTCGGGGTCCTCTTTTTTCGCGAGAGCAATTCCAGCTATGTATCACTCTCGCTGGGAAAAGATTTTACGACCCAGGAAGTGATTCATGCCGAAGAAGTTCTGCTGCGGGCTGGCCTGACAGATTTTTCCCGTAAAGGTCAAAGAATTCTGGTGCCTCAGACGGAAGTCCCCCGTTATAACGCGGCTTTGATTGAAGGGGGCGGACTGCCTACCGACTGGGCTTCGGAATGGCAGGAACAGTTTGAGAAGTCGAGCATGTTTGTCAGCAAAGACCAACTGCAGGTCATGCGGGATATCGCGCTGGGAAATCAGTTACGCCGTATGATCCGGGCCATTCCTTCGATTGAAGATGCCAGCGTCATGTGGGCACGCTCCAAGAAACGATTGCGCTGGAATAATACCACACCGGACGTCACCGCGACGGTGATGGTCAAACCTCGTCCGGGCAATGACTTGACACCAACACTGATCACAAGCCTTCGCGCCGCCGTCTCCACGATGGTTCCCGACTTGACGGCGGATTCGGTCACCGTATTCGATCAATCAACGGGAACCTCGTACACGGCGGATGATAAAAACGATGCGTTTGATAATAAGTTTATTACCTGGGTCAATAAGCATACCAAAAACTACCAGGATAAAATTATGGATTCACTGACATATATTCCTGATGTGATTGTGAATGTCAATGTCGATGTCGAAAACCTGAAACGGTATGTTGAACGAAAACAGGAAATCAGTACCGATGGCACGGTTGCATTGCAGTCGAAAGAGCAGTCAAGCGAACGTAATATTGTAGAGAAACCGGCTCGATCAGAACCAGGCGCGCGTTCGAATCAACCCAATTCTCTGGCGGTGGCCCGGGGCAATGAAAAAAATGAGAAAGTGACCGAAACGAATAATGAAACAACGTCGGCACCTTCGTTTACCTGGACGGAAAAAGAGTTTGTGGCAGCCATGCCCAGCACCGTGCAGGTTTCCGTATCGATTCCGGAAGATTATTACGCGGCTGTTGCCGTCAAACGTGGCGTTAAAAAAGGAGAAGCGGCAGCTGAGATTGCTACATTCAAGCAGGCAACGGACGCCATCAAACTGGAAGTTGAGACGAGCATCCAGAAGCACGTGCTGAAGCTGATTCCTTCACAATCGGCAAATGATGCGGTCAGTGTTGCCTCTTATGTACGCGTTGATGCAGATATCCCGGTCGTGGAGTTGCCTTTAACGGAAAGTCTTGGCGAGTTTGTCAGCCAGTGGGGAAGTACACTGGGGTTGGGGCTGTTCGCGATTTGGGCATTGTGGATGCTTAATAAAAGCATGCCGCAACTTGAAGAAGTTGATTCAGAGGCAATCAGCCTTCCAATGAGTAAGCCCCAGGCTTCTGCCCAGGAAGAGGAAGAAGTAAAGCCGAAAAAAGAACCGACGCAGCGTGATGACGTGCAAACTCTGGTACGCGATAATCCTGAGGTAGCAGCTCTGGTGTTGAGTAAATGGATACATTCGAAAACGTAAGCGGACAACAGCTTGGGGAATTGAGTCGCTAGATTATTTAGACTGTGGATCAAAAAATGGATGAACTACAAAAAGCAGCCGTCTTGTTATTGAGTCTGGATAAAGCACTAGCTGCTGAAGTGCTCAGCTTGATGCAAAAAGAAGATGTCGAAAAAGTGACGATGAAGATCGCCCGTATGCAGGATGTATCCAAAGAACAGCAGGCAAGCGTCTTAAACGAATTTACTTCCCTGCGTGGTGAGCAGACCACGATGGAGCGGGGGGGGATGGCTGCAGTTAATGAACTGCTGGAACAGTCGCTGGGTAAAGAAGGCGCCGGTTCGATCATGGACAGTATTAACCAGACGATGAATTCTGTTCCCTTTGGTTTTTTGCAGAAATCGGGGGCAAACAACCTGCTGACATTCATTATCGAAGAGCACCCTCAGACCATCGCGATGATTATGTCGCATTTGCCCAGTAACATGGCAGCGGAAGTGCTGGCTGGTCTGCCTTCCAACAAACAGATGGATGTGATCAAGCGGATTGCGAATATGGAACAAACCAGTCCGGAAGTCATTCGCGATGTAGAAAAAAGTCTTGAACACCGTATGAAAAACACATTCAGTCAGGGGACGGAAAAAGCCGGAGGTGTGGAACTCGTGGCAGAAATTCTGAACGTCACCGATCGTATGACGAACAAAGGAATTCTGGAAAGTATGGATCAGGATAATCCGGATCTGGCAGATGAGATTCGACGTCTGATGTTTGTCTTTGATGACTTGGTGAAACTGGATGGTAAGGCAATTCAGGCCCTGTTGAAAGAAGTGGATAACAATCAATGGGCAGTGGCACTCAAAGGGGCCTCAGAGGAAATCAAGCAGAAAGTTCTCAGCAATCTGTCACAGCGGGCGGCAGATATGCTGCGTGAAGAAATGGAATACCTGGGACCGATCAAAGTCAGTGATGTTGAAGCCGTGCAGCAGCAGATCGTGGACAGCGTTCGAAGATTGGAAGATGCCGGGGAAATTGAAGTCGCAGCCGGAAATGAAAGCGAACAATATATCTCATAAAATATAGTGAGAGACTCGTTTTAGAACCATAATCGTATCAATCTGAAAAATCATCAGCATAAAATAAAAGTCAACATCATGGTGGAACTGGAACCAGCGAAATTGTTAAAGGCGGAAGCTTTTCGAGCTTTGGGTTCGAAGATCGCATACAATTTTCAAGACATTGAAAAACGCTGTGAGGATTACATTCTGAATGTGCGTAATCAGACACGCCAAATGCTGATTGATGCTCAACAGGAAGCAGAACAGATCAAACAGAAAGCATATAAGGCAGGTAAACAGCAGGGGCATGAGGAAGCACAGCAGGAAATTGAAGCGATGATTCAGTCGCGCTCAGCAGAGATTGCCAATCAGACGATCGAAGAAAAGCTGGGAATGATTTATCCTGCCATGCAGGCCGCAGTGGATGGTTTACAGCGAGAACAGAGTAGCTGGAGGCAAACCTGGGATACGACGGGGTTGCAAATTTGCATGAGCGTTGCAGAAAAAATGGTCCGTCATGAAATCAAATGCCGTCCCGAGTCTGTGCGAACGATGATGAGCGAAGCGCTCAAGCTGGCCTCGGGAACACAACATATCAGGTTTCATATGAATCCGGCTGATATCGCACACCTGGTTGAAGGCGCTAAAACATTTATTTCCAATCTCACGGGATGCCAGACCTGCGAAATTATTGAAGATGAATCAATCTCTTCCGGCGGGTGTTTAATCGAGACTCAGCATGGATCCATTGATGCCACCATCGAGGCTCAAATTGATCGCATTTCACAAGAGTTAATGATCCGTCATCAGGACTAACACAATCACATGTTTGATGTCTCTCAGCAGATAAAACAGATTTTGCCTTTTCGACTTACCGGACGCGTGACGCGTGTGGTCGGTTTGACCGCTTCCGTTTCAGGGTTTCCCGCTCCATTAGGCGCTGTCTGTGCCATTGATCGCGAAAACGGCCATCCGATTGAAGCGGAAGTCGTCGGGTTTCAAAATGAGGAAACGCTCTTACTGCCCTATGAAGATTTAACGGGTATTCGCCGAGGTGACCGGGTTTCTCTGATTCAGTCGGTACCCGCCGTTGCCGTGGGTGAAGGGATCTTGGGAAGAGTACTGGATGGCCGGGGACGCTGTATTGATGGCAAAAATCAGGCGATGCTCTCTCATCGTGCCAACCTGAAAGCCAAACCGATTTCTCCTTTAAATCGTCCGCGCATTGATGCGCCATTGAGTACAGGTATCAGAGCCATTGATGGATTGCTAACGTGCGGAAAAGGACAACGACTGGGGATTTTTGCCGGAAGTGGTGTCGGAAAAAGTACGCTGATGGGACAAATGGCCCGGCAGAGTTCCGCCGATATTAATGTTGTTTGCCTGGTGGGTGAACGAGGACGTGAAGTACGTGAGTTTCTGGATCGTGACCTGGGAGCAGAGGGTCTGGCACGGAGTGTCGTGGTTGTCGCGACCAGCGATGAGCCCGCGTTGATACGACTCCGCGCTGCGCATCTGGCAACGGCAATCTCTGAGTTTTTCCGTGATCGAGGCAATGACGTCTTGCTGATGATGGACAGTGTCACCCGTTATGCGTTAGCGCAGCGGGAGATCGGACTGGCGGCAGGTGAACCGCCGGCAACGCGCGGATATCCACCTAGCGTATTTTCCCTCCTGCCGAAACTGCTTGAGCGGAGTGGCCGGACGGATTCCGGCAGTATTACGGGTTTCTATACGGTTCTCGTTGAAGCCGATGATGCCAACGAACCGATTTCAGATACGGTAAGGGGAATTCTGGACGGGCATATCATGCTTTCCCGCAAACTGGCACATGAGTCGCATTGGCCGGCGATTGATATCCTGCACAGCATCAGCCGCTCCATGAATGATATTACCAGTCCGGAACATCAAAAGTCTGCTGCACAGTTGAAGAAACTGATGGCCGCCTATCAACAGTCGGAAGATCTGATTTCGATCGGTGCTTATCAGTCGGGGTCGAATTCCGAAGTTGATCTGGCAATGAAATTACGACCTCTGTGGAACGAATATCTGAAACAGGGCAATACGGAAAATTCCAATTTCGCAGATGCAGCGCAAGGGCTGGGAAATCTGTTGGCACGCGCGGAGCAACTCAAGCCGCTGAACCAGGATTCTGCGGCCGGGCAGAAACCGGCAGCAGCCGGTAACAGAACTTAAACAATTGAAAGACTTCAATCATTTTCATTGACTGATTTACGGTAACTGATCCCGCATGAAAAAATTCCAATTTCAATTTGAATCTGTGCTTAAAATGCGACGTCACAAGCGAAGCTTATGCCGTCAGCTTTTAGGAGAGATTCTGCAGACGGATCAACGATTAATACAGCAGAAACAGAGTCTGGAGCAGTTAAGGCAGGAGCAGTTTCAGGAAATACGATTACGGCAGGCAAAAGGGGTTGTCGATATCGATGGGGCTGCCAGTCTGCGGCATTATTCCGGACAGTTGCAAACACAGATTCAGAATGTTCTGGCCAATCGGAAGATTATAGGAAAACAGATCGCTCTTTGCAGACAGACGCTCGCACGGGCTGAGCAGGATGTCAAAGCGATGGAAAAACTGTCTGAGAAACATCGTGATCAGTTTCAATATGAGCAAAACAGGAAAGAAGCATTTGAGCTTGAAGAAACCTGGGCTGCGACTCAACAGACGGGAGTTGCAAGATGATTCGTTCTGTAGCCATTATGATCAGCGTCTTTTGTGTGGCGACCATTATTTCACAAATGCTGGGTATCAGTTTCTTGTGGTACAGAGGATACCTCACTGCGGATTCCATGAAAGACATTCGGATGATTGTTACCGGTCAGTCTTTAGATAATGTGCCGCTGGTTGAAGAAGAGACGACACTGCCTTCTCGCGACGAGATCTCGTTGACCCGCGCAACGCGCATACTGGAATTGGCAGCACGCGAAGATGAAATCGATATGCTGAAAAGTTCCATCACACAGTCTTCAGATTCTCTGAAAAAGGATCGCCTCGCTTTTGAGCAGGCGAAACTAAAGTTTGAAGAAGATTTGAAATTACTCTCTGAACAAAGTAAAAGTGCAGCCACGAAAAAAACACAGTCGGTACTCGTTGCGCTGTCTCCAGGCGATGCCGTACAATATATGATGCAGCTTTCCATCGAAGAAAATATTGAACTTTTAAAAGGTATGGAGGGAAAGTTCATTGCCAAGATGTTGAAAGAATTTCTGGTAACCCCCGATCCGCTGGTCATGAAAAGGGGAAAAGAGATCTTCAAAGAAATCTCTCAGGACGAACCGTTCCGCAGCCTTTCGGAAGAGACGGTCGACAAGCTTTCGGAAAACAATTGAGGTTTTCCACGCAAGCCTAATACATATTTTCGCTAAAATTGGTCTATATTACGCATTCTTACGTGATGTTTCCGTACCGATTCTGACGAATATGATAATGGTGAAACAGTCGAAACCAAAGCTGTTCATGAATGCGCTGATTGATCAGTGCACGTAAGTCGCTTGGATGCGATATCATATTCTAACCTGAGGTAATGAGAAATGTCTGATTCTCACAAGATTTCCCTGCTCGATCTGCAAGTACCCAATTTGAGTCAATATGGGAAAAAAAATCTTGAGCTTAACAAAGGGGCATCGCGCAGCGCAGATTCCAGTTATCGCAGGCAATTAAGCGATTCGTTAACCAAAAAACAACCAGCTTCAATTAGCGACACTAAACAGGGGCCAGAATCCAGATCAATTGATTTTAAGTCGGATCAAAATCGAACTGGTAGCAAAAAATCTGAAGCCAGTACAGCTTCCCAGCACCGGGAAAATCGGGTGCAGGGAGAAAATCAGCAGGCAGAGGTCAGACAGGATAAAAATGCCGCTTCTGATGAGACCGGCGTTTCAGCTCCCGTATCGGAGAACGCAACGGCCACTCAGGAGCTGGAATCCCAGGAGACTTCTGAATCAGAAGAGTCAATTGAAGCGGACATCAATACACAACAGGAAATCAAACTGCCTGGCAAAGACCGTGGGCAGACTTATTCTCTATTCAGTTCATCATTGTCCGAGCAGAATGAAGGGCAAATTGAACAGGATGTCACAACGGAAAGCAGCAAAATCCAGCCCCCTGCCAACTTCCATTTTGCGGAAGATCAGAGTCAGGGACGTTTGCAGGTGCAGGTAACGGAAACCAGTTCGGTGGAAGCCATTCCCATTCCGGAAGGACTGGCTGAGCTTCTGAATCAGCAGGTGGTCGATACCTCACAAACTGACGCTGTCCAGGAAGTTCTGCCAGTCGATGCTATGGTTGAAAGTACTGAGCTGAATCCAGTCCCACAGATGGACGAGGTACGGACAGTTCAGTCGGAAAGTGAGGAATCATCAACGGATTCCAAGCCTGTATCACAGTCGGAAGAATTCCTTGATATTAAAGCCACGAATGAAGTGAAACAGGCGATTCAGGAACATCGTGAGCAAAATTCAGACAACGTTGTTGATTCGACCAGCGAGAATGCGGATGAGGCTCAAGCAGCTTTGCAGCAGCGTAATCTTCGCTCCCGCAATCAACGGGAGTCCGAATCCACTTCCGCAGAAACCGGTCAGGGGCAAATTGCAGTGAATCAGGAATCCATTCAGGGGGTTTCTGAACCAGTGATCGAGCCTGTTCAGCCGGAAGTGCAATCAGAACAGACTGACGTGACAGAAGTCGTGACTGACAAGACGGACCGGAAATCGGAAAATGCGGATCAGAATACAGCAGAACCGGTGCAAAATCAGGTAAATCCGATTCAGAATACGATTTTGGATGCCTTAAGCCGAGTCGCGGCAGAAACATCGAAAACCGGCCCGGTTTCACAGGATCAACTGGCAGCCGTTGACAGTGATCAGTCGCCTGCTCAACAGGCGGTCGCAAGTCAAACAGCTCCCATAGCGGGTGCCCAGTCCAAAACCGCTGTAGAACATCCCGTGGATGTGAAGCATGTTGAGCAATTGGTCGAGCGGATTGTCGGTACGGTGCGAGAATCGCAAGCGACCGGGCAGCAGCTCAAAATCCGCCTGAGCCCGCCCGAACTGGGAACGCTGCAAATTGAAGTGTCACTAAAAGATGGTGTGTACACAGCGAAAATGGAAGTGCAAAATCAACGCGTTCAAAAAATCGTTAATGACAACATGGCACAATTGAAAGAATCGCTGGCAAAGACCGGGGTTTCCATTGATCGTTTTGAAGTGCAGATCAGCACCGATTCCAGTGAAGATCAGCGCTCGTCAAACTCAGACGCGCGCTCACAGTCTGGCAGCGAGTTCAATTCGAACCAGTCTTCCGGGGACTCGGGTGATGCCAATCAGAGCCAGGATGAGCGGTCCCATTTAGAGGAATCCGCCACGCGGGATGACGACGAGCAATCACAGCAGGATCATCCGCAGGTAACTCGCTCGCAGGGGATTTCGACAGGCAACGTGGACGAAATCGACGTACAAATTTAAGTCAACTTACGTATTGAAAGGAATGCCAGGATGGCTGTAGATGGAATCAGCGGCAGTGGAAGTACTAATGCCGTCAATGTGATCGAGAAAGATAAGGCAGGCTTCAGTGGTCTGACAGCCGAGTCGTTTTTGAAGCTGTTGATTACCGAACTGCAAAACCAGGATCCGACCGAACCGTTAGGTAACGAACAGTTGCTGGCTCAGCTTTCCAGCATGCGGGAGCTGCAGTCGAATATTGAACTTTCGGATACACTTAAGGCAATCACAACCGGGCAGGGTTTAACGCAAGCTGCCAGTCTGATTGGGAAAGAGATCGAAGGCCAGTTAAACGGACAGTCAGCTGTCGCAGGGGTCGTTGATCGTGCTTTTGTCCGCGAAGGGAAAGCATATGTGGGCGTAGGAGCTTCTGAACTTCCTGTCTCTGCGATCAGCATTGTTCAAGAACCAGCAAGTGTATGATGAGTCGATATTTACGTTTATTGTTCGAGGTCGGGCAAAGTGAATGAACACAAAATTTACCAAAAAATGAAACATGATCACGATCAGATTAGACGATATACAAAGTAGAGCAGCGGCACAGCGTTAGCTGATGCTGCGCGACTAGAACCAATGGATTAGGTTTTTACCTGGTTGATTCAACCGAGGAGTTGTCATGGGATTGACGTCTGCATTAAATACATCGTTGGGTGGTTTGGCCCAGAATGAAACAAGTATCGATGTGTTGGGTAACAATATTGCCAACGCGGGGACGAACGGATTTAAAGCGTCCAATGTGCTCTTTACGACCCAGTTATCACGAACATTAAGTGTGGGTTCACGTCCGACTACAACGAATGGTGGTTCAAACCCCCGCCAGATTGGTTTGGGTGCTCTCAGTGCTTCGATTCGAAAAGACTTTACACAGGGGAGTGTAACCAACAGTACCAGTCCTTCTGACCTTGCCATTCAGGGTGAAGGTTTCTTTGTTCTGGACAGCCCCGACGGTCAGGTTTACTCACGAAACGGTAACTTTGAATTAAACAGCCAGAGTCTGCTGACAAGTCAGACCGGTTTTAAAGTTCAGGGATATGGTGTTGATGAAGATTTTAATCTGGTCACCACAACCTTAACAGATATCAAGGTTCCTCTGGGGGATTTAAACGTCGCTCAGGCAACCAAGAATGTTGCGATTGGCGGAGCTTTATTACCAACGGGAGTGCTGGGGACATTGGGGACCATCACAGCCACAGGGCCATTAACCGATGCCGGTAATGGAAATGCTCTGATCACCGGGACCACTTTGTTAACGGATGTGGAAGCATCGATCGGTACTCCTTTGTTTACATTGGGTGAGACACTGGAGTTTACACCCAGCAAAGGTGGAAGATCTCTCGAGCCGATGACTTTGCTCGTGGGTGCCGCTACAACTGCTGCAGATTTTGCCGATTTTATGGACCGAACAATCGGTATCCAAAACGGAGGTGGTATTCCCAACGACGCTGGTACGGGAGGACAACCAGGGGTCACGGTGACTGCTGCTGGGGAATTTCAGATTGTCGGTAACAGTGGTGCTGTGAATGCAATTTCTCTTACGATCGGTAATATCACATCGGATGGTGCTACCGTATCATTACCATTTACCAAGTCGCAATCAGCAAATGGCGAAAGCGCCATTACCGACTTTATCATTTTTGACTCGCTCGGCGAACCAGTTACCATGAAAATGACCAGCGTGCTGGAATCGCGCTCGTCGAATAATACGGTCTTCCGCTACTACCTGGAAAGTGCCGATGATAGTGATGGTGACGTTGCTGTTTCCACCGGGACGATTACCTTTGACAGTAAAGGGGTTGTCACCAATTTTACGCCAAACACGTTTGCTGTGAGCCGTTCTACGACTGCTGCTGATGAAATGGACGTGACGATTGACCTGTCGAACATCTCTGGTATTTCATCTGCGGCTGCTGGCAGTACATTAAAGCTGACTTCACAGGATGGTTCTGACCCGGGAACGCTTTCCAGTTTCGTGATTGATGAAACCGGAATTATTAACGGTGTTTTTGACAACGGTATTATCCGAACGTTAGGTCAGGTGACACTGGCTCGTTTTGCGAACCCTCAGGGATTGCTGGAATCTGGAAACTCAACATTCCAGGAAGGGGTCAGCTCCGGTCCTCCGTTCCTGGTGACTCCTGGTAACTTTGGTGCTGGTACGATTCGTGCCGGTTCGATTGAATTATCGAACACCGACGTGGGCCGAAACCTGGTGGACCTGATTGTGGCCTCAACAAACTATCGTGGAAATGCGCGAGTGATCAGTTCAGTGCAGCAACTGGTGGACGAGCTTCTGGTTCTGGGACGATAGTGAGATCGAGATGAAAATTCCCTGTTTTAGGAATTCCGAGATTGCGATACCAGGGAGAATGGCAGCATGATCAAATTGACCAGATTGAACGGTGAAGAGTTCGTGATCAATGCAGAATTAATCCAATGTGTCGAAAGCAGACCAGATACCTTTATTACTCTGACGTCGGCTGATCGTCTGATTGTGCGCGAAAGTGTGGAAGAAGTCGTCAAACGCTCGATTGCCTACTCCAGAGCCATTCGTCTAGTTCCCGGTCTTTAAAAACGGATGCAGGGATTAAGAGAGAAATCAAATTGTGATTTTGGGTTAGTGACTGTTCAATGGTTTGTTGTTCAAGGTTAACTGAAAGTCATCATTCATCAGGAACATTTTGAGAGATGGATAAGGCAACAGCTGGAGGAGTGGTCGCAGGGGCCGCATTACTATTGCTGGCGATTGCGATTGCGCCCGGTTCCAGTTTTGCTGCCTTTATTGATATTCCCTCTGCTGCCGTTGTGATCGGGGGGGCGATTGCTGCCACCTTTATCGCATTCCCCGGCGCAGCCATGCTTTTGTTTCCCAAGGTGATGAAGAAAGTCTTCTTTCCCAATCAACAGGCAATAGCACCTGTGATCAGGCAAATTGTCGAATTTGCTGAAATCGCCCGTCGGGATGGCATCCTGGCATTGGAAGCCAAAACAGAGGAGATTCAGGACCCGTTTATTCTGCTGGGCGTACAGATGGCCGTCGATGGCACGGATGTGGAATTGATGGAGCAGATCCTCCGCACAGAAATGGAAGCAGTTGCCGGCAGACATAAAAATGGGAAAGCACTCATGGATACGGTCGGCCGTTACGCTCCGGCGTTTGGAATGATTGGGACATTGATGGGATTGATTATCATGTTAGGGAACATGGATGACCCAGAAGCCATCGGTCCCGGAATGGCGGTCGCGTTAATTACAACCCTGTATGGCGCTATCGTGTCCAACCTGTTTTTCCTCCCCTTTGCCGACAAACTGGCTTTCTACAGTAAGCAGGAATTTCAAATCCGGGAAGTCATCGTCAAGGGGTTAATCGCGATCCAGGAAGGGGACAATCCTCGGGTCATCGAACAGAAACTGAATACCTTTCTGCCTCAGGATCAGCGGGTGGGTAAAGATGACAAGGCAGCCTGAAGTCTTGCTGATCAGTCAAGGAACCATGTTTGTCCACTCACCGAGTCTGACTTGCTTGTGGACCTGGTACGCGAATGGCTTGAAAGGAGTGTTTTCAGATGGCGATGCCAAAAGATGATCCACCACCAGGCGTTCCGGAATGGGTTGTCACCTATGGTGATATGATGTCTCTGTTGCTGACATTTTTCATCATGTTGGTTTCAATGAGCGAAATTCGCAATGATGAAGGGAGCGTGCGCGCCATGTTGGATTCATTGCGCGAGCGTTTTGGTACCCATCAGGGGGATGCCGCCGTTCCGGGAAAATCTTTAGACTCCTCCAGCAATCAAAGTAAGCCAGCGTCCAAGGGAAGCAGCTCTGATGGCGGGACCAAAACCGGAAAAGAGAAATCGACTGGCGGAGGGGGCCCCAACAAAACGGTCGAACGCATCAACAGCGGAACCGAAGTTACATTGGGGGGGGCTGCGAGCTTTGGGCGTTTTTCTGCGGATTTGACTCCCGAAATCAAGCAGAAGCTGAATATCATCGCCGAAATTCTCCTGCCAACACCGAACCGGCTGATCGTGCGTGGCCATGCCTCCCCCGAACCTCTCCCCAAGGACTCAAACTTCCGGGATTCACAGGAACTCTCCTTTTATCGGGCCAAAAACGTTGCCGAATACCTCGAATCCAAGGGAATTGAGCCGGAACGACTGATTGTCAGTTCAGTGGGAGATGCAGAGCCGCGAACCATCACGCGAAACCCCGAAGAACAATACTTGAATCGTCGGGTTGACGTATTTTTAATTGATGCGTATATAGTCTCTCCAAAGACAGGCAATCGTTGAGTATTGATGATCGAGCCTGATCGAGCGTTTTTGTGAATTCACTCGGTTTTTATTCATCGCGCCTGTTGAACAAAATACCCGTCACAAACGGTGTGTAAAAAGACAAGGGATTTGTCTTTGCTCAAACAGGGTACGAGAGTTCAAGGAGGAGACTCGTGGCAACGGACACCGAAACAGAAGATCCTGGTGTCGATTCGGAAACAGATGCGTCCGCAGCAGAGACGGATGCCTCTCGTGCTCACTCAAAAGCGAAGCTAATGAAGGTGGGGGGGCTGTTACTGTTTGTAATCGCCCTTCAGATTGGCATTTCATACTGGCTGCTGTCACCGGATCAACCTGAAGAGGTTGCAGAAGAATCGATATCAAAAGAAAGTGAGAGCCTGCTGGTTAACACGGCAGAGGTTTCGATTGATAATTTCAGCGTCACCAATAATATTGCTGAACCTGGTGCAACGATTCACGTTACTTTTAATCTGGTGGCTCTTGTCGAGCAGGGGGCAGCAGCAGATTTTGAAGCGATGGTGAAAGAAAATAATAAAGCACGCGTCAAGCAGGCTGTGATCGAAGTGGTTCGTAAATCAAGTTTAAGTGACTTGAACGATCCTCAGTTGAGCACAATGAAACGCATGATGAAAGAGGCCATAAACAAAGTCCTCAAAAAAAGCTATGTCATTGAAACCGTGATCAGTGAATACCGCACAATGACACAATAATGTATGACAGGATGCAATCGTGGCTGAAGAGAATGATGATCTTCTGGATCCCTCAGAAATCGAAAAGCTATTGAATTCGCAGGGAAATGATGCGCCCGCTTCTCCTCCTTCCGGGGATGTTTCAGGCAAAGGCTCAGACACTGCAGGAGATAATCTACTCGATCCCTCCGATATCGAAAAATTGCTGCAGGGCGCGGGTCCCAAGACGGATGACTCTGGTGCGAAAGCGAAGGCCGTCGTCAACAATGATGATATTGATTCGCTTTTTAATCAGCATACGTCGCCAGCAGACGATCACTCCGGAATGCCCATTTCTACGCGAGCAGAAACCGAAGCGCTGCTCAACCAGGCTGAAGCGAATCTGGCGGCTGCGATCTCCCCTAATCTGGGGCCCGGAACTGGAATACCGGGCGACCTGGGTGGTACGAGAGCATTTGAGTTTCCAAATTTTGAATCAATGGTGAGTAATCCTGCAGAAGCAATGGCGCTGGCTTCATTGCAAAATGTGGAATTGGATTTATGCATTGAGCTGGGCAGAACAGAATTGTTGATCGAAGAAGTTTTAAAAATGAAAGAAGGGGTTGTGGTCCCTTTGGATAAACTGGCTGGTGACCCTGTGGATATTCTGGTAAATGGCCGGATCATCGCGCGGGGTGAAGTATTGGTTTTGAATGATAATTTCTGCGTGAGAGTTGCAGAGATCATTTCACCAGAATTGTAGGGTTAGGAAACGGATTTTCCGGTTAGTCAACGCGTTTGACGACGAAAAGGATTCAATGATTCGTCATTTCAATATTTCTGTTCTGATTCTGGTTTGTAGCCTGAGCAGCATTTCGAATGTGAATTCGGAAGATGTGAATCCTGCAGCGCGAACTTCAGGCTTTCGCCAGCCACGTGCGGCTGCAGGTGAAACGGCGGGTTATTCTCAACAGACACAACGTGATACAACACAGAGAATACAAGTACGGGGAGAGAATACTCAGCAGGTTTCGAATCAGTATCAGCAGCGAACGATGCCAGCGCAGGCGACAAATCACAGTCCCCAGACGACAAGCGAGACAAAGTCAATTTCCAGGCCGATTACGCCAGTGGATCGACAGAAACAGGGTGGCCAGGGTCAGGCGGGCAATGGCGGATCGCGGCAGCCTCCCTCCATGTGGGGAACTTTAGGTGCGCTGGTAGTTGTCATCTCAATCATTCTGGTGGCAGCGAAATTATTTAAAAAACATCATCCGATGGCTTCTATGAATCTGCCTCGCGAAGTGATGGAAGTTCTGGGCAAGCGTCCTCTGGATGCACGCCAGACGATCCACTTTGTGCGTTGTGGTTCGCGGATACTCATTTTAGGATCTTCGCCTGCCGGTCTGGAAATGCTCAGTGAAGTTCTGGATCCGGTTGAGGTGGATCTGATCACAGGCATGTGTCGGGAACGTACAAAGTCCGGTCGATCGAGCACCGCATTTCGGAACCTGTTTCAGTCGACACAAAAAAAATCTGAGCAGAGCGACCGCAGCCAAGCCGCTGATCTTTTTGGCCAGACAGCAAACACGGAACAAGCTTCCCGAACCACAGAACAGGCCGATTTTACAGATTATGATTCGGCCGTCTCCCGCTTACAGCAGAAATTGCAGCATTCGTCCCGCCAGTCGTTGAATGAAAATGCGGAGTCCGGAAATGCTTAGGCAGGGACCGCTGGAAAATCAGATCGCGGGCCGTGCCGATTTATTTAGAAGCAGGGTACTCACTGTGTGTGTGGGAGTACTGGCAATACTCGTTGGTTCTGTCAGCGTAGAGGCACAGCCTCCGGCGTTGAATCAGGCGTTGTCGAATCAGGGAACCGCCAATCAGAATGCACCTGCTTCTCAGGTACAGCCAGCATTGACTCAACAGGCTGCTGGAAATGGTACCTCCGGTATGCCGGAAATGATGAACGTCGAGCAGATGACATCTCCTCAGGGGTTGAATTCCACTCTGAAACTCTTTTTATTACTGACGGTATTGAGCCTGGCTCCCTCCGTGCTCATCATGACCACATGTTTCATCCGGTTCGTGATTGTTTTCGGTTTGTTGAGGCAGGCGTTAGGAACACAGCAGCTCCCTCCCAATCAGGTGCTCACATCCCTCAGTCTGTTTTTGACGGTGATGGTGATGGCTCCCATTTGGGAAAAAGCGTACGAGGAAGGGATTGTTCCCTATACACACCAGACGCAACAGTCACCGGTGTCACTGGAAACAGCATTTCAAAAAACCGTGACACCGCTGCGGAAATTCATGAGTGACCAGATCGAGTTAACCGGAAACAGCGATGCGGTATGGCTGTTTCTGGACTATCAGCAACCCCTGGCCGGTTCGCCGGCCGCCGCCGCGTATAAGTCTCCCAGTGATTACGATGAGGTGCCCCTGACCGTTTTATTGCCGGCGTATATGTTGAGTGAAGTCAAAACAGCCTTCCTGATCGGCTTTCAGTTGTATCTGCCTTTTATTGTGATTGATATGGTGATCAGTTCGATTCTCATCAGTATGGGGATGATGATGCTGCCCCCGGTATTGATCTCATTACCCTTCAAAATTTTGTTGTTTGTTTTGATCGATGGTTGGTTGTTGACTGTAGGGATGTTATTGGAAAGCATCAGGACTGTCGGTTGAATTCAGGCGCTACCGTTGCGCCCGGATCTTTGTTAATTACAGGTGGCAGGTATGGATAGTGCAACGGTTCTGGATTTGGGGCGCGAAGGATTACTGATCATGCTGGAAGTCAGCGGGCCAGTGATGCTGACTGCCGTTGTTGTGGGATTAGTCATCAGCATCGGCCAGGCAGTGACACAGATTCAGGATCAGACGATCAGTTTTGTTCCCAAGATCATCATGATGGTACTGGCGATCCTCTATACTTTGCCTTGGATTACCGCATTGCTGGTGGAATACAGCACGAACCTGATTACCAATATTCCTTCCCGACTTTGATTCCCTGCAAGCCGCTGAAACGGGGAAAAAGAAAAACCTGTGACTGCACTTCTCGACCAATACGTGATGAACCCTTTATTGCAACTGGCTCCGGGACAGGTGCTGCAGTGGGCCATGCTGCAATTCTATGCATTCACGTTAGTCGTGGTTCGCATCAGTGGTTTGATGATCATCGGCCCCGTATTCGGGCAGCCGATTTTTCCCACAAACATCCGGGTTTTACTGATTCTCAGCCTGTCAATGCTCATCACGCCGACACTGCACGATCAGGTTACCGTCGGCTTTTATGAACTGGATATCAATCAGAACCAGCGACTCAGCCGAGACGAAGTCCCGCAGCATCTACAGGAGCGTTTTGATAATCTGATTCTCAGTGCCGGCCGTCAGGGAGCAGAGGAGTTGCAAGTTAACGACTACAAATTTGTAGCCAATATGCCTGCTTCGCTGTTGGATTATGTCTGGTCGATTCTGGGGGAACTGACATTAGGTTTTTCGCTGGGCCTGGGGATCTACATTATATTATTGAGTCTGCAGATGGCGGGCCAGATGATCGACCAGCAGGCAGGGATGGCGTTAGGCGAAGTCTTCAATCCCGGTTTTGACATGAACGCCTCACTCAGCGGTCAGTATCTCTATTTCATCGGGATTTCCATTTTCCTGGTTATGGAACCGATCAACGGGCATCTGTTAATGCTTTCCTCGTTGATTGATACCTTTCAGATTTTTCCGGTGGGTGAGGGAATCGTATCCACGAATACGCTCGATCTGCTGCAGACTTTAATGCATCAGTCATTGGTGCTGTCGATTAAGGTTGCTGCTCCGTTACTGGCAATCAGTGCCTTGATTTCCCTGTCGATGGGTTACCTGGGACACACGGTTCCTCAGATCAATGTGCTGGTGATCGGTTTTCCGATTCGTGCGATGATCAGCATGGCAGTATTGATTTTCAGTTTATCGGGAGCCGCAGATATTGTGGTGGAATCGATTCCGATGGCCATTGATCAATTGAGCCGCAGTACGGTAATGTAAATCGGATTGAGACCTTCGAATTATGGCAGATAATGATACAGGGGAAAAAACCGAACAGCCCACCGATCGCCGGCGCAGTGAAGCCCGCGAGAAGGGGAACATTGCGAAAAGTACCGACCTGAATGCAGCGGGCATGATGCTGGCTGCCGCCGCCGCGCTCTATTTCTTCGCCGTCGGCCTCAGTCATGATATGAAAAATCTGATGGAGGTCACACTGACCACTCCGGTCTGGCTGCGCATGGAACCGAATATGATCATCGAGCGTTGTGAGTCGATTATCAAAATGTTCCTGGAAGGTACCGCGATGATGATGCTCGTGTTATTCATTTCGGCTGTGTGTCTGAATATTGTCCAGGTCGGATTTATGGTCTCGCCGGATGTTCTGCAGATCAAGTGGGAACGATTGAATCCCATCGAAGGGGCCAAGCGGATTCTTTCCGTTCGCGGTCTGGTCAAACTGGTTGTGAGTCTGAGCAAGCTCAGCTTGCTGGTCCTGATTGCGACCTGGTTCAGCTATCTCGTATTTCCCAATTTTCTGGCTTTGATGGCAGCCCCTCCGGAAACCATTCTGCGCGACATTTTTAATTCCACCATTGAGTTGGGAATCCTGCTGGCACTGGCTTTGATTGTACTGGGGGGGGCGGATTTTGCATTCCAGAAATGGAAGCATGAAAAAGACCTGATGATGAGCAAGCAGGAGATCCGCGAAGAGATGAAATCTATGGAAGGTGATCCTTTGCTTCGACAGCGGCGTAAAGAGGCACACCGGAAGCTGGCGATGTCGCAGGAACTTTCCAAGGTGGCATCGGCTGATGTGGTCATTACCAACCCGACGCATATTTCGATTGCGATCAAGTACGATCCAGAATCGATGCCGGCACCGGTTGTTGTTGCCAAAGGGGCCGGAGAGATTGCCTTTCAGATTCGTAAGATTGCGAACGAGCATGGAATTCCGATAATCGAACGCAAGACGCTGGCGCGACAGATGTACCGCGATGTAAAAACCGGGCAGGAAATTCCATTCGAATTATACGAAGTGTTCGTGGAAATCATGGCCTATGTTTATAATCTGACTGGTAAATCCATGCCGGATTCGAAATAACCGTGCGAATGTTTCTGTGTCAGAAGATTCGAACAGGTTTCTCTTCAGGCAGGAAACTCATTCAGAACTGAAAACGCTGTTTTGCGTCATTTTTCAGGAACAAAAGCGAGTTTTCACGCGGTCTACTCTGGTGTTTGATGCCGTTTCTCACCAAGATATTACGTACTGAGTTCAGACGGTAGAACCAGCGACTTCAAGACTTGTTTAAGGGGAACCAATGCGTTGGGAACATCCGGTTCAGTTCGCATCGCAGAGTGATGTTGGCTTTCGGCGGAGGAATAACGAAGATTCGATCTCCGTTCGCATTTGTAAAGACCAGGAAAGCTGGCGCGATCATGGGCACTTCTTTCTCGTTGCCGATGGGATGGGAGGGCACGCCGTTGGTGAACTGGCAAGTAAAATTGCCTCGGAAACGGTTCCTCATACATTCTTTAAAAATAAACCCGGACCAGTGTCCAAATCGTTGAAGTCGGCTATTGAAGTGGCGAATCAGGCCATTAATGAGCGCGGGATGGCCAATCGCGAGTTCATGCGGATGGGAACAACCTGCAGCTCACTGTGTCTCTGCTCGGAAGGCGCCGTCATCGGCCACGTGGGAGACAGCCGCGTCTACCGCGTTCGGGAAAACCGCATCGATCAACTGACATTCGACCACAGTCTGCAGTGGGAGCTCATTCGTCAGGGGCGAATGAAGCCGGAGGAAGTCTACCTGAATGAACCCCGGAATGTAATTACCCGTTCATTAGGTCCTGAGCCGGTTGTGAAGGTCGACATTGAAGGCCCTTATCCGATCATGGAAGGGGACCGTTACATCCTGTGCAGTGACGGATTAACGAGCCATTTGAAAGATGATGAAATTGGCATGATTGCCAAATATCTGGAGCCCAGCGATGCCTGCCGGTTGATGATCAATCTGGCAAATTTGCGCGGGGGCTCTGATAACATTTCGGTGATCGTGGTGAGGGTGGGAGAACTTCCCGATGGCAATCTACCGCAGGAAAGGGATCCTGAACAGGAGCCGGAACCGGAGCTGGATCTGGAGAAGGGCTATGGCGAATGGCTGTGGCTGGCCGGTGTCTGGGTGGCTTCGCTCATGGTGGCGACCGGCATTCTCATGTGGATTCTGACAAAATTTGACAGAGGGGAGTTTCTGACATTCGGAGGCATGTCTTTGCTGGTGATGCTGCTGGTACGCAAAGTGTTTTCACAACGGGAATCCGGCCGTCACGAAGAATATCTGGATAAAAGCAAAACCGTGGAATGGAAACCCTATCGTTCAGAGCGTTTGAAATTCAATACGGATTTTCTGCAGTATCTGACAACAATGGAATCTGAGTTACAGCGGGCGGCGATGGAAGAAGAGTGGACCATCGAATGGTCGGCCCATAATAAAATTTACTACGAAGCCAAGGAAGGGCTGGAAAAGAAAAAGTACCTGAATGCCTTTCGCGATTTTTCCCGCGCGATTGATATCTTAATGACGGGCCTGCATTCGTATCGAAAAGAAATGGTGCATCAGGCCCGCTGGAAAAAAGGCTCTTCTTCCACGTCTGGGGAAGACTGAATCCAATCAGGAACCCGCAGCAGCCCGCTCAGAACGGGGTTAACAGTACACATTTTGTACACAGGGACAAGTTTGCCGATTTAACATTGGATTCCTGTTTTGTTTTCGGTATGATCCGACACTTACTTTCAGCACTTTGAAGGACTTGTGACACGGAGGTCAGTGTGTTCTTTACTCAAACAATTCGACGCAAATTAGGATTTGGCCTGGGAATTATTTTCTGCATGCTGATTCTGCTGGCTTACGGAGCTGTTTCCGGTTTGCAATCCTATGATGCGACCCTCAAAGAATTTGAACACTCACTTAACAGCCTGCCTAACCGGGATCGGATGATCGTGTCGGCGGTGGCCCTGAATGACCCTCTGCAGAAAATTCTGAATTCCCGTCCTGATTCCAGCGCCAGTGCACATTACCAGCAGAAGTTTGAAGAGAAGCTAAAGGAAGTTGATACCGAAATTCAGGGTTTTCTGCAAAAAGTGGATCGGTTACCCGATGATCCCGCAGTGAGAACCTGGAGAGGTCTGGTAAAGTCACAACTCAGTGAGCATAGCGCGAGTTTAAAGACTCGGGAGAATCTGTCACTGATGCAGGCACGGCTGGAATTTCCTCAGGAGAGAGTCGCCACAGCGCAGCAGATGATTCTGGAAGTGGCGCGTCTGGAAACGCTGATTATGGAGGTGCGTGATGTTCCCTCCGGGACTAAAGCGGTTTTGGACCGTGCGTCGCGAGTTTACCGCTCCCGCTATGATCTGGTCTGGGTGACTTGCGTGGTCGTTTTTATCACCTTTGGCTGTCTGATCTGGTACGGATACAGGACCGTGATCTCGCCGATTCAGGATTTGCATGAAGGAGCCCGGATTGTAGCCCAGGGGCATTTTGACCATCAATTCAAGATTAAATCGAATGATGAGATGGCGGAGCTGGCTGAAGCATTCAACCTGATGACGATGCGGTTTAAAGAAAAACGGGACGAATTGAATCATAAGGTCGACGAACGCAGTAAACAGCTGGTTCGCTCGGAACGGCTGGCCGGAATTGGTGTTCTGGCAGCGGGGGTGGCGCATGAAATCAATAATCCTCTGTCGGCGATTTCGATGGCCTCCGAGTCGCTGCAGGGGCGAATGGTAGATCTGAAACCGCACTGTGACGAAGCCGATATTCAAGTGGTGGAGCAATATCTTGGATTAATTCAGCGGGAATCCATGCGATGCCGGGACATTACTTCAAAACTGCTTGATTTTTCCCGCGGACAAAATTCCGGCAGAAGTCTGAACGACCTGGTTGCTGTGATCGAAGAAGTCTGCTCGATGATCAGTCTGATTAAACGATTGAAAGGACGGAATATCCTGTTTTCGAACAGAAGTCCCTGCTATGCGGAGTGTAACCCGGCAGAAATCAAACAGGTGATACTCAATATTATGACCAATGCCCTGGAGTCGATGGAGGTGGGGGGCAATCTGGAAATCCAGGTTCGTGAAAACGTCGATTCAGTGACCCTCATTTTCAAGGATGACGGGTGCGGGATGACACAGGAAGTGCAAGAGAGTCTGTTTGATCCGTTCTTCACCCAACGGGCAGACGGGACCGGCACTGGTTTAGGGATGTCGATCACTCATCGGATTATCAAAGATCATGGCGGAGAAATCGAAGCGGAAAGTGCAGGCCCAGGGCAGGGGAGCACGATTTTTGTCGAACTGCTGAAAAAAGCACGGGCACAAACTAAAGCAGCGTAAATAGTTAGGTAAATGTTTTGAAACGCGGCTTTCTGAAATTCTCCGATTGCCACAGTTTTTGAAATCTGATATCACACGTCCCTCCCCATGAATCATTCACACAAAGTTAACGATACAGGAGAAAATGGATGTTCTCTGTACAGCAGATTGCTTTAAAAATACCCCTTCCCAATTTGTCGCGTAGTGTGCAGAGAAAGGTCCTGTATGGAATCCCGGTTCCGGGGTTTCACAATTGAGTGTCGATGCTGGAGAAAAGAATGAGTTCGCCTGATTCGAACATGATTTCTTCAGAACCTTTCACCTATTCCTTCCTGAATACCATTCGGATCTGAAATTTGTTAAATGGCTTTCTCTTTGACAGGATGTCAAAGCAGGAAGAAGGAGCACAACTTGAGTAATTCGGTCAATAAATTACGAGTCTTATTTGTCGACGATGAAGCCGCAATTCGTGAAGTGATGCGAATTGAACTTCCCCGGATGGGACATGATGTCACCATTTGTGAGGATGGACAATCGGCTTTGGTCGCGTTGGAGAAGATTACGTTTGATGCAGCCATTGTTGATTTACGGATGCCCGGACTGAGTGGCTGGGATGTCGTAGATCATATTAATAAAGTTTCTCCCGAGACTGAAGTTATCATCAGTACCGGACATGGCAGCATTGATGAGGCAATTCAGGCGATTCGTCGCGGTGCTTATGACTTCCTGCCCAAACCCTGCAAGTTGATTGATATCGCTACGGTCCTGCAGAAAGTGGCCGATAAGCGTTCCTTGCAGAATAAAAATTATGCACTTGAGTCACGACTCAAAATTGCGGAAGGTCCTTGCCAGATTGTTGGTGAATCTCCGCCGATGCTGCAGGTTAAAAAACTGATCGAGAAAATTGCGCCCACCGATTCCACTGCCCTGATTCTGGGGGAAACAGGAACCGGTAAAGAACTTGTGGCGCGACGTGTGCACGATTTGAGCCTGCGGGCTTCCATGCCATTTGTGCCTGTCAACTGTGGTGCTCTGCCCGAAAACCTGGTGGAGAGTGAGTTGTTTGGGCACCGTAAGGGCGCTTTTACAGGGGCGGATACGCCTCGTAAGGGTTTGATTGAAATTGCCAACGGCGGGACGCTCTTTCTGGACGAGCTGGGTGAACTGGATAAAACGATGCAGGTCAAACTGCTCCGTTTTCTGGAATCGGGTGAAGTGCGGCGCGTGGGCGACAGTGAAACATTTCATGTTGACGTGCGGATTGTCTGTGCAACCAACCGTGATTTGAAAGATATGGTGAATGAGGGAACTTTTCGCGAAGACTTATATTTTCGTGTGAATACCTTCGAAATTCTGCTGCCGGCATTACGGGAACGTAAAAGCGATATTCCCGAAATTTCTCGTGTGCTGTTGAAGCGACACCTGAAAAAAGATTCGATTCCCAAGGATATTCTGGCACCGGAAACCGTTGAAATTCTGCAGTCTTATGACTGGAAAGGCAATGTTCGCGAATTGGCCAATGCGTTAGAGCATGCTGTTATTTTATGGGATGGTACTCAGATTATGCCTGCGGATTTACCTTCCAACCTCACCCGGAATTCGGCAATTCCCTTTTCTGGTTCGTCGATCAACTGGACCGAAAGAACAGAGGGAAAAACCTTGCGTGATATCGAAATGGAAGTAATTTATCACGTGCTTGACAAGCATGATGGCGATAAGCCGAAATGTGCTGCCGAACTGGGAATTGCGTTGAAAACGCTGTACAACAAGTTGAATCAGTATCAGACTCGCGCCGCCGGCTAAACGGTCTGGTTAATCGATACGTCTGCACACAAAAAAAAACGCTCTGGTATTTTACCAGAGCGTTTTTTGATAGTATCCGGAAACGCTGATCAACCCGAACAGGAGTTGATTGTAGCGGTTTCGTTGACAGTGATGTGGCCTAGTATTTACGAATGACGCCAGTCACAACTCCCAGAATGTCAACGTTCTTCGAATAAATTGGTTGCATGCTGGAATTTGCCGGTTCAAGGCGAATACGGTCACCTTCAGAATAATAACGTTTCAGGGTGGCTTCCTGGCCATCCACTAAAGCAACAACAATGTCACCTTCTTTGCAGGTGTTTTGTTTGTGTACAACAACATAATCGCCATCAGCAATCTGATCTTCGATCATGGAAACGCCTTTGACTTTCAGGCAGAATTGATCATCTGGATCAAACAATGGTCCGAAGTCGATATATTCGTCATCCTGTACAGCGAGAACGGGGCTGCCTGCAGCAATTTGTCCTGCCAGAGGAAGACGTGTTCTTTTTTGTGAGTGGTCACACAGCTGAATGGCGCGTGACATATGAGACTCACGGGTGATAAGGCCCTTCTTTTCGAGTGCCTTCAAGTGGCACATCACGCCATTGGGAGAGCGGATGCCAAAATTAGCACCGATTTCACGGACGGTCGGACCGTATCCCCGATTGATAATTTTGTCTTTCAGAAAATCATAAATTTCTTGTTGTCTCTGTGTAAGGTTTGCTTTGGTGCCTGCCATAACAAAGTACCTCGTTTCTTAAAGTAGAGTGAACTAATCAAACATTCCTGAAACAAACAGGAATTCATAAACGTGTTACCTAAATAAAAAAATAATTAGGATTTTTAAAACCGAATACAGCATCGAGATAAAATAGAGGAGTCGTCATGTGTGATAAGCACTAACTGATATCCCGAATGTTGTATGTGCCTTCTATTCTAGTATACTGTCGTCTACACGGCAAGTATGACAATCAAAAATCATCTAATTAAGACAGATCCTGGCAACAAATTGCGAGGATGTTTCTGAATTAAATAGTTGTAAGTCAATAAATAAAAACAGCTTATAATTAATAATCAACCTTAATAAAAGGAAGATGTTTTTCTGAATATTTGACAGAATGTTCATAGGGAGTTCTTAGCATAACTGTAGGTGGGTAAACTTATTTGAAAAAGATAGTTTCAACAATAAATTGTCAACGAGAGAAAATGACTCGTTGAAAAAACGATGACATCTGAAAGCCTGCACAATATGCTCTGCCCACTAGTAGGTTGTATAGTTCACACTGTTTCTTAACAAACAAAATAATGATTTCATCAAAGATTTTGACAAAAATAAAAAATAAGTACGCGATAATAAAGGGTAACAGAGGTCTGAAAAGCGGTTTATTGCGCAATAATAAAGCGTGCTGTTGCAGACTTTAGAAATGAGGAGGTTTGCAGATTGCAGTCAAGCGGATGAATTTTGATCACCATCGGCAGAGGGGATTCACTCTCATCGAGTTGCTGGTCACTTTGACAATCATTGGATTGCTCATTGCGTTACTCGTTCCTGCTGTCCAAATGGTCCGTGAATCTGCCCGGAAAATGCAGTGTGCAAATCATCTGAAGCAGATTGGTATTGCACTGCATGCCTATCATGGTTCGCATCAAGTTCTCCCCTTTGGCGTCGGTCATGATTATGACGGTCCGATTTCTTCATTAGGAACATTAAATGATCGCAGGTATTCAGCGCACGCCATGCTGCTGCCTTACCTGGATCAGGCAGTGGTCTATAATCAGCTGAATTTTGATGTGGCCCCCTTCCATCCGTTTGTAAATGCCGCCAATGATGATCAGGCAGAATTAGCAAAACGCTTCAACGAGGTGATTAACGGTCCGGCGGCTGAAGCAAGGTTGAGTGTTTTTATCTGTCCCAGTGATCTGGATCGGCTGAAAAGCCGCTGGGGACCTAATAACTACAGGTCTTGCAACGGGAGTTCGTGGTCTGGCAGAGAGGGAAACGGAATGTTCGGGCAGGATAGTAGTGTTCGGTTGTCTGATGTGAAAGACGGACTTTCCAATACGGCCATGTTCAGCGAGCACTCAAAAGGTACCTGGGACGATACGATCATTGACCCCTTGTCGGATCTGTACAATCTGCAGGGAGTCTGGACTGAAAGCCAATTCATCGATGCCTGCGGGAGTCTGGCACCACAGACGGCGGGCGTGTATCAGTACGATGTTGAGTCGGGCCAGACCTGGTTAGCAGGAAATATGAACTGGACCCGGTATAACCATGTCCGCACCCCCAATCGCATCAACTGCAAAAATGGTTTTACCTGGGATGGCGTGATCCTGAATCCCTCCAGTTGGCATGCGAGCGGGGTGAATGTGTTGGTGGGAGATGGTGGAGTCCGGTTTGTTAATGAAAATATGAATGCAGAAGTCTGGCGGTCGTTTGGAACGATTTCCGGAGGAGAACAGACTGCGGGGCCGGGACTATGAAACGTATTTTCAATACCCGCTCTCCTGGTATTTTCTTCCGTGATCTTTTCGTTCTCTTTGTAGCGACGGTTTCCCTTTCAAATTCCATGCTGGCTGCAGAACCATCCGGCCGCGAACTTTATTTCAGCTTTCTGGGGGAACAATTTGATAATGACTCACTGGTTCCACTCGGCAGGGGAACCGTCAGACTGTTACAGCCACGTTCCGGAGGTTTATTGTTCAACCTGCCGAGTGGATACCCGTTGTCCGCAGTTGGAGTCAGTCCGCGATTTCAGATTCGCGGCGACTTTGAAATTACGGCTTCATATGAAGTTCCTGGCTGGAAAAACCCGGAATCAGGGTATGGCATGGGGCCGAGTCTGTACCTGAAACTGCATGATGAGAAAGAGTCGGCAGTCATGATCGGGCGGCTGTTGCGTCCCAAAAACAAGCACGTTTTCAGCGCCACATTGTCAACCACCTCGGATTCAAAAAGAAACTATGATGTCAAGCTGTATGACGCCCAAACGGACTCCGGGAAATTAAGACTGGTCAGGCAAGGGGGGCTGCTGAAGTTTTTTGTCTCGGAAGGGCCGAGCGTGTCATTTCGTGAATTGCGCGAAGTCGAATTGGGGACGGCAGACGTCGATCTGATGCGGATCGGAGTGCAGCAAAGCGATATTAAGACTCCCGTACAAGTGCTTTGGAAAGACCTGACCCTCAAAGCAGATGTGTTTCCGAATCATCCCGACTCTCAGGCAAAGGGGGCACAGTATCATGTGCCCAGTTATCATCCGGCTCCTCAGCCTGAAACGGTTTCCCTCGTGTGGAGTCTGGTAGCAGGCATTGCATTACTGCTTCTGCTGGGGACCGTGATCTGGATCAAGAAGCGGGCTTAGTCTGTGTCCAGGTTTACTGTAGCGTCTCCAGGGCCATTTGGACCGAGTCTATTAGAAAGTGAGACGCCATTGGTTCAATGGGATGCGCTCTCGTCTCACAGGGCATCGAGGTCATTCTGATGTCACGCAGATTTATCATTTCTCTTGTTTCTGCAGACGCGACTTGCGACTGACGGCTCAATTTCGTAATCCGGAAATACGTGGTCAGCACCAAAAAACCTCCGCAGGCTGGAACCCGTTAAGGCATTCCGGTTAGACTGGAAGCATCCTTCTCAGCTGAGATTCCGGCTTGAATTTACTGTCATAATGCAACTTACAAGAAAGCGGGGCAACAATGTTTCAGAATGATGACCAATGCTCAATGGATCGCAGGACGGCTTTGCAAAATATTGGGATGGCGTTGTTGTCAGCAGGCGTTTTAAATTCCACTTCCAGTACAGGAAGTCTATTCGCCGCCGACCAGAATTCGGCCTTTAACGACAGTCGGCTGGGAGACTTAAAAGACCTCAACGGATATTTCCCATTTACGCCGAGTGAATCACCCGAAGCATGGGAAAAACGAGCCGAGTATGTCCGACGGCAAATCAAGGTCGCCGCTGGAGTCTGGCCGGAACCAGAGAATTTAAAGATCAAGGCGACCCTGCATGGCAAAGTGGACCGGGAGGAATACACCGTCGAGAAAGTCTTTTTTGAAAGTTCTCCCGGTTTGTATGTCACGGGAAATTTATATCGGCCCAAAGGAAAGCAGGGCCCCCTGCCGCTGGTTTTGTCGCCACACGGTCATTTTGCGGAGGGACGGTTTCATGACAGTGGTGAAAAACGCGTTCAGGAAGATATCAAGGCGGGTGCAGAAAAATATGAAATCGGGGGAAGATATCCGTTGCAGGCGCGTTGTGTGGAACTGGCCCGCATGGGGTGCATGGTCTTTCATTACGACATGCTGGGATATGCAGATGGATTTTGTTTGAGTCACGGTTTGATCCACGGTTTTGCCAAACAGCGACCGGAAATGTCGAGTGAAAAGAACTGGGGACTTTTCAGTGCGCAGGCAGAATTGCGTTTGATTAATGCGCTGGGCTTGCAGACATTGAATTCGATTCGCGCCCTGGACTGGGTAAGTTCGCTGCCGGAAGTCGATCCCAAACGGATTGGAATTACGGGTGCCAGTGGTGGTGGGACACAGACCTTCATTCTGGCAGCCATTGATAATCGTATTACCGCAGCGTTTCCGGCGGTCATGGTTTCGACGGCGATGCAGGGGGGCTGCACGTGTGAAAACGCAACCTACCTGCGGATAGATACAGGCAATGTCGAGTTTGCCGCCTTGTTGGCTCCCCGTCCTCTGGGCATGTCGGCTGCTGATGACTGGACTAAAGAGATCGAAACCAAAGGGCTGCCGGAACTCAGACAGCATTTCAAAATGATGGGCGTTCCTGAGAATGTGGTGGGTAAATATTATCCGTTCCCGCATAATTATAATTATGTCAGCCGCGCGATGATGTATGAGTTTTTCAACCAGCATTTCAAACTGGGAATTACTTCCCCGATTATCGAAGCGGATTTCAAACCACTGTCACGTGAAGAATTATCCGTCTGGAATAAACAATATCCGGCTCCGCTGGGCGATGAGCAATCTGAGATCAAAATTTTACACGCACTGGCCGGAACTAATGCCGCACAGATCGAACGACTGACACCGAATGACCAGAAGAGCCTTGCAGAATATCGGCGTGTCGTGGGGGGAGCCATCGAAGTGATGGTGGGTCGTTCTGTGCCGGAAGCCGCCGATCTGGAAGCAGAACAAATAACGGAAGAGGAAAAGCAGGGCTATCGCCAATATCACACGCTGATCAAAAACAAACGATATGGTGAAGCAACTCCGTCCCTGTTCCTGCTGCCGAATCAATGGAATCAGAAGTTGGTGATTTGGTTACACGATCAGGGTAAGTCAGGTTTGCTGCAGCAGGATGGTTCGCTGGCTGTTCCGATTCAACGGCTGGTGGATGCCGGAACGGCAGTGGCCGGCATCGACGTTCTCTATCAGGGGGATTTTAATCAGAAGCAACCTGCACCGACAGAAATGCCAGTGGTGAAGAACCCGCGCGAGTTTGCCGGTTTTACGTTGGGATATAACCATCCGGTGTTTTCTAAACAGGCCCACGATATTTTAAACGTGCTTTCCTTTTCTAAACATCACGAAAGCAATCCTCAGTCAATCTCTCTGGTTGGTTTCGGGTTTTCGGGCGTACGGGCGGCTGCGGCCTGTGCCCATTCGCCGAATCTGATTCAGCAGGTGGCTGTCGATACGGGTGGATTTCAATTTGCCGATATCACAGAGATTCGTGATCTCAGATTATGGCCCGGCGCAGTGAAATATGGTGATGTCACCGGTTTATTATCTTTATGTCAGCCGGCGGCGCTCTGGATTGCCGGATCTATGGCAACAGTACCGAAACTGGTTCAGGCGACTTACAATTCTGCCGGTCTGTTAAATAAAGTGACGCTGCTCAACGAAAAAGCAAACAGAGAAAATGCTGCCGTGGACTGGCTCATCAAAGGCTGAAGGCTGTCGGAGGACCTTCGTTTTTTAAAAGCTGCAAAATAGTTAATGCAATTTTATCGTGCGCTTTTATACTGATAGGATGTTCTGTCTGACGGTTTTGGTGGAACCTGTTTTATCTTAAACATGTGGGGGGAGTTTTCGATGTTCCCGGGAATTCGATTGCGCGCGAACTTTGTTTTTCTGATCCATGACATTCGATTTGTAAATCGATGTCTTTTCGGAATCGTACCGGGGGTTTTGCTGATTCTTCTGACGCAAACATCGGGATCAGCGGCAGAGAAAGTGGATCTGAAATACGCCTGGGAAAAGGGGCAACACTTTGCCTACCGGATTAATATTGAAGTGGAGCTGGAAGACTATTCCGAAACGCTGAGCGGCGTGGAGCAATACGATGTGATCGAGGCGAATGCGGATGGTTTTTCATTGCACTGTTCCGGCAAGTTGAATTCCGTTACAAAAAGCAAAAATCAACGATTATTAATGCCTCATATGAGAATGCACCGACTCAGGAGCCCTTTTGCGGGACTGGCACACAGTATGCCGGGATCATTCGAGCCCCATGTTTTAATCGCGAATCGTTATGGGGAAATCGATACGGTCAAAGGGTCTTCGCTGTTACCGTATCTGATAGGGCATCTGTCAGAAATTAATCTGATCCCTCTTTCTCCGGAGGGAGACACACAGTGGTCTGAAAGTGAAAAAACCAGTATTTCCATTATTGCATCAGACCGTTTTCCGCTGACCTTACGCGGGTCGAATGTGGAAAAAACAATGGGAGCAAAACAGACAACCGATTATAAAATCACAGGGCAGACTGCGGATGATGTCACGATCGAAGTGAAACATGCTTACCGCACGATTTCGACTGTTGACGGGAATCCCGAAGTCGAACTGGCGGGAGCAGGTACCATTTTGTTTGACAGAAAACAGGGGGGCGTTAAAACACTGACGTTGAATTACAAGCTGATTCGTCGTTCTGAGACATTGGTTCACAAAATACCGATTACCATTTCTTCCCAACAACTGACTGAAGCAGAGCTGGCCAGTCACCGGTCTGAACAGGAAGCGTTGCAGAAGAAACATCTGGCCGAAATGAAAAAACGAGAGGAAGCGGGCAAATTTGAGATTCCCGACAACATCGAGGCCGAGCTGAAAGAAATTCTCTCAGATCTGGCGACAACCAATGTTTTAAAGCGGAAGGCTGCTTTGAAAAAACTGAGTCAGGCAAAACCGAAACCGGAAAATCCCGAAGTCTCAAAAATATTGATCAAGGTCTTGAATAGTGGAGACATCACTGTGGTCGCTGATGCATCAGAGGCTTTGGTCGTCTGGTCTACGAAAGCGGATGTGCCCGCGTTGATTGAATTATTGCCTGAAGTCAATATTCTCGGCTCAGAAAATGTGATGGACGCGATCCTGAAACATGAATCACCAGAAGGGATTGAGGCGATCACCAAATTGCTGAAAGAGCCGATTAAGTCGCATAATGCAGCGAATAAACTGATCGAGTATGGGAGCGGGGCAGAGGATGCTGTCCTGGAGCAGCTTGATCCTGCAAACTTTTTGACGCTGGTGAACGTCCTACGTGTTCTCAAAGAGATTGGAACAGAAAAAAGTCTGGAAAAAATTGCTGAAGTGACGCGCACCACCGACAACGTAAGCTTTCGATTTCAGACTGCTTCAACGGTCAAAGCGATCGAAGCACGTGTGAAAGAATAAGTGCACAGGTTCGCTGGATGCTCTTTAGCCGGAGTCCAGGTTTACTGTAGCGTCTCCAGGGCCATTCGGATCGAGTATCATGCCTGGACGACGCTCTGGTTATTTGGTTACCGCTCTAGTTATCTGAAAACTCTTGAGGAGCGCGGAACATTGGTTCTTCCTGCGTTTTTTCATTTGAAATCCGAATGATAGCTGGTTCTTCGTCCAGCGAGAGTTCATCCAGAGTTCGGAAGCTGCTGATCTCCAGAGCATCTTCTGCCTGCTTAGGCAGTGGTCTGGAAACAGCCGGTTGTGGAGTCGGCAAGGGGACTTCTTTTTTCATGGAAGTCTGCGAGATCAGCTTTTCCCTCACAACGGGAATGGTCCTGTTGAGAGATTGTTTTGGTACAGCCTGAACAGGCACTTCTACACTGACCACCTGGGTATTCTGTTTTTTAAGCTCGGTCTCTGGTTGCGTTTCAGGAACGACTGGTTTGGCAGCCAGTTGTACGTTGGTTTTCTCCTGTTCCTGTCTGGCAAGAGTCAGGTTTTTCATTTCGACCAGTTCCGCAGCAGCCAGTCCCGCTCTTTCCAGGTGGGGATCATCAGTTAACGCCAGATCATATTCCTGCAACGCTAAATCACCCTCACCTCTTTGAGTGTGAATGTAGGCCAGGTTGGCGTGTGCTTCTGCTGGAGGCATGATATTGCGAAACAGAGAAAAGCTTTCTTTGAAACGTCCCTGATGACCAACGGCTAATGCGAGATTATTAATGATGCGACTATTATTGGAATCATTATGCAAGGCGGTCATAAATACTTTTTCCGCAGCCTCGAATTGTCCGCGTTGATATAAGGCGTATCCAAAGTCGTTCAGCAATTCTGAGTTATTCGGATCAAGCTGTCGTGCCTGTGTGAAGTAACGCGTGGCAGCAACGGTGTCGCCTAAATGCGAGCAGACAATACCCAGCCGATGACAGGCTTTGGCGCTCTTGGGATTCTTTTTCAGGTATTTTTCATATTCTTCACGGGCAGCCATCCATTCATTTTTGCTTTCGCATGTGCGTGCAGCAGCCATGAGATTTTCAGGTTTCTTTTGTCCGGGAAGCGAGGACTTCATCCTGGTAACCTGAGTTCCAAGTTGAGTACATCCCTGAAATGTCATTGTGATGATAAGGATCACAGTTGAACAAGACAATCCTTTGTTGTTCATAATTCTGTTCCTGGCGTTTTTCTGACTGATAAGATTGCGACTGACACTCTGATCGAGTTTTTTGTCAGCAGGAGTCTTTAAATAAGTCTCTAAAATCGTCGTCTGCATGATCGACAATGGAGAGAATTGGCAGATTCAAACTCCGGATGTTATCAAAAAGTGGACGGATTCGTTAGAACCCGTCCACTGCAGATGATTGCTTAGCGAATTCTTTTTTCTGTTAGAATACTCCGAGCCCGCCGCCGCCGCCGCCGCCGCCAAATCCGCCGAATGAACCGCCGCCGCCGCCGTTATTGCGATTCATGAATCCATTTGTGTAAGCCCGATAGGCTTCAAAGCCTTCAAAGCCGGGGGTAAAGGCAGGAGAAACAACGACACGCTCGTCGGCGTCCTGTACGTGCATCGCCTGCAACATTTTGACGATGACGTTTCGACGGTGCATGTCCAGATCATCGTTACCGTTGATCGGGTATTTGTATTCATCCGATTCCTTAACAGACATTGAGCTGGGCTCGATGACTACCGGGAACGGAGTAGAAACCATGCGTACCGCAATTTGTTTAATATGATCTTCGCCAGCAGCATTCAGTTTTGCGGTTGTTCCGACAAATTCACTTTCATGAATTACAAAGTCGGATGCTTCACCGTTTTCTTCCTGCTTTTGCCAAATGTCATCACTGATGGTCCCCAATGGTGCTACAGAATCATAGGGGATCTGGGCTTGATGTTGTTTATGTTGGCAACCACTGACCAGCATTGCTGCTAATGCGATAGCAGGCAAACTTGCAATTTTGGGTTGAATAGACATCGCTTACTTCCTTGTATTTCTCTCACATCATCATAATGAAGTGTGATTGGAATTATATAAGTATCATTTGGCAAAGAAATAATAACTCGTATCAGTCAGAGAATCCGTAGTCGCCGTTGATGTAGTACTTATCAGATTTTGTCTGATACATAAAATCTTTTTGTTGTTGGTGAATACGTTTTTTCTGCATGTACCAGACAGTGCTCCGATGGTGCACGTCGGGCTTGCCTTCAATATTGTTCATGAAGAAGAAGTCTACATCTCCAGGCTCGGTCACTTCCATGCCAGGCAGAACAGTAGGGGCATCTTCGGGTTCCATTGGGTGAACCAGCTCAGGGCTGATCAGGATAATCAGTTCCGTTTCGTCACGTGAGACGGCTTTATTTGAAAACAGCGTTCCTACCAGTGGAATATCACCAATGAAGGGGACCCTGTTTAAATCGCCTCGCTGTTGTTCCTGAATCAATCCTGCGATTGCAAGAACCTGTCCTTCTCGCAGGTCAACTGTTGTGCTGACCGATTGAGTATTTACACCCAGAATTCCGTTTACGGAGAGTGCCGGGTTTATGGTACTGAAAGTTGGTGTGACCTGTAATCGAATGCGATCTTTATCCAGCACAGTCGGAAGGAAGGAAAGCTGAGTACCAAAGCCTTTGAATGTCGTAGTTGCTGCCTGGGCACCACCTACACCGACGACTGTTGGAACTGCAAACTCACCACCCGAGATGAAGTTCGCTGGACGTCCGCTGATTGTGACCAGATTTGGTTCAGCAAGAATTTTTGCATAACCGTTTTGGGCCAAGGCGGAAATAAACAGGTCAACGTGTTTACTGTTTAACGAAGCCGTTACCAGACCGCTGCCACCACCGGCCAGCTGTTGTGCGACTCCTGTGAAAATCTGACTCCAGCCAAATTCTCCGGAATTGACAATCAAGTCGGTGCTTGCAGTACGAGCGGCAGAGCGATCAATCTGAGCGATGCGAACTTTCAGCATTACCTGTTTTTCACCAGGAACTTTCATCATGTCGATGACAGTTGCCTCAGGTAATCTTGCTCCATCAGGAAATGGATCTGCTGCCTGGCCATCAGCGAACAATGAGCCTCCACCAGCTCCACCTCCCATATTTGAGCCTCCGCCGGAGCGAGCACGAATGATGGTAATGATTTGAGTTGCTTCCTGTTCATCGCGAGCCTGACCGCGAACAATCAGTTTATCGGCAAAAGGAATCAACTGAATTTTACTGTTCGGGAAGAACTCGTTGATCATCCTCTGGAACTCGCCGTATTCCATTCGACGTAAGTCTTCAATGGAGTTGTCACCCTCGACTTTGACTTGTACGCTCAGGATCTGGGGATTTGCTTCTTCACCCAGCCAGAGTGTCATCGTCGTGGTACCGGTTTCTTTACCGATGACTTCTACTTCCTGTGCTCCGAAGGCGACGACCTCGATTTTTGACGGGTCTGCAATCGCGACACGGAAGACGTCCATCTTCATTTTCAGAATTTTAGAGTGTCTTTGTTGAACGCTGAGTTCAACTTCCGACTCATAAATTCGATCAACGAGTTGATGAACTTTTTCTTTTGTTTTGGTACTTACAACTGGTGTGTTTTTCTTTGCTGCTCCAGAAGTAAATTTATTGGTTTTCATTTTTCCCGGAACAGGAGGAGCTGGCGGGACCTGTGCAGCAAGAGGCGTAGCTGTGATAGCAACACCACAGGCTAATGCCAGCATCGTGCGTCTTTTCCATAAGGCATTTATAGACATACTTGTCTCCCAATCCTTTGGTCGTCAATTTTGAGAAATTGGAGTTAGTGATTTGTGATATAGATTAGTAGTCACATTAAACCACGTTTAATGGAACTTGTTTTAATCAGTAATCTCTCGGCGTTGTTTCAGTGTTGTATATGGTAAGGCTCATTACATGATCCGGTCATTCATAGTGAATTCAGATTCGATGTTAATGGCCTGGGTTTTCAATTCAAATTAGAATGAAATATCAGGGATCTGATGTGTTCATACAAATCCCATCGCATCAATCATATCGGATAATCGCATGCGGGAGGTTGATGATAATTATGCGGTCTTTCCCAGATTATGCATTTTTTTAGATTTTAGTGATTTAGCCTGTTTTCTACTTTACTTTTGATGAGTAATAAGTCGAAAACGAACTATGGTGAGAGACATTATGCTCTGAGTTCAGAGCGACTTTCGATGTTGTTTTACCAGTTTGCCTAACTAGATAAGTTGTTTATACAACGTAAAAACATAAAAGGTGGTCTCATGAATGCGAGTTTTGCATTGCTCATCGGTTTAAGTGTCTGGCAGTTTGACGGTGAAGTCAGTCCTGCTAGCACAGTCAGTGCTCCCGCAACAATCTCATTAGCATCATGTGAATGTAGTTATCCTGCAGCCCATTCGTGTATGCCGGGGAACGCATGTGGTTCCGGTCAGTCGGGAAGCGGATATGGTGCTGTATGTAATGCTTGTGGCAGCAGTTTCTGTGATGGTTGCTGCCAGCTCAAGAAGCGGAGTTGGCTGGATTGTGTAACGACAGGAGATATGTATCCTCACTATCCTTACACTCCAGTCTACCATGGTTATTATTACTTCCGACCTTACAATTATACGAATATTTTGAGACAAAAAGGCGAAGTAATCGCGTTGGGTGGAGATCCCAAGGCGCCTTATTCTCATAAAATGTTCATTCAAATCTACGATCATATTGATTTGACTTCCTATGAAGAATATCCGTCAAACGGCGATAATCTTCCTACCCTGGAACCAATTCATCAGCCTCTTCCCAGTTTGGAAGACATTCTCAAAAGCAAGTAAGTTTGTCTTCTGCTTTGTTGAATTGACTGGCTGAAAGTTAAAATAAAAACGAAAGATCTGTGCCTTCGAGTGCAGATCTTTTTTTATTGTGCTCGTGCGAACCAATGGTGATATTCAGCGAGAATCCAGAGGCATACAATCGAGGAAAAGTTGTGAAGGAATCTGAATCAGGGCAGCTTCTCATAGAAGGGAGCCTGCCTGATCGCGAATGGTGGTACTCGACGGCAATGATCTGGGGAGCGTGTCTGTTCCTGACATGCACGGTAACGATCGCTGATCCGGACCTCTGGGGGCACACCCTCTATGGTCTGAGGGCGCTTGAGCAGCATGTTCTGGTGGAACGTACTGATCCGTTTTGTTACACGGAACCTGATGCTGTCTGGGTGAATCATGAATGGTTTTCTGAGTTGTCCTTTGGCTGGTTGTGGAGCAACTTTGGTAATACCGGACTCTGGTTCTGGCGGAATATCTGGCTGCTGCTGATTTTTATTCCAGCCTGGATTGCACTCCGAACGTTCCAGGCGAGTCTGGCCGCGGCAATTCTGCTGCTGGTTTATTCCGCCTTCTGCCTTTCTCAGTTTGTTGTTTTCGTGCGTCCCCAACTCGTTACATTTGGTTGTTTTGCGTTAACGCTGTTACTGCTCAGACACTATCTCGATCATCCCCGGTCAAAATGGATCTGGTATTTGCCAGTGGTGATGCTGTTCTGGGCCAACTCGCACGGCGGTTTTCTGGCTGGTGTCGGAATTCAGGGAATTGTTCTGTTGTGGATGGCACGTGGCCTTTACCGCGCAGAATATCAGCGTCTCGATTTTCTGCGGTTGGCGTTTGCTGTCGGCCTGGGCTGGGCGGTGACATTGATCAACCCTTATGGCATTCAGCTGCATCTGATGCTGTGGGATCATTTAATCACAAAACAGATCGTACGCGAGTGGCAGCCGCTCTGGGAAGCACAGCAGGCGCTGTTGTATTACATTCCTTTTTTATTGATCGGGCTGGTATTTTTCGGTTCACGCAAATGGGAATGGATCGATCTGCTATTAATCATCGTGGTTGCATATCAAGCCATCAGTCATATCAGGCATGTCGCATTGCTGGCGATTGCCGTCCTGATTTTATTACCGCGGCCTGTTTCCGATGCCTTGAAAAGTCTGTTTCCTCACATTAATCGCCAGTGGTCGGGATCATCACGCGCCCGGTTGCGTGCTTTGCTGGTTCTGTCTACGATGCTCGTGATCGGTGGCCTGGGGCTGCAGACGATCGTGAAGCTCTGGAATGAATCCATTCCTCCCTGGCAGATTGGTGTCGAAACGCAAAGCAGAGCACCGGGCATGCCTGTCGCAGCGATCACTGTCTTGCAGGACCAGCAGCTGGCCGGAAATATCCTGACGGATTACGGTTGGGCACAGTATGTGATCTGGCAGACGTTTCCGGAATCACGGGTTGCCTTCGATGGTCGTTATCGAACGGTATACTCGGCCAAACTGGAACAGGAGTTTGTCGCATTTCAAAAGCTGGATGCGCATTCTGAAGGACCCACCCCTCTGCTTGATCAATATCCAACGGAAATATTATTACTGCCCGCATCGATGAACGCGCTGGACTACCTGAAGCAGCGTCAAGACTGGGTGCAGATTTACGAAGATCAGCAGGCCACACTCTGGGTGCGAGATCTGCCTCGCTTTCAATCCGTGATCAAACGCTCGCAGCAGGCGAAACTGGCAATGCCTGAGGTGGCGAAATGGCGTCGTTTCCCGGCAGATCCCCAAACGCTGATGACAGAATAAGAACGCATCGGGCAGGAATCAAACAGCCGCCTGTGATGTGGAGGGACTGTTTTCATTCGCTCGTTCTAATTTACCCAGTCTAAATGGCCCTGGAGACTCTGCCGTAAACCTGGACACAGGTTAGCGGCACGATCGTGAGTAGGGGGCAGTACTGGGTACAGACGTTGAGCTTGGTCCCTCTGGCGCTTCTGAATCTAACTGAAACAGGATCTCGCCTTCTTCGATATCAACTACGGTTAAAAACTGATCGCCTACTTGAATTGTATCACCAATGGAAAGTTGTAGTTCTAAAGTTCGGGTTACCAGGTCTGCCACGTATGAGCCTTTCATCGATAAACAGTGGTAAATCACTTAATGGCAATCATTACTCTGAGTATCGCGATGCATGTATAGATGTATTGTAATGACTACGGGGGACTTCAAGGGGGGAGAGATTAGCAGGAGTTCCCGTTTATGGCAATTGAAACCTTTGAAGATGATCGGTTCCGCGAAAAAGTAGAAAAAAACTGAGAGATCTCGGTTATCATAAACCGTACAGATTATAGTTGCATTTGATGGGTTTCTTAGTTTACGATTACGAAAGTGTCCATCTTTTCTATTCTTTCTATCTTCTTTCCTGGTATTGCTTTTTTCATAATTATGTCATTACAAGAGGTTCAATCGACGGCAACTCTATTACCACTCGAGTTTACGCCCCTTTTAAAGCGTACCCGATGGGGGGGGGAGCGTCTGGGAACTCAACTCAATAAATCAATTGGGATTGAAGCAGATTATGGCGAGAGCTGGGAACTGTCGGATCATCCCCAGGCTCCCACTTTGATCGCCGGTGGCGAATACGCAGACTGGACGCTGTCCGAACTGATTCGCAAAAAACCGGAGGCCTTGTATGGGGCAGGGAACGCGTATTCGACGTTTCCGCTGTTGATCAAATTTATTGATGCCACCGATCGTCTTTCGCTGCAGGTCCATCCCTATGAGACCCGGCAGAAGAATTTTGACGCGACCCGTTCTGGAAAGTCGGAAGCCTGGGTTATTCTCGATGCGATCGAGGGGAGCCGGATTTACGCCGGACTCAAACCGGGGATTGATGAAGTCCAACTCAGACAGAAACTGGAGCAGGGAATCGTTGAAGAATGTCTGCACAGTTATCCTGTTAAACCAGGGGATTGTGTGTTTATTCCGGCAGGAACGCTGCACGCGATTGGTGAAGGGATCCTCCTGGCGGAAGTTCAACAGACCAGCGATATCACGTTCCGCCTGTTTGACTGGGATCGTCTGGATCAATCTGGAAATCCGCGACCGTTGCATGTGGAGAAGGCGCTCGAATGTATTAACTTTGAAAGAGGGCCCGTCGGGTTACTGGAACCCCGGATGCTGTCCAGAGGCGAACATCAGATTGAGCAACTGCTGGAATCGGAATATTTTTCCATTCGCCGACATCAATCCCGGCTTTCATTTCCGCTCGCTTCCCTGAATCAGGCACAGATTTTGATCGTTCTGGAAGGGGCAGGTCAATTGGACTGCGGTGCAGAAACATATGAGCTGTTCGAGGGAAAAACGATCTTAATACCGGCAGCGGCCTCCGAATGCCAGATTCATGTGGATGGTGAAATCACATTTCTGGAAGTCATCCCCGCTTAATTCACCCGATCCCTGCTGTCCGTTACCTGTGATCCCGGAAAACGCTTTAGCGTTGATACCTTTTATATCCTTCCAGTTCAAAATCGTGCAGCGTACTTTCCAGTTGTTTTCTGACCTCCAGTAAGCGCTGGTGATCTTCAATTTTGCGTTCTTGCTCATCAATCACATAAAATACATCCACAACCTGATCGAGGTGTGTTGAGATTTTTGCCATGACGACAGACAGGCCCATGCGGCTGATGGCGCGTGAAACGATATATAACAGGCCAATCCGGTCGTGAGCGATCACATCGATAATCGTGCAGCGCTTGGATGATTGATTATCAATTTCGACGCGGCCCAGATCAAATTCACCGCTGATGCTGGACGATTCCTGAAAACGCTGGTTATTTAAAAACATGGTTTTGGCATCGGTTACACCGAGAACCGCTTTACGGATTTCCTCTTCAATTGACTTGATCCGGCTGCGGGGGACTGCTCCGGAATAATCGTTATCGATCACCCGGAAACTGTCGACCACTCCACCGGAAGAACTCGTTGTAATCTGGGCGGAGATGATATCCATACGTTTGGCCGTAAAGACACTGACCATCCTGTGGAAGCAGGATTGCGAGTACATGGCCGGCGCAATCACGTGATAATTGACGGTTCCTGTCTCCGTTTCAAATTCACCCTCCACAACAATCTGATCGGGGGGAAGGTCCCGCAGGATTTTGATGTCGGCGGCGACGCGTGCGGAGGGGGTTACCAGCAGATAGTGCGGGGAAAATGAGTGGAATAATTCGGTGAACCAGTTGTCCGGGTCTTCCTCGTGATCCAGAATCTGTGGCAGTTCCAGATGACTGCGAACCTGCTGTTTGACGCGAGCGAGTCGCTGATCACGATGGTAGCGGGACTGCTTCCCTCCGAGCAGCAACATGGTTCGTTCATACAGATCTCCCAGCAATTCGGATTTCCAGTCGGTAAAGACGCCCGGACCCACGGCTGTGATATCGGCGGCCGTTAAGACATAAAGCATGCGCAATTTTTCCGGGCTGCCGACTTTCTGACTGAATTCGAACAGGATGTCCGGATCTGAGATATCACGACGAAAGGCCAGATGGGCCATCGTTAAATGCTCAAACACGAGAAACACCAGCAGCTTCTGCTCTTCATCCTTCAGTCCCAGGCGGACGGCAGTGTCAGCGGCAATCATTGCTCCCACTTTGCAGTGATCTTCTCCATAACCTTTGCCGATATCGTGCAGCAGGATCGACAGATTCAGGATGTCTTTTTTCTCAATGCGTCGATAGGAACTGCCAAGTGTGGAGTCATCGTTTGAAAAGACTTCTGAGGCCTCGATCGCGCGAAAAGTATGTTCGTCGACGGTATAGCTGTGGTACTGATTAAATTGCAATAAACAGTAGGCATGTTTCATGTAGGGGATCAGCAGGTTTAAGATCCCCGTTTCGAACATGGTTCTCAGTGTCGGTCCCAGATCGTTACTCCGACCCAATATGTCGCGAAACAGATCGATCGATTTGTTGGAGACGGTCGGGGGCAACTTCAAGGCCGACTCCCGGATGGCATCCAGCAGGTCAGAGGAGATGGAAATGCCATACAGAGAAGCGGTATCGAACAGTTTGAGGATTTCTTCCAGGCTGCTGCAGACCCTGGCGCGGTACTTGGGGCTGACGTCCAGATGATCGGGTACAATTTTGAGAATGGAATCCGAACGGTGAGTCATGAGAAAATCATACACCCGCGACAGGAATGGCTGGGGTCGGTGTGCTTTGATAAAGCGTTCGGTAATTTCTGCAACTGCTTTGCTGTGTCGGAAGTATTCCTGCATGAGCAATTCTACAGGGCGTTGGCCGTTGGTTCCTTCAATCTTCCGCTGGTCTGCCATCCAGAGTTGTGTGTCTTTGGTAAACAGGTCTTGCTGTCTACCTGCTTCATAATGCAGTTGAATCCGAACTTTCAGCAGATAATCGCGGGCATTTTTCAGCGTGCGCACGTCGCGACTGCTGATGCGACCGTCCAGCCGCAGCATATCAAGATTCGCAGTGCCATAACGTGCGTAACCTAACCACCGTAAAAGATGAATGTCGCGCAAACCACCTGGCGAACGTTTGATATCAGGCTCCAGCTGCATCACCGCGCCACCGTGCTGTTTACGTTCTTCCCATCGCGCCGTGACGCATTGTTCAAAAAAGACGCGTCTGCGGAACAGGATGACATGTCGATAAAAAGCACGAACCAGTTGCTCGGCAAGATGTTCATCGCCCCAGATCGAACGCGCTTCAATCATGGCGGTGGCAAATTCCGGCTCGGTGCGTGCCATCTTGACCGAGTCAACAATGGTTCTCACGCTGTGTCCGAGTTTTAGGCCTGCATCCCAGCAACTGCGGACAATATTACCGACGAATTCTGAAAATTCATTGACAACCTGTCCGCGATAGAGAAACAGCAAATCCACGTCGGAGTAAGGTGCCATCAATCCGCGTCCCGAGCCGCCGATGGCCAGAATCGAACTATGCTGGCTCAGTAATTTCTGCCGCGCTTCCGGGAGTTGCTGAAACTGGTCATGAATGATTTGCAGGATCAGCTGTTCGATCGATTCCGCAATCGCGGTCCCGATCTGCAGGCCGCTGGCCCCACCGCGCAACAGTTCCTGACCGCGTTGTCTGGCTTGCTCCACCTTCGCGCGATAGACAACAAATTGTTGTGCAGAGCAGGGGGGAGAAGTATTTGACATCATCGGTTCCAGGCTGAAACAAAAAAGAAAAAAAGTTGCCCGGGTTTATGACAGCAAATAATACAAGGTGGCAATCATTAAATTATACGGCTTCCGGACCGGTCTCTCCCGTGCGAATTCGAATAACCTCATCCAGGCTCATGATAAAGATTTTTCCGTCACCAATCTGCCCAGTGCGTGCAACCTGCGTGATTGTCTCGACGGTTTTCTGGACCATGTCGTCCTGAACGACAATTTCCAGCTTCACCTTGGGAAGGAAATCAACGATATATTCATTGCCACGATAAGTTTCCTTGTGACCGCGTTGACGACCAAAACCACGGACTTCACTGACCGTCATCCCGCTGATTCCGATTTCGGAAATCGCGTTTTTGACTTCTTCCAGCTTATAATGCCGGATGATCGCCTGAATTTTTTTCATCTAAAGCTACTTTCGAAAACCCGTAATTTAAGTCAGATCAAGAGTTGATGTAAAGCAAAAGGGGCAGGAAAATGCCCCTCGCTTTACGTCGTTTATCAAAGAGCGGTATCCCCAGCTTCACCCGTACGAATACGAATGATGTCTTCGACTGGCAATACAAAGATTTTCCCGTCGCCGATCTGGCCGGTTCTGGCTGACTCTAAGATTGTGTCAACAACAGCTTTTACCTGATCATCGGGGACAATCACTTCCATCTTGGCTTTTGGCAGGAAATCAACCGTGTATTCAGCACCACGATATTGTTCCTTATGGCCTTTCTGACGTCCGAAACCACGAACTTCAGAGACGGTCATCCCTTGAACACCAATTTCAGTCAGAGCATCTTTCACTTCTTCAAGTTTGAAATGTCTGATGACAGCTTCTACTTTTTTCATCGGAATTATACTCCCACAAAAATGCCTGTTTTTCCTCCAGCGCTTTCAGAAACCCAGGCGACTATCACACTTAATTATTATATCGAGTTTGAGGGGAAATCTCGATACCCCAATTTAATTTCACTAAAAACAATAAAAACTATTCGTTTGTTAGGTTTTTAACGTTCATTTTCCTAAAGATGAGAACGAGAACCAGCCCGATGCTGGTTCCCGAGATTCACAAATTTTAGAGGAAAATATATCCTTCTTCACCATGCTGACTCAAGTCAAGGCCTTGAATCTCACCCTCTTTACTGACTCGCAGACCCATCGTCAAATCAATCAGCTTCAGAATGATCACGGTTCCGATGACCGAAATGGCAATCGCTGCACCGACACTGACAAACTGATTGACCAATTGCTGGGAATTACCTTCGAGTAAACCGGAACCTTCCACTTTACCCGTGATCGCCCGGGTGGCAAAGACACCTGTGAGGATGGCTCCAACGGTTCCCCCCACGCCGTGCACTCCGAAGGCATCCAGTGAATCATCATATTTGAATTTTGCTTTCAATGTTGTACAGGCAAAATAGCAGGCAAAACCCGCTGCCAGTCCGAGAAGAATCCCGGATAGTGGGGTAACCGTTCCACAAGCGGGAGTAATGCAGACCAGGCCTGCGACGGCTCCCGAACAGGCGCCCAGAATACTCGGCTTTCCATTATAATACCATTCCGCGGCAGCCCAGGCCAAAACTCCGGCTGCCGCAGCCAAATGCGTAGCAACAAATGCATTGACGGCTGCTGCATTAGCACCTCCTGCACTACCTGCATTGAATCCAAACCAGCCGACCCACAGCATCGTGGCGCCAATAAAAGTATAGGTTAGATTATGCGGGGGCATCGGCTCCTGCCCGTATCCCAGGCGTTTTCCCAGCAGTATCGCACAGACCAACGCGGAGAACCCGGAGCTGATATGGACGACAGTTCCACCAGCAAAGTCGTAAGCAGGGTAAAGCGCTTCCTTATTTCCTTCGTACAACCAACCGGTACTGGACCAGACCCAGTGAGCGATAGGGCAATATATAAAAGTCCCCCAGAGAATCGAGAAGACCACCATCGAACTGAATTTCATACGTTCGGCAAACGCCCCACAGATCAGCGCCGGAGTAATGATGAAGAACATCATTTGAAAGACCATAAACAGCGAATCAGGGATGGAGCCATTGTTGGGGGTTTTGGAGACGCCATTTTCCCAATAAGGAATCACCCCTTTGAGTAGAATGTGGTCAAACCCTCCCACAAAACCGCCGAGAATATCCGATCCGAAGGCAAGGCTGTATCCCCAGAGTGCCCAGATGACAGACATGAGTCCCATCAGGAACACACACTGCATCATGACTCCCAGAATGTTCTTTTTCCGCACCAGACCGCCATAAAACAAAGCCAGTCCGGGGGCCGTCATCATCAGAACTAAGGCGGACGCCGTCATCATCCAAGCCATGTCGGCGCCATTTAATGCAACAGAAGCTTCTAGTTGGGCAGGGGCTTCTACGCTTGATGGTTCTGGAGGGGGATTAGACGCTTCGTCTGCGAAGATCACTCCCTCACCCAGTAAACTTAAAATACATGCCAATAATGTACAGTACGTAATCTGTCTGTAGACTCTCCTCATTACAGGGGCCTTTCCGAGCGCGAAAAAATTATCAAAGCAGTGAGCGAGCGCTTTGGTTCTCTGAATTGATCGGACGATCTGTCTGGGAAATAACCATTTCAGACGATTCTGTTTCAGAGCAGTTTCATCTAATTTGATTTTTTCATCCAACCGCAATTGCGATTGGACACTGCAGACTTCACCATATCCACGTCCAACATGATCTTGCGATCAAACCAGTTAACGCGTCAGTCTAACAAAGCCTTTCTGTAAAATCACCTTTAGTGTCACAGGTTTTGTTCAGGTTTGTTTAAGATATGATTCAATTCGTTTCGGAACATTTGAATAGTTTTTTGTCACCGGATCTGTTACCTGTGATCCTGCCGGGGATTCTATTCGTGCTGGGAGTCGTGGTCGGGCAGGTCGTAAACGCCTGGGTTCGCCGGATGTCCTTCAAGCCGGGTATTCAGCCTCTGTCTTGCTGTCAGGCGTGCGGCGCGCGTTTTCCCCTCTGGAAACTGATTCCCCTGTTGCGCTGGATTCCCTTACAGAACCGCTGCCGCCAGTGTTCGATTCGTCTGCCCCGGTCAGAATTCCTGCTGGAACTGGCAACCGGCGGATTATTTGCTCTGTTCTATTTCATGGCGGTCCAACAGCGTTGCCTGGAAATTCCTGCTGTCGTGCCTCCCGGGTTTATGTTTGAATGGCGGCTGCTTTATCATTTCGTGTTGTTGACACTGCTGGTGGCGGCGACCAGTATTGATTTTCGCGAATATCTGATACCCGATCAGATTACAATGCCCGGTATGCTGATCGGTCTCCTGGGAGCCACCATCGCGGGGCAACTGCAGATCGTGCATGTCTGGGTTGACTGGAACCAGGCGATTCCCGGCTTGTCGGGCCCTTATATTCCGGAATGGATCAAGCTTCACTCTCACTGGCATGGGCTGATCTGGAGTCTGGCGGGACTCATCGCGGGAGGCGGGCTCACCTGGATTTTAAGACTGGTTTCGTCTGTATTACTCGGTCAGGAAGCGCTCGGTTTTGGTGATGTGACTCTGATGGCCATGATCGGCAGTTTTGTCGGGTGGCAACCAATTCTGCTGATCCTGCCACTGGCTCCCTTATGCGGATTACTGATTGGTTTTATCAGCCGTATGGTGACCGGGAAAACGTATCTTCCTTACGGCCCCTATCTCTGTGCAGCGACACTGATTGTGTTAATGGGCTGGAAATGGATCTGGCTGGCTGAATGGCCTTCGACCGTCGCTGGTGCGCCGCCGGAGTTTTCCATCCGCCGATTATTTGGTGATGCGCTGGGCCTGGCGATACTGTCCGGCATTGCGCTGGGGGCGTTGATTGTGATGTTACTCTTGCTGCGGATTTATCGAGCGATCCCTGTCAAACGCCGTTGAAATGCACGATTGAAATGCAATGGCCCGACTGTGAATCAAAGACTGCATCGCTGGCCCGGATTCAGATCAGGTCCAGTTTTTTATGGCGGCGCTGGGGAGGACGCGAGCATACTTCGCAGATACCATAGACTTCGAGCCGATGTTCGTTCATACGAAAATTAATGTCATCTGCGAGCTTTTCCAGGATTTTCGCAATATCGTCGTTCTGGAATTCGAACAATTCGCCACAGCTTTTGCAGATAAAATGATCGTGCTGCGGGTAACCGTAATCATGTTCATACACATCACGATCATTGGTCCGCGCGACCTTACGCAGCAGTCCCGATTCTTCGAGCCAGCCTAAAGTACGATAAACAGTCGAGCGGCTGACGCGACGTCCGGTTTTTTGTACCGACATTCGATCTACCAGCTGGTCTGCGTCAAAGTGTTCATGGGACGAGAAAACTTCAGCAACGATGAGTTCACGTTCCTGAGTCAGTCTCATTCCTTTAGTGGCCAGATACTCTCTGAATTTCTCGGTAGGAGAAACAGAGATCTCCAGGCTTTCAAAATTGAGCACTGTTTCGCTCTTCCTCTTCTAAAGTCTCTACTACAGTTACAGTCAGAAACGCGGGTTACTCGGAATAGTCTCATAAACATCGCGGTCATTCGTACGGGCGATTTTTCGCAGCATGCCGGCATCTTCCAGCCATCTCAGTGTGCGATAAACAGTCGAGCGACTGACGCGGCACCTAGTTGTCTGGACTGACATCCGCTCAACCAACTGGTCTGCGTCAAAGTGTTCATGGGACGAGAAGACTTCAGCAACGATGAGTTCACGTTCCTGAGTCAATTTCATTCCCTTTGTGGCCAGATACTCTCTGAATTTCTCAGTGGGAGACATCACCATCTCCAGGCTTTCAAAATGGAGCACTGTTTCGCTCTTCCTCTTTTTTAAATTTTTCTACTACAGCCACGATGATCGTTATTCAGATTCATCAATCTGACCAAACAGACGACTCAAAGCTGCATTCAGCTTCTCATCGGTCTCGTAAGTTCCATCATCAATGGCTGCCTTGATTTGTGCCAGCCGTTCTGCACGCATTTCAGAGTTGTTCGTCATTTCATCCAGCATACGCCCCGCTGAAGAAATCTCCAATTCATCCTGTGGTGAAGAAATCGGTTTCGAGGTAGGCGCCTCTTTATTGTTGGTGTGAGTCGGACTCATCTGCTTATTAATATGATTAATAGGCTGCGATCCGGAAATAGAACTGGTGCCGGTAACATCCATGGCGGCATTCCCCCTGTCACGTGAACCTGAACCTGTCGAAAGAGAATTCTCCCGACCATTAGTTACTGTATGGGGTTCATGATATCGTAAGACGGGGGATTGATTCAACTGGTAGTCTGCAGTCATGGCCAATTCTTTCATTGAATTC
>TARA_R110002111_G_scaffold100976_6_pt1 | contig 157924 bp, 133 predicted proteins | sample TARA_R110002111 | Tara Oceans TARA_R110002111 (sample SAMEA4397363) | marine metagenome | biome: Polar Biome; feature: [ZZZ] marine water layer (ENVO:01000295); material: water (ENVO:00002006), including particulate matter (ENVO:01000060) such as... | depth 199 m
CCTATTCTGGACATTAGAATCCAGATTAACTGATACCATTGCCTTAAAGACAGGAAGTCACTAGAGTTAAAATAAACATTCGTAATCGATTGCAGGATCTGTTAATATATGGTTTACCTTCCAATGACTACTGAAAGTTACGAGTTTACGTTTCGGAAAAGTAGATTGTTACTACCCTCCTCATCAGCGACTCACTAAAACGAGAAGCACCCTGCCAGATAAAGTACTACTCCAGAGTCATAGTTCGCGATTGAACAAAACTTACCGTAACCCTTAAAGGCACATGTTGTTTGATTCAGAAATCATCTTGTTATCCACCGAAATCTGATCAACAGCCGGCATTTCCGATTTGAAGGTTCACACCATGCGACGTCGAAAATTCCTCAAATACTGCACGAGTATCTTAGGTTCCGTCTACGCCACAATTCTAGTCGTACCGGGGCTGGGCTTTTTGTTTTCGACTCTTAAACGAGGCGAACAAAAAGAAGCAACCTACAAACTGGCCAGACTGAACGACCTCGAGCCAGGTGTCCCCCAGCGATTTACCATTTTTGACCAGCGCAACGATGCCTGGACTAAATACCCGTCCGGTCCGATCGGTTCGGTCTGGATCAGCAAGGCCGAAGATGGAACCGTGACGGCTTTTTCATCCACCTGTCCCCATCTGGGGTGCGTGGTGGATTATGTCCCCGGCGATGAAGTATTTTTCTGCCCGTGCCATGCAGCGACTTTTCAAACAGACGGCGCGATGGTGAGTGGCCCGCAACCTCGTGGCATGGATGAGCTGAAAACTTCGATCGAAAAAGTCCGGGGAGAGCAGTGGGTGAGTGTGGAATACCAGAGATTTGCAACCGGAATCACAGAAAAAGAACCGATCGGCTGACATTGAGTGATACGCTTCAAAGCCGACCGCCTTACTCCGTTGATGAAAATATTTTAATTTCCCATAGGGAGATGTTTCAGTGCTGTCAGAAAAAACCAAACAGTGGCTCGATGAGCGAACCGGCTACCAGAACTTCCTGCATGCGATCTTTCTGTTGAATTTCCCGACAAAAAGACGCTCCCGCTGGCAAAACATCTGGGGAGGCGCGCTGGTCTTGCTGATGCTGGTGGAAATCGTGACCGGCACCTTACTGATGACGGTCTACAGCCCTTCTGAAGCGGCTGCCTGGGGCAGTGTGCATTATATTGAAACGCAGGTCGATCTGGGCTGGTTTGTGCGCGGTCTGCATCACTACACGGCTCATATGATGATTGTCGCCGTCGTCATCCACATCTTCCTGGTCATCATTTCCTCCGGTTATCGCAAGCCGAAAGAGTTTATTTACTGGACCAGCCTGTTGATCGGCGGAGTCATCATCGGATTAACGGTTACCGGAAACCCGCTTCCCTGGGATCAGAAAGGTTACTGGTCCTATCAAATTGAAACAGGAATCGCCGGCACCATGCCCGTGATCGGTTCTACCCTCCGCTCGTTAGTGGTCGGGGGCAGCGAGTTCGGCAACCTCACGTTAACACGACTCTATACAATTCACGTCATCGTTCTACCCGTGATCGCCATGCTGCTGTTTACAATCCATCTGGCTCTGATTCGCCGAGATCGTCTGCGTACTGCAAAAATCAAAGAAGCGGACAATGATCCGGAGATTGACTTCGAACTCGACGAAGACGATCCTGTCAAAGACGAAATCACACAACCTTACTGGCCTTATCAGACAACTCGCACGCTGGTATTAACTTTGGTGCTGCTCGGCATCGTGATCATGCAGATCATGATTTATCCTGCTCTCAAAAACCAGCATGTCGGCTCTGAACTGCTGGGATGGGAAGCAGATCTTCCGGCCAGTGAGATCAAACTCGAAGCCCCCGCAGACAGCTCGCTCCCCTTTGTCGCACGACCGGAATGGTTTGTCCGCTTTCTGTTTGAGCTCAGACACATGGTCCCGAAGGAACTCGAAGTGTTAGTCACCGCCGTTCTGCCGGGCGTGATTCTTGTGATTCTGATCCTGGTCCCGTTTTATGAAAAAGTTCTGGGAGAGAAATGGGGGCAGAGGCTGGCGATTTTCGTGTATGCGAGTGGCCTGCTGATTATTTCCGGCATCAGCTGGTATGGTATCAAAACAGAGCGCAATGCTCCTGACTATGCATTGAACCGCTCTCAGGAAATTGCATACGCTGCCCGCGCTACCTGGCTGGCTAGCGAAAACGGCGTCCCGCCGGAAGGGCCTGCGTCGTTATTGCGAAATGATCCCAAATCAATCGGACCGCTGATTTTTGCACGTCACTGCGGTATCTGTCACACCTGGAATGGTCATGACGGAACCGGACACAATATCATGGAAATGAAGGACGGCAAAAAAGTCAAAGCGACTCCGCGTGCTTCGGACCTCGCCGGATTTGCTACCACAAAATGGCTTGCGGAATTTCTGACGGACCCGAAGGCTCCCAAATTCTTTGGCCATCTCGGCACCACCAAGGGGGGAGACGCCATCCTGAACGGAGACATGAGCGACTGGGCTGACAGTTATGTGGGTCCGGAAGGAGTTCTCACGAAAGAAGATATTGAAGCCGTGGCGGCACTCGTCGCCCGGGAAGCCAAACGCCGCGATTTTGAACCGGTCAGCGAAGCAGTCATCAAACGGGGCGTTTCTGTTTTCAGCGGAAAAGAGTTCAAGGACAAAACGGGCAAAGTGGTCGATTTTGATGGTTACTGTGCCCAGTGCCACGCCATGAAAGCCGGCGATCCCGACGACGAAGGCGGTGGTGCTGCCCCCGACTTCAACGGCTACGGTTCCGAAAAATGGCTCTCCGATTTCATTCGAGCCCCCGGTGCAGAAAAGTTTTATGGCGAGAAAAACGTCATGCCTGCGTTTGAAGAATCAAAACTCTCCAAACACGACCTGAACCTGCTCGTCAAATGGATGCGGGGCGAATGGCAGCGGCCTAAAGTAGAAAAATAGGATTCTGAGCCATTAGCCAGAGTCCAGGTTTTTTGTAGCGCAGTGATGGAAAAGCGACTCGGAAAGAACTTCCGAGTCGCCTGAAATCGATATTACCCGATCAGCATCACAGCCTTGGATTTACGGGCTCGTCGCTGCAGCCGCGGAAGGCAGTTCCACCTGCGTATGACCGGCGATATAGGCAATCAGATCGGCCAATTGCTGCTCGGTCAGTTGATCAAGTTGCCCTTCCGGCATCAGGGATAATTTAGACTGGTTCATTTCGTCAATCTGACGTTGATCCAGCACGAGTAATTCTGTTTGTGTCTGCAGTGTCAACTGTTGATCGGTTTTCCTGACAATGGTCCCGTTCAACATACGACCATCTTCCAGCGCGACCACAACCATCTCATACCCTTTGGGAATCAGGGCAGAGGGGTCCACCATGTTTTCCAGCAGATAATCCATATTGGTCCGATTGGCTCCTGTCAGATCCGGGCCAATGTTTCCGCCTGACCCAAACAGACGATGGCATTTCGCACACGTTTTTTCATACAAGGCACGCCCCTGTGTGAGATCTGTCTGCTGCAGGCGTTCTGCCGTCAGTAGTGTTTTATAACCTTCGATCTGCGCCCGCTTCTTTTCGGGAGTCTCCCGCGTCTGGCCCCAGACCTCATTCAGTTTTTTCTCCACCTGTTCATCCCGGAAATTACGCAACTGACGCACGTGAAATGCAGAAACATCCTGTTGGGGAATCTGTTGCTTGTCGATCGCTGTCAGCAGCAGCAGCACATATTCCTTGCGGCTGCATACGGTGTCGAGCAATGCCTGACGGCCCTCATGTTTGATGGATCTGTAACGCCCCAGCATGCGTTGAATCGTCTGGGGATCATAAAACCGCGACAAACCCCGGAACGCCAATGGTTGCAGTTCCGTGACATTCGCCGCCTGCTGAATCACAGGCAGCAGATCTTTGTTCTGAGAACTGTTCAATAATGTATCCAGTGCCTGATACCGGCTTTTCATCGAACGATCAGAATCCGTGACGATCTGCTTGAGCGCATCCATTGTCTGCCCGTCTCCGAAAATGACAGACAACTCGGTCACCAGAGGCTGTAACTCTTTTGAATCTGCTTTCGCAGTCTGTTGTTTCAACGCTGGCCAGTTCTCAGGGGCCTGCGCTTTCAAGCGTCCCTGCAATGCAGCCTGAATGCCCGTGAGAATATCCTGCTGTACGTTCAAGTCTTTCGCGTTTATGACCTGCTGAATCAGCTTAGTCACAAACTCAGGGTGTTGATCAATGTCCTCGGTCAATCGCCGTGCAACCAGCTGGCGCACTACCGGACGGGTGGAATGACTCAGAAACTTCAGAGCCGCCTCTCGCTCAGCCATGACGGCCGGTTCAATTCCATACCAGAGCATCAGCGAAAAATTGCGGTCTTCGGTCTCTTTATGATTCTGATCAAGAGCCGCTGCGATCTCCCAGCAATCCTGCGGAGCGAGGGACTGCAGCGCCGATGCCAGATAGAGTCGCACGAGTCCGGAAGTATCCTGCCGGGCCAATTGGGCAAACCCTTTGACGGCTTCGGGAGATACCTTTCCGTTATCCACCAGAAAGCGAATCGCCCAGATGCGGACATGCTCACTGGGATCATTAAACTGTTGAACCAGCCAGGCATCATTCAACTGATTCGTACAATACAGGGTCCACATCGCACGCAGCCGCCGGGGAACCTCTTTTGATGTATCATAGATGTTCAACAATTCTGCTTTGGGCTGACTCCAGTTTGCTCCCGATCCGGCACGCTCCGTCAAAATACGGCGGGCATGTCTGACATACCAGTCGTTCGGATGCAGTTGCAGCTTGACGAGTTCGCTGTCGGAAAGTTGATTCAAATCCAGTTTTTCAGGCTGCTTTACATCGCCATACGAAATTTTATAAATGCGACCGCTGGTGCGATGTACGCCATCATGGTCGTGACATTCTCCGAGATCGGCCCAGTCGGAAAGATAAACGCTGCCGTCAGGACCATATTTTAATTCGGTTCCCCGAAACCAGTCGGAACCGGTCAACAGAAAATCAGGACGGTGTGTCCCCACATAACCCGAGCCTTCGCGCTCGAGCGCATCATTGTTCACACGGTGCCCGTGCGTGTTGCATAAGAACATGGAGTTGCGATATTTCAGAGGCCAGTTATCACCCAGATAAATCATGCCGCCGCAATGACTGTGGCCGCCTCCCAGCTTCCCATGAATTCCGGAAGTATCCCGTGAATCGGACCACTTGCCTGAGGAACTGTCCCAGTGATCGTGGTCGGCACACTTAGTCATCAATTCGTAAACGTAAGGATTGGGATCGCTGCCGTGTCCTGACATGCGGATGTAATGTGAACCGGGAATCATGTGCCATAAATGACCATTCACATTATTCGTGAAAAACATCTGCCCGTATTCATCATAATCAAAGCCCCAGGGATTGGTGGTTCCTGAACTGACTTCCTGGACAATCTTACGAGCAGGGTGATAACGCCAGACACCGCAATGGATCAGCGTGCGTTTAGATGGTTCGGTCTCGGGAGTTCCTACCAGCGAGCTGTCGGTAATTCCATGCCGACCATACAACCAGCCATCAGGCCCCCAGGTCAGACCGCTGACAATATTGTGTCTGACTGTCTTATAGTTCCAGCCTTCGAGCAGTATTTGCGGTTTTCCGTCGGGAAGATCATCATGATTTTTATCTTCGAAGTAGCGTAATTCACCACGGCACAAAGCCCAGACGCCATTCGAGCCGACGGTGATGCTTGATAAAGGTCCGGGCCCCTGCCAGAAGATTTTTCGCAAATCCATTTTGCCGTCGCCGTTCGTATCTTCCAGGATGACAATCCGATCCTCATACTGATCATCGTACGTCCCGCGTTCGTAGCTGAAACATTCGGCGACCCATACACGGCCCCGGTCATCAATTTCAAATCCGATCGGCTGATGCACGTTGGGCTCGCTGGCAAACACTGTCACTTTGAACCCGTCAGGCACCGTCATGTTTTTGACAGTCTGTTCAGCGGAGGTCGCGATATCTTTGGGGTCTTGTGTATTTCGAATCGGATTTTCGGCTGCAGAGAATTTGAACAGCAGACAGCAGAGCAGTGTTAATGTCAGAAGACAGACAAAGAACCGGTGTTGGTAGTGAAAGCGCATCGATTACCCTCTGTGGCAGGAATGAACAGACTGACTATAGCTTGATATCTTTTATGCTATAGTAGCCTCTGGGCAAGAGCAATCAAATCGAGGGAATAGTTCGCGTAAAAATGAATTCCGTGAGCAATTCTGCCACGACAGAATCATGCAAAAGAACGTCCGCGCCCTCAATTCCCGGCGTGAACCGGTTCGCAATCGCTCATGAACGATTATTTTTCACTCGTCTCAAACATCTCGCGAAATTTCACGAGCACTTTCGTGACGGCTGAATTGAGCGGGCCGTTTAACATCGCCCCCGAAGCCTGTCGATGTCCGCCGCCGCCGAATGATTCAGCCACTTTCGAAACATCCCAGGAAGTACGACTGCGAAAGCTGATTTTGACCTGTCGGCTGCGTTGTTCAACGGCGATAAAAGCCGCCTGAGTTCCTGCCAGCGTCAGACAATAATTGACGAGCCCTTCGGTATCAACGGGCGTCGTTCCCGTTTCAGCCAGGTCTTCGCAACTCACAACCGTATAAGCCAGGAGGCCATCAAAGTCCGTCTGAACTTTGCCGAGCACGCGGCCCATCAGTTTCAATTGAGGCAAAGTGTTCTGTTCATACAGCAGTTCATAAATCTGGTGCGGTTCTGCACCGGCTTTGACCAGCTCGCTGATAATCTGCATGGTGTAACTGGTCGTAGCGGGAAATCGAAACCAGCCGGTGTCTGTCGCAATGGCGGCATAAATCAGAGTCGCAATTTCCGCCGTCACCGTGCAATTGAGGGCTTTGCCCAGATCATACACCAGACAACCCGTCGCCGGAGAAGTAATGTCCTTAAACTCTTCGGCTCCGAGAGAATCAGAGCTGACGTGATGATCGATCACGACTTTCTTCGATTCCGTTTTGCGATAGAAATTCGCCAGTCCGGGTAACTGCGACCAGGCGCTGGTATCAAGGATGATATGTACTTCAGCCCATTCAAAGTCTTCCGTAGTCACACCATCGCCGACATAGCGGACTTCGTGCTCCTGTACGAGAAAATTCATACTTTTCGGATGCACTGAAGGATTAATCACGCGGACGTCTTTGCCCAGTTGTTTGAGAAAACAGGCCAGCGCCAACTCAGAACCCAACGCATCCGCATCAGGGCGAACATGGCAGGAAAGCAGGAATTTCTGATGTGCCTTGACCATCTCACAAAGGGGGGTCCAGTTAATACTGCTCATTCATCATTCCTGCGCTGAGTGTTCCGCGATTTTGTGAAACTGGTTCCACTTTGTCATTGAGGCGTCTTTATAGGATGCGCCATCTTAGGGACTTATTGCGCAGCGTTCCATTGATCGACGTGCTTTTTTGATGATTCAATATCAATCGCCAGTTGCGCTTTGAGTGCATCTGCGTCAGAAAACATCTGGGTATCTCGCAGTTTCTCCAGAAATTCCACTTCCAGATTCTGACCATAAATATCGCCGCTAAATCCAATCAGATGCACTTCCACCTTCGTTTCCGAATTCTGGAACGTGGGATTGGCACCGATATGAATCGCCGCAGGATAGCGCTGTCCCCCCACACTGCCAAAACCGCAATACACGCCTGCTGCAGGCAGCAGGGTCAATACGTCAGCCAGATTGGCCGTCGGAAAGCCTAACGTTCTGCCCCGTTCGGCACCGTGCTCGACCGTCCCTTTGATCTGATAGAACCGCCCCAGCATATTCGCTGCCAGAGCAACATCTCCCGTTTGAACGGCATTACGCACTTCCGAGGAAGATATCATGCGTCCATCACACAAACCGGGTTCGACCACTTTGAAAAACATTCCGGCACGGTCGCACAAGGTTCGCAGCAGATGCACATCACCCGCACGGTTTTTACCAAAATAAAAGTTGGGGCCTTCCACCAGTCCCTGCGCTTGAAGCTGATCACATAAGATCTGCTGAAAGAATTCTTCCGCGCTCAAATTGAGCAAGGCACGGTCCGTGGGATAGGCGATCACACAATCGACGCCCAGACTCTCCAGAACGGCGGCCCGCTCTTCAATCCCCATTAATTCCGGGGGCGCATGCTCGGGGCGGAGGAGATGAATCGGATGTGGCTCAAATGTGAAAACAACAGCGGGCAGTTTTTCACTTCGAGCCTGCTGAACCAATGCCCGAACCATCAATTGGTGTCCTCGATGAACGCCATCAAAGTTACCAATTGAGATCATGCCTCCTCGACAAACGTCGAAACCTTCTAATCCACGTATTAACACCACTTAACCCAACAATTTATTGCCTTTATTTAGAAATGCGTTACGACCGGCACTCATATCTGGCTGTATCAATTGAATCGGCTACAATTCAGAAAATGTAGAGTGATAAGTACCATCCGGCCCTCATTATTGCTACTATTATGCGTAAGGAAAGTGGTTTCCTCTCCTTCCCAAGCTGCGCCGGAGGGTGCTCACCTGAACTCATAAACGCATTTGGTATCGCCCCCTGATGCCATCCAGTAACAGACCTACTTTATTAAATCACTGGAGATTACGAAATGGAACACAGCCCCATCAATCGAAGAGATTTCCTGAAAACATCAGGAACAACCGCTGTCGCTGCCAGCGCCGTCGCCGGACTGGCGACCGCCCCCGCAGTCGGAGCAGGTAATAAAAACGAAGCCATTCGCATCGGCTTTATCGGCCCTGGTGGACGGGGGTTTGGTGCCCACGTCAAAAAACTGGTCGAATTGAAAAAAGAAGGCATGAACATCGAACTGGTGGCAGTCTCTGATGTCTATTCTGAACACCGCGACCGCACCGCGAACTACATCAAAAAAGAGCTGGGCAATGATGTCAAAGCCTACGTCGATTATCGCGACATGCTCGAAAAAGAAAAACTCGACGCCGTCTGTATCGGAACGCCCGACCATTGGCACGCCAAACAGACAATTGATGCCATGAATGCCGGCCTGAACGTCTATTGCGAAAAACCAATGACGAAAAAAGTCGAAGAAGCATTGGAAGTCGTTGAGGTCTGGAAAAAGACCGGTAAAATCATGCAGGTTGGCGTACAGTCCACCAGTCTCCCGGTCTGGGATGACGTCCGGGCACGCCTGCAGGATGGGCAGCTTGGAAAAGTACTGCAGTTCCAGACGGAATATTTCCGCAACTCCTCCATGGGACAATGGCGGTATTATTCGCTCACAAAAGAAATGAATCCCAAAGCCATCGACTGGAATCTCTGGCTGGGTGTCAAAGAAGGGCTGGCAGAATATCAACCCTTCGACCGTGCCGTTTATGCACAGTGGCGTCGTTTCTGGCCGTTCGGATCGGGCATGTATACCGACCTGTTCGTTCATAGAACCACCGCCATGCTGAAGGCAACCGGATTGCGTTACCCCGGTCGCGTTGTCGGTGCAGGGGGGCTCTTCATGGAATATGACGGCCGCGATGTTCCCGATGTCGCCACCGTTGCCGCTGACTTCAACGAAGGCGTGCAGGGACTGATTAACGCCACCATGTGTAACCAGGAAACCCGCATTCAGCAGGTCATCCGCGGGCACAATGGTTCGTTTGTCTTCGGAAACGGCGAAGGCTTCGACGGGTACGATTTTGTTCCCGAACGATCGCAGGTCACACGTGACAGTTCTTTGAAACAGCAGCGGATTGATGTCGCTCAAGTGAAAGACACCACCCATGCCCACTTCAAAAACTGGATCGAAGCGATGCAGGCCAATGATCAGAGCAAGTGTAACAACCCGCCTGATCTCGGTGCGGCAGCCATTGCCATTGTGAATATGGGTTCGAACAGTTATCGCAACGGTAAGGTTTACCAGTTCGATACGGAAACTCTGAAAATCACAGACGGCGATGAAAGCTGGGCTAAAAAATGGGAAGCCATGTCCAAAGCACGGCAAAAACCCAACCACATTCCCGGCTGGAAAGCCGGCGATAAAGGCAGCCTGCTCGAAGAGCCTGCTTACATGACTCTGGCTGGCCCCTGGATCGATGGGAAACCACCGAAAAACGATCCGAATCCGAACGCCGGTTAAGACGACTTTTTGATTTCACAATTCCCGCGTTCCTCACTGGAACGCGGGATTTTTTTCACGTATCATTAACCGAATCACATGAAATCTTTGTTTTTCCCCCTATGGATCTCATTATGAAACGTCATTTTAGACTGTCTGTTCTCCTCGCCGTGCTGGCGTTGTTCGCGGTCACTTCCGCCACCAATGCAGCAGAAAAGACTGGTTTTACCTGGAAAGACCAGCCCGAGAAAAAAGTCGCCGACCTCTATTTCAACGGCACCCCCGTTCTGCAGTATGTTTATCCCTACGATGATTCCTCTGCAGAAAGTTTTCACGACACCTACAAAGTCTTTCACCACGTCTACGGACCGGCCAGCAAAGCCATCATCACCAAAGGTCCCGGCGGAAAATATACGCACCATCGCGGCCTTTACGTCGGCTGGAATAAGACAAAATTTGATGGCAAAGAACTCGATTTCTGGCATTGTAAAAACGGTGCTCACCTGCGGCACGCCAAAATGATTGAAATGAAAGGCGGCCCTGATTCCGGCACGATGACTTCTGAAATTCACTGGAATGACGCCAAAGGCAAACCCGTCATCGTCGAAACCCGCACCGTCACCGTCACACCGCTGGAAATCGCTACGTCCGAAAGCCCTGCCTGGCAGATCGACTGGAACACGAAACTCGAAAGTAAACGCGGCGAAATCATCCTCGACGGTGACCGGCAGCACGCCGGCTTCCAGTTCCGGGCCGCACAACCTGTCGCCGAATCCGACAATGCGACTTACGTTCGCCCGGAAGGATTTCCCCAACAGCCAGCTCCGTTTCAGGTCTCCGACAAAACCGATCCCGACGGACACATCAATCTGGGGTGGTTCGAAATGTCGTACGACATCGACGGCAAACACTACAATGTGGAATATATGGAAGATCCCGGCGTTCCCAAACCATCACGTTACTCCGAACGTCCTTATGGTCGATTCGGTGCGTTCTTCGATATAAAATTCGATGAAAGCAAACCTCTGGAACTGAAATACCGGGTAATTGTCAGTGAAGGCAAAACTCCCACTCAGGCAGAGATCCAGAAACGTTATGCTGAATTTACTGCTTCTCTGAAAAAATAGGACATCACATGGGCAAACCAACCGTTGCCATCATAGGAGCCAGCGCGGACCGACAGAAATACGGAAACAAATCGGTCCGCGCACATTTAAAACAGGGCTACGAAGTCTTCCCTGTGCACCCCAGCGAAACAACGATCGAAGGTTTAACCGCGTATCCCAGTCTGGAACACGTCCCGGCGAAACCACTCGATCGAATCAGCGTGTATGTTCCGCCCCAAGTGGGAATCACGCTGCTGGAACAGATTCAAAAACGGGGTGCCGGCGAAATCTGGTTCAATCCCGGTAGCGAAAGTCCGGACCTGCTCCGGCGTGCGAAAGAGCTTGGGCTGAACGTCATTCAGGCGTGCAGTATCATCGCAATCGGGGAATCGCCGTCTGATCATCCGGAATAAATCAAAATCGGAATCGCGATTGAGCCCCACTACCGGTTCGTATAGAATGAGAAAAGACTTTTAATTTCCATAACAGAAATTCATTCATCAGTCTGGTACTCGATAAAGTTCATCCCATGAAAAAATGTAAAGTCTGTAACAAACCGGCCGTATACCACCTGACCGAAATTCAGAACGGCCAGGCACAGGCGCTGCACTTCTGCGAAGAACATTTTCAGGAATACATCAGCGGCCAGGCACCACAGGATGAATGGGAAGCTCAAGACGACGCCTCGCTCATCGAACTCAATTCGCAGGATCTGGAACTCGACGAAGAACTGGAGTGCCCTAACTGTGGAATCACGTTCCAGGAATTCCGCAGTGAAGGGCGGCTCGGCTGTCCGCACGATTATATTGCCTTCCGGGAACCGCTGATTCAGCTTCTGGAAAACATTCACGGCGAATGCGTGCATATCGGAAAATTTCCGAAACGGGCGCCGACTTCGAGTCAGCAGCAATATGACCTGATCAAATTACGCAGAGAGTTGACGGCTGCCGTCAGAGCAGAAAATTACGAAGCCGCCGCAGCCCTCCGCGATCAGATTTCCAAACTGGAACAGGAAGAGCAGAAAAACCTCAAATCGGACACCTCGGAAGAATCATGATTCCCGACGAACCGGATATCAGAGTCTGCTTCTCGAATAATCTTCCGGAAACCCTCTGAAAGTCAGACTTTTTTCTCCCCGTCGATTTGTATCAACTCCCGGAAAGCGTTAGTATTCCAGCAGAACAAAAATTCCCCGGGGATGTGGTGGAATTGGCAGACACGCTAGATTTAGGATCTAGTGCCGCAAGGCGTGCAGGTTCAAGTCCTGTCATCCCCAATCCGTTTGAATAAAAAGACTTACAGCATTTCCTGTAAGTCTTTTTTTGTTTTGAGCCTGCCACAGAAGCTCAAAAGGTAACAAAAAGGTAACAGCCATCTTGCCATAGTGATTTGGCAATACTAGCATTAGGTAGACGAATCAGTTGATTCAGCAATTTAAAACCACCTCAAACTAGTTACCTTTTTGTTACCTTTTTGAAATCAGATCAATGGCAAGTATAGAGCAGAGAACAAACGGCACCTATCATATTCAATTCAGATTCCCAGTGAACGGAAAACCTAATCAGTTTAACCGTTCACTAAAAACAGATTCAAAAAAAACCGCTTTGGTTAAATGCGGATTGGCTGAAGATACCATTAACCTGATCGAAACAGGAAGAATTTCTCTTCCTTCTGGCATGACTAAAAAAGAAGTTGGAAATTTCATCTTGTCTGGCGGCAAGCTGACTGAAAAGCCTACTGCAATACAATCTGTAAAGCTTGAAACATTATGGAATGAATACGAAGGATCTTATTCAATAGGAAAAGATCCTAGTTCGGTGAGGACTGAGAAAGTTCACAAAAACAACTTAGTTGAATTTTTGGGAAATCTAAGCCTACAAGAATTCACAACTGACAGACTTCAAAAATATGTAAAGGAAAGAATCAACCCACCGAAGAATAGAAAAAGAATGAAAGTTGGTCCTGTTACTGTAGGAAAAGAAATTCAAACCTTCAATTTCTTGTGGGGAATAGCCCAAAGCAAAGGTTATATTTCAAAAGAAAAACCTTCCCCCACTAAAGGTATAATGCTCCCCAAAGCAGAAGATCAAAAACCTTTCCAAACTTGGGAACAAATTGAAGCAATCGTTCAACATCTTGATGATGAAAAAGAAATCAAAAAGGAATGGGATTCTTTATTTTTAAGAGAAGAAGAAATTGAGGAACTACTTCAATTTGTAAAAGAGAACGCAAGACATCCTTTTATCTATTCTTCTTTTTCAATTGCTATTTTCACTGGTGCTCGAAGAAGCGAAATCATGCGATCAGAAATCACAGATTTTAATTTCACTACAAAAAGAGTTCAGATCAGACAAAAGAAGAAGGACAAGGATAAAAGTTTAAGCTATCGTTTTGTGGACTTACACCCAAAGCTAATCAAGATAATGAAAGACTACTTTGAAAATGATCATGTTGGAAGCAAGTTTACAATTGCTTCTCTTCCTGATCCTGCTCTTTTGAAAAACAAAATCGTAGCAGTCAAACCAAATCCATTATCTGAAGCACAGATGAGACACTATTTCCAAAGAACTTTAAAAGATAGCAAATGGGAAGTCCTAAAAGGATGGCACGTACTACGACATTCCTTTTGTTCAAACTTGGCAAGAAAAGGTATCCCTGATGGAGTGATATGCTCTTGGATGGGCCATTCTCCAAAAAGCAAAATTACAGAAAGATATAAACACCTTTTCCCTGAAGATACAGCTTCTGCAATCAACCTGTTGTTTTCTTAGAAGGAATCCTACCCAAACTCAAAAGATGTTGAACTTCAGCATCTGGCACTTCCCATTTTTTTGAGTATTCATCTTTCCTTGCTTTTATTCTTCCATCATTGCAAGCTTGCATAATACTATTTGGCTTCCGCTTTAGAAGCTCAGCAACCTCTGCTGTAGTGTACCATTCCTTTTCTATTCGCAAATCTTTTTCAAGCTTATTTTGATTTACGGTCAGAAGAATTTCTTCAAGCTTCGATTCCAAAGACTTCATTCTATCACCAGTAACAGGCTCTTCTGTTTTAGCGATGGCTAAAGGTTCAATAACAGAAACTTCTTCGCCTGTAAATATTTTGTCTATAACAAGCTCTGAATAAAGCTCTTTACCGTCTAAAACCAGAGGCGATATGCTACTACCGGAGAGCAGATTCACTACTGCATCTTCCGAAACACCCCAGAATTCAGCAAGCTCTTCCTTGGTGTAAAGTCTTCCCAATCCTTTTTCTCCGCTTTCGATCATGAATTGCAATGTCTGTCCCGGCAATAGGATAGTATCTTCATTTACATGCTCACCTTTAATCAAAGCTACTGCGGAGTCAGGGATGTTCATCATTCCCTGAAATCTTCGTCGGACTTCTCCAACGGTTTCTCCACCTACGTCAGCGTATCGAACGTGGCACGCCATAATAATGCAGCACTTACTAATTAGCTTTTCTGTTGATTCCAATATTTCATCGATACTCTGCATGGCTACTCGATCTTGAATGATGATTCATATTTGGTCTTCATGTTCTTTTTTCCTTTACAGTTTGATTCCTATTAGGAGTCTAGCCGAGAACATAAAACCGTCAAGGGGTTGCTATCACTCTCTTGTTTTACGTCCTAAGCCCCTGTTTTAGGCTTCATGAGCGAAGCCAGAAGCCCCATCATCTCTTCCCCTTGACGTTTTTTGACTGCCGGCTAGACTTCTAATAACAAAAGAGAAAAAAACGAAACGATGACAAAAGTGCTTGGATAAATGAAATTTGCATTGGAATTTTCTGTGCTCTTAGTGCATCCCCCAACAACGGTAAACACCCTGAATACGCACGCAGTATTCCCAATTGCACTTTGATGAGCCTTTACGCGCACCAAGTTACCTTTGGAGAAAACAAATGATTGGAAGAGGCTCTCAGGGCCGCCTCCTGAAGTATTTTAAAAAACTTGCCACTTTCTTTTTTACACTTTTTGAATTTTTGACTATAATATATATAGAGGATGTTGTGTGACACACGTTTGCTTCCAGCACTGTGACCACAAAAACCAGATACCCCTCGTGCGTAGACGATACTAGACTTTTATATTTCTGAGCCGCTTGCTCAGGAAAAATTCATATTTACCAGTGTATTTAGCACGGGTTTGCTTCGGCAAACTTTCAAAACACGCAACAGACCACATTAAATGGTCTGTCAGCGTGTTTTTTTTTGGCCCAGCAAAATTAGAGAGAACAAATGACAGACATATTGAGCATAAATCACTTATTGGACAAACCCGACAAGCCGTTGGGAAGCGTTGAGGGTGTAGGGGGTGTAGCCCCTGTTCCTAACGACGACGGAAAACCGGAATGCGATTGGCTGATCGAAAATGGGGCTGACGAAAATTACCGATTACTGGGCGAGCTTCTGGCCAAATCCGGCGATCTCTTCCGTGGTAATGAAGATGAAACCGGACTAATCCTGCTGCGTCCAAGCGGCAAGATTTGCAGTGTCCAAAAGGGAAAGGACTTGATTCCAGTCGTCGTAGACCGAATCAAAGTTGTGGTCACCAAAGAAGGCAAAGTGACCCGTGAACTCCCGACACAGACCCACTTCGACACAATGCTCTGCACCGAAGAGTTTCTTGGCAATTTTGCCCCTGTGGACGAAGTAACAAGTCGTCCCATCTATCTGAAAGACTTCACGCTGGCACAGCCCGGCTACAACGATGGTGGTCTAGGTGACCGTATCCTCTTTGTTGGTGACCCGGTTCAGCCAGCAAAGACGACAGATACCATCGACACGTTTCTTGACGTGATGGAATTTGCATCCAATGCTGACCGTACCAACTCGCTTGCCGCAGCGTTGACCTGTTTGCTTCATCGAATGTGGTCCGGTGGGAAACCCGCCGTCATCGTAACGGCCACCAAGAGCCACGCAGGAAAAGGCACGATCACTGATTTCATTCGTGGTTCGGTCCCCAAAGCCGATATTCTATACCAAACCATAGACTGGCCTATGGAAAGCCAGTTTCAGAAGTTGTTGCGACTCAAGCCTGACATTGGATTCATTGTTTTCGATAATGTGCGGCTCGATAGTGCTGGTGGCCGTGGAAACTGCATCCGGTCGGGGTTTATTGAAAGTTTTGTGACCAATGAGGAAGCGATTCTCGCCTGCCCAACGGGTGGCACACCAATTTGCGGGTCAAACAAGTTCCTCATCGCCATCAACACGAATGACGGCAAACTCAGCCCCGACTTGCTAAACCGAGCGTTGCCAATTCATCTTGAGCCGAAGGGCGATATTCGTGAGCGGAGACCCGCAATCGGGAACCCCAAGTTGGAGTTTCTGCCAAAAAATGCTGAGCAGATTGAGTCGGAACTCCACGGGATGATCGACCAATGGAAAAAAGCAGGGCAACCTATCGATGAATCCGCCAATCACCCAATGACTCCTTGGGCACAAACCATTGGCGGAATCCTGAAAGTCAATGGCTACACCGATTTTTTGGCCAACTACGGAACTCGTCGAACTGAAGATGATCCCATCAAGGATGCTCTTGCCATTCTTGGTGCAGCAATGCCTGATGAGAGTCTTCGCCCCGCTGAGTGGGCTGAACTTGCTGTCAAAGAGGGTCTGGCAAAGACGCTGTTTTCGCCCAACGAAAGGGACACTCCCAGAGGTCGGGAACGGGCCATCGGTGTTGTTCTCAGCAAGCACCTGCAAGACACCTTAGAAAGCAGCACGGACGCCACACGATACCGCCTCAAGCTCGAAGGTGGGTATCGCAGATGGGAGCAGGGCAAGAATCCACAGAAACGATACATTTTCACCGTTTTGGATCAACAACCAATCCCCATTGAGGTCTGATGATGAATAACAATAAACAACACTATTTGAAATCATTTTCCGAAAAACAGGACGATCCTGAAGATTGCCCCGAAGATTGCCCCCTTGTCGCATTTTATTCGCAAAAGTAGGCTTCTAACAACAGTTGATAATCAGTTCCCACCCAAAAGAGACACAAGACATATTGACCTTGAATAGATGGAAGTCAACAAAAGCCCTAATGTTTAGGGCATCCTTCTTTCACGACAATTTTTTGGAGAAAAAAACGATGGATTTTAATTTAACATTTGACTTAGATTATGAACTACCTGCTGATGCAGATAGAGAGCAGTTTGAAGAAAGCCTACAGGCTGCTCTAGATGCTGCTTGTAATAGGTGCAGCAGCAAATCAGACAAAGCATATCTAGCATTAGTTGACAGGCTTCAACACCTCACAGAAGAGTTCTCTGATGGCTATGAAGTTCCTGTTAACAAGCCCATCGAACTAAAGCTAGTTTATCCCATTTAATTCAAGAGAAGAAATAACTGATGAACTGTGTAGCAACAGAAACAAATTGTTTGTCTGATTTGTAAATCTGGCTCAAATGAGCAATCTTAAATATTTCGATTTTACGCTTTGATTATTTTTCGTATAATGAGGTTGAAGCAAAGAATTGTGCCTAAATGATGCAGGTTTCAACGACGGCGAAGTGCAAGAAACCACCCAAGCATCCAAAAAGGTACTTCCAGCAGTTGGCGTCTACCTTAAATACGATGCCTGCTTGAAAGAGCCGTGGTCTCTTTCCCGTAAACATTACGGTAATTTTCCTATTTCATGGTGCCCCCGGTGCGTCCATCCTTTGTGGTCAACGCTCCCGGTACGCCAAGATTTTGACTAGTGAGGTTCTCTCGCAAGTCGAAGTTGATTTATCAAAAAGCAGGAGTATTTGACATGGCAGAGTTAGTTTTTACCGCAGGCAAAAAGAATACGTTTAACGTAAGCGAAGATGGAATCCGGGTGGAATTCAACCCTAGTAACCAAGCGGAATTTAATTCAATGGTCTTGGGATTGGGGCAAACTCTCATACACCTTCAACTTGGATGCAAGCGACAAGTTAGTGAGTTTTTCAGTGCCTTACCGACACATGATGAGCTATGGACTGAAGACGGTAAATGGGCAGGTATGCCATTTGAGAAACGGTATACACTGTGAAATGAGAGAGAAATAATGATATTAACAAAAGCTCAACAAATCCTATCCCAAGACAAGAAAGAGATAACAATGACACAAACACAAGCAAAATATTCACCAGTTGCAGAATATAAGGGTATTGCCCTTGTCGAAAAAGATGGAGACATAAGAACAAGCTGGAAGGGAACTACCTATTTCACAGATGGCAATATTCATTTGTGGATGAAATGTGAAGATGATAATAAAGATGAACATCTAACAAGAATCATCTTGCCCAGCGATGGATATTCCGCAGAAGCCAATGCTAAAGATTTCATTGATGAAATGAATGAATATGAACGTGAGCAATATTTAAATTATGTTGAAGCGTTTGAAGCATTAGATGCTACAGCAGATCAACTGGCTGCTGCTAAAGAGAGATGCAAAAATATTGAAGATATCTTTGATGAAGGTCAAGGTGTATTCGTGCAAATTGATAAGCCATATGGCCAAGGCAAGAGTATTAACTTTAGCTTTCCATCATAAAGTATTTTTAGACAAAAATACCATCACAAAGAAGCCCCACTGATTAATACAATCAAGGGGCTTTCTTTATGCCTGTTTAGCTCGGTAACTCATACATCCAAATTTTACTTTGGACAATTTTTTCGTATAATGTGAGTACGTGACACAGAAGTAGATTTGGGTTCAATCCCATCCACTCTTCACACTGCGAAGCGGGTAACCTAATGCTGGAATCATCAATATGTCCGAACCAAAATCATGTCGCATTCCAAAACCACTCTGGTTTGACATTCTTGCGGCAGTGATAGTGGTGAAAAGTTTGCATCTATTGAATCATTAGCTTTGAATTTTCTCGCCGATGTCGTTTGAATATTCTTTCGGATTGCTCTCTCGTATCTGGCAACTCAGAAAAATCTTCATATAGGCCGCCAATAAACGTCTCATTTCAAATTTGGAAACCCATAGATCACGAGCACCCCTACGCCAAAACAGACTGGCAACACGATAAACAGGGCAAATCCAATACCCGCCAGTGCAGCGGCGAATTGAATCGATCGATAGCGGCGGTACGCCACGATCAATCCCACTGCCCAGACCATGATGAAAACGAATGGAGAAATCTTCATAGCCGAGATACCAAACAGTAGCCCCCTCGGTAGCCAACGCAACATGCTGGCTCCCAGCAAACCAATGCAGCCAAGAGAAACCACCAACAGACCGAGGCTCCATTTGACAAGCGGACCGGTTTGTAATGGGTGTTGTTCTATCATGGGCCATATTCCCCTCGCATGGATAAAGTCCAAACGAAAGCGTCTTGAACGCTTTTCAGTGGTTTGATTCCATCCACTCTCATTGGCGAATATGAGCAACAATCTTCATCAAATTCATCACCGATGAATTCACAGGCATACCAAAATCTTTCTTTGATTTGTAAACGCATGTGTATTCCAGACTATTGTAATTAAATTAAAACAAATTATTAAATACAGAGGGAATCTCTCTGTATTTAATAAACTCAGTGTTCTTCATGATTTATAGCATAATTTTCTATTGTGTCACTAATGTTTTGTTTGAATTTTCCCGCTGATGTCGTTTGAATATTCTTTCAGATTGTTCTCTCGTATCTGGCAACTCAGAAAAATCTTCATACAAACTCTGATACAATTCTGGTTCTTCATTCAGTTTTGCAAATCGTTTCTTGTGAGGGGCTTCTTCCTTCTTTAACCATGATAATAGCAGATAGCCACAATGCCTTGCTTCCAGATGCTTGCCTTGTCTTTGGTTTTCATTATGCGTGGCTACTGCTTTGGGAATCCATTCCATGATTTCCGTGTAACTGTAAAATTCTTTTTCAGCATCCAACAATCGAATGCAGTCATCGTCGATCCCAGCCTCTTGGCAAGCAGCTAAGAAATCATCCCATTCCGGTTCGTTATCAAAATCTGGTTCTGGAGTAGGTTCGGCTTTTACCTCTGGTTTTTCACTCTTTAGAAATTCCACCAATCCAAGATATGAACCACAATCATCTGTTGATTGGTATTGTGTGCGATCCACAAACAAATTTTCGGGTATATCAAAAAGTCCGACCTTCATCCAGCATCCACTCATGTGAGGTATTGGTTTTATTAATCCTTCACCTTCTAGTTTCTTAAATATTTTGTGAATGGTATTTCTTGAAAGATTTAACATGTTTGCCAAACCATTTTTTGAAGTCTGGTTCACGAGCAGCTTGCCTTCAACTTTTGAAGACATCGAATGTAACAGACAAAGCACAGCATTTTTTCGATATGGCATTGATACTGGCGTGTAATAAGTGAAATACGCAAGTTTGTCGTACCAAGCGGTTCCTTTTGATTTACGTGAAACAAACCATTTTGACTTATCACCAGACGGCTGTAATGCTTCGAATCGATGGTTAGCCTTTTGAACTAGCCCAATCTTTATTAATGCTGCAATTGCTTTAGGGATGCAGCGGAAACGATCCAGTTTTGTATGATCGGCAATTTGCTCGACTGATGCTCCACGGTTATTCTTTAAGTGATAAATCAAGAATGAGTAGATAATCCTTTCTGCCAGACTTAATGATGAGAGTGGCGTTGTAGTAACAACCTGCGTGTATTTTTTTGTTGAAAATTTCATTATGACCTCTGGCTCTATTTATTTATAGCAAAATACGTCAAAGCATTTTGCATAGGTTTGGTTGCGGATTTGCCTATTAATAGTTGCAGTTTTGGTTGCACCTTTATTGCAGTTCTGCATAGGCTCGGTAGCAATTCTGCATACGATAAATGCAGGTTTGATACCTTTAAGAAATGCTATAATAAGGTAGTAAGCACGTTTAAGAAAAAAAGAAAAAAAGAATTGTTTAAATACCATTTCGACCAGCCAGTAGTCTAAGCAGGTTCTTGCGAACCAAAAAAGACGCCACAGGCGGTAGGCTTTATAAACGGATCATTCCCTTTCGCTTACGGCAGTGAGCATACCATTTTTCAACAAAATATATTAGACGACTTTTTGTCAAAACATGAAGGAATCCTACCTCTAGTATAAACTTGTAGGTGACGTTCCTCAGAACGATTAAAATCGTTCTTGCGGTGTCCAACGCCTTCGGCGTCGTACAGTCTTTCGGCTCTTCGGGAATGTTCTGCACGACTACCTCTAGCACTACACCAGACGGCCCCAGTCCTTCGTTAATCAACCATTAAACAAAATGTGTCAATATATCCCTGTCGTGATCAACATGTTCGTAGAGAGGATGTCCTGCCCCGCTTAGGAAATTCTGATGCATCCGATGTGAAGAGAGCAGATGCGAGAGTTGCACGAACTCTTAACGGCCAGTTGGTTGTGCTTATAAATTAAAAGTGTTCTGCACGGCGGACAACATGACTGTGTGCCAATATTGAACAGCACGGTGATTTGAGGCTGGTGATTGTGGAATTTCCGCTGTCACCAGCTTTTTTTAGGACAAAAAACGACACCATTCGTTATAAGTTCAGCGTGTCTTTCTAATATTGCGGTACCAGACCACAAAGCTCTTGAAGATAGTTTCTTCAGGGGCTTTTTCTTTGCTATCCCATTTAACAGAAAACCTATTTGCGAGCAGTTGACGCTTTGTAACAGAAATCTAAACTTCTAATGTGTGCAGAAAAACCAACTATAGAGATGGAATACTTTCTGTAATTTTCGACAAATAGAAGGTGAGAATAATGATTAGCAAAACCAAAACCAAAACAATTATGCAACTAAAAAAGGCAAGGAATAACTTTGCAGGAATCGGTACCCGTAAAGCAAAAATTAGGCTGAATAAAAAGGCTAAAACCGATCCACTAGCTAAAGCCATTCGAATTGCTTTAGAGATTGAAGATAAGTCGATTACAGCCAAAAAAACATTTGGCAAATGGCAAGAGAAAACGTATCGACAGAAAAACTTTCTCATTGCAGAACTGATTGAATTGTTTAAAAGCGAAGGTTGGTATTTCGGCGTACACAAAAGCGATGTGCAAGCAACTACTCACATAATTTATTTCGAGATTCCAAATTGTGAGCAGATTTCATTTCATTATACACCAGACAAAAAATTACCCGGTTATGCAAAAAAATGGGACGGTAAAAGAAACTCGACGTTAAAGAAAGTTGAAGCTCTTGCTGCTGATATCTTAAAGGACACCATAACAAAAAATGATTTGGAATCTTTACCTAAGAAAAAAGAAGCAAAGAAGAAATACAAGCAATATCATGATGATCTAGGACAGCGATTAGCAAAATTAAAAGACTCGTATGATGATGAGACATATAAATGATTGAATATAAAATCGAATGTCTAAAAAGACATTACATCATCTTTATTTGCATGGTGCTGTTTGTTCTACATCGAGTATTAATGCAATTTGGTTTTGCTTGCGTGGGGTCGTTTTCAGCATAAAGTTCTGTCATTGACCGAACCCTTGCCCAGCCGGGTGAAAAGCTAGGTTGAAGTAAGCGTTCTCTAAAAAATTACAACGTCAGCCAGACACATCTCTGAGCGGAATTGATAACGCCACAATCCTTGACTGGTCTTACTGGAATGAGGACATCAATTGAGGATAAAAACGGTGCCGTTCATTATAAGGTCGATTTTTTCTAAAAAGCATTCAAACGTAATCAAATGAAAAATCCAACAATCACCGTCACCACCACCAATTCGATCTACTTTCTATCCGAAGACGAATACCTCATTGCCACTCAGAACGGCATTCTGAATCATATCGGAGCAGAAGAAATCCTGTCCGTGGAAGAAGAACTGAAAGTGGATTGGCGGAAGATTGGGTTCTGATCGTTGGGCTGTGGTTTCCCAAGATCCCCCAGAATTGTCCAGCAGTCTCATTAATAACCCAACCTCAGATGTTAATAATCATGGCCTTGGATGGGTTTGAATGTTATTAATTGAGTTCAGGCTGCTGGGTTTGTTTGAAGGGAATTATTAAGGGTTGCATGGCTATTATTCTGGGTAGGATTTGTTCTTTGCTGATATGCTTTCATGGTAGATAGATTGGCTGTAATGAAGCAGGGGTGTTGTAAGAATTAATACAGGGGGTCAGAGTGTGGTGTAGCCGGAATTGAGGATGTGTGAAATCCCTGATAGTTCTGAACCAACAACAATCAGAGTACAACTTGATATGCTAAACAGGGAGTTGAAATGAAATTATCCGTCGATGTGATTTCAGATGTAATCTGTCCTTGGTGTTACATCGGCAAACGCCGACTTGAAACGGCTATCACTGCCTTTAGTGACAAACATAAGGTTCAAGTTCGCTGGCATCCGTTCCAACTGAATCCCACGATGCCAAAGGATGGGATTAGCCGAAAGGAATATCGCACCAAAAAGTTTGGAAACTGGGAACGATCAATGGAACTGGATGCCAAAGTTAGTGCCGTTGGTGCATCAGAAGAAATTCATTTCGCCTTCGATACAATTGAACGAACACCAAATACTGTTGATTCCCACAGGCTCATTTGGCTTGCTGATCAGCATGGCTGTCAGGATGTGGTTGTTGAAGCCCTGTTCCGAGCTTACTTCACTGAAGGTCAGGATATTGGTAATCGCCAGACACTAATTGAGGTGGTCACTGAAGCAGGTCTGGACCGACAGGCAGCGGAAACAATGCTGGAAGGCGAAGAAGGAATAGATGTCATCGCAAAATCCAGAGAAATGTCTCAGCAGCATGAAGTCGATGGAGTTCCTTTCTTTATCATCGACCAGAAAATCACATTGGCTGGGGCACAGGATTCAGAGACGTTCGTTAAGGCATTTCAGAATGCCCGATAACAACTCCAGACCGACAAAACTTCTTTTCGTTTGCAGCAAAAACAAATGGAGAAGCCTGACAGCAGAGAAGATATTGGATGGTGTGAATGGGTATGATGTGAGGTCAGCGGGAACGGAAAAGGATGCCCGCATCAAGGTTACAACAGGCCACATTGGTTGGGCAGACATGATCTTCGTAATGGAGAAGAAACACCGACGACGACTTGAAGCGAAGTTTGGAGACAGTCTGGTTGGCAAAGAAGTTGTATGCTTAAATATCCCAGACGACTACAAATTCATGGACCCCGCTCTTAGCGATCTATTGTTAGAAAAACTAAGTTCTCACATCACGATTCCCAACTGAGGACACGCATGAGTCGGACAAAATCAATTTCAAAGTTCATTCTTGCGATCTTTATGATCGGGGCTGGCACGATGCACTTCGTGAATCCAGAATTCTATATGAAGATCATGCCGCCCTATCTCCCGTTTCATAAAGAACTGGTACTGATCAGTGGCGTTTGTGAGATACTGCTGGGTATTTTACTTCTAATTCCAAAATATTCACGTCTAGCAGCGTGGGGAATAATAGCCCTGTTGTTTGCCGTATTTCCTGCCAACGTATATCTCTACCAGAATCAGGAGATTCTTCCGGCTTCACCGATCATTCACTTGTTGCGACTGCCATTGCAAGGTGTATTTATTCTGTGGGCTTATTGGCATACACGATCACCTAAAAGGAGTAATAACCCAATAAACCCGAGTAGTTCTGCGATACCGTGAAGCTGGTAGCCCCAAGGTGTGCATCGCTGCTTGCCAATTCGCTGGCTCTCGTGGTCCCACATTGGATATAGAAACAAGGTTGATTATCCTCTCCGTATCTGCTCAACCCACTGAGCCAGTTCCTTCAGATCGTCCACGTCCATTCCAGACACAAGTTCATTCAGTATTCTTAACCTTGATCCACTCCGTCTGACGATTGCATCTCTTTCAACTGAGTCTCGATGTCGGTAAGCCGTCCTGAAATCTGCTGAAGATACGCTATGATGATTGCGTGTGTAAATTGTGCGTCGATTCCCACTGGCGATGCAGGGAGACTGATATGATTGATGATGTCGGCGTAATCATCCTTGGTTTTCGATATTGGGTCAGTTTTCATTCTGTAACTTCTTCATTGAATTAAAAGGTATTGAAAGGTCTGAATTATTAGTCCTTCACAAGGTGTTCTTTAATTCGGCGATACACTTTCAACACATCTTTCCTAAAGTAATATCCAGCAAAAAATATTATGATAGATATCCAAAATATGTATTTGACCATATTCTTATTTTTATTACTTGCTTCAGCTTTCTTCGCCTGTTTTTTCAATTCATCCTGAGTGCGAAAGAATACATCCCACATACGTTCCTGAGCTTTTCCTCGTGCCGTATTTGACCGTCGAGTTTCTTTAACAGAATGGAGATTTCCACTCTTGTCAATCACTAGGTAATACTCAGGAACATTAGTCTCATTGTCATAGAGTTTTACAGAATCCAATTTTCCTAACATTTCAGGACGAGACCTACCATTTGCATCTGCTTTCAGTTGATAAAAGATATCATCTTTGTCAAATCTACCGTAGATGTAATTTATATTTGACTTCTCGGGCGAGATTGGAGCAACAGCAGTTTCAGGAAATGAGATAACATCACTTGCTGGGGTTTTCCTGATCATCGTAGTGGGTCGGCCTGTTACTGAATGAGGTTTGCCCAATTCATCGATCACTGTTGAACCAATAATTTTTCCTTCTTCACTAAATATGAAAGCATGAAATTTACCAACGATAAAGTTGTAATATTTTGTTTCGCCATTAGGATGTTCGAAAAAAGTAATCCCATAAAAGACATTATTTTCGTCGTAGTTGCCAACGAGAGGATCATCTCTCCCTACTATAGATAGATTCTCGGGTGGCATTGTGAAACGAGGCTGCCCCATAGCAGGGTGAAGCTTCCCGTCTTTCCCAGTTACAATGGAATGAAGAAGGTTTCCTTCTGCGTCGAATTTCAGTGAATGGAACTTACCTATTACCTTAGTGCGAAACTCGCCGTTTGCATCAACATTGACGGTGTAGAAATACCCTTTATCATTAAATCTGCCAACATATGGGTACTTTTCCCAATCGTGGTCGTTCAGAATGGTTTGCTTCAATGGTTCTGCTGAAATTAAATATCCGTTTCCATTAGCAAGAAATATTGTAAAGCCAACGATGGAAACTCGAACTAGCTGGCTAATTACTAAGAAGATATTCTTCATCATTCACCTTTTTTGGATTTATGCGAAATGGCCTCTTCTCCAAGTTGGATTTGTTTGAAATATTTGAGAGTGTTATTCCCCAATAAAACCATGTGCCAAGAATCACCCAAAGTGATTCCCAATACTAATTGTTACATCTAAGCTACCATGCTGTTAAAGATCACATCACAAACTCATCCCAGCACCGTTCACTCTAAGCCACTGTTTTCGTTCCATATAATCTGGCAACACCTTATCCACTTCATTCCAGAACGCTTCTGTATGATTGGCGTGAATTAGATGAGCCAGTTCATGAACCACGATGTAATCTATGATCGTGAGTGGTGCCATGATGCATTTCCAGTGAAAATTTAACATTCCTTCATTGGTACAAGATGCCCAACGATGTTGTAGTTCTTGAACTTTGATGCCTTTAGGGGTGACGCCCATTTGGGAAGCGAAATATTCCACTCGCTCACTGATTTTCTGGAGTGATTTTTCACGATAGAACTCTTTGAATACTTCGTGTGTATCTTCTTGCTGATCTTCCAAGCCAGACCGCAAACACAGATAGCCTTGCTTAAGCATCAATGGCTGCATTTGATCTTCAACGATTTTGAGCCGATAAGATCGCCCCAAATATAGGAAACCTTCCCCATTCACGAATTCCCGCTCGACTCGTGTGGCGTTCAGGTCGCACCACTCGGCCAGATTTTTGTAAATCCAGACCAGCTTGTTTTCAATCAGTGATTCGACTTCTGCATCAGACAGTTTCTTTGGAGCAAGAACTGATACTTCACCATCCCGCTCAATATAAATACTGGCGGTTTTTCGATCACTGCGGGCAACAGAATATGAAACATCTTTGTATATTGGCATAATATTTCAGTTATGATTTTATTATTTATTAAGTGATCTTTTAACAGAAGAAATATCCCCCCACTCTTCGAAAGCCCCTTCATCTGTGGCTATTTTAAAATAGCTATCTTTAGCATGGTAATAATCATGAAGAGCAGTAGTTGAATTTTCGTGTTCTGGGTAAAAATGCTCCTGCCATTTCAACTCAAGGGCATTCCACCTTTCCCATAGTTCTTCGGATGTGATGGTGTTTTTGCAAGAAGTTGTATTGAACCACTCGAACAGGCTGTCTTGTTTATATCCAAGCCGACGTGTAAGCTCGGATGCTAATAATTCAGTAGCAATTTTATTTGCATGAATCTCACTTTGAGATGGCCATTGACTTAGTTTATTCGAATGGGAATTTTCTTCCAAAGCGATGAAGTACACATGTGATAGTTCATGAGCCACAGCAGCCTCTATTAGGTGTCCTTGCGATGCTTGGCTGATAATATCAGAATCAAATTCAATTAAGTAACCTTTGTTTTTTGTCCGCCCAATAAAAGTTCGTCCATAAGACTGTATGAATATTTCACATCCTTTATTTATTATTTCCCAATGAAGCTTTATCACTTTTCGAAAACCGCACGGTAGAGACTTCCAAATGTCATCGAACTGTCCTGCAAAATTCTCTGCCAAGACAGAATCACATTCATATCGAAGTCGAATATTATCAGTCTTTAATAAAACTGTCTTATCGTTCATTTCACTATGTCCCGATGACGAACCTTAGCCAAAGCTGTGATCTCTGTAACAATTTGATCTGAATGATCTACAATCGGATCAATACCCGTGAATAACATTAAATCAGAAAGTCTGCCTTTCAGTTTTTCGACTTCGTATGCATTATTCCAAAAATTGATGATATTGATGGTCTTCTGGAATTCTTCAATCACCTCACCAATAAGCTGTTTGATCTGAGTATCGTATTCTGCTGGAATCTGTTTCGTAAAAGCGAGTTGTGCAATCAGATCGTAGAAGGGGGCTTCTGTTGCACTGATACCTTCGATATCGTCCTTCCGTCCCTTTTCTGCTTCGTCCCGAATGACTGACAGGTCAAAACAGAGTTGATCCCAATCATCCTTATGTTTTTGAATCAACGTCTCCAGCTTCTCACTGAGCTTGGTGTAGAATGCGGGATCTTCCTCAAAACGAATTTTGCAGTGCTTACGAATGGCATGTTCCATTTCGCTGGCTTTTGCCTTGGGTGATGTGTTCTTTTCAAGCTCTTCAATAAAATTGGACGAGAACAGTTCGACTGGTTTGATCTTGGGATTGATCCCCAAACTGATTAGATGTTCGTTGATCAGCTTCCGAACCTTTTCACCAGCCCCAGAAATATTCAAGGAATCATCTTTGTATCGCTGTTTCACTTTAGCTAGTAGATAACCAAATCGTTTGACAGGGATCTTATATTCATTGGCGGCAGAGTGGGGGAGCACAATATCCATACTTTGAAGGAACTTTTTCAGATAGACTTCAAATGTGGCTCTGAGCTTCACATCTTCTAGTTTCTCTATTGCCAGTTCCAGAATATCGAAGTTCTTCTGAGTATCCTTAATGGATTGCCTGACGAAAGGTTCGATCTCATCGATGCCATTATCTGTAAACAGGTGAATCAACCTTTGATATCGGCTTTCCAGAATGGGAATTTCTGTTGTGATGTTTTTCAGCGAGTTTTCTACATCGTCCCGATCATCGCCAGAATAGATGGAAAGGGCTTCTTTCAGATGATTGGACAACCCCACGTAATCAACGATATAACCCCGATTTTTACCCTTACGAACTCGGTTCACACGGGCAATCGTTTGGAGCAGGTTATGCTCTTTAACCTTCTTGTCAATGTACATGACCTGTTCGACTGGAGCGTCAAATCCAGTCAGCAGCATATCGCAGACAATCAGAAAACCAACGCCTGTTAGTTCTTTGGATGGATCGTCATAATTGAAATCCCGTTTGAAATTCTCAACAGCCTTGATTTCATGGGAATATTTTCGGGCATGGGTAATGACGGCTTTTTCATTCGTGCCATCGGATGATACGACAACTGCTGATTTCAGGAAGGCAATTTTCTTGATCAACTCCTGATCGGGATCAGCTTCTGCCTGTCGTTTTTCAAGTTCCGCAACAAGTGCCTTATCGATGTAGGTCTTGTAATGAATTGCCGCCATCTTGGAATTACAGACAACTTGAGCTTTGAACCCATTGGGTAGAATGTTGTCGATATAGTGTCTCACCAGATCGTTGGATATCGCCTCAATTCGTTTTTCTGCTTCGAAGATATCACCAGTAGCACCATACTTCTTTTTGATGGCTAGAATTTCTTCATCAGTTCGATTGGCGAACAGGTCTTCGAATTTCGTATCGAACTCATGTTTTTCGTTGAGAGCAGTGTCAGCAGTTTTTCCTTCATACAGGATCTGGACGGTTGCATCATCAGTAACAGCGTCCTGTAAACGGTATTTATCAATGTATCCACCGAACCGCTCCCACGTTTTCTTGGTATGACGGTCTGTGATCAATGGAGTTCCCGTAAACGCTAAACGAGTAGAGTTAGGTAAAGCAGAAAACAAATTGTCCCCAACGTCTCCTCCCTGACTGCGGTGTGCTTCGTCAATCATACAGATAATACGATCAGAATCATTTACCACTTCCATAGTGGCAAACTCAGGGACTTCTTCTTGTCCCCCTAAAGCTCCCGCCAGATAATCAGCTAGTTCTTCTTCATGTTCGAGAAATTTATGTATCATCACCATGTTCAGGTTGGAGCTAGGTGTTGCCAGCTTCGTCTTTAAATCCTCGCTGCTTTTAATGAAGGTGACTTTTTCGCCAGTCAATATGGCTGTTTCACCTAATTGTTTTTCGAGGTCTATCCGGTCGTTGATCAAACAGATTTTGTAGTCTTTGAGATCGTCGCAGGACCGAATCTTTCGGATGGCGAACACCATTGTGAGCGATTTTCCCGACCCCTGTGTATGCCAGACGACACCAGACCGTTCCATTGCCGTTGAACCATCCCGCATCCTTTCTATGATTTTCAACATGGCCCGATACTGCTGATATCGGCAGACAACTTTGATCAACTGTTTTCCAGCCACCATGAAGATGATGCAGTTGCGGATCACATCCAACAGAATTTCTGGAGCAAGTAAGCCCTGAATCAACACTTCTTGCTGCCGTTCTTTTCCTAATGGGGGATTGTAGTCCTGATATTTTTCAGGGTAGATATCTTTCCAGCAATAAAAGTAATCTTCTGAGGAAGTGATCGTTCCCAATTTGGTTTTATCGCCGTTTGAAGCAATTAGAAGTTGATTGGTATGAAATAAGCGTGGTTCACCTTCCTTCAAACCTGCTGCATGAGTCTCTTCCCTTTGGTCGCTGTAACGGCGTAATTGTTTTACGGCTTCAACCATAGGATTGGCAGTAAAGGTGTTGGCGTCCTTGCATTCAATGACGACCAGAGGCAGACCATTCACAAATAGAACGATATCAGGGCGAATATGTCCTTTCCCTTTGCTGGGCGTATCAACACGAAACTGATTGATGGCAATGAAGTGATTTCTTTCTGGATGCTGAAAATCAATAAGTTTGACATCAGGGTTTTGTTCTCCTGTTACTTCATTTTCATCAACGGTTGGTTTCCATTCCCCATCCCTGAGTAAGAAATGAAGCAGGTTTTGGTTTCTTTCCAGCAGGTTATTACCAGCAGGATTCAGGACTTCTTCATACAGATCGTCTAATTGCTCGTCCGTCAGCCATTCCTGTCCCTCGCTGGTGGTGTTGATCGATTTCACACTCTGTTTAAAGATTTCTCCTAACGTGACTTCACGGAAACTGGAACGGTGGCTGAGTGTCGGATCAGTAGGAATTGAATTACCCTGATCAATTACCTGCCAGCCCAAGGCAGCCAGTTGGTCCAGAAATGGTTTTTCAACGTAGGAGTATTCAGACATTAGTTGTTAACTCCTACTTCATGAACAGGGCTGTAAGGCCATGATTGATGTTCTGTGATGTCTGAAATAAGTTCGGTTAATGCAACGCACGGGACATCCTGTATTAAACACGATGCGAATGACGGATAGTAAGTAACAATAAGGGGAGCAATCCTCTTAACTTTTATTGTAGTAGGAAAGCTGCCAACGCTTTCCAAAGCTGTAATGATATTCTGGATGTTCTTTATTACCCATGTCGTTTTGCGTTTAATTTGATTGACGTAATTTTTTTTATTGAGAATAAACTTGTCGATGTCGTCTCTGTGCATAGCAGCTTCATATGTAGGTTTCACCAATTTCGCATCACCTACAATAAGTAAATCCTCACCCTCCCAGTAACCTATCAAATCGATATCTCCAATTTCTTTTGGAATATCGAGTTTAGTTTCTCCAATTCCTATTTGGGATTTAAAACGATCTGCAAATATTGATTTGAGATTTAGCTGTTTTACAACAATAGTTTCGAACTGTGATGTAGACGATTGTTCGTATTTTCCTAATGCTCGATCAATTCTGGGGTCGCTCCACTCTGGAGGGACTTTCTTTTGCAGTGTATTAAAAAGAAGAGCATATAGTCCCTCCGAGACCATACCCCTAGACCACAGAAAATATCTTGTTGATTCATGATCGACCTCAAATAAAAATCGAGCATAAGAACGATATTCTTGTTTTGGCTTCCATACAACTCGGCCTTCGGAAAGCATATTAGATTTATTGAGACTTATTCCATTAATGATTTCCATACACTGATCACTCGAAATGAAGTGTTCGTTCATTAATATTTTTGATAATTCCTCAAAGCTTGCGAAAGGACTTCGGGATTCATCAGGATCTGGAGTTTGGCAATGAGCTAGTGTTGCGATAAAATTTCGGATCTCTGTGAAAGTCATTCCCATGATTTCCATAAATACGGGATCTACGTATTCATTTAACCGATCCGAGTTGTTGTAAATTAAATCTTTTTCAATAAAGTCCTTACGCTTTGAGGTATCTGTTTTAATTCTCTCGTTGTAGCTGATAAAACGATCATAATTTTGTATGTAAAGATCATTCCATACTGGGTTATCCTCTGGAAGTATTTCTAAAGTTGTTTCGTCTGGAAATAACACAAATGTCTGTGTGCTTCGATTTGAAAGATCAACAAGTTGCTCGGCACAAATCCAACATGTCTCTAAAATATCTTTAGCATCAGAAGAATCAGCAGAGGGAAGCATCTCAGGCGTGAGCATAACAATACACTCGGCCAAATATTTTATTGCTCTCCTGATGAAAGGCCCATTCTCAGACCAATATGCGTTTTCAGCATGATTGAGTTCTTTTGAGCGTTGAATTGCACATGATTGGTCATATTCATGAAGTACGAAATCTAGCAAATGTATAGACGATATTTGAGGCAGTAAAGCCTTTAGCATTTGATCATAAAACAAAAAGTAATCTTGAAGAAAACTATTGATTGTGTCCTTGTCCGAATACTTCCCAGTTTCATACTTATTGCGAAGTTTAGATTCAGCCTGAATTCTTACTTTTAACTCTGTATCAGTTGAAGGTCGAAAGATTTCTACTCCACCAATGGTAGTAATAGGCATGAGACCTCCATGAAAATGAAAAAGGCTGTGAGTAGCCAAAATTGATTAGGTAGGTTTATGTGTAATTAGAATTCTCTGTGTAAATTGTTATATATCCAAAAAACGGGTTTCGACGTAGGAGTATTCAGACATCCTCGCCCCCGCTTTTTGCAGATGCAGTTTGCAGAGCTTTCAATGTTGTTCCATCTTTTGTCTTCCACGTAGTCCTGCCGTTATCCGCTCGCCCCAAAAGAACACCTGATGCCGTTGAAGGAGAACCGAACACACGATCCTGTGTAAAGACATAACTAGCACCACTATCTTCGACCACGCCCTGTTCCAGCAAGTCCTTCCTCGACACAATCATGTAATTGTGAATTGTTGGTAATTCTTTCTTGACCATTTGCGAGCCTTTACATACCACAAATCCTTTTGCATCTTCGTATCCACTCGCTGAAATTCCTTTTGCGTTAATGAAAAGCAGGTTGTCTGGAGTCGCCTTAGATTCAACTGTTTCGAAAACATTCAGCCCTAATAATGGAAAGATACTGAGCATATCGCTCAAAAAACTTTCCATATCTGCCGTTTCTGCTTCTGATAGTGAAGGGGATAGAGATGATTGGGTATTGTCCAGTTTACATTGCTTGGCATCTCCTGCCAGTTCTAATAATCGAGATTCCAAGTGCTTGACATGGGCTTTGTTTATGCTGCTGTCTTTGGTGACGAAAAACACAGCCCAATCCCAGAAGTCTTTTTTACTATAGTGGCTGTCCAATCGTCCTTTAACAGGATCGCCTTCCCCAATATAAACCGTGGGCAGGCTACTTTCTTCTGATGAACCGACAAGGATATACACACCCGTTTTCAGGAACTCGTCACGTTTGGCGGCTTCTTTATAATTCGTGCGTCTGAAAACAATTCCCACCCCAGTCCAGTTAGATTTTTCCACTACCCGCAAACCATCGGGATCACCATCAGGCACGAAAATCCGAATCGAAAAGGGTCGCTGTTGTTGGTCAGGCATTGGGAGTTCCTTCCGATGGTGAGTCCTTAGTGAAATCGATCAGATCATCTGCTGACATCCAACAGAACTGGTCTTTCGAATCTTTCCATTCCGTTCCTGCACATCGAGGCATCATCGAACTCCCATCCGCATTAATCAGTTCTTCATCCCGATCAAAAGGATTCTTCTCATCATCAGTAATCGCACAGAAATAAACTCGCTCTTTACACAGTGCTAACTTATCTAGAAATTCTTTCACACCGTCATCAATTTTCAGTCGCCTCCAAGAACCACGTTCCTCGGCATCCTTTTGTTTTTCAGGGTCATTGAATGGGTCTCTATCAGAATACTCTTTCTTCAGCGTGTCAGTCTCTATTACATAACCAGTTGTATCAAAAGGGTGATTGTCTTTTCCATTAAGACCTTGCACCATATTGTAATGTAAATGGCTCAGTCGCCAGCGGAGTTCAAGCTGTCCCTGAATTGTGGAATTATATTTATCCTTATCCTTAGTCTGGCAGCTTTTTACATAAGATTCATTCAGTTTCGTTTCGATAAACAGCATCATTGGCTCAGGACATCTCACGAAGATTGCCCCGTCAGGACATCCGAAACCAACATTACCAAAATCAAGTTCACTGAATACTATTGCCTTTACTGCTTTATTACTTTTTTTACTGAATGGGTTGTTGCTCCCTTTCGGGAAATGAAGCTGCTCCAGAAACTTGCTTAGTTTCTTTGGTTTTGGCAAGCAGACAAACATCAGATAGGACATCAAACCCCGTTCGCTGTAACAGCCAAACCGAATTGATTTCGCAGCACGTCGAAAATGCATTTCAGCCATCAGCAAGTCCCTCCTCGGTTTCGTCCACGTTCACACGCACCTTGCCCGTAAGCAGGTCTTGCATTAAGCCGGTTTTCATTACCCTAAGACTTTCAAGCCGTTCTATTTCGGAATTCGTCGCACCATCTAAAGAATCTATTCTCTCAACAATTGCTGATTGTTCGTCTGAGTTCGGACGTGGGAAAGCTAAGTTGTAGAGGTCAGAGAGGTCGTAACGTTTCGTGCCATGAGTAGATTCCGTAGCAAGCCTTAGCAACTGATCAGAATTTGAAACAAGCCAATGTGCAAGGAAGCGATGCTGAATGTCTGGATTGCAGACTAGAGCTTTCATGTCCTGATTGAAAGCCATTCTTCGGCAGACTATCGCCACTGGAAAAGTGTGGGCGAGTATCATTCCTCTGATCACAATGAGCACAGTTCCCTTCTCCAATAGTCTTGAACCCGCCTGTGCTCCTTCCTCCGAAACATGGTCTATTGTGTCAGACAACTCGAAGGTCTTCATGTCCTTGGGGCTTGCCCACGGTAATTCACCTTGCCAGAAAGATGTATTGCTCTTGCTTGGTGTTCCTCCGCTAGACCAAGTGCAGGCGGCACTGAGTTCAATTGCATCCCACTCCTTTGGAATCCAGCCCAATGGCGATTCTTTATACAGATGGGGGGCTTCTTCATAAGGGGGGCGTAGTTTGCCGTTTTGGTCCACGCCTCGTGTGAACAGGTCGTGCATCATCCCCTGTTTGATCGCCTTGTATTTTTCGATCAACGCCTCGGTTTTCTCAATCAGATTGTCAACCGTCGTCAGAATTCGGGCAATCTTTTTTTGTTCGGGGATGGAAGGGATCAACATCGAATATTTAGAAAAGAAATCAGTCGATACTCGTTGTTGTCCAGCAGAACCACTAAAATAAGATTCAGCTTTTGAACGAAGCACTGAATTTTGTGTGACATGGAAAATAAATTCTGAATCACCAAATTCATTGGCTCTTAAAACATGAAACTCAGTACTTCCAAAACCATGACCATTAGCAAGGTTTATTGCAAATGCACCTTTTCCATTTTCCATGCATGGGGTGATCTTGGCAAAAAGCACATCTCCTTCTACAAACCTTGTAAAGCCGTTTCGAACTTCTTGCATTAGACGAGTCTGAGGTGTAAGAACTCGACCATTTTCTCCAACGTCTGCCATCGAGAGAAAAGTGACTGGGGCATTTAGATCAAGGTTATATAGACTGACAGAGGGATTTACCTCTGAGATATCAGTCAAAACACCATCTTTCCAACCATTGGTTACGGCACGGTCACTCATAACCCAACTCCACCAAGAACTGATTTAACTGTTCTGCTTGTTCATCACGCTGGGCTAAGATCTCCTTCGCCGTCACCGCATACTTATTATGCAAATTCTCCACAGCAGCAATCAAAGACCGTTGGTACTGACGGATGTAACTATCAAACTCGTCATGCAACAAACGATCAAACCGTTCCAGAATTAACGTCTGGGCTTCCTCTTTGGTGATTTTTTCACGGGCTGCTTCCACCAGTTCGTCTTTTTTCTTTTCTGTCTGACGAATATTGGCTTTTAAAGATTTAAGTTCTTTATCCAGTTCATTGTGCTGTTCCAGTCGCTGATCGATCTCTTCAATCTGCTGATTGAATTCCTGAACCTGAGTTTCATAAGTTTTTAGTTCAGCCTGTTTCGATTTGATTTCAGAGGCAGCGACATCACTGCTTTCCATGCGTTTTAGATCCTGCTTGGCAGCTTTGATGTTCTTTTTTAATTCTCGGACATCACCACCTAGAGTTTTCTTTTGATCCTTGAGCTTTTTGACAACTGACTTGGGGAGAATGCCATTTTCAGAATCGTCTGAATCATCGCTTTCATTTTCTTCGTCATCCGCTGCATCAGCCGCCGCAAACAGACCTTCCAGTTCCGCAATGCGGGCTTGATCGTCTTCGATCTGTTGAAGAACTTCTGGGAACTGCGATTGCAGAATATCGGCTTCTGGAATCAATTCAGGTCCCCAACCACTGGCGGCTACGGATTTGAAATCGGCTTCCAGACGGTTCATATAATCGGCAAAGGCACCACGGACTTTATAGATATCTAATATTCCCTGTGAGGTTAATGCCTTGCTGATCGTTTCCAGTAACTCCCGTCTCAATTCAAATACGTTGCCCGTTTGAGGCAGGGCTTCGATCTGCTCAAGATGTTTCTTCCACCAGCGTTTAATCGCCTGATGGAATTTGTCATGTTTGTCTTGAGTACAGGGAGCTTCTTCAATGATGGCTTTAATTGAATCCTTGGATTCTACCGCAGGAACAAAGTCGAGATAGTTTTCATTCCTATCACAAAAGAGTTGTTCTTCCAGACCTTCGTAATTGTTAAAGAAGTCTGATAGTAGAGCCACTTCTGCTTTAGGGATACCACCATTGAGGTGGGCACGCACATCATGTGGTTCAGGGGGAGGGCTGTTATCCACGTAACGGCGGATATTCAGATTGAACTCTTCCGCCTCCAGTTCACTGGCAGGAACATTCCGAGCATATTTATTGACATCCAGCTTACCACGGTAAACGTGAGTCACTTTTTCAATGTCTTCAGGACGCAGTGAGTTCTGATTTTTGCCTTCCTTATATTCCCGATCCGCATTGATAAACAACACACTTTTGCGTTTGGCGGCATCCTGTTTGTTGATCACCAGAACACAGGCGGGAATTCCCGTTCCATAGAATAAACCAGCAGGCAGACCAATTACCGCTTCCAGAATGCCGTCTTTGATAAAACGTTTTCGGCAGGCTTTTTCTTCACCACCCCGAAACAGAACACCGTGGGGCATGACGACAGCCATACGACCGTCAGATTTCAAACTGGCAACCATGTGTTGCACAAACATTAAATCCGCTTTTTTACCACCCTCTGGCATGAAGGTGTGAAAGCGTTCTTTGAACTTCATATCAGTTTGCGAATAGTTTTGTGAAAAGGGCGGATTTGCAATTACACGACTGTAGCGTTTTAATTCGCCTCCATCACCAATGTGCTGAGGATCTTTGATCGTATCCCCTTGACGGATGTCAGCAGAAATAATCCCATGAAGGATCATGTTCATCTTACAGATAGACCATGTGCCGCCATTGTCTTCTTGACCGCTTAAAGCGAGGTCACGGGGATCACCGCCAGTTTCCCTGACATACTGATGAGCTTGAATTAGCATTCCACCAGATCCCACTGTAGGGTCGTAGATTTCCATGCCCTGCTTTGGTTCAATGATCTGTACCATCAATCGAACGACCTCAGCAGGGGTGTAGAATTCGCCCCCTTTTTTACCAGCAGAGTCAGCAAAGTATTTGATGAGGTATTCGTAAGCCGCCCCCATCAGGTCAGGAAATTCAAAGTCATCATTGGAGAGGGGGAGTTGCTCAAAGTGCTGGATGAACTCAATCAGAGTGCTATCCGCCATTGTTTTCTGACCAACCTTACGATTGAAGTTAATTCCTTTCAACACATCTTGCAGCGTATTGGGATTGGCGTCTTCAATGGCAGACAGGGCTTTATTCAAGCCAGAGCCTACAGATTGCTTGAGATGCTGGATCTTGTTCCAGCGGGCTGCAGGAGGGACAAAGAAGCTTTTGTAAACGGCGGGATTATTAAGCTGCTTTTCAATCAGTTCAGGCTTTAACCCCTTCTTCTGATATTCCGCTTCCATCTTGGCACGGTCGTGTTCGAATTGATCAGACAGTCGTTTGAGGAACAGCATCCCGAAAATGAACTCTTTATATTCCGAGGCATCCATTTTTCCCCGAAGAATATCGCAGGCAGTGAAGAGCATATGCTCCAGCCGTGCTAACGTCAGTTTTTGCTTGGGCATAGGTAGTTGGTCTCTGGTTGTAATTTCTTAGATAAAGTGACGATACACTTAATCCCCAGAGTACCCAAGTATGAAGATTTGTTCAATAATGGGGCAATCGTCATTTTGGATGATTTGAAATGGTATTTTCTTAGATTTGAACAACAACAAACAGCAAAGCATCATAAGATATGTGGTCATTTTTATTTTCAGTCTTAATTCCCATACTCTTGATGTTATGCGGTATGGGATTAGCCGTTTTCATTGCCTACTTCTGGAAAAGAAAGCAAGATCTGAATTATCGACAGTCACCACTGACACAGGAACTGATGCGTCCACCCGGATATTCACTTCAACAAAAAATAAGTGAATTAAATGATGAGGTTTTGATTTCATTTATTTTTATGCTTTTAGCTCCTCTCTTGCTCTACTCGATTCACCTAAGCTATTCATATTTCGGTGGTGAGCCAGAGTCATTTCTTCGCACTCTCACAATAGTCGTGATGGGACTGGGGATTCTCACCTTTTTTGGATATCGCCTAATTTGGGTTTTAGATGAAAAGAAAAAATATAAACTTGGATTACAAGGCGAGATGTTTACTGGGGAAGAGCTTAATCAGTTGATGCTTTGTGGCTGCCGTGTGTTTCACGATATTCAATTTCAATATGGAAATATCGATCATGTGGTAGTCAGCCCAAGTGGAGTCTATTCCATTAACACAAAGATGCGAGGCAAACCAAAACGGGGAGAGGACAGGGCAGAGATGATCGTTGATCATCAGAAAAATTTATTGCGTTTTCCTGACTATGAACATCCAATTCCAACAAAGCAACTGGAAACAGAATCCCATTGGCTCTCAAACTATTTAACCTCATCAGTCGGCAATCAAGTTAAGGTGCAACCAATTCTTGCTTTTCCCGGATGGTATATTAAAGAACGGATTGGTCGTGGTTCTGTTTATGTCATCAATCCAAAGAATCCCAAAAGTTTCTTTGTGAATAATCAAGCCATTCTCAAGCCTGCTGAAATGCAACAGATCGCTCATCAGCTAGAGCAACTTTGTCGAAATGTTGAACCGTCTTATCGTGAGAAGAAGGGATGGGGAAACGCTTGATGGATGAGCTAAGAAAGTTGATTATAATTAACTGGTAAAATTAGAAGTTACCATCAAACATGATCTCAGCAGTGCGTTTTTTCGAATCTCTATCGAATAATTATCTTTCAGGATATTCTCAAAAACACCTGAAATCAGATTAATAAAACCCAAATTATTTAATCAAGGGGGCGAGAAGAATTAGTCTCTCTTGGTTCATCAGTAAGTTGACTGATATAGAATTCTTCAGCTAAGAAACGCAAAAAAAGACCCATTGTTTTGAGATCAGTGGGAAAAAGAATTTTTCGATCTCCAGACTTCCCGGTCAATTTTAAGTCTAGCCCCTCAAATTTTTTGGCTCGTCTTTGAATCTTGTTTGGTGTAACTCTCTCATCACTAAGAATTCCCGTGGAAATCACAATAGAAAATCTTTTCCTCATTTGGGAAGAGAGTGAATTGATAATCTTTTCAGTATTTTTAACTAACAGCTTTTCATGTGTTAATATCTCATTAATATCGCTATCTGTTGCTTCTTTGAAAAAAGAGTCCAGATCGAGAAATTGCCGCACTCGATAGAAAGAGCGGAAGTTAAGGCTCCCTTCCGAAATGACCGCTGTTAAATGATTATCAATAGTTATACCCGGATCAGCCAATTTTCTGAACATATTAGAGTTATAAATAAAAGTGTAACCTTTCCGTAGAATTTTTGATCGGTCGAAATACTGAAAATAAAACAATTCATTCTGGGTATCCACTGCTAAAATCGCCTTTACTATTGGAGCCTTATCAGTAAAGGGAAACAATAATTCTGGTAAACACTGAGGTGTTTGTAAAGCTTTCTTGAAAAGGTCAGGCAAGGCAAAATTCGCAATCGAAATAGTTTCTCCGTGCTGAGGAGTATATGCTGGATTGAATTGCAAAGTAGCTGCCTCACCGCCAATTAATTCTTTGGCTTGTTCGATAAAAAGGGGGGATAGTTCCTGTTGTACATCTTGAGACAACACGATCCTTTCTAAGCCAAGAGTTAGGTCAGTAGCTCGTGTAACAGCATAGAATTGTAATAAATTGTCAGTCATTTCTTTTCACATCTAGATAGAGATAGTCAGATAATTTAACTACTTCAAATTGCTTGGATTGAGTATGCAAAATTTCTTTTGTCATCAAAAGATATACCATGCCTTCATTACTTTCTACCTCATAGAAGTGATAGTCACGTAAAGCAAGGATGGGATTAAAAGTAAATGCATTACTGTGGTACACAGCAAGACCGATTACGACAAATACATACCCTGTTGTAAGATAGTCACCTGCAAAAACTATGGTGTTCTCTGTTAAAAAGGGCAATAAATATACTAAGAGGAATGTAAGCGTTTGCTTATCTACAGACTTTACTTTTGATACATTAAGTGGTTCGACTTGGATGGTTGTAAGGCATCCTTCGATCAGAAGCAGGCAAATAAAAACTAGGCATAAACCAATAAATGTAATAGTTGCTCCTTCCATGAATTTTCGGTGCGAAAATGCATTTACAGCAAAGGCACCAAGAACTGGAGCAAGTGATGTAATTACAAGTAACAATTTCCCAAACTTATTCATGGAATTTACTTTTTCAAACTCAAAAAAGCGTTGTTTCTCCAAGCACAATTATTGTACTCTGAAACATGGCTTAACTTTTATTTTCATGAGTTATCGTATATTTGCCCTACTATCGACGACCCACTTTGTGTACCTATCAATATTTGATTGAAGAATATTATCTATCGGTTGATTTTTGAGTGTCCAAGTTGATTCCCAACCACGGTTGGTTCCTTGTTGTTTGAATAACATTCTATAAACACTTTTGAAAAAAGGTTCGGAGTCAATTAACGCAAAGCTCTCAAAGTGAGGTGCAATAACATTAATGAACTGTGTTCCCCCTATAGGTATCAGTGAGATTGGTCGTCCAATTGTATCTTGAAGCTCTCGAATACGGTCGATGACTTTCGATCCTTCTTTCCGATTCTTGTTGCCAGTTTGAAAATTAATAGCAACATGATGGATATTATCGTTTGAGCGAAGAAAGTTTGCCCAAAAAGTCCAATCTGGAGGCATAGTAGCACTTAAGTGCGGAGCAACAGAAATACCTTTCTCAGATAATTCAGCCAGACATATGAGTTGTCGTTTGCGATTATAAATACAATCAGTACGAGGAACGTCGAGAAATTGTGAATAGTTTGGTCCAATAAAAAGTGAGATGCCAAGTGCAGCTATCTGTTCCGCAACATGATCTGTCTTGCGGAAACTCCAGTAATTTTCTAAGAACCGGTCCTCAGCAGTACCACGTAAAATAATTTTTGAATTTGGCATCAACTTGAAAATACGACGTAGTGTTTCACCATCATTAGCCAAGCTTTTATAACCGCCATCACGCTGACCAAATATTTTATATGGATCAAGTGCAACAACTTCAGCTTTTAGGTTTGTTGAACGACGAGATGCATGATGGATCATGGGAACATATGCTGGGAGAGATATTGGATTTTGATAGAGTGGGGGAATATCATTGACATGAAGTCCTCCAATCTCTCTCATCCGCTGTTCAAAATCAGCAGGTTTATACGGGCAGACGTTATCGCAGGTGCCATTTCCACAACAGAACTGATCGAAACAGTTCATTAAAGGACGATTATTATATAGACCGCCACATTTATCATAAAAAACACAAGATGGACATGTCGCTGATGTATAACCTTGGGGACGAAGGTCGTCCTTCACAGGTGATTTATACAACATTATCAAAGTTCCTTACGACCATTGCCTTAATGAACCCTGAAACCGAAGAGATATTGACTACTTGCATAGGAACAATACCTGAGTTTCCGGACTCCTGTAATACATCAATAAGTACTCCGGCACCGTCACCTTCGATTATAGCCACAGCGATATGTCCTTTTGCTAGTTTTATCGATTGACCATTCGAGGTGATATGGGCTTCAAGAAGCTCTCCTTCAGATAGAGCCGATTTGCCAAGCGGCTTTGCTGTATAGACTGTGGAAATAACATCCGGTCGGTCGAACAATGTTCGAAAAGACATTTGCTTGAGCGAACGATCAGCACCTTTCTTAAAACTTTTTACTTGTCCTTGCAAGACATTCTCACCCATTGACCAGAACCTCCGCAATGACTGGTGAATAAACTTGCTCTCTGCCTCTTTTTTTTCGACGAATAATTCTTTTTTGAAATAGATCTTTCAACCGATTATTCCAAGCAGTAGCCTTAACGCCCTCATTAAGATGACTGCGTTCCAATTCTGCTCCCGTTACCTCATTTGCATCTACCACGGCTTCAAGCGTTGCCGATTGTGCGACATCAAGCATGCCGACTAATTCTGCCGACTTGGGAAACTCTTCATACGAGATGAGAAAACAGCTATGAGTCCATTCAGCGACCATTTGAAGTTCATCCAACCAACTTGATTTGACTTTTACTAGAACAGGAAAGAGGTCAGTGCGTTCATCCGCAGCCCACCGAAGCAATGGCACAAGGCATTCATTTATCCACGACCCAGTAACAGTCTGGACATGAGTAAAGTTCAAGAGGATGACATCCCCTGAAGGGGTCTCACTCAGCAGTTCACAAAGACGGGCATAGTGCTTTTTGCCAAGTGGACGCCCTTGGAGAAAAGTACCTAATTCTTCGGAAATTTGTATTTCTGTTGACATACTCATATATCTCACCTATCTCATGTGGTTCTAGTGAGAATTGTACCACAGATTAATTGAGCGTCAAGTATAAATCAAAGTAATCAAACAATTGGATATGAAATTGAGACGTTTTCTAATTGACAACAGATTGTGACTTGAAAACCAGAACGATTAAGAACAAACGCTTTTTTGCCCTGATCAGCATCGCAGTCGGTGCCATCTATAGTCACACAGCCTTGGCCACTTCGAAACCTGAGAGTGCCCCACATCGCTGCTAATGACTTAAACACATTACTAAAACCGAAACCACCTTTTCCCGGTCCGTAGCGAGTGGTTCCATCCTGTAGGGCGGTGTAGAGAGCTTCTGTGTGTGTACTTAAATTTGAAAAATTTTCATTCTCACGAAGACTTTCAAGAATTCCTATGCCCACATCACCCACACAGCAGACAATAGCTCCATCAACAATTTGATATCCAACTAATGCACCAACCTGACTTTTGGAATGAAGGGCTGTGTTATCAGCCATCTCACCTAATGCAGCAGCGATACCCAGAGATTTTTCTAGCGAAAAGCCCATGTTTTTCGCTGATTGTCGAAAACGGATGAGATACTGGCCCCAATCATTTTTTGTGGTTGATTCCGCCCCCTCTAGTACAAAGAACTCTTGCTGTTGGGGGGTCATCGTTCGAGGAGGAGGTTTTCGAAATCCATCGGTCCTTAATCCTAATTCTGATCTCACCTCTGCCAACGCCCGACCAAGAGATGTTTGTGAAATGGATTGAGGCAAAGGCGGTAAACTATTATTGCACCACTTGGCACATCCGTATTCAATCAGTCCCGGTAATGTCACATCCTGTATAGAATTTATGAATGGTATCGTTGGTAATCCAGCTTCAGCGGCTTCTTGAAGATCTTCGACAAGATCACAGGTAAGCCAATCAATATTAGACATGTTCAACTTCTATTTCTTGATTCCTGCGTTGTTGCAGTTGGATAGCTTTTTTCTCATCGCCCAGACAAGTTGACAAGTTTACAATACTACACAGATTTTAGAGTATGAGCAAGCATCTAAAATAGGGAATAATCAAGGTAAAACTCACAAATGCCCGATCCTCCCAAAACACATTCCAGATGGTCCGACTCTGAAGTAAAACTGATCATTGCAGATTATTTTGCAATGCTCGAAGCAGAGATGCTAAATCAGACCTTTGACAAAACACAGCATCGAAAATTACTGCTTCCCCAATTATCTGGTCGGTCGAAAGGCTCTGTTGAATTCAAGCATCAAAATATTAGTGCCGTTTTGATTGAGCAGGGATTACCCTACATAGATGGTTATAAACCACGAGGTAATTATCAGAAGTTACTGGTAGATGAAATTGAAACTTATTTAAACAAGAATCCAGATTTGATGGATCGGTTCGCCAATTCACCAACACTAAACCCGACTAAGCCAAAACAAGCAGTTTCGTCAGATCTCAATAGTATTATCGAAGCTCCACCAGATAAAATCATTTCACCTAAGCCATCCAATAAGCCGTGGCTTTCACGAAAAGGTAAAAGAATCAATTTTGCAGAGCGTGATGCTGCAAATCGAAAATTAGGAAACCTTGGGGAAAAATTCGTTTTCGAACTGGAACAGTACAGATTGAAACTGGCTGGAAGAGATGATCTGGCTCAGAAAGTAATTTGGGCATCGAAGGAATATGGAGATGGGTTGGGATTTGATATCCTTTCTTTTGATGAAAGAACAGAATCTGAAAGAATGCTGGAAGTGAAATCTACTGGTCTAGGTAAATACTTTCCGTTCTTTTTGACTCAGAATGAACTTCTTTGTTCGGAAGATATCCCAGAGCAATTCCATCTTTATCGAGTATTTGATTTTGGTAGATCTCCACGAATATTTATTCTGAATGGATCACTTCGAAACCTTTGTAATCTTGATCCAGTTCTCTATAGAGCCACCTTATAAGAGCAAATTGAGATGCGACACATTTAAAATTGACTAAATCGTTTTTGATGACGTTTTCTCAATAGTTCAGATCCATAATCAATTCTCTACAGGAAGTTGCATGGCTGGTTTGAGCGTATTAATCTATGAAATTGCAAGTACACTTTCCCGTGTAAGTGCCTACGATCTTCCCCAAATTGCAGAAACTTTCGGATTACCACAAGGCGATACCGATGAATCATTTAAAAGTAAGGCTAAATATATAGAACGGCGAATTTCAGGATGGACTAAAGATCAATTAGTCGATTTAGCGAAAAGGGTCCAACACACATATCCTGATGATTCACTACAGAAACAAATTGAAGACTTTGATTCTTCTCAGCCTTACCAACTGTCACCATTAGTACGCCAGAAGCTCTTTGAAAACATCAAAATACTTCATCCAATAGAGGGCAAACTGACATTAAATGAATTTACAAACAAGCTCTGGGGGGATCTTTCAAGAAGGTACAATAATGATTATTTTGCTGATCTAGTTCACCCAACTGAAAGTGATGAAGCCAAAGAGAGCACTTCGTTCTTAGATGAAGTTCAACGTCACCAATTATATGACATGTCGAACCAGAAATTAGCTGAGCTTTTAGAGTGGGCAGTTCACCCGTTGGTCAGAACTGAATCGGACCAAAAACATTTTATCGATGTCTTTAACACAGATTTAAAGTTAGATGGTTATGTCCTTGCTCCGTCTGAATTGATTTCAGGGTATCCAACATATCGATTGTGCATAATTAAAACTGGATTTGAAGGAAAAGCAAAAAATCTGATATTTGCTTCAATAGGACCGAAGCCAGAAATTGTTTTGTCAGATGCTATTAATAATGATCTAAAACTAATCAAGAATGAAGAATTTTGCCTAGTTTATGATAAGCCATTTACAAAAGAAGGATTACTCTGGAATCAGTTGGTTAATTGGTATGCAGAATTGAATGAAGTAGATGTGACAAAAGCCATTGAAAGGTCTCTATACACTCGACTTAATAAGTCATTAAATTCACCTATTGAGAAACTCTTTTTTCGTTCATATTTCGAAATATATCGTGACAAATTAGGCGATCAACTACCAGCATTAATACCGCAGGTATATTTACATTATGACCCATATACGATTTCCCAAATTCATGAAAGACGTTTGCCACGCCAGAGAATGGATTTTCTTATTTTACTTTCATCTTTTGAAAGAATTGTAATTGAGCTAGATGGAAAACAGCATTATTCAGACGATGACATTGCATCTCCAGCTAAATATGCAGACATGGTAAAAGCAGATCGAGATCTAAGACTTCTGGGGTATGAAGTTTATCGTTTCGGAGGTGCTGAATTGTCAGACAAAAACGGATTTAAAGTAGTCGATGATTTTTTTTCCACTCTATTCAAAAGGCATGGTATCAAGCCATTGACCTTGGACTCATTAAATGATGAGCATCATCCTGAGATAAATTAAGCTCCTGATAAACCAGAGACTTTCAATGAATGACTTCACGCCAGATGAATTGAACCGACTGATCAAAACGAGTGGTGAAAGCGACAATATAGACTTCAAAGGTCCAATGACATGGGACAAAAGCACACAGTCTGCAAAACTAGCTAAAGTTATTGTTTCTTTCGCCAACTCACGTGATGGAGGGGCTATCGTTGTTGGTAGGTCGGAAGTAAATGGACAGTTTGAGACAACAGGATTAACAGATGAAGAAGCAATTTCTTTTGAAACAACAAAAGTTTCTAGCTGGATAAACAGTCGTTTTTCTCCTCCAGTGCGACTGGTCTGCAATCCAGTTGAATATGAATGTAAAAGAATAGTGGTAATCACAATATCTCAGTTTGAAGATATACCAATTATATGCACCAAACCATTATTAGATCCAAAAGACAGTAGAAAAGAATTACTGAAATTGGGAACTATCTATATACGTAATCAGAATGCCGAGTCTGCACCTCTGAAAACTGTTGAAGAATTAAGAACACTAATTGGTCTATCGACATCAAGACAAGGAGACCAGATTCTCTCCATGTTTGATTCTCTTCTTAAGGGTAAGTCACTTCTTCCTAGCATCACCGATGAAGAGCAGTTTGAAAAAGAGTTGGCACAAATAAAATCTGGTATGGAAAATGTTCTAAAGGAACGAATGAGTGCTGGTGGCTGGAGACTGCGTGTATATCCAGCCTCTTATATCCCAGAACGCTGGAATGATAACGAGGAACTCGAATCGATTATTCAAAAACGATCAGTTCGTATCCGTGATGAGTTCCCACCATCAAGGTATAAAACACATCCAAGAGAGTGGGGGATATGTAATGATTACTACAGTAAGATATGGACTCTTTCTCGATCTGGTTTATTCGCTTTCTGGCAATCATATAGTGAGAATAAGGAAATATTTAAGTCTCCTTGGATACCTTTGGACGCCCCTCATGAAGCACGCCTAATAGGTGAAGGCAAATGGCTTGACTTTACTTCTAATATCTACATTGTAGCGGAACTATTTATGTTTTTATCTCGGTTAGTGGAAGAGTATGAATCGGGTGAAGAAGTTACAATCAGCTTGAATGCAGACTCATTGGCAGGACGAATACTTGAAAGTAGAAATCCACGTGTTTCGGTAAATCATGGAAATCCAGAACCATGTCGAGCAAATAGTTTCGAGTTTACAAAAAGAATTACAGTCGAAGAATTTCGTGCGGAATGGGAGAATATTTGTGCTGATGCACTAAAACGGTTCTTTGAATACTTTCCAGATGTAAATATTAGAAATGATATACTGTTAAAGTGGGTTAATAGATTTAAGAATCGAGAATTTGATTGAATTGATCATCACGACCATCTGCCCCCTTCTGTCAGGGGCTGCAATATCGAGCCACGATATAAGGAAACAGTATGCGTTACTTCACAGCCATCGTGACTCTGCTCATCGTTGGGATTGTCCTTGCGGCACCACCAAAGGTTGTCAGCACTCTCACTGGAAAAGTAATTGGAGTCACTGATGGTGATACGATCAAAGTATTGGTAAACAATCAAACGGTCAAGGTGCGGTTAGAAGGAATTGATGCACCAGAGTCGAGCCAGAGTTTTGGAAACAAATCCAAAGAGGCATTGTCGGAAATGGTCTTCGGCAAAACCGTGACGATCAAAAAGACAGGAGAGGATCGATATGGTCGCACGCTCGGAATCATAATGGTAGGAGACGTAGACGCTAATGCAAAAATGATTGAAGACGGCTGGGCTTGGCACTATAAAAAATATAATGATGAAGAGCGACTGGCTAAATTAGAGATATCAGCACGAACGACGAAAAGTGGTTTGTGGGCAGATGCCAACCCACTTGCTCCGTGGGATTATCGAGCAAGAAAGAGAAGACCAAACAACACGCCTGCTACAATGTTCTGGCTGAATACGTCATCCAATGTGCGGCACAATGAAAACTGCGAGTATTTCAAGAATACCAAACGTGGTCGGATTTGTGGACCTGATGATGGTAAAGCATGTGGAAGGTGTGGTGGGTGAATAAAATGTGGGGAAGTATGAATATCCTTCTCGCTCTCAAATCCACTATCAGTGTTGTTGGCTGAGAGTGAACACTTTATAGATTTATCAAACCGGAGTTTTGTTGTGTGCCTTTCATCTATTATGAAAAAAGTATCATGTTTTCTCGGGTATTTGGAGAGAATAATGGGATTTAATTGGAAATGCCCAGACTTGGAACCCGGTAACTGGCATTACGATGATTTCATCAGAGCTTCTTCAATTGCCGTGGAAAAATGGCAGCAAAGACCAGTTGAGCATCAAGCCTCGGTAATTGAAAACATCAAGGAGGAAGGGAACGCTGCCGCTGAACGCATCACTCAAATTTATGCTCTTCTTGGTAGTATCATCAATTTCGGATTAGTTGCACTTGGAGCAGTAGCAGTGTTATCCCAGTCTATTCTTAAGACTCAGCCACTTCTTCTAGTTGTCCCCTTCGCACTATTCGCTACTTGCGTAGCCATTGCTGCATATGCACTCAGCCCCCCTCATGTCGAATTGAAAGGTGGAGATCAACTGAGTCGGTTGTCCACACAAATTGGCGAACAATCAAAAATAGAAGGTGGTTGGAGATTAGCACAAGAAATTAGTGAGAGAAAAACTGTCGTTATCCGACACAACAAATTGGAATGGATTGCGGGTATTGTTCGAGTGCCAATCTCTTTATTCATCTTTTCGATTATTTCCATTCCATTGGTAGCAGTTTTTAGTAAAGGTGATGTAGGTTCCGAGGCAGCTAAGCCCAACTCAATTACCGTAGAAATAGAGAATGAACATCTTAATTCGGAAGTAAGTGATTTGAAGTCTTCATTTGAGACATTAAAAAAGGGCTTCGAAAAGTTCCAAAAAGGAGTGTCAGATGAATGCCAATCGACTAACCAAGCGATTAGTGAATTAAACGGAACAATCGAGAAACGGTTTTATGCTATTGAGATGTCTATTTCTAAACTAGCTAAACCAGAGAAGCGAGATAGAGGTCTCAAGCAAAATCAATAATCGAGATAAGTAAATTCCTGAATAATGAAGATTGTTATCATCAAGTGGCTGCACTTGACTCCACAACTTCCAATAATCCCACCTCACAATTTCAAATAGTTCATCATGTCCAGTCGTCACTTCTCGGATCATTTTCATTTAAGCATATTCTGAGTGGCATATTCTCCACAGATTACTAGTCGAAAGTATTCTTTCGTAAGCTTCTTCTGAGTTGAGTAAATGAATTCGTTGCTGGCATCTCCCAATATCTCGGCAGTATTGATCGCAGTGAAAGGCATGCGATCTTTTTTGGTCTTAATATATTTCACGTTGAATTTGTTTCATTTGCCTAAACATATCAGTCTGCATAAGCTCTTTCAAATCTTCGATTTCGTGATCGATTAGTTCTTTGTCATTCTTTAGATTTGATATATCCCTTTCAAGTTGCTCCACAATTATTGAGTTGTTTCCTATTTTTCTTAAGTCGGAAATCTCACCCATCTTAATCCCAAGAAGTTCATTGAGAGTATTTGACTGGTCAACACATTCTTGAAAACGCTGTTCTATTTGGTTTGCTCTTAAATTTATCGTAGCAAACCTCTCCCTTAATACCTCTTTTTCTTCTCTCAACAGAAGTTCCTGAATTTCAACTAGAGTCCCTTCGGTAATTGTTTCGTTCAAATATTCTTTTGCAAGTTGCATAAATTGATCTGACTTATACATGTAAAAATGCTTGTTTGTTTCATTGAAGAACTCCTCAATCAACTCAGGTCTTGGGCCAACTGTTGTTCTGTCGTATTGTTCCCACCAATCCTTTTTAGCATCATCTGTTACGAATATGATATTTTTGTCACAAGATCTGGCCTCTCGCAGTATTTGAAGCCAAATGATGTAATCCCCGTAAATTCGACACTTGTCTGAGAAAGAAGGAACACCCTCTTTGCTATTTGCTTTGTGTGCATCTTCATAGCCCGGAGGAATATTTTCTAAATATCGAGCTTCACCTTCTTCAAATATTTTTATTAAATCATCTTTGAGAAATGGATGTCCAACTCGTCCTTCCAATAACATTGAAAGTTTGTTTTTTATGTGATCATTTTTTAATCGTTTTTTTTGAATTCTTTTGCTTTCTATTAGCTCGTCGTTAAGCAAACCAAAAAACTCTTTCATCTGCAATTTCATTTTTTCACTAACATGGGGGTGCATACGCTTGTTATCAAATGATTCTTGTAACTTACTTATATCTTTAAGGGCTTTTGTATATTCATTTGATTGTTCTACGAGCACTTTAACACGATTGGTTAAGAACTCCTCGGCAACTCGATTCGCTAACCATATCCTCTGTTTTTGATTTTCAAGCACCTGCAAGAATTCACCAGTTGCTGCATCTGAATATTTATATAAATTTATCAGCACATTTGCGTCAAACACAAACAGGCAATCTTTCCAGAGTGACTTAATCTCGTCTTCGTCATCTGCAAAATAACCGGGAAATAAACTTTTCATTTTGACATCTAATCCTACATCTACTGTTGTTTGGTAATCACTAACTACAGGAACTAACGAAAAGACATCAAGGAATCCAACTTACAAGCCATTAGTTGAAGAATATTTCGTTATCGCTATTGTATTGTTTGCATTTGTATTCAAACCAGTATAATAAGTCAGCCGTCTGGAGCAGGCACACATACGGCTATTTTTCTTCAAACTTATCCTATTTGGATAATCCCTAATAATGATCAGAATGCCTCACTGTGCCTCCATCATCCTATGCCTGCACCTTACAGTTCCCTTTTCATTGTGCGATGATTCCGACCTCCTCACCCAACTCCGAAAAATCCCCGGCGTCCATTCCGTCAATTCCACACCAATCAAAACCAAGCCAAAACAGATCATCATTCATCTGTTGAATTGGCACTACATTTCCAAAACAGATTTTGCTGCTGATATTTCTGATTCATCAGATGACAAATTATCGGATGCTGAAATCGAAAAGCAGTATCTCGAATTCCTGAATGATGTGGAAGCGATCCAAAAAGAACAAAAACAGATCCTGCGGTACTTGATCAAGAAACACAAAGTTCGGTCTGCGTATATAGAGGGGCTGACTGAAAAAAACCTGAATGCTTTCAACAGCTTCATCAAGACACTTCGGGAATTTAAAGTCCCAGAAGGTGATGATGTTTTTGATTTGTTTTTAAAAGATCAGTTTAGAAGAGATCATTTGCAAATGGGAGCAGCCGCTCAATTATTGATAAATCGACAGTTAGAATCTGTTTTGCCTCTTGAGAATGCCGAAGCCTTCGAAGCAGCTAATCCTGTGGGCAAAGATGGCAAGATTCGATTTGATGAAAAGGCAGAAGAGAAACGGGAAGATGAGATGGTCAAGAGCTTATTGAAAGGGCAGGGAATCAAAGTGATTGTCTTGGGCGGTGGTCATGATCTGACCAATGGGCTGGAGTTGATGAAGATGGGTTCGGTTTTGTATGTTCGGGTGGGTACGAAGCAGTATGAGAGGGTTGTGGGTGATTAATCGATCTTTTCCCTTACTTAAAGTCAAATCTACAAGTTTATGTTTGGAACCTATTCAATTTAAAGATCGAACAACCTAGCTCACTCACGCACAGAAAGTACAGTATTATTTTCAATTATAATGTGATAATGCGTTATTTTTGTTGATTATTAATATATTTATGGTCAGTATTTTGATGTGAACACGAATTTGCTCACATCACCAATATACATCTACTGAGATTCGGAGAAACTTTAATGAATGCTCTTTCTGCTGGATGGCCCACAATCAGTAGCTTCATACTTACAATCCTTATTACTAGTTATTCAATCGCAGCAGAACCGATCGACTGGCCTAAATATCATCGAAGCGAACTGCTAAATGAATTCGGCTCTTGCGTAGGTAAAGATGTCAGCAGACAAGCTGATGCCGATAAATTCGAAACAATTTTGACAACCATTGGTATCGAAATTCAAAAAGATGAATCACTCGATAATCGTATTCGACAACTCCTAGAAGAAGTTTATGGAGATTCTGCTGCAATATTCTGGCAGAAAATGGATCAACCCGAAAATCTGATTGAAATAAAAAAGTACCTGACAAATTTCCCAGAGTACACAATATTACCAACTGCTGAAATTAGTTCTCAATTAAGAAAAGCCGTTTGCCCTGATGTCCAATCACAGTACGTAATCTATGCACTTGAACTGTTGAAGCAAAAAAAAGGGCAGCTACACCCTTTATTGTTAATTGAAATGCAGCGGCTTTTTACAAAAAACAAACAAATATACCAGTTGGAATATTTAGCTTCCCAGATAGTGATGGAAGGGAATAAGCAAGGTAAAAACCAGCACTTTGCTCCAATGATTTCGAAGGTTGCACGAGAACTTCGCTTACAAAATATACGAGAACTATCTGAAAAGGCAAAAATGGAGAATGACCATTACAATGTCGAACGCCTCAAAGAAATATATTCCGAGTCCAAGATCTTTCTTGAGAAATATTCTGCGTATAAGAATGAATGTGAGATTGCAGGATATTATTTAAAATTCGCTATCTGTTCTCATTTAGATGAACTGTCTACCAACAGAGAAAAACACAAAGATACAATCAACGCATATGACATACAGTTCGACAAAATAGGAAATAAGATTACAGTTTTTGATGAAGGTATAGGTGTCACTCAAAGACAAATTAAATCCATAGCTAGTAAAATTGGGCTTATAATTTTCCTCAAGAATACTTATGAGTCTGTTCTCTTAGACGACGAGCGTTTAAATGGAGAAAATAGAAAAGAGTTTGAAAGAAACCTTTTCGACATCAAAAAACTTCTTGCAATCAACGGTCTCCGAGAAGAGTTGCAAACGCAGCATGATGAACAATTGAAAGCATTAGCAGAAATTAAAAGTGAGATTAAAGATTCCACAATCCTAATTTTACAAGGTTTGGAAGCAACACAATCGCAGATACAGCAACTCCAAACAGCAACTGAAAAAGGGTTTCAGGTTATTCATACTGATTTAGTCAAAATCGAAAAAACCAACACAGAGATATTGAATGTAGCCCAAAGAAACTCTGATACTCTCACTAAAATTCAAAAAGGTATCGAGACCACTAATGAAAAACTTAATCAGACCAACGACAAACTAGATAGCATTGATGGCCAATTAAAATATATGGGGACTCAATTACAAGATATTCAGAATCAGGTGAGAAAATCTCGGAAAGATTCTAAATGGTGGCAAGTCCAGAATCAGTTTAAGCAAGGTGTTAATGTAGTAGAAAATATCTACATCAAAGGCCGTGATCAAATTTTGAAAGTTCTCGAATCAATCTATCCCTTTCCCATTACTGTTTACCATTTCGAAATTCAACTGAAATGCTCATATCGCATTGGAACAGAATATCCATCAATTACAGTTCAAGGACCTGCTGGAATTGGATTAAATGGATCAGCAATGGCAGATGTTCTGGCAGGCAAAAGTGGAAATTTGTTTGAAAGTCTAAAGGTCAATTGGGATGAAGTTGTTCCAGCTATGTATGGGATCAAAATTGTAAAAGAAACCAATTATAGCGAAGTTTGTACGTTGATTCGGCAGGAACACGAAGGTGGTGCAATTTATTTTTGTTCATCTGAGTTTGTAGAAACCTTCGGACCGACTAAAGTAGGTGAATTGGTTGCAGCATATTTGACGGGGACTTTACAACAGGAAATTGAAAGCATTGTTCGAATTCTGCAAAAAGAAGTCGAACAGTTTCTCAGTTGGGTAGAATCCACCGCCAGCCAGACAGGCAACACACTGGCAAAGAATTTCCAGAAAGAATTTCCGAACATTCTTATAGATGCGATACAGAATGGAGATCTGAATTTAGCTAAGCTCATACCTCAACTCAAACTAAAATGGCTCAATTTGTCGGGTGGCGATAAAAAAAGTGACCGAAAATTTTCTATGAGCGTCCGGGCTGAGGGAGCAGGCATGATGCGAGTGCCTATCAACTGGCTGACGCAAGCATTAAAAAAACCAAAGATTGGCAATCTAAAAATCCCTGAAAACGTTCACTTACCTCACCTAGGTTACGCTTTAGTTCTTAGTAGCGAGCAATCAAATAGTCTTCCTCGGTTTCATTTATTGAATAAGCTACCAGACTGGAGTTTACTTTCTCAAGAAGAACAGATGAGCCTGTTTTCAAAGACGATACATGCTTCTCTCTTAACTTCACAGTCAAAGATTGAGTCTCAGTTTGATGCTAATAGTCTGACTAAGAAGGTTTTAGTTGAGCCTATAAAGCAAGTAAACAAGACGGCAGGGGATGAGTTTGAAAGACTGGTAATATCACTGGATAACTCAAAAAACATCCTCCCACAGATAATTGAAAATTTTGGTCTCAGTCAATTCTCGCAACAAGTTCTTAAAATAAATCCTCAAGATCTGCTGGCAGCCCTTACGGATAGCAACTCAAAGTTGGATCTAATGAAATTACAATTACATAAAGATCTTGAAGCTCTACTTAAAAAAATAGCCATCGGTAATTCTACTGGCTCAACTAAAGTAAAGAAAATGACTTTCGATTTGGAAACCGGAAGCTTTAATATTGAAGCGGTGATTGTTTGCGAGCAGAAATGGAATGGGATTGGTGAATTACCAAATCAGTTTAAACACTTTTTGGCAGGGTTAAGCTTTTGACTATTCAATGTTGAAACAAAGAATTTCAATTTTACATGTCCTTGAAAACCACCGTTAATCCTTACAGGACTGTTTAGTGTGAAGCAATAATTAAAGATTACCATATCTCGTATTAAGGGAGGCAACTTTATGAAACGCAATCTGATCCTCATGTCGACAGTGTTTATTGCAATTATTGCAGGTTTTTCTCTGACTCAGATTTCAGTCAGTGCTAAAGATGAAAACACAAATGAGAAAACTATCATAGAACGGATTCAGGCTTTAGAGGAAGAAAACAAGGCCCTTCGTGAAGCTCTCACTGTGAAAGATGGTTCAATCGTTATCAATGGTGATCTTGCTATCGAAGGTTCTTGTCTCGTAAAGACCAATCTTGAATTTACTAAATCATTCAAAATGAGTGGTAATGAAGGAATTTACATCGCTAGGGAGAGTAAGTTTAATTTACCATATCTGAATTTTGGTACGGGAGGAATTACAACTAGGCCCTCATATCGTGTTATGGCAGAAATGGACCGTTATAAACATGGATTCCTTTTTGCTTTGCTTAAACACGAAAATATAAAAGGAATAGTTCCTGAAATTCACTACTGGAATGATGAGCGAAGTAATGACGATAATAAATTCAGTGACAGCTACAGAGTAATCGGTGCTTTTAAAGCGGGGATTACAGTTCCAAAGCTCCCGCAGAAAAAATAGCTACCACTTACTATTTTTGAAGAATATACAAGAATGCGGGTAAAATAGCTTTGCTATTGACCTAGTTCACTCCGCAACACTTTCAATCATCGCTTCCGGCGAGAAATTCTTGATCAGCAACAATTTTCGGTCGCCACTTTCATCAGTCGTACCTGCAAAGAACAACTCATTCGTCTCTAGCAAGTAGCGTGCAAATGCACCGCTTTTAGACGCATTCACTTTAACGTCATCAGTGTCCACAACTCCAAGAAATTGAAATCGATCCTGCGGAGTCAATCTTGAATAAACCAGTAGATTTGGTTTCCCTTCTTCTGCATCCACAGCATTACAAAACAGATATTTACCGTCTGATGACAAAGTCATGAAACGCATTTTGTAACCACTGGGAGGCAACAGTAGTGGTCTGGGCAGACTCCACTTTGTGTTCTTTGAGGAGCGAGTTGAGTAATGAAATTGAATTCCTTTCCCATCGACAATACGACCGTAGTAGAGCGTTAGACTATCAGGAGAAATGCTCGGACCAGCAATGAATCCATACTTCTTGCTCAGTTCTGTTATCGTTTTTGGTCTGCTGAAATTGCTGTCGAGATCATCTCTGGTGGCACTTGCCAGCGAACCATCCTTTTGCAACATGATGATTTCAAGACCATCTAAGGAAACAGTAAAGTCGGCTGCTGGGATCAATTTCCTTTCGTTTTCGAATAGTGAATTCTGATCTTTTTGAGATGCGGTCCATAATTCACACCCTCTTCACGATCCCTTTTCCCACCACTTTTGCTCCCTCATGAATTTCAAATTCCATCCCCACAGTGATCCGCTTCGAATGGAACTCATCCCAGCGACTCTGAGGAAATCGAACCAGAGCCTGTACAGTAACCCCTAGTTCGATCATCTCTCCTTTTGATTGCTCAGGGAAAAACTGAAACCCGTCGTAGTCGTTCCCATCGTAGTAAAACTGTCCTCTGTATCCACTATAGACACCATTGTTTCGACCACCTTCTTCTGTGGTCAGGTAGCGGATTTCGGCTTCAATCTCGTGGAATTTCATTTGTGAATTAAACCTTATTTGGGCGGTATTTTCACGGGTAATCACTGCTCCAATTGTCTGTTTATTGGAGCAGAAAAAGGACTAATTGGCAATAAGTCATTACTTCACATCGAATTAAGACGCCCCGTCCCCAAAGTCTCATTATCTCCTTTGCACCTTCAAAAGTTGTATTACACAACATTATTTAGAAGAAAAATGCAAAGCTACAATCACTTCAAGTGAGATAGTACAAGTCGAATTGTAAATAGACTTGATTTAGAGAGTTACGTCTTGACTGGAATCGCCTCCTCACACCTTTTGGCGATGCCGCCAATTCTTTGACCAGAAGATTCCGAATGGTACAAATCAACTAATTGCACATTCAGCGGAATCGTTTGGGCGTGATCAAAGCTCGATTCGGTCGAGCTTTAGTGACCATTCGATGTGCAACTGCGACACACGCAATTAGTCCGTTCGCACCTTCTCCTGTTGTTCAACCACGAATTATAGGAGAAGGAAATGGCATCCCAAACGGAACTGAGGCAAGAAATCACGAACCAAATAATCGCTGCCCTTAAGAGAGGCGTGGCACCGTGGCGACAACCTTGGATCAATCACGAAAACGCTGGATTGCCCAGCAATGTAATTAGTAAGAAACGATACCAAGGTGTTAACGCCATCCTGCTGAGCTTGATGAGCATGGATCAAGGTTACCAGTCAAAACATTGGGCAACATTTCGGCAATGGAAAGCTCTTGGTGGCTCGGTGAAACGTGGGGAGATGGGGATGCGAATCGTCTTCTACAAGCCGCTCAAACGCCAACAGATGAAAGCTGATGGCACGACAAAGGACGTGAGTATTCCCCTGATGAAAACGTTTTGTGTATTCAATGCCGAGCAGACAACTCTGGATGAATTCCAAGTCCAGAATGACCATGAGCCACCGTCAGATTCTTCTGACGCATACACAGAAGCGGAAAAGCTCATCGCCAATACACAAGCCGAGATTCGCTTTGGCGGCAATAGAGCCTGCTATTACCCGCAAGGCGACTATATCCAAATGCCTTTCAAGACTTCGTTCACAAGCGATTCTGGCTTCTATGAGGTGATGTTCCATGAATTGAGTCATTGGTCAGAGAAGAGACTCGGTTGGGAAGACTCATACGCAATGAACGAACTCGTTGCAGAAATGTCCGCCTGCTTCGTTGCAACGGAACTCCGCATTCCACAAAGCAGCGATTTCCTAGAACAGCACACGTCTTACCTCGCCAATTGGCTCACAAACTTGGAATCTGATCCCAAGTTTATCTTCAGGGCAAGCACTCAAGCTTCAAAAGTGAGTGATTTCCTTTTGGAGTTCAGAAACCAGACAGCAATTACACACGAATTTGACGAAGTACCGTTCTGAACGAAGGCAACAACATCTAATTAGTCCACGCATACCTTAAAGCGGTGAAGTCAACAAACACTAGAAAGAAGGAAAATATGAATACAACGTCGAATAAGCCGCTCTTCGCTCTTGGACAGGTCGTCGCCACCCCCGGAGCACTTGAACTGCTGGAATCAGTGAGCAAAGCACCATCTGAATTCATCGCCCGGCATCACAAGGGCGACTGGGGAGACGCTCTCTGCGACGAAGACAAGCAACTCAACAACGACGCCTTGAAAGACGGTAGCCGACTATTCTCAGCTTTCACTGTCGGTAACGACAAGCTCTGGGTCATTACGGAGGCAGATAGAAGCAGCACAACCCTGCTACTACCAAGTGAATACTGATCCGTACTAATTACTGCCCTGTACCTGAAAACCATACACAAAAACGGATGCCACCAATGACCAAAACCGAATTCTCTCGTGCTGTAATGCTCGCTCAAAGCGATGCCGATCTACCTACCTTTGTGGGACCGGGTAGTTGTGAGAGTCTGAATCGGACATTCGAAGGGTTTGGATTACCAGACTTCCAAGTGGTGGACGTGACCATAGTCGCCGTGGCAGCACTAGTGAGGCATCAATGCGTGATGATGAATTGTGAACTTGACCCTGAAGCACTGCAAGAGGTCGCAAGAGTTGGTCGCCACAAGTTCAACATCGTGGGGTTTGGTGCTGACAGCGTTGAAATGGAACGGAACGCAAAACCGCCAGACTGGTATGCGAAAATGACGGATTAAACAGCGACAGATTGATCCGGTTACTCAATTAGTACACTCATACCTTGAAACGATATTCTGTGCGACAAAAAGTAAAAACGAAGAATTCAGAAACTTTTTTGTAAAAACTTTGAATAGACAACTCCCCGTGGGGGACTCAAACTCCACTAGATTCGGTCTTCGAAAAAATACACACCAACTTTTTTTCGTCAGGTGCTATAGGAAAAAAAATGCCAGACATTAACGATATTCGACCAACATCAATCAGCCACATCATCGGGCAAAAACATGTTCGGGAAGTTGTCGCCTTGGGGTTGGATTACGCTCATCAGCTAGGTCACAAATTTGACCATGCCATGTTGGTGGGGCCACCGGGACTTGGAAAAACAGCATTGAGCCAAATCATTGCTCAAGAAATGGCGACTGACTTTACAGAATTATTGGGACAGTCATTTGGATCAGTAGCAGACTTGAATGCTGTCCTACTGACGGCAACAGAACGATCTATCGTCTTCATAGACGAAGTGCATGAAATGAATAAAAGCTTGCAAACAACTTTGTATTTGGCTCTCGACCAAAAGAAAATCCTGATACCCGGCAGCAAGAACGGGGCAGCACCCATGAGCATTCCAATCCAAGATTTCACATTACTACTCGCAACTACAGACGAATATTTGCTACTCCAACCTTTAAGAGATCGCATGAAGCTGACCCTGCGGTTTGAGTTTTACTCAGCCGATGAGTTGACCCAAATCGTTGCCAACCGTAGCCGTGGACTTGGTTGGAAAGTTGAAGAGAATGTATTTCCGGCAATCGCATCCAAAGGAAGAGGGACACCAAGGCTGGCTTTAAGATTATTGGAATCGAGCCACAGAGTATGTCGAGCAGAAGGCGATCACATCATCACTTTCAAACATCTTGAACGTGCCTGCGGTCTTGAACAAATCGACTCATTAGGTTTGGGACCAACAGAACAAAAATATCTAGTCATCATTGCTGAAAGCCCTACCAGATTGAATGTCATCGCTTCGATGCTAGGCTTGCCAACACGAACAGTTTCCGAAGTCACTGAACCGTACCTGCAACGTGCCGGGTTAATCGTCAAAGATGATCAAGGAAGACGACAACTTACCGAAAAGGGAAGAGACCACCTGTCTAATTGCAGTCATATTCGTGTAGGAATTCCGTCAAATGAGTGATCAAAAAAAGACCATAGTTTCTGTAAGTGAAATGGCTCGAATGTGCGGTTTGTCCCGCCAACGATTTCACCAATTACGAGGAACAACGTTTCCTGAACCGGATTATGATCCAGAAACTAAACGACCATACTACAACGCTGACAAACAGCAGGTCTGTTTAGATGTCCGACAGCGGAACTGTGGGATTGATGGCAAGCCAATCCTGTTTTACGCTCGGCGTAACGATGTTGGTATTCCACGCAAGGCAAAGAAGCCAACGACCAAACCGAAACCAAACAAGTATGCTCACATTGTCGAGGGGCTGAAGGCTTTGGGATTATCAGCGACAGCATCACAGGTCGATGCGGCGATTAAGAATCTGTTCCCCAATGGAACCAAGCAGGTTGATGATGCCGAAATCGTCCGATCCGTCTTCCTGCACCTGCAACAAGCAGGGAATAACCGTCAAGAACATGGGGAATAAGAACCCTTATCTCCCCAGTTTCAGTCAATAAGTGTCAAATTGTAGTCCAAATCTAGGAGCTAAACAGTGAATTATTCGAGTGATAACGTTTTTCAGACCATACCTGTGGGATCAGACGAAGCCAGTCTGTTTAACCAATTTCTGGATGCCAACGACTTCGCAGATAACACACGATCTGCCTTCAGTCAGGACATCAGAAAGTTCGCCCGATGGTTTACTGAGTCGAACAGTGAATCGTTCTCGGTGAACCGGGTAACGACCAGAGACGTGACTGATTTCAGGAACTACCTGCGGCGTCACAAAGAACAAGCTGTCTCAACAGTCAACAGGGCACTGGTGACAGTTAGACGATTCTTTGGCTGGCTGGTTGAACAAGATCACATTCCAACAAATCCCGCCAAGCAGGTAAAGGAACTTCGCCGTCAAGAGTTGGCTCCGAAAGGAATGGAACGATCAGACGTGCGACGACTGTTGAGAGAGATTGAACTCCGACAAGACGTTCGAGCAAATGCGATCTTCTCACTTTTGCTATACAGCGGTTGCAGAGTCAGTGATGTGGTTAATGTCGAACAGTCTGACTTGATGATCAGTGAACGGTCTGGCTCGGTAGTATTTCGATTCGGCAAAGGGAACAAGCAACGCTCAGTACCGTTACCGCTCCCAGCCCGGAAAGCAATACAGACATATCTTGAATCTCGACCACCTGTGAATAGCAACACAATCTTCATTGGTGAAAGAGGACCATTATCTGATCGTGGGATTCGTTCTTTGTGTGATAAATACGGGATGATCATCGGTGTGAAGATTCATCCACACTTGCTGAGACACACAATGGCTCACAAGTTTTTGGAAGACAATCAAAATGATTTGGTTGGTCTGGCTCAGTTGCTTGGTCACGAAAATCTAAACACCACTGCCAGATACACGAAGCGAACACACAATCAACTTGCAGGTGCCGTTGACAATTTAGAGTATTGAGGAGGTTAAATTCATGAATCAAAATGAAGAAGTTCACGACGATGAAGACGAACTAAATACAGAAGATCAGGGCTGGGGCTGGATGATCCTGCCAGTTGCTGCATTGGGACTTATTTTTTTTCAGATTGCAGATGCATGCATGACAAGTGTCTTTGACGAAGAAGACGAATAACGTGAGTCATAAAATGATTGTGAGAGATAGATATTAATATGACAGAAGAACTCAGGACGGTCGCTACACTGATCGAACAACTGAAAAGCAATGACAGATTGAAACGCCTGTCCGCCGCCAGTCAACTTGCCGAGTTGGAAGGAAAGGCAAAAGAAACCGTTCCAATCTTAAAGACATGGATCGGCAGCGAAGACAAATACAGACACGTCACGGCAATTGGGTCGATACTGAGAATCGACAAATCAGAAGCTGACGCCCTGATCCCGCTCCTAATCGAAGCCCTTGAATTTGATGGACTGGAACAATGGCAAGCCGTCATCCAGCTTCAGAGCCTTGGAGAATTGGCGAAGCCAGCCATCCCAGCGATGGAGCGATTGTTAGATGGGGACACGACCATCTGTTGGATCGCCAGTGATGCCCTGTTTCAAATTACCGGCGATGACTGGAGTGTGATTAAAGTCGGGCACCGTTTGCTTGACGACCCTGATGAACTTATTCGGGTAGTCGGCGTTGAGCACCTCATGCAAATGGGGAAGAGCGTCATTCCTGAATTGGAATCAGTCGCTGTTGATGACGAAAGCGATTTGGTTCGAAATCGAGCATTAGCGGCTTTGGAGGAGATTGAAGGTTGAGATATGATAAGGGAAGTGTGAGTGCATTGAGTATCTATTACTATTCCACTATATCTCAGAAGACAAAACGTAATCCGTCCACAAATTACCATCATTATCTGTAGATGATGCTGATTGTTGGCGGTACTATTATAAATGAACAGTTCGACAATTAGTTGAATTCAATATAGCTAAAAACAAAGGATATTACACGACCTTAAACGGTCATGCTTACAATTTGATATGACGTGCGAACGTCTGCATTAGCTTTCCACTAAACGACCAACCTGAACCGAAAGGTTCTTGAGCAACAGAAGCTGTGCTTGGACGCCGCTCCCCGAACGGGGAGTGTCGGCCTTGTGCTGTTCTGTTGCACCCCTTGGTCGGGGTAGTGGGAGCGGTCTCGGTTTGACACTCCCTCTTTTCTTGAGCCTTCAATACTGATTCCCCTGTGCAGAACCAAGCACATTTTTTCTATATTCGGGGAATTTCAGATGGCAAAATCTAATGCAGATAACTTCAATCCATACCATCAATGGCTGGGCATCCCTGAAGCCAAATGCCCCCCTACATTTTATGAACTGTTGGGAATCTCTTTGGACGAAGAAGAGCCAGCCATCATCAAATCCGCTGCTGACCGCCAACGGTCACATATAGAGCAATTTCAAGGAACTGAATTCAACACCTTTGCAATTCAACTGATCAGTCAAATTGATGAGGCTGAAATCACATTGCTCAGTCCAGAACTTCGTCGTGAATATGATCGCAAAGTTCATTTATTTAAAAAGCGACGTAAGAGACGACAGATTGATCCAACTGTAGCTGCTTCGCCAATACTGATGAGTGGAAGTAATAATGTTGGAGAAGGAAGTAATCTTATACGAGAGTACGCCGGGATTGTGTCCATTTTGTTAGTTGCTTTCATGATCATGGCGGCATTTACATTTAAAATGCCGTGGCAGAAAGTGGTGTTCGACAAAGAAAATGGTGTCAACAATGCTGATCAGGTGGAAGACCTTGCGGATGCTCCGGGGATCAAAGAACCAAATGTAGCGAAGGGTAATAGTGTAGAAGAAGATGTTGCTCACAAAGGTATGGATAGTGACGACATTGCAGCGGCTACCATTGATGCAATGATTACAGTCATAGATGTCCCCGGTCGTTCAGTCACGATTTCCAGAAATTCAAAAACATCAATTCTGGATGTCAGTCGAAAAGCACAAATCATTATCGATGGCAAAGAAGCTTCTCTCGATTCAATTGTACCAAATCAAGCAGTGAGCATTACCTTTGACCCCAATTATGATGTTGTTACAAAGATCGAAGTTGCTGCTGACAGCGGAGCTTCAGCGGCAAAAGAAAACGAACCCAGCGTCACTGAGAACAAGGGCTTGGCAACCGTCGATGTCTTGATCAGTGAAATTGACGTGGCTGGGCGTGCCATGACAGTCACTCGTAACTCGAAAACCATTATCTTCGATGTCAGTCGCAAGATAGCGGTCATGGTCAATGGTAAAGTCGCTACACTGGAATCATTAAAACCCGGTCATAGAGCAAGCATCACCTTCGATCCTAAATATGATGTTGTAGTAAGCGTTGATGCCTCAGTTACGGAAGACGGGAATTCAACACCACAAACCTCAACCGATCCAGTAAAGTCCAGCACCACAGATGAAAAAGACTTGGCAACAATTGATGCTACGATCTCTGCCATTGATGCAGCAGATCGTTCTATCACGATAAGTCGGAAGTCAAAAAACATCCAGTTCGATGTCAGCCGTAAGGTGGAGGTCAGCATCGAAGGAAAAACAGCGAAACTTGAATCGTTGAAGTCCGGTCAGAAAGCCAGCATCACATTCAATACAGAATTCGATGTCGTTATGAAGATCGAGGTCACCGATAGCGATTTGCCTACAGAAAAAAAGAACTGAACCGACTCGGAAATATTTGCCCCCCAAAAATACTCTAGGAGTTCTCGATGTCCCGCTTTCTTACTTCAGCTTGTGTTGCATTAATCATATTAATTATTACGGGTGTTGCTAACGCCGAGGTCGTGGCGATAGAAGGCACGATTAAATCGGTCGATGCGAAGAAACGCACGATTACAGTGCAAACGAAATCAAAGACGCTCGAACTCGATGTGAGCCGCAAGGCGAAGATCAGCGTCAAAGACAAGGCAGCAAAGCTCGACTCGCTGAAGCCGGGCCAGAAGGTGCAGATTTCGTACCACGATGGTCTGGAGATTGTGCTGAAGATCGAGGCAACAGGAGACGCTTCCAGAATCAAGGAGCTAACTATCACGATTGGAATCGACGGCAGATGCAAATTGGCTGTCAAGAATGTGTCTGGTAACGACTCTGCTGTTGCTGAACACAAGTCGCATGATTCAGTGATTGACATGGACATATTCGGTGGGGCCGCAGTGACGAAGAACAAGGATGGTAGCTTGCGAGTCCTGTACGACTTCACTGAGTTCAAGAACGTAGACTCCTTCATGGCTGCCTTTCGTCCGAAAGAGCAAAACGAAGCGAGGCAAGCCTTTGATGAGCAGGTAAGTATCGATCAAGGTGAGGGCGTTCTTCTTTTGACTCCCGGCAAGAATAAACGCTCTCTTCTCGCATTACCACGAAGAATCAATGGACCGACAAAACTGTCGGTTCAGTTCCGAGGTTTCTCTGAAGGACTATTTCAAGTCCAGTTTTACCTTGGTCAGGAATTACTTCTTATCACCTTAACCGGAGACCCAACACCAGAACACAAACCCAATTCAATCGTCGTGTCTTTTAGGGACAAGAACAAGAAGTTCAACAATCTCCTGACAGTTCAGGAATCAGAAAATACCGCCCCACCACACGAGTTTAAGATTGCCTCATCCATAGCCCAAATGTCCGGTTACGTTAGCATTGGCCACTTCGGTCAACTGCCTGTAGGTCTGACACGACTTGAGATTGCGGCCGAGTTCCCGCCATCTTTTGGAATGGCACTGAAAAATCGAGACAATCGTGTGATTGTCGGACGAACGATTGATGGCTCGGTGGCAGCAAAGGTGGGAATCCGAAAAGGAGATATCTTGACAGCAGTAAATGGTAAAACGGTCAAGAATTTACAGAATGCAATGGCACTCCTTGGCAAATGCACGCTAGGCGAAACTTCGAAGTTGGAGATCATACGGCTTGGGAAGAAACAAATAATCGCAGTCAAACCAAGATGATCCGTCAACTCTTGGCAAATCACAAAAGAATGTTTCATATAGATCATTTTCAAGACTGACAGGTAATATCATGTTCAAGACACTCGCTAGAAGACGAAAAACGTGAGTCATAAAATGATTGTGAGAGATAGATATTAATATGCCAGAACAACTCAGAACAGTCGCTTCCCTGATCGAGCAATTGCAAAGCAGTGATAGAATGAAACGTCTGTCCGCCGCTAGTCAGATTGCTGCTCTTGAAGGAAAGGCAAAAGAAGCCATTCCAATTCTCAAGTCATGGATCGGCGGCGAAGACAAATACAGCCATGTGACAGCATTGGGGACGATCATTTGGATCGACAAATCAGAAGCTGACACACTGATCCCGCTCCTAATCGAAGCTCTTCAGTTTGATGGACTGGAGCAATGGGAAGCAATCCTATGGATTCAGAGCCTTGGGAAACTCGCTTTGCCTGCTGTCCCCGCATTGGAGCGGCTTGTGGACGAAGGAGATATGACCATCTGTTGGATTACCAGTGATGCCATCTTCCAGATTACGGATAATCCATCCAGTGTGCTTAGAGTCGGACAATGTTTACTCGAAAGTCTAGACGAACAAGAAAGATATGTTGGAGTTGAGCACCTCATGCAGTTGGGGAAGAGCGTCATCCCTGATTTGGAAAACGTTTCTGTTCATGACCGAAGTGATCTGGTAAGGAATAGAGCATTAGCGGCTTTGGAGGAGATTGAGCGATGTTAAATTGATTGCAGCCGGTCCTGAGTACGCCACAAGATGGATCATAAAGAATGAGCACAACTATTTTTGGGATGGCATGATGTGAATTTCAGAAAAAGAAATAGCACTGAAATTCCATGACAGGGCAGAAGCTGAGGATATGATCTTTGAGTTTAACAACAACCCCCTGAAAATATTCAATCTGTGGAAATATGAAGGGGTGGTCGAGGTCGAGGCTTTTTCTATGGAGAAGCCAGATCTAGATGAATTGATCAAACACATGTGGCATACGCATCTCTTAGATTTCTTTGATGACGATCAAGGACCAAATGGAAGCTGGATTCTCCCGTTTATCAAATGGGACACGTTGAGGGAGAGTAGAAACGATCATCCCTTTCGCCCATTGCTACTTGCATGCTGTAATAGTTGGTACATAATATGATCGTTTATGCATGATCAGTTATATTGATCTCTGCAACAGGATCTGAGTATTTGTATTTCTCAAAGTACCAACTCTCTTGAGCAAGTCAGGAATTTTACTAAATGGCGGGCTATGATTTTTCTGCACTATCTCCTCATGAATTTGAAGAATTAACAAGAGATCTTCTTGAGAAAAAGCATGGTGTTCCCTTTCAGGCATTTACTGTAGGACCTGATGGAGGTATCGATTTACGCCATTCGTCTGATTCGAATAAGCAATGGGTTGTTCAGTGTAAACACTTTGCTAAATCACAATATAGCTCTCTGAAATCCCATATCAAAAAAGAGTTGCGTAAAATCCAGAAGTTAAATCCAAAACGATACATCTTAGTAACTTCGCTCGGCCTTACGCCCAAAAACGTTGACGAATTATTTGATCTTCTTCAGCCATATTGTGTTTCGAAACACGATATTATTGGTAAAGATGATCTGAATGGAATTCTAAGAGACAACCCAGAAATTGAAAATTCTCATTTCAAATTATGGATAACTAGTGAGCGTGTATTGTCTCGTGTGCTCCATAATGATGTGATGGTTCAATCTTCGATGACCAAAGAGGAAATTCACAAGCGTCTGGGGCTTTATGTATTTACTGATATGTTCAAGATAGCAAAGAACAAATTGGAATCGGATGGAGTTTGTATAATCTCGGGTATCCCCGGTGTCGGGAAAACAACACTCGCTGAGATGCTTTTAGTTGATCACTTAATGAAAGACTGGCAATTAGTAACCATTCATCAAAACATATCAGAAGCTCTCCAAGTACTTCGTGAAGACCCGAAAGCAAAACAAATATTCTATTATGATGATTTTCTAGGGCAGATTAAAAGTGGTGAAAAACTTGCTAAAAATGAAGATCGAACGTTATTGCAGTTAATTAAATCTGTTTCGACTACTAAGACAAAACGATTCATCTTAACAACAAGAGAGTATATTCTTTCACAAGCAAAAGAAGAGCATGAGCAACTTGCTCGATCAGATATTGAAATCTATAAATTTGTGATTGAGTGTGAGGACTACAATGATGAATCGAAAGCAAAAATATTAGCCAATCACCTTTATTATTTTGGGGTTCAACAAAAATACATAGCAGCGATTATCAAAAACGAAAAATATCGAAACATCATAAACCATCAAAATTACAGTCCACGCATCATAGAGTCAATGACATGCAGATATGACTTTAGTACTTGTTCTCCCTCTCAGTATCCTGAAATGTTTATTTCAAATCTCGATAATCCATCAGAAATATGGCTTAATGCATATAGCCACCTTTCTGAAGCTGCTCGTCATTTATTGTTATCTTTTGTTTCCTGTGGTGGTGCTGTTTTCACAAAGGATCTGAAGCGTATTTTTGAAGCATTTTGGGTACATAGATCAAAAATATACGGACTACAACGCAGACCGGATGATTTTTTGAGATCACTAAGGGAATTAGAAGGAAACTTTATATTAATTCATAAATCTGGCGAAAATAGAATCGCAGAGCCACATAACCCGTCAGTATTAGATTTTATTGAAAATCATCTGCAAGAAGAGTCTGATACTATTGAGCATCTTGTTAAATCGGCATTATGTTTTGATCAGATCATGTGCCTATCATCCACGCTTGATATCTTGAAATACATAGACAATATTTCTGATACACCAAAACAGACTATTGGTGAAGCAATTGCACGAACTTTTTGGTCTGAAAATATGACAGCTTCTAAAAGTGGTTTAAATCCTACGAAATGGGAAAAGAACGATACTAATAAATGGAAACGAATCAGAGTATGTATCAAAGTTGCAGATGAGATTAATAACATTCACCTTAGAAATGTTGTAGAAGACATTACTACAGAATGTTTTGCTCAAATCACTAATTCACATGGTTATTTTGATGAATATATAATTGTTTTAGAATTATTATCTTCCTCAAAGTGGGTTTCCGAAGCTACAAAAAGCAAAGTCATCGATATCACAAAAACAGAATTACAATCAGATGAAAGCTTGGATTATCAATCTTTAGAGGACCTTTCATTTGCTTTAGATTGGGCTTCCCATAATCGAAACAGGTTTAGTGATCAAGAATATAAAGAATGTCTCACCTTATTTTCAAAAGAAATCCGCTCTAAGGTTGACGATCTTAGATCAGAATCGGATCGCACCACTCTAGAAACATCTTTGTCAACGTTAGAGGAAATCGAGTCATATGTAGACTTGGATCTTTCACTCGAAAAAATTTCGTTAGATGAAGCTATTTCAGAATGTCCAAATTATGATTCTGATGAAATCGAGGGTAATTCTAGCCCAAGTCCGCCAACTTCATCAGTAGGGGCTTGTGATCCCGAAATCATCAAATCTATCTTCGATTCATTAATCAGATAGCTAATTTCATATAGCTTCACTCCTCCTCCCGAAAAACCGATTCAGTACTTGCCCTGATAATTACAGCCAAAATCGCAACAACAAAAGTCAAAGAGATCATGTAAAATATCTGGTCTTCCTTCCTGCCGCTGATCAGTCCAATCACCGAAGTGATTAATGACAAGATCAATACAAGGGGCAACAGAAAGATGAGGTAGAGGATTATTCCGTAGGAATAGATCCCCCAGATACTACCGATCAGAAAGACTATGAATATGATCTTGAGCCACAGTGGAAGCTTGATTCCTTCCTAAATCTTTTAGCTTCTTTATGATCAAGTTAATTATGCTCCAAGATCGCATTCCTAAATAGAATAACGGACATTTGATTGCTCCATTTTGAGACAAAACTTAGCAGTAGAAGGCTATCCTCTTTACTTAATCCCGAAACGGTGGCAGTTGCCCAATACGTGTCAATTTTTTAAAAATATTTGCTTGACCAGTACTTTGCCGAACATGTGAAACAATGTACAATACACCTTAGGATATATCGCTTTTAAAAGTGCTTCACGCTATTTCTCTCTGAAAGGGTTTATTATGGAAATCAGTTTTTCGACTGACAGCGATGGTTTTCTAACACAAGAATGCCCTGCGTGTTCAGGAAGGTTTAAAGTAGTTTTTGGTGAAGGTAGTGATGATCCAATATCACATTGCCCGTATTGTGCCCACATGGATACAAATTGCTGGTGGACTCCAGAACAAGCCGACTACATCAGTAATTTTACTGCTCAACAAGCTGAAATGATGATAAGTGACCAATTCAAAAAAATGGCACGTAACCTCAATAGCAAATCTAGTTCTATCAAGATGTCCATGAGGAATACTTCTTCACATACCCCCTCTCCAACTGCACCTGAAGAGATGGAACTTGATCTACCAACGATTAAATTTTCTTGTTGCAATGAAGAAATTAAGTATTTTGAGAATTTAGCAGAGGGACGTCTCTTCTGTGTAATTTGTGGAACGGAGAAAAGTCTATAATTATGGATGTTTTATTAGGTTGGTCCAAAGAGCGGAGCAAGCTGATTGCGGCGGCTCTACATGAATGGCTTCCAAAAATATTACCTTCAGTTAAGCCTTGGATGTCTGCAATGGATATCAATAAAGGTAAAGATTGGTTCGATGAGTTAGATAATTTTCTTGGAGAAGCAAAAGCAGTCATCGTCTGCCTTACTCCTGAGAATGTTCATTCTCCTTGGATTTATTACGAATGTGGACATGTTGCTGGCAGTCAAAAATCAAACTTGATTTGCCCCTATTTATTGGAAGATATGTCTATGTCTCTTTCAGATGGTCCTCTCAGGAGGTTTCAACACACGCAAGCAGAGAAAGAAGACACATTTCAATTAGTTAAATCTCTAAACGACAAATTGAGCACGACTCTTGATTCAGACATATTAGGGGAGAACTTTGAAAGAGAATGGACTGGTTTACAGAGTACATTAAATAGAATACGCAATATAATACTACAGAAAGAAACGGAAACACTTCAGGTTAAAGATGAATCTGAACAGCTTGCTGGTGGAAATTTAAACGATACAGAAAGATTGCTTTTACTTGAAACTGGAAAAGATAAGCATGGATCACTTACTAGATATTCTGATCTTGGGGGAGGAGACTATTTTCAATCCAACGGAAAAGAATTAAACATAGAAAATACACCTCGAAGTACGGCAAGATTTCAAGATGCACTTAATCGCCTTGTCCGTCTTCAACTCTTTAGTATGGAAAACTCTAAGAGTTTTCTTCTGACTAATCAGGGATTCAAAGTATTTGATAAGCTAAACAATGAGTCAACGAACTAACAGCAGGAGAAAGGACTGCGAGAAACGATGAAGTAACTACATTCTTCTGAGTAATTTGTGGAACGGAGAAATATTTATACCTATGGATGTTTTATTGGGATGGTCTAAAGAACGAAGCAAGCTCATGGCTTCATCACTACATGAATGGCTTCCCAAGGTATTACCTTCAATTAAGCCTTGGATGTCCGAAAAAGATATTAGCAAAGGCAAAGATTGGTTTGATGAACTAGATGGATTCCTAAACGGGGCAAAAGCTGTAATTGTTTGCCTTACGCCTGAAAATATTCATTCCCCTTGGATTTATTATGAATGTGGACATATAGCTGGACGCTCAAAAACAAATTTGGTCTACCCCTATTGTATAGAAAATTTAAGCAAGTCTCTTTCAGACGGACCACTAAGGAGATTTCAACATACTAAGGCAGAAAAAGAAGATACTTTCCGATTAGTCAAATCATTAAACAGTCAGTTAAGTGAAATACTTGAACCTAGTCGCTTGGAGATTAATTTTGAAAGAGCTTGGGCTGATTTGCATGGAACAATTAGTCGAATATTAGATATGCAAGTGACAAAAGAGCCGAATACGCTTCAGGTTCAAGATGATTCTGAAAATCTTGCTGGTGGGAGTCTAAACGACACAGAAAGATTACTCATTCTTGAAACTGGAAAAGATAAGCATGGCTCACTCTATAGATTAACAACTAGGGGGGGGCACCATTTTGAGACTGATGGAAAAGATTTAAATTCAGAGAATACACCTCGAAGTACAGCAAATTTTGAAGCTGCACTTAATCGTCTCGTTCGACTTCAACTCTTGAGCATGGTGGGCAAGAAGGGGCAATGCTTTCGTCTCTCTGCGAAAGGGTTTCAAGTATTTGATAAGTTAAATGGAGAAAGAAACAACTAGCTCATTGGCTCAAAAAAGTGAAACCTCAGTAGATCGTTGTGTTGGTGCTTTTAGCAGTCTCTAGCAGTCCCTGAGACAGCTTCAATCACTAAGAAGAAATATCTCTAGGCACTTCCATTTTCTCTATTCCAAGAACTGAAGAAGCAGAATTATCTAATTCCGCTTGAACCACTTGAACAAGCAATTTGGTTTAAAATGATGGCAGCAAAAATGCCCCTCATGTGATCTTGGGGATCGATCAGATGTGATTAGGGTAGGAACGGAGTTGTATGGAATTGATAAATGGGAGAGCAGGGGAGCAGGAGTTGTTACTTTTTTGTTACCTTTTTTTGGCACTAGACTATTTGCCTAGTTTTATTCTTATTTAGATTTAAATAAAAGGTAACAAAAAGGTAACAATCGTGATCATTATTAGATCATTTATGAATCACGATCACATCACGGTAAAAACCACTTTGACTCTACAATAACAGAGTACCGAGATAACAAATCACGGTAAAATCATTGTTAGATCATTATGCTTTTTTCAGATTTAGGATCTAGTGCCGCAAGGCGTGCAGGTTCAAGTCCTGTCATCCCCATTTGGAAATAGAAAAGGACTCAGGGCAATTCTGCTCTGAGTCCTTTTTTCATTCCTGCAAGGCACGATTGAAACAAGAGAAAACGCTTGTCGAGTGCGAATTCGATGATCCGAAAGGGGCAGTTCTTGACCTGGGTCTGCTTTTTGATGATAATCAACAAATCAATATTAGTTTATATACTTTGCAGGCGCTTTTTCATTTCCCTCCTGAAGAAATTTCTCGATGAAAAAACAAATCTCCCAAAAACTAACCAATTGCACAGGCGTCACTCGTCGTAATTTTGTGCAGGCAGGTTTGCTGGGAGCAGGGGGGCTGGGGTTAGCCGACCTGCTGAAGCTCAAAGCAGAGGCGGCGATTCATCCAACGCAGCAAGACACAAACGTGATCCTGTTCTGGTTAAGTGGTGGTCCCGGTCATATGGAAACCTGGGACCCCAAACCGGAAGCCCCGGCAGAATACCGGGGTCCTTTTCAATCGATCGCAACAAGTCTGGCGGGCGTTCGATTCAGTGAATTGATGCCCGGTCAGGCCAAGCTGGCAGAGCATCTCGCCGTATTGCGAACGGTAAATCACGGTTCCGGGGATCATACCAAAGGGAACCATTGGATGCTGACCGGCTTTGAAGGCCCTGCGTTCAATGCTCCTGACAACCGCGTGCAGAGACGCCCCGCGATGGGTTCGGCCGCATCCTTTTTGCGAGGTCCTAATCAAGCGGGAATGCCACCCTATGTGGGGGTGCCCCATTTGCGTGGTGGCACGGATAATCTCTTTCACTATTCATCCTACATCGGAGGTGGCAGCAATCCGTTTATTGTCAATTCCGATCCGAATACATCCGATTTCAGCGTCAAAAATCTGACCTTAACAAAAGGCTTGACGTTAGACAGGTTGAGGAATCGCCAACAGTTGCTTGGCTCACTTGATGTGCTGCCGCGCTCCCAGGAAAAGTTGATTCTTGATGTGGATGAGCATCAACAGAAAGCATTTGCACTGCTTAACTCAAAAGGGGTGCGATCTGCATTCGACATTGCTGCAGAACCCGATTCCCTGCGCGACAGCTACGGCAGGCATACTTTCGGCCAAAGTGCATTGCTGGCACGCAGACTGATCGAGCATGGCGTCACGTTCGTCACTGTCAACTGTGTTCCCTGGGACCACCACGGTTCACCGGGCCAATATAATACCGAAGAAGGGGCACGCAAACTGATTCCCCCCCTCGATGCAGCGATTGCAGGACTGGTCCGTGACTTGATGGATCGTGGCTTGTACGAGAAAACTCTGGTTGTGGCGATGGGAGAGTTTGGCCGAACACCGCGCATGAATAAATATGCCGGCCGCGATCACTGGGGAAGAACCTTCAGTGTGCTGATGGGTTGCGGAGGCATGAAGATGGGCCAGGTTATTGGACGTTCCAACAAGCATGGTGAAAATGTTGTAGAACGTCCTGTCAGTCCACAAGACGTCGCGGCGACCATTTATCGCCATCTGGGTATCAATCCACAACGTGTGATGTTCCGTGATCGCCTGGACCGCCCGCTGCCTTTGCTTGATAATGGCGAAGCGGTTTCTGAGCTGTTCGGCTGAAACGGCGATCAGCATATATTCAAACATGAAAACACGCCCGGCACACGAAAACAGAGCAGAAAGTTTACCCCGCAGGGGCACTGGAATCTGCCGCTTGATCAGTTCACGATTTCTGTTCCAAAATTCGCACGACCTGGGCGTAGGTGTCGACTTCAATCAAATCGCCGGTTTGAATCCGGGAAGTCGCCTGGCGGGTTCCTATCAGCGTAGGCTTCTTTAACTCCCGCGCCAGAATCGCTGCGTGACAGGCGATGCCCCCGTCATCCGTCACAATGGCGCCACAGCGCTGCAATAAAGGCATCAGCGCCGGATTGGACTGAATTGAAACCAGGACCTCATCCTCTTCAATCGTCTGATCTTTCGCATCCAGAGTGAGCACGACCCGTGCCCGTCCGCGAAAGATACCCGGCCAGGCGACCTGTCCGGTTAACTCGTTTGAATTGTTCGTCGGCGCGAGCTTGCGCTGCTTTGCCAGACGGGTCAATAAATAACCGGTTTGTGAAACCAGATGAAAGTTTTCTTGCCCCTCGATCATTTGAAAAATGTATCGATCCCCGGCGTCAACGGCATTCAATCGGGTCTCCAGCAGTTCACGAGTGACGGTGCCTGCTTTCAACTCGCTCCACAAAATCAATTCGCCGGCGCGAGCCGGTTCTGCAAAACCGAGCTGCTTTGCTGTCTGAGCCGCCAGAGGTTCCAGGATATTTCGTTCGATCACCGGATACAGGGAATGCGAGCGAATCTGCTCTGCCAGCGATCTGACTTCAGGATCATCAATTCCGTGTGCTTCGATATAAATCAGAACCCACGCAGGGAACACCGTCGTATGTTGGGCGACATCGGCAAAGAAGTCTTCGAGTTCTTCCAAGTTCTGAAAGCCGCTCAGCCCCTGCTCAATGACAGGCAGTCCCTGTGCATAGATACCCAACCCATATCTTAAAATTTGGAGGAGCTGATCCCGGTCATTCTGAAACAGGTCACCGATACGATCAAGAAAGGCTTCCGCAGAATCATGGGGATAAAACAGATTCATCATCCCTGTTTCGTCCTGAATCAGCAACGCTTCATTCAGGTGCCCGCCGAGCGTATTGTCCGCGTGTTTCGCATCCAGCCAGTAAGGCAGGATCGACGCAGCCAGCAGGAAAAACGGACGCCGGACTGTAAACTGCCATTCCTGGCTTTCATCGATCAGCCTTTGATCATATTCCTTCGCCAGCGTGGTGATCGGCCGTGCCTGTAACATCTGGAAGGCTCCCTCCTCGATGGCCCATTCGGTATCGATCGGATGCCCGTAATGATCGTGCAGTCGGGTGAGTAATCTGGCAAATTCGGTCACCTGCTGCTCACTGATTTTGGGCTGGGAGCCGCGACCGTCGAGCTGCTGCCAGACCGGTCGTGTATTTCCTTCCCCCATCCACAGCGCTTCTCTCTGATCGCCAATCATCGATTCGAGAATCTGGTTGGTCGCTCGTTCCACCACAAACTGATCCGGAATAATTCTCCCGGAGACGATGGCTTCTCCCAGCCCCAGACAGGCTTCGATCAACTGGATACCAGGCTCCTGAGTCACGGGATGCACCGAAAAGCCGATGCCGGATATTTCACTCGCCACCATTTTCTGAACCACAACCGCCACAGAAATCTCCCCCGCAGCGAATCCATGCGTTGCCCCGTAAGAGAGTGCCGACTCGCTGAACAGAGAGAGCCAGCAATCCCGGATGTTCTCCATGAGCGCCTCCGGCGCGACATCCAGAAATGTTTCCAGTTGTCCCGCCCAGGCGCTCGTGGCACTGTCTTCACAGGTGGCACTGGATCGCACAGAAACGCGTCTCGCCCGTAACTCTGCTGCAGCCGCATGGACTGCTTTCCTGATTTCCTCCGGTATCGGCACCTCCTCGAAGCAGGCACGAATCCGCTGATGCGCCTGAGTCAAATCAATCCGGCCCGCATTCAGTCCCTTAATTGTTTCGATGACCGGCTGCTGCAGATCTCCCGACGAAAAATACATCCGGAACGCAGAACTCGTCACGACAAATCCGGGAGGCACCGGTGCCTCTGCCCGCATCAACTCCCCCAACGAGGCACCTTTTCCACCCGCTTCCGCAACGCAGGAAGAGTCCAGTTCTGAGAGATGATAGATGAGTCGATTTGCCATCGTGACGTATTCCTGTAGTAATCTTGAAACCAGTTTCTACAAAGTGGCTCTCGTGTTTATCGGCATTAAACCCGATCCGCCTGTTCACACGCAACCTATGAAACGGATTTCGTAAAACATCCTCGAAAACCGGCCTGCACCAGAGTGGTCTGTACATCAAAGCGATTTCCTTTTAAGGTTCTCCCTGAATCTGCGTTCGAAGTTCGCAAATGATTCTGGTAGTGAATCTGCTATTGAACCTGCAACGGACTGCAACATGAGATATTTAATGCTGTTACTCCCTTTACTCCTGTTTGAGGGGGATGCAGGCACCGCTGAATACCGGACTCCCAATTTCATCGTGATCTGTCGTGACGCCTCTCTTGCTATTCAGGTAGGCGAGGCTGCGGAATATTACCGGGCGAGACTATCCGAAGAATGGCTGGGAGAATCCATCCCGAACTGGTATTCCCCCTGTCCGATCAGGGTCAGAGTCACCAACGATGCCGGCGGAGGGGCAACGACGTTCTCTTTTGATCGAGGCGAAGTCTTCGGATGGGATATGCAGGTCCAGGGGACACGCCAAAGGTTGCTGGACAGTATGCTGCCTCACGAAGTGCTGCACACGGTCTTCGCATCGCACTTCCGACGCCCGCTTCCACGCTGGGCCGATGAAGGCGCAGCCACTTATGAAGAGCATGAATCAGAAAAGAACAATCTGCGGCTCATCGCGCGGCAAGTTGTCGGCACCGAGCAGCAGATTCCGATCAGAAAATTGCTCGTAATGCAGGATTATCCCGGCAATATGGACGGGATCGCAGTCCTTTATGCACAGGGTTTCTACCTTTCTGAATTCCTGATCAACCAGCAAGGCAAGCAGGAATTTGTGAAGTTCCTGGAAACCGCTCACCAGTCAGACTGGGATGCCGCATTCCAGAAACATTATGGCTTCAAGAACCAGGAAAAGGCGTACACAGCCGCCTACCGCGACACCTTATATCAGGAACAGACTGTCGTTAGTCGCTATCAGATCAAAATGTTTACAGGCCCTAACTGTCAGCGCTGTCAGGAAGACAGGCAGATCTTACAGCCGGCGCTGAAAGCCAAAGGCCTCATCCTTGAGGTTCTGGACTATGATCAGAACCTCGATCTGGCCCGGAAAGAGAATATCATCGGTTTGCCGACTTACATTATTTACGAAAATGGAAAGAGGATTGCCAAGTTGCGGGGAAACCAGTCGGCAGCTTCGCTGTTGAGACGCTTTGACTAAATCGTTCCTCCATGAACAGGTCCGGAAAACGTCAGCTCATTTGCAGGGAGTTCTCTGATGCCGAAATTGTTTTTGTTCTTATGCTTTATCTATTGGATCACTGTAACGGCACACGCAGAGGAACCGGCAACCCGATCCGCGACACTACCTCGAACCGATCAGGGGCTCGACGCCACACTCTGAATGCAAACCTCGGTCGAGCACGACGTCGCCTGTGTCCAGTCTTATCGGCTGGCGACAACCAACACAAGCAACTCACGCCCTCCAGGATGTCTGCTGGACGGCGGCGCTGGAACAATCAGATGGCTACGCACAATTTCCCCCCGCAGTCATTCTGGACCTCGACGAAACTGTGTTCAATAACGCGGCGTTTATGACGCGGCTCGTGCAACACGATACAAGCTGGAACGAAGAGCTGTGGCAGCAATGGGTCAGGGAAAAAAAGGCGAAGGCCGTTCCCGGCGTCAAAGATTTTCTCAACCATCTGGTGCAGAAAGAGGTCGCGATCTATTTTATTACCAATCGCGACGTTCAATTAGAAACACCAACAATTGAAAATCTGTCCGCCGACCTCGGCATGCTGATCACGCCTTCGCAAGTGCTCTGCCAGAACGAGAAACCCGACTGAACCTGGAACAAAACTTCCCGCCGCGCGTTCGTAGCCCGCTGTCACCGGATTCTGCTCCTGCTCGGTGACGACTTCAACAATTTCACTTATCAGGGAAAACGGTCGGCTCAGGAACGCATTACACAGGGGGATCGCTACCAGGCATACTGGTGCCGACGCTGGATTCTGCTGCCAAACCCCGTCTACGGCGACTGGGATTAGGCCCTCTACCACTACGACAGTGCATTGCCACTGCGGCAAAACTCCGCCTCAAATTTGACGCCCTCAACACCAGTGAAGAGTAAGTCACTGATTACAGGTACATGACGGAACTAAAGTCTTGGTAAGGATTTATCTTACGTAATATTTTGTACAAGCAAAATAATGTGCTTGGGTCGCATTAATTTATAAATTTTAAAAATTTAATCACAAATAGCATTGTCGATGCATAAATATCAGGGTAATAATGAAAATCGATGCCCTCGAGTCTCTCTGATCTCGATTGGTGCACAAATCTGATTTCATTAATCATGCGCTCTGATTCAACAAGATACGTCTACCTCTCATTTTTATTCGTTTTCTCTTCTTAATGAAAAAGGCACATTTCATGCGAACGTTACACTTACGAAAACGTGGTTTCACACTCATTGAATTACTGGTGGTGATTGCCATCATCGCGATTCTGATTGCACTGCTTTTACCCGCCGTTCAGCAGGCCCGCGAAGCCGCCCGACGCAGCACCTGTAAAAACAACCTGAAGCAGATGGGACTGGCGTTACACAACTACCACGATACCCATCGTGTGTTCCCGCCGGCAACGATCAATGGAGGGATTCAAAGTTGTGCTGGGATTCATGGGACAGGTGGTATGATTTTGAATCACACCTGCTATCAGATGATCCTGCCGTTTATCGATCAGGCGAATATCTACAACAAATATAACTGGAGTATTCCCAGTGGACGCGCGAAGCATAGCAGTTGTACCAGCACGGTCCCAACTACAGACCAATATTCAGTCGTGACTTCCCCTCTTCCCATTTATATTTGTCCTTCAGACGATGGAAATCAATCAAACACAACCACCTCTGCCGACTACTATGTCAATCCAGGCTGGCGCACCAGCTACGGCGTGGCAAGTTACACCACCTCAGGTGGAAGTGTGAGCTGGAAAGCTAATACAAGTACGGCCAAAGGAACATTGGGACCGAATGGTTCCGCCCAGTTTCGAGATATCAAAGATGGCACGAGTAACACCATGGTACTGTGTGAAACACGGTTAGATAAAACATCAACAAGTTACGGACCTTACTGGAATGCAGCCACCCATACGTTTTACATTGCGCCAGGGTCTGTCGGCTACACTCTGAATTTCAATAACAGTGGCGGAAAACAGTACGCCTGGGGTGCGGGCAGCCAACACGTTGGTGGCGGACACATTCTCATGGCCGATGGTGCCGTTCGCTTCCTCAGCGAGAATGTCGACCGCGTCGGCGTTGTCGCCGCACTGATTTCCATCAGAGGGGGAGAGATTGTACCGGAATTTTAACCGGTAACTGAAACTCTCAGCAAACGTCCGACTCATACCGCGATGGCATCACTGTCATCGCGGTATTTTGAAATCATTAACGTAATTCTGCGCGAGTTTTCCCGCATTCTTTCTGTTTCAGCAATGAGAACCATTCATATCATGTCTACAAAACACGCTTTCTTTTCAGTGACTCACTCCGCTTTATTATTCATGCTCTCCAGCTTTACCGGCTGCATGGGAAGCGGCGGAGAACCGATCCCGGATCTGGCGGAAGTCACTGGGATCGTCACTCTGGATGGAAGCCCGCTGGAAAATGCGAAAATCGTTTTTGAACCACAGCAAATCAGCGAAAAGGGGCGAGCCCGTGCCTCCAGTGCATCCACTGCTGCGGACGGCTCCTACACACTGGAGTACAATGCAGACGCATCGGGAGCCACGCCGGGAAAACACACGGTCGTGGTTCTCAAAATGTCAGACGATCCTGCGAAAGCCGGCGAGCAGTTGATCCCTGCAAAATACAACGACAAAACCGAACTGACCGCCGATATCACCACAGGCGAGAATACGGTCAACTTCGATCTGAAATCAAAGTAAATTTGATCACAGACTGGCAGGCTGCTTGACGGGAACGTTCTCTTCCACTTTCGCTGACGCTCCCACATAATGACTGCTCCGCAGTAGAAACCGTTTTTCCACCAGATTCCACATCAGGATCGCACCGACGACCGTCATGCTGACTGCGGAAAACAGGAAGTACCAGGGACGCTCCGTAAACCAGCCCGAATTCAATAAAAGCTGGATCACCGGAAAGTGCAGGATGTAAACACCGTACGAAAAATCGCCATACTTGCCGAAGTTCCCCGCATACAGAAACAGTCCGAAAAACAGAACCAGCGTCGCCAGTGCAAAAGGCTGCAGGAAAGGCAGGGGAATGAGAAAATTCAATGCCAGCACTCCCGCTGCTGAAGCAACAAAGTATCCGATGCGACGTTCAAAAAACGGCAGATAATAAAACAGAACCGCCCCCGCCACGAAGTATGACAATTGTCCCGGCAGTTGACGCGCCAGCCGTTCATAAAATTCGATGCCCGTCTGCGCCGCTGTTGCCCTCAACAGCTCGGCATATACCACCGAAAGACAGTAAATCAGAACCAGCAAAGGGAGGCGGCGAAACCGGCGCAGGCAGTACACAATCAAAGGCACTGCCACATAAAACATCACCTCAATCTTGAGCGTCCACAATGCCCCATTCACGGCCGCCAGCTTGTTCGATTCAAACACACCCGGCAACGTTGGCTGCAGGAAATTCAGAAACGTCAGGTTCGCAGCCAGATACTTGAGCCACGTCAGCGAGAAATAATCGGCAAGCGGCTGCTGGCTCACGAATACCAGTCCCAGCGCACACAACATGACTATCGTGAAATACGCGGGATAAATCCGCCGCAGACGTTTGCCGGCATAAGAGGCGAGAGAGGATGACCGTTCATAACTCATCACAATCAGAAAACCACTCACCACAAAAAACGCCTGCACCGCCACTTTCGAAGATAATATCCCAGGCAGCCCCCGTAATGCCTCAAAGTTCGAAAGTTCAGCCGCATGCACCAGACAGACCGTCATCGCCAACAACAATCGCAAGAGATCGAAGTTATTCTCTTTCAAACGAGGATGAGCGAGAGGCAGCAATTCCATTTCCTGACCCGGGTTTTGAACGTCAAAATTAAGCAAACAACGCCCAAACTGTCGCGGACAGGCAGGATTCTGTCAAGATGGCTTGTGGTTAACTGTCAACTGTTCACTCTTCTGATTGAGGAACGCGAAACCGTTCCAGCGGATCAAACTCCCGCTTTTTGAAGAGATCTTTCGTGTAACGTACCATCACCCACGGATTGTTCGAGAAAATCACAGAGAGCGCCTTCACTCGCCCGCTTTTTTCTTCCAGATCCATCTGTGCTCCGACTTCTGCGGGTATTGTTTTATCGTGTTTCATAAAACGTTGTGCGACAAATTCCCACTCTTCCTGAGTCAAATGCGGCCGGTGCCGAGACGTCTCCCTTTCCTGCTGACGCTCCATTGAAGTTCCCAAGGCACTCACCACACTCACCAGAACATTCAACGCCAGCATCACAAAAAACGAATTCCCCCCGCTTTCCGGCTCATTTAGAGGTGCTGGCTCTGATACCGCGATCTGAGCGGACCGGAAATTGTGATCGCAAAAAACGCATTCCTCTGTCTCGATCTCCAAGTCAGCGCTGCAGCCCGGACACGTTTTATAAATCAACCGTTGTTCGTGATCATGATATTCCTTCATTTGTGATCCCCCTGGTGAATCAGGTGTTGAGTTTTCTGCCAGGATCAAAAAATCCTCAGGCTCCTGAACCCCCATTTTAAAACACCCAATTTCAGCAGGCAATCTTTTTTTTGGAATCAATACCGCAAATTATTTTTTCCGCCTTTCAATTTACAGCTCTGATACGCCGTGAAAATCAATTCAACCCAAAAGTACTGATCCCGACTACTTCTGTGCATTCTTTTCCCGCATCAGCTGAGGTGGGAACTGTGCCGGTTCCGCGCCATTTTTCAGACGCAGGTTCGCCCCCATCCGCCGTTTGTGGCTGAAAGGAACCCGGTTGGCATCCGATTTTTCCAGGATCGCATGCAGATCGGCTCGCATCTTTTGAATCCGTGCCTGCTGCTCTTTCTCGAAGATCAGATTATTTTCTTCATGCGGATCCTGTTCAAGATCATACAGTTCATCAAGATCCCAGATGCCATGATATTGAATAAACTTATACCGCGGCGTGCGCAAGGCGAACGTGGTCGGTGTCTGCGGGAAATTGAATTCCCAATAATACTCGTACAAACTGTTCTTCCGCCAGTCGGAGGCAGGCATGTTCCCGGCGGCCAGTTGCAGAAAGCTTTGCCCGTCCATTTGAGACGGCGTTTTCAATCCCGCCGCAGCCAGGATCGTGGGTGCGATATCAATATTCGCGACCACCTCGTTCACAACGGTTCCCGGCTTCCAGAGACCGGGGCAGACTCCCACCAGAGGCACGCGGATTGATGCTTCATAGGCGGTCCGCTTGTCAATCAGACCGTGTTCGCCCCACTGGAAGCCATTATCTCCCATATACAGAATCATGGTATTCTCGCCATAGCCATTCTCATCGAGCCATTTCCGCACGCGGGCAATCGACTCATCGACACTCAACAGGGCTTCGCAGTAGAGCCGATAATGTTCTTCGATATCGGTGTCCTGATGATAAGCAAAATCCACGCCGTGCCAGCTGTTACGCTGGTTTTTCAGCCACATCGGCTTGTTAAAGTAGTTGTCCGATGTATTCGCCATCGTTTTCGGGATCGGCATCGCCTTGTCTTTATAACGCCCCGCGTGTCGCTCGGCCGGATGAAACATGCCATGCACGCCTTTATGCGACAGATACATGAAGAACGGTTTGTCTTTCGGTTTGACACTCTCGTTCAACCAGTTGATGGCGTAATCCGTCAGCTCGTCCGTGATGTACCCTTTTTGCGGCACCGATTTCCCATCGACGTTGAGCGACCAGTTTTTCAGATGTTCTGGCGGATAGTAATGTCCCTGACCGCGAAACGAGACCCACTTGTCGAAACCGGGCCGAGGATCATCAGAGTGGCCTCCCATATGCCATTTGCCGAAAAATCCGGTCTGGTAACCAGCGGCCTGCAGATACTGCGGGAAGAAGATCGTTCCCGGTTTGGCGGATACGTTGTTATCAACCACACCATGATTGTGCATGTACTGTCCGGTGAGAATCGAAGCCCGGCTCGGCGAGCAGAGTGAGGTAGTAACCATCGCATTTTTGAAATAAACGCCGTCTTTGGCCAGCGCGTCCATGGCCGGAGTTTCGACCCAGGGATGCCCAACAAAACTCATCACGTCATAACGATGGTCGTCGGCGAGAATGAACACCACATTCTTTGGTTTCGCCCCCTCGATCTTGTCCAGTTTCAAGTCGGCAGCGGAAGCCGGACTGAGGATTGCAATAAATAGTAAGCACATCAGAGAAATCAGTCGCATGAGTTCACCCGTTGTTATGATTTGTTGATCGTTTGTAAAATCGAATCGAAATTTGCGGTCAATTCGCCTGAAAATCAAAACCACATCCATGATTCAGTTATGGAGAAGCATCAGAGCTGGTCGCTTCCTTGTCGGAGGCAGACGTTTTCGGGTCCACTTCCACCTGATCTTTCGCTTTCTCACTTTTCAGTATTTTACCGCCAAAGGTGGCTTTCAGACGTCCGTCTGGTGATTCGAGAATGACAAATTCATTCGCATTCCCATATTGCTCCTTGATTGCCGGCATATTAACTCCCCAGGTGACCTTATAGTCCAGAGATTTGATTTTTTTGATCGCATCCAGGGCATTTTGCCGCGCGGGATCTTGCAGGCCGGACGCATAAATTTCCAGCGTTTCCCAATTCTCCGGTCCCGCTTCGTTCACACTGGCGCTAATCGTATAGATGGCCGTCACGATGTCGAGGGCTGTTTCTTCCGGATCTGCTGGCGCTGATGGCTTGGGAGGTGACGCGGACCGACCACAGCCGACAACAAAAATCAGTCCCAACAACAATAGAGATACAATCCGAATACGAGCCATTTCCACCCTTAACTTTTCTAAAACAAGTTCTCAATCATACTTCACAGTGAATACTCTCTGAACCCACACAAAAATCATAACGGGCCTCACAGTGGCTGTACACACAACCCCATTCAACTAAATCAGATTTTCCAGCACACGGCTCCCGATTGAATTTCCACTCACACTGGCATACCGCCAGAATCTTCCCATAATACAGCCAGTTCAGAAAACAGATACACTTCACTTATGGAAACAAGATCCATGTACGACTGTGTGATTATCGGAGCAGGGCATAACGGCCTCGTTTGTGCACATCAACTCGCGCAACGGGGGTGGCAGGTGCTCGTCCTTGAACGCCGCGATCTGGTAGGCGGGGCCTGCGTGACAGAAGAACTCTGGCCCGGCTTCAAGGTCTCGACCGCCTCTTATCTCGTCAGCCTGCTGCTGCCGGAAATCGAACAGGAAATGCAGCTCGCCCGCTTCGGCTATCGCGTGCTGCCGCGCAATCCAAGTTCGTTCACCCCCCGCGCGGATGGAAAATCGCTGCTGCTGGGTCCCGACCTCAAACAGAATCAGGCTCAGATCGCCCAGTTCAGTCAGCGCGACGCGGAACAGTTTCCCCGCTACGAAGCCATGCTGCAGAAAATCGCCGAATGCCTGGAACCGGCGTTGATGCAGACGCCCCCCGATCTGCTGCCACTCCCTTCAACCTGGCGTTCGGTCGGCTTGAGGAAAAAACTCCGCGATACCAAAACCGCCTACCACCTGCATCAATCGTTGAAACAACTGGGCGAAACGCTGCCCGAAGCCATCGAACTGCTGACGGGAGCCGCGCTGCCGATTCTCAATCGCTGGTTCGAATCGGACATCCTCAAAGCAACACTGGCGACCGACGCCATCATCGGGACTTTTCAGCCGCCGTCCGCACCGGGCACCGCGTATGTCCTGCTGCATCATGTGATGGGTTCCGCGGGCGGGGCACGGGGCGTCTGGGGTTATGTCGAAGGGGGCATGGGTGCGTTGAGCCAGGCGATGGCGGCTTCAGCGAAAGAAGCGGGCGTCGAGATCCAGACCGGCGTCTCCGTCGAAGAAATTCTCATCACTGATCACAAAACGACGGGCGTGAGACTCTCCAACGGCGAGATCATTCCTACCCGCGCCGTCGCTTCCAACGCCGACGCGCATGTGACATTCGAAAAACTGATCCCCGCCGGCATCCTGCCCGATTCGTTTCAAAACGCGGTCAGCCGCATCGATTACAGCAGCGCCAGTATGAAAATCAACGTCGCCGTCAGTGAGCTGCCCGACTTCACCTGCCAGCCCGGTAAAAGTGAACCCGGCCCGCAGCATCGGGGCACGATTCACATCGGCGCCACCTGTGAAGAAATCGAACGCGCTTACGACGATGCCAAGTACGGCCAGCCTTCTCAAAAACCGATTATTGAAATGACCATCCCCACGGCCGTCGACACCACGCTCGCTCCCGCCGGACAACATATTCTCTCGCTGTTTGTGCAATACGCGCCTTACAAATTAGCCAACGGCAACTGGGACGAAATCAAAGAGGACTTCGCCGACCGCTGCATCGCGCGGATTGCCGAATTCGCACCGAATGTGCCGGCGTCCGTTTTGCATCGCCAGGTGCTTTCGCCCCTTGATCTGGAACGCACCTTCAGTCTGACCGGCGGCAATATCTTTCAGGGCGCAATGCCCGCGCATCAGTTATACAACATGCGGCCCGTCGCCGGCTGGAGCGATTACCGCACGCCGATTGAAGGGCTCTATCTGTGCGGCAGTGCCGCTCATCCCGGCGGCGGCGTGATGGGGGCCTGCGGTCGAAACGCAGCCAGGGAAATGCTGCGTGACGGGAAACCGTAAGCAGCAGGAACCGATCCGTACAGGAGCTCTTCAGAAAGCCCTCCCTGACGGACACCTGAGTGAGGTTTTTAGTGGTGTCGTGCGCGCTACAGCCACAGGAACCGGTTCGACCCGTATACCCGAATCAATGCTGCGCGATCCCAGTTTCGTTGAATGCGTTTCAGCCGTTCCAAACTGATTTGTCGCTACGCTGCTGCTCATTTTGAGAGATAACGCGTCTCCCGATTTCCTTCCTTGATGTTTCTCAACCGGGATGCCGAAAATGAGAGAGCCTGCTGTTAGACTCAGCCTGAATAGTGCTCACACATCAACACCTCTATATATTGAATTTGTTCAAGTCACTGGCACGGAACCCGATTCCCTGCCTGGACACATTGGAGAACAGTTTTGAAACGTATTATGAAATCAATGGTCCTGCTGGCAATGATTGTCTCAACCGCAGTGTGCCCGTCGGCGACATCCGCCTGCACGGGGGTCACGATCAAACCAAAAGACGGCTCGGTGATTTTCGGCCGCACACTTGAGTTCGCACAGGAGCTGCATTCCAACATCATCATCGTGCCCCGGAATTTTAACTTCGTGGGAACGGCCCCCGATGAAAAACAGGGGCTCACCTGGACGACCCAATACGGTTTCGTAGGGATGAACGCGTTTGGTCTGCCCATTATCGCAGATGGCGTAAATGAGAAAGGGCTGCACGTCGGCATCTTTTATTTTCCCGGTTATGCGGAATTCCAGACAGTGACCGAAAAAGAAACCGCTCAGACAATCAGCCCTCAGCAGGTTCCCGTGTATCTCCTGAGCAGTTGCGTGACAGTCGATGATGTAATCAAAAAAATCAAACAGGTCAAAGTCGGCAAAGTCGTGCTGGAACAGCTGGGCGGCATTCCTCCGTTTCACTACATCGCCACCGACGCCAGCGGCAAAACAATTGTACTCGAATACGTCAAAGGCGAATTGAATATACACCAGAACCCGCTGGGCGTTTTCACGAATGCTCCCACGTTTGACTGGCACCTCACGAATCTCGGCAACTATGTGGATGTGACAGATACCAATCGGCCCGAGTTGACCGCGGACGATCTCAAAATCAAAGGTTTCGGTAAAGTCGCCGGCATGTTCGGACTCCCCGGAAACTTCACACCCCCATCACGGTTTGTTCGTGCGACCGCATTTTCACTCAGCGCTTTGCCCGTCCAGACGGCTCTTGAAGGGGTGAAGCAGACGTTTCACCTGCTCAACCAGTTCGACATTCCCAAAGGCGCCGTTCGCGGACTCCAGAATGGCGAAACAGCCGTGGATTACACATTGTGGACTGCAGTCACCGATCTCACTAATTTGCAATATTACTTTCGAACCTATGAAAACAGCACGATTCGCATGATTAATTTAAACTGCGTCGATCTTGATGCCGCCGAAATCAAAACGATTTCAATTCAAGGCGAAGAACAGATTCTGGACGTCTCGGGGTGTGCGAGATAAAATATCACACCAGTCGTTGCTGCTTCTCCCAGAGGCAGCAACGACTTTTTTTAAGCTTTTGACACCTCGACATTATAAACCAGATCAGCGCCCGCCTCGCCATGCACCTGCCGGAGCAGCATCTTCCCGATTTCCTGACCGTAGTCTTCCGGCGAGAGACAGGCCCGAATATGTGGAAACGGGCAGGGCGTATTGTCCCGCGCAAAACGATCCGCCACCACGAGGGCAGGGCGTTTATTTTTGGAAAGTGACAAGCCTTCCACGGCCGCTGCAATCGCCCGCGCGGCTGGTTCCGAGCGACAGAGGATTCCCAGTTTTCCGGACGACTGTCTGATCACATCCAGCGCGGAAACCTGAATCGCCCGGTCATCCGCAGGCAGACAGCGCACACACAGTTGATGAATGCCGAAACCCGCTTTGCTCATTTCCTGCTGCACCGCGTCCAGCAGCCTGTGATCGCCGGCTGTCACCTGATCACGCAGTACAACCAGAATCCGCTGGCACTTCTGCTGCTGCAACTGCTGAAACAAAATTCGTCCGATCTGGCTTTGATCGCGGTCGATGTGCGCCAGTCCCGTAATCGAAGGTTGCAGTTGCCCGTTCACCACCGTCGGCAGGCCGCTCTCTTCTAAGATCCGTTGCACGCCCACCTGCGCCCGCTGCAAAACAAATCCTTCCGGCTCGCGCGACTTGAGTGCGCGATTCACAATCTCTTCCACATAGGTTTCCTCATCCCGATGGGGCAGAAAATTGAATTGCAGCTCGGCTTCCGGCAACTCTTTTTGAATGCCAATCAGAATCCCATCCGCCAGCAGCCCTTCACGTTCCAGATATTTCTGATGCACCACCAGATGCACGCGATTGAGAGTCTGCGTTGTCGCATTCATCTCCGGGTCAGCGATAAACGTTCCCGCGCGCTGTCTTCTGATCAGCACGCGTCGCTGCGTCAATAATTGCAGTGCCCGGTTCGCCGTCGTCCCGCTCACCTGAAACGAACGCGCGGTTTCACTCGTCGTGAAATACGGATCTCCGGGTTTTAATTTTCGACTCTGTATATCGGACTGAATGCGGTCGGCCAGATCAATAATGGCTGGTTTCATTGACGAACATCATTCTGTTGAAAAAATGCGTTTTTTGCTTTCATTCTGCTACCTGTTTCTATAATATTACATCATAGATAATAATATCGCAATAATAATATTATTAAACCTTCATCAGGAAAGCATCCCCATGAGACTTTTTCCCCTGCGCTCGGCGAAGAATTATTCCCTGTTTCTGCTCGCATTCCTGTCGATCCTGCCCGCCGTGCATGCCGACGATCTGCAGAAAACCACGCTGTTTTCCGCCCGCGACGGCAAATACCATCACTACCGCATTCCCGGCATCGTCGCGACGAAACAGGGAACGCTGCTCGCGTATTGCGAAGCCCGTATTACCGCCGGCGACTGGGCCGACATCGACATTCTGATGCGCCGCAGCACCGATAGCGGCAAAACCTGGTTGCCCGTGCAAATGATTCATGACGCCAAAGAAAATACCGTCAACAACGTCGTCGCTTTCGCCGATGAACAGACCGGCCAGGTGCATCTGCTGTATTGCGAAAACTACGGCCGCTGTTTTTATATCGACAGCAAAGACGACGGAAAGACCTTCAGCAAACCGGTTGAAATCACCAGCGTCTTCGAACAGTTCCGCAAAGAATACGACTGGAATGTCATGGCCACCGGCCCCGGGCACGGCATTCAACTGACCAATGGACGCCTGCTGGTTCCGGTCTGGCTTTCGACCGGCGGCAAGAAACATCGCCCTTCCAGCGTCGCGACCATCTTCAGTGACGACCATGGCAAAACCTGGCAGCGGGGTGACATCATCGTTAAGCACGGTGACGAAGTCGCCGGCGAAACCATTGTGAATCCCAGCGAAACCGTCGCCGTTCAGCTCTTCAACAACAAAGTGCTCGTGAATATCCGCACGGAATCGCAGCCGCACCGCCGCCTGATTGCCGTCAGCGACAACGGCGCCACCCACTGGACCGACAAACATTTTGACGATCAACTGCTGGAACCGGTCTGCATGGCCAGCATCCTCAGAGTGCCCGCCAGTCCATCGCAACCGAAAAACGCCATCGTATTCGCCAATCCCGATAACCTGGAAAACAAAACGAAACGCCGCAAGCCAAACCGCGACCGCAAAAACCTGAGCCTGCAGGTCAGCTTTGACGACTGCCAGACGTGGGTTGGCAAACAGGTTCTCGAACCAGGCATCAGCGGCTACAGCGATCTGGCGTCGCTGCCCGACGGATCGGTCTTCTGTTTTTATGAAGATGGGGGCTTCGAAAATAATGGTTATGACACAACCGCCTTGACAGTTGCTCAATTTCCGTTGAAATGGATCTTGAAGGATTGAATTTTTCATCATACTGAAATACTCCTGACCTCACTGATTTTGCGCCTCGAATGAATTGAGCTTTGATTATGCCTCGTTACCTCATCACCGTTCTCATCCTCGTTTGTGGATTGCTCTTTTCGACACAACATCTGACCGCAGCCGAAGCGGACCACAGCGTTGACATCTGCGTTTACGGCGGCACCTCGGGAGGCGTTGTCGCGGCCGTCAAAGCGGCCCGTCTCGGGAAAAAAACGATTCTGATCGAACCCGGTCAGCATCTGGGGGGCATGAGTTCGGGCGGCCTCAGTTATTCCGACATGGGCAAAGCCGCCACCGTCGCCGGCATGGCCCGCGAGTTCTACGAACGGATCGGCAAAAAATACAACAAACCGCTCGAAACCCAACTCGAGCCACACGTCGCTGAGCAGGTCTTTGAGGAAATGATCAAAGAGGCCGGCGTCACCGTTTTCAAAGGGGAACCGCTGCAGAAAGTCATCAAACAAGGCCCCACGATTGTGGAACTCATCACCGACAAGGGCACCCGCATCGCTGCGAAAATGTTTATCGACACGACCTACGAAGGCGATCTGCTCGCCGCCGCCGGCGTCTCCTATTCGCTGACCCGCGAAGCCAACTCCCAATACAACGAAACCTTGAACGGCATTCAACTCTACGAAATCCCCGAAGTCGAATTCGGCGAGGTCAACAAAATCGGCCGCCGCAAAGACCGCCGTGGCTTGTGGGACCGCGCGATTCCTCTCGACCCGTATCGCATTCCGGGCAAACCCGAAAGCGGTCTGCTCCCGCTCATCGAAAAAGGGGAACTGGGCACCATCGGCGAGGCGGCTCCCGGCGTACAAGCCTACTGCTTCCGCCTGTGTGTCACCGATCAACCCGAAAACCGGATTCCCATCGCCGCCCCCGCAAACTACGATCCAGCCCGTTACGAAATCGTCGCCCGTTACATCGCCGCCTGCCAGAAAGCGGGCGACGACATGGACCTCCGCTGGTTCACCAAACACGACGCACTCCCCAACGGCAAATTCGATTTCAACACCGCCTACTTTGGCCTGAACTTTGTCGGCGGGAATCAAGGTTACAGCGAAGCCAGCCACGCTGAACGGCAGAAGATCATCAAAGAACACGAAAACTACGCCCGCGGCCTGTTTCACTTTCTGGCAACCGATCAACGCGTGCCTGATAAAGTGCGCGAGCAGGTCAGCCAATACGGCCTCTGCAAAGATGAATTCCAGGACAACGGCGGCTGGCCGCATCAACTCTATATCCGCGAATCGCGACGGATGATTTCCGATCTCGTCATGACCGAGCATCACTGTCGGCACAAAGAGGTCGCTTCCAAATCGGTCGGTCTGGCTTCCTACGGCATCGACATTCATGAAATCCGCCGCATCGCTCATAATGGTGTCATGGTCCGCGAAGGCAAACTGCTCGGCCACACCGGCACCCGCGGCCCGTATCCGATCGGCTTCGACGCTATCGTTCCCAAGGCTTCCGAATGCGATAATCTGCTGGTCACGTTTGCGATTTCCGCCAGCCACGTCGCGTTTGGTTCTACCCGCATGGAACCGGTACTGATGATCCTCAGCCAGTCCGCCGCGACCGCCGCCAGCCAGGCCATTGACGCCGGCTGCAAAATTCAGGATGTGAATTACCAGCGACTCCGCACACAACTGCTGGCCGACGGGCAACTGCTCGACTGGCCGTCCAACACCAAACCACGTACCAAATGACAACGTTTTAATCGCAGATGCTGAAAAAATTTGACTTGACGCGAACCCGCCGCTCGCCATGATCTGCTCCCTGATGTGTGTCGCGCGCGAGAACACTACTGGTTCAGGTGAAGAATCCAAAGCACTGCCAACATCAGCACTACAAAAGTCCCTCGTTTCAGCAAGATTCAACAAAAGACTGCGCACCTGCACCTCAGTTATCGACCCACTTCGCAACACTTCGCCCCAGCCTCGACACTCCTCATCCTCACTTCGAAACAGATCAACACTCCTTCGTCGCATAAAAAATTCCATTTCCCCTTGCCTCACCCACGCCCCTGGAGAGAATCAAAATCACAACAGAAAGTGAAACGATTCCCGCTGCAATAAAACCGAAGTAGGGGCGGACCCATGTGTCCGCCCGCAGCACCAGCGCCCCACCCCAGAACGATCCAGAATAAAAGCACGCCCTAAAACTGAGCGGCTCGGCGCCAGCCGCCGTTACCAAACCAACGGCAAACAAATCCTACCAGATAGCAACAAGAAACCGCAGATGAACATGGTGCAGTAACAAGGGAAAATATTGCGACCGAAGCCATCCGCAATTTGTGGGAACGAGACTTGAAACAGTTAGAGCAGGGGACGCTCAATTCAAGAAAACTGGTGGCTGAGGTACAACAAGCGGAACTGGAGAAATCGCCGGTAGCGAAAAAATACAGGGAGTTTTTTAATGCGGGGAGTAGGAACAAATTCAAAATTAAATTCCGGTTAAAAAGTTGTCAGGAATCTTATAGTTAGTTCCTGACAACTTTTTCTATCACTCTAGTTTACAGTTCGCGGTAGAGTGAAACAAAACTCTTCGACTGAGACCGCAAAAGAGCCGTTTGCTCTTTATCAGATTTCCCCTGTCGATACAATTTTCCTTTGCGAACATCCAAAACAGCAGTCGTCAGGCCGTCCTCGGTGGAAGGAAGTGCGGTTGCCATCATATGGGTGATAATCTCTGCGCGTCTTTTATTGAGTGAGTCATCATTATTGAGCCACAGCTTGATCGCGGTAGGGGTTCCGTCAATTACTAGACAGACTTCAGGGCGAATCTTAATTTGCAGGTCCTCACATACCCAAATTCCAGTGGGTGGTTCAAACCAGTCCAAGATTTTCCGCCCCATGAATTTCTTATATCCCCTAGCCAAGTCGGGGTAGTGTTTCATGCGTGTCGGTTCAGTCTGTCGTTTGACTAACTGATCAAGAAATTCTTTTGTTTTTCCAGTACGATGTAACCGAACGACCGCTTCTCGGAACTGCTTATAGCAATCAGGAGGTACACTATATCCGTCCTCATGCTGTTTCCGGATCGTTCGAACTACTGTTAGTTGTTGTTCTGGTGGTTTGGTTGCAAAATTAAAAAACTGGGTCAGGGAAATTTTGACTAGCGCAACAGTCTTGGACATCGTTAATCCTTTCACTTTATTTATCAATCCATGTGTGTTCTAGAATGTTCTCAGGTTTCATGTTTAACCCGAACTTCAAATTGAAATCACCAATTAATCCACAGCGTCTCTTGCTTTCGAGCTTTTGTTTTTCCACCAGCTGAATGATTTGCAATATCAAAACTAATAACTCTCCAATCTTGATAAACTTCATCATAGAGAGGAGATGGATAACCGCTTACTACAATCTTTGATTCACATTTTTTTAGAACACTAGCCAATTCTCGATGTTCTTCATCAGACATTTCGTAGCCATAGATAGATCTGCTAGTTTCATGACGAGTTGATGACACATAAGGAGGATCACAATAGATTAGCGTATCTGGAGCATCCCATGTCTGAATCACTTCTATAGCTGGACGAGAGAGAATTTGTACCGTCCGAAATCTCTCGATAATAAATGGAAGTTGTTCATCTATCATTGAGAGATATCCAGAAACAACATCCGCCATTTTCCTTCTCACCCTATGAAGGGTATAGCTGAATGACGAACCTCTCCCACCAATTGAAAGTCTCCATCTAATGAAATCTCGGCGGGCTTCTTCTATTTCATCATCAGAGTTATCTAAAGAACTTAAAAACTCTTCTTCACTATATGGTGACAGGCTTAGTCGTCGATGTAACTCTTCTCCGTTGTCTCGGAGTACTCGAAATAAACGAGTTATACGATGGTCAAGGTCATTGTAGACCTCAACACTTGAAGGAACTTTATTAAGCAAAACGGATGCTGCGCCACCGAAGGGTTCAACATATGTATGATGCTCAGGGAATTCTTCAATGATTCGCTGAGAAAGATAAAATTTTCCTCCATGCCATTTCACAGGAGGTCGCAAGTGTCTTGGCTTTGCCTTCCTTGAATTTGTTGGTTTCATCCATTCTCCTTATTAGACAACACGACTGCCAAGATAATTAAATAGTGGCTTATACCTTTTAATTGCTCCAAGCTCGACAATCTTTCGTGAAGTTGGACTGACAGTTGGCATCGGAACGATGCCCAAGTTAATTGATTTTGCCCCTCGTTGATAAAGCCAATCAGGTAGCCCCTCGTCTCCAGCAGACTCGAAATGACGCTCAATTCGCTGACGCAAGTTATTCGTTTCCCCAACAAAAAGTGAATCATCCTCGCATCGAAAGTAATATAGTCCTTGTTCAGCAGGAATTTCACTTGGTTTTACATTGCAGGTTCGTCCTAGAACATCAAAATCTGGAAGATCAACTGCTTCAGCTTTTTTTGCATAACGCCCTGAAGCTTTTCGTACGCCTAAAGCAACCCATCGATAATCAAGAGGACTGAATCCAGGGGCAAGTTTTTTTGCGATTGCATCAAACTCTGCAGCCAAGCCAGGATCGCAGATAATTTTGTCAAGAGAAATAGAACGAGCCTCTCGTCTCCAGACTAGCTCCTGCACGTAACGAACAGCAATCTCGCTAGAGAACTCAAATTCATCTTTTCGAGATGCCGTATAATTCTTTGTTTTAGGTAAATCGCTAAGTTTCTTAGCCTTTCGAGCATTAAAGAGTTTCCAGTTGAGATCAAAACCAGATCCAGTCAGCCCCATCTCCCGACATCTTCGGAGAAATTTTTCATTCATTTCAGGATCAGCAACAACGCGATCAATGGAGTAACCATCTCGAACTTCCAGATAAGCTTGAGCAATACCTGCCATCTCTGGAGTACTACTCGAAGCGAGACGAGAGATTTGAACAGCCAGTTTCGTAACAACTAGTTGGTTTAAGCTTACACCTTCCTCATCAGCTTCTGACTCAAGTGCAGCATGGAGAGAAACAGGAAGACGAACAACAAATTTGCCACTCTTTTTCTTTGGAGTAGCTCCGGCTATAAAACCAGTACGTTCTGCAGCGGAATCAATCAGTTGACGAATCGCCTTATATTCATCTGATTTTACGAATAATTCTCTTTGTTCTCGAGTAGGGTATGCCTTTGCAACTAATCCCTCTTCAGGGTCAAAGAGTGCGTTTGATAAATCAGCCCATGTCTCAGAAGACTGGGCGATAGTTCTTGCTGATTCCAGAATTCGCTTCTCTTGCGTAGACATATCATTACCCTTTCAGGATTAATGGTGGAATAAAATCAACAGTGCTTCCAGAGCGTTCAAGATAAATAGTCTCTTGATCGAGTTTGGTAGCAAATTTCCCCGCTAACCTTTTCAACTCAGGAATATCGTTCTCATCCACAGCAACCCAAACGGCAAGCAACCGATCCACCTGCTTTGTACCATCTTTCATCAGGTATGCCCCGTCTCCTTCTCCTGCGACATAGTACCCGCCAGCCAAGACAAAAAGCTCTGTGAAGATCTGGTCCAGCACATCGCTTGGTACCGTACTGCCATCGTTATAATTAAGCGGCAACAGCAGGACGTGTTTTATTTTTGACATTGGCCTTGTTCCCTTCTTCGATGTGCTCCTGCACAATATGATATCGTATATGGTATCACTTTTCAATATATAAATCTCAAAAACAAGACGCAATATCCATAAACCATTCCCATAATAGCACTTATTCCACAACCACTCGTATCCGGTCGCTTGAGTTTCTAAGTCAAGATGACATAAAAGGACTAAAATCCTCTACTTTAAATATGCTCCCTCACCCCTAGTGCTCATAAAGTACGCATCCAAATTGAACATAAAACATAAAAATAATCAACAGTACATATTGCGTAAATTGATACCTATTTAATTGATAAGACATAACTTTCATCTAAGATGCCGGCCGTCTTTTTCCAATCATAGGCCTTCAGGAAGCCACCCATGTTTAACTTCGCCCCACCCACGATCCACGAAATTGCTCCGGATGTGTTTCGGCTTGGCTGTTATGCGCCGGCTCTGGATTTGCAGTTTAATTATTTTCTGGTTCGCGATGATGAGCCGTTGTTATTTACGACCGGGTATAAAGCCAGCTTTCCGCAGCTCTTCAAGGCGGTCGCCGAGGTCATCGATCCCGCGACGCTGCGGTATATTGCCTTTAGTCATTTTGAGTCGGATGAGTGCGGGGCGCTGAATCAGTGGCTCGAAGTGGCACCGCAGGCGGAGCCGGTCTGCAGTCTGGTTTCGGCGATGGTCAACATCAACGACTTCGCCATCCGGCCGCCACGCGGGATGAACGACGGCGACCTGCTGAATACGGGTAAATATCAATACCGCTTCTGCTCGACCGCGCAACTCCCTCACGGCTGGGACGCCGGTCTGTTATATGAAGAGACACAGGGAACGCTGTTCTGCTCGGACCTGTTTCATCAGGGGGGCAACGCCAAGCCGCTCACCGAAAGTGATCTGTCCGAACAGGTCCGGGCGACGATGCAGCAGATGCAGGCGGGACCACTGGCCGACTACATTCCTTATACAAAACAGACAGACAAAATTCTGCAGAAACTGGCCGCTTTGAAACCCAAAACCCTGGCCATCATGCACGGCTCCAGCTTCGCCGGCGACGGGGCGCAGGCCTTTCAGAATCTGTCGACGGCGATGAAAGTCGCCTTTGGTTGAGCTGCCACGAAAAACACGAAACGTCACGAAAAGGAAAGGAACCTATTTCACCTTCGCAAACTGCTTTTGAAAGAACTCCAGCATTTCGCGTTGGGGGTTGCGGCCTTTGGCTTCCGGGGTAAAGACGAAGACATTTTCGATTTCCAGTTCGTTCATTTTCTTGACGAGATCGCGGCCGAAGTTGGGGTGATGGATGCCCTGGCCGGGGCGGGCGTTGTCGGGCAGGGGGCCGTCGGCTTCGCTGTAGACCATGTAGAGTGGCGGATCGTCTCTGGTCAGGTGAGTGATCGCGGAGGACTCGTCGTAGCGTTTCTGACGTTCCGGCGTCGGGTGTAATGCCTCTTCCGCGGTCGTGACGCCGTAGGCTTTGAAGATCGAGCCATGTTCCCAGGCCCGGCCGCCGACCAGTGCTTTGATCTGAATCGGATCATAGGTGCTTTGCCCGCCAAAAGTGCCGATGGCCTGAATGCGAGTGGATTCACGTTCGACCGGGTCTTTGCTGTCCGGATTGGCCAGGTCATCGTGAAAGCCGATCCACATCGAAATTCCGGCGCCGGCGGAACCGCCAAAGCAGGCGACCCGTTTGGGGTCGATATTCCACTCCTGCGCTTTGCTGCGCAAAAACTGCACGGCCCGCGCACCGTCGCGCTGCGGCTCGGGAAGCAGGACCTCTTTCCCGTCAATGAAGCGGTAGTGAATCGCGGCGACACTGATGCCGGCAGTATGAAAGAGGTTTACAAGCCCCGCGCTCACTCGCTTGCTGCCGCCGACAAAACCGCCGCCGTGAATGTAAATCACCAGCGGCGTCGGCTGGTCGGATTTCGCCTGATAGAAGTCGAGCACGTTCCGCTCATGAGCGCCGTATTTCACATCGGCGTACGTCGGCTTGAACTCATTGGCCCGGGCACCGTTGATCTTTTCGCGGTATTCCTTCGCTTCCGCGCGGGTCAACACGCCATCCTTGTTTTTGTCGGCGTCGGGAAATCGCTTCAACAGTTGCTGCAGCCGTTCGTCAGTCTGCGGCTTTTCATCAGCCGCCCGCACATTGCCGGACAGTATCACCATGCTACATAAAACGAGGATTCGTAAACCAAACTGGAACTGGGGAATGTGTGTCATTCTGTTTCTCGTTTTCTGTTTTGATGTTGGATGTGAGCAGCGACCACCCGAAAACCCGCCCGTTATTCCAGGCGTGATGCAAGTTCGGTCCGCCTCCAGTTTACCAATCCCGATTCGCCAGGATAGTTTTTCTACCACGAAATCCACAAAAGTCACGAAATGTTTTCTGTTTTTCCGTATGGATTCTGGTTAGGATCGAAGCCTGATGATTTGATCTTCTCCTGCTGAATTCCTGAAGAAAATGCTCTCATGCTGAAGCTGCGAACTTGCCCTTTGATTTCTCTGGTCCTGCTGTGCCTGATCGGTTTGACGGCGACGCACACGGTGGTCGGGGAGGAACCATCGCGGGATGCGGAGGTGGCTGCCAATATCAGTCGCGCCTGGGAAATGGCGTGGAGCCGCTTTTATCTGCCGCAGACGAATCTGTTTTATGATTATCTCAGCAGTTATGAGCCGGGCAAAGAACTGGCGCATCTGCCGACCGCGGCGGAAGTCAAGCGGCAGTTTCCCAATCCCTGTGGTTACGGGACCGGGATGGAAGATGGCATGATTCTGGGTGGGGCGATGCTGAGTACGATTGTCGACAGGTATGACGTCACCGGGAATGAAAAACTCAAAGACGACATTTCCCAGGTCTTCCGTGGCATAAAACGCTGCGCGACCGTGCATGGCGTGCCCGGTTTTATTGCCCGCGGGGTCTGTCCTGAAGATGGCAAAAGTGTCTACATCAATTCGTCCCGCGACCAGTACACCCACTGCGTGCATGGTCTCTGGCGGTATTATCACAGTCCGCTCTGTGACGAAACAACCAAAGCCGAGATCCGGGAAATTCTGGCCGCGATCGCCGACCGGATGCTTGCCAATGTGACCGCCGAAAATAATTTCTGCTCACTCCGCGCCGATGGCAAACGGTGTCCGCTGGGCATCAGTCGCATGTGGAACGTGCAGCCCCACGAAGCGGCCCGCCTGCCAATGATCTACGCGGCTGCCTGGGACGTGACGAAGGAGGACCGTTTCCGAACAGCGTATCGGCACTACCTGATCCCCGCGATCAAACAGTCACAAGCGATGAAGGACACCGATCCGCACGCCGCTTATGTTTACGTGCAGGTGCAATGTTCGTTCGAGGTGCTGCATCAACTGGAACAGGATCCCGACCTCAAAACACAACTGCAGGCGTTAATGCAACAGACGTCAAAACGAGCCGTCGCGAAGCTGAGTCACGCCCGGAACGCGCTGTTCAAAGCCGATCGAACCATGACCGGTCCCGACTGGCGGCTGGCGGAAAAGTGGATCGGGCAGGGGGCGTATCGTAATCCGCAGTGGGGCGCGTATCGGCATGTGTGGCACGTGATCCGCGAGGCGGGAGAGCTTTCTCTGGTCCCTTTGATGGTGGACGGGGCAGTGATTTCCGAGACAGAGAAATCAAACCTGCAGGCCATCATTCTCAAAATGGATTACGAACAGTGTTCCAGTTGCGGGCTCATTTACCATCTGGCAGCGTACTGGAAAGCGAAAAAACAGGGGATTTTCTAAACGAAAACAGCGACGGTCTTCGAGCTTGTCGCGATCACAGCAAAATGATCACAGAAGTATTGAGACAAATTTCGTGACAGAACGGGTCTCATTCTATACTATGAATGTTAGTTCACTTTTTTAATCTCAAGAAATGCCATTGCAGCGAGGCGTGCTTTGAAGAAATCATCATTCAAATTGTATCTGCTGGTGTTCTGCACGGTGTCTTGTTACCTGCTGCTGATGAAAGCCGCCGTCTACCATAAGCACGGTCCCGCTCAGATGGTGACACCACTCGAGGCGACCGTGGCGCACATCCCTTTGGGGATCACTGTGAAAGAGGCCGACGCCCTGATCGGAACAGCCCCCGACCGCGTGACCCAAATGAACGGGACCCTGATAAACCCGACGACAATGCTTACTTTCCCCAACACACAGGCCACGAAGTATGGCGTTCCGCAGGCGTACTCACTGCGCACCTGGAAACGTGACGGCGTCAACGCCACAGTCGCCATCGACCAGACGGGAAAAGTCGCCGGCCGCTGGACGTGGTCTGACAGCAGACCACGAAACCCCAATCAGCTCAGCTTCGATAACGTACTCAATCGCGCGAGCAAGTTTTTTCGCCTGCTTGTGGTTTGATCCGGTTAAAAAGGTGTCCTGTTTTTAAGGTTCCTGACGCTTTTTTCTATCCAAGGTTAGGGACAATGCCATCCAGAGAGGCCCTGTGACTTGTGTCATTTACGAGGCACGCCACTTTCCATCTGAGTCTGTTTCTTAGCCCATTCAAACAACTCTTCCGACAAAGGGCACTATCGAAATGAGCACTACTGCTCTGTCTCACTGAACTTTAGCTTGACGCCCTCATTGCAAACACTTTTGAATCCTTCTGAAACTTTCAGCACTTGTTGATAGTAAGTTAAGCAGATTTGTTGATTTTAGGGTTTTCTCAAAATATTCGGATAAATTGTTTGCTCTATCAAAGTGTTAAGTGTTACGATGAAGACCCTTGTACAGTCAACACGCCTCATCAGACAAATACCTCCTTACAATCACTCAACTGCGTTCACCGTAGTTTCAGCTAAAATATTACTTTACTCTAATTTTCTACTTAAGGATTATGTTATGGGGAATCAAAGACGGGGATTTACACTTATTGAATTACTGGTGGTGATTGCCATCATTGCCATCCTGATTGCTCTGTTATTACCTGCAGTACAACAAGCACGAGAAGCCGCCCGGCGCAGTACGTGTAAAAATAATCTGAAACAAATCGGGTTGGCATTACACAACTATCATGAAACACATCGGGTTTTTCCCCCCAGCGTGGCAAGTCCTGGTGCTTCTTCGTCGTCGGGTATTATTACCAATGCTACTGGCTGGATCATGTTACTCCCTTATCTTGATCAAGCGACGCTCTATCAACAATATAACTTCGATCATGCTACGGGTATTTATGGCGGTGAAGGTAACTGTCCCACTGCTACAAAATATCCGGTGAATTCCTCTCCTCCGTTTCTTGCAGGAACGGATGCCGGAATTTTTGCAAATGTTGCATTAGGAGCGACCATCATTCCCGTCTTCTATTGTCCTTCCGACCCGGGAGAAAGGACTTTTGTCGCTGCATGTCATTCAGCTACAAGTATGTCACCTCGCCCCAGTACAGCCAGGTCTTCTTACGAGTTCAGTGTTAGATCTTCTCATGCGAATGGTCAATGGTCTACCGATTCGACATCGACTCGTGGAATGTTTGGAGCAAACTCAAGAAGTAGTATTCGGGACATTACTGATGGTACCAGTAATACGGTTGCCGTGGTGGAATCTACACTTGAACTCAGACAACATAATTGGAAATCCTGGTCAACATCAGGCTGGTACACTTCAGGTGCTACAATACAGGACGCGTTACGCCCTCTCAATGAAAGACGCTGCTGCAGTTGGGATGGTTTTACTTCCATCACGACTCCCATCGCACACAAGTTAAGTGATGGAGGATTTGCAGGCAGTATGCATGTGGGTGGGTTGCACATTTTAATGGGAGATGGTGCAGTTCGGTTCCTCTCGGACAATATCGATTTCACCACACGTAGAGATTTATCCAGTATTGGCGATGGCCGTGTAATCGGCGAGTTTTAATTAAAAAATCAGATTTTACACAAAGCCTATAGATCATTGTCTGTAGGCTTTGTTTTTTTGTGATTCTCTACTCTTCCTTAATCCAACAAAAAGGTAGCTTTTGATGACTCGCTTGAATATTTTCGTTCTCACACGATTCTGCATGTTAACGCTTCTGATTTCCGGTTGTGGAGGAGCAACCGTTGAGGTGCCTGAACTTTCTCCCGTCAGTGGTATTGTTACACTTGATGAAAAACCAATTGAAGGGGTTCTGATCATCTATGTCCCAGAGAATGGAATACCCGGTGATGGTTCAGTCGCACTTACTGACGCTGAGGGCAAGTACACATTGAAACATCGTAGCGGTCAACCAGGTATTCAAGCAGGGCAGTATGCAGTCACTTTTTCGAAATTTGTTATGAAAGATGGTTCTGCTGTTGAGAGTGGCATTCAACCTGAATCCGTCGGTGCAAAACAATTGCTGCCGAAGCGGTATACGAATCCTGAAATAACGAAGGAAAAGGCAACAGTCACGAAGGAAGGTGGCACCTTTGACTTTTCACTCAAATCAAAGTAATCGGCTACGCTTTTCAAAGTCTGAAGATCAGATTCAACCAGGACAATACGTAATATTCGATTAGCAAAGAATATTGCAGTACGGGATAGAAAAGGTGTCCTGTTTTTAAAGTTCCTGACACTTTTTACCTAAGTCAATTTTGTATCTGTTAACAAGTTGGGTTTGGAAATTAGTACGTTCATATGGATCTTAAAATATGAAATTAGAAATCTCCAATTTTTCAACAATGCTTATTCCAGAGGCTTGGGATTGGGTTCCCAAACAAGCTGATGAAGTTTATTTTTCTTGTGAATTCAATATCGAGCCGGATGATTGCTCTGCTGCAGGTCATAATTTTTTTATCATAGTTGCAACACCAGAGGGACTGGCTAAAAAAGCAATGGAATTCGATACTACCGATGAAAAATTTATAATTGATCGTAATTTAATTATAATGAAAAATTATAGTTGGGGAGCTTTCGTTGATCATCTTAACGAGATCGTAACAGCATGTACCAGAGAAACGTGGAACGAGTCCGTGCTATGTTTACAGAGATACTTTCTATGGGAATTTGAAGACTATGATCCAGATGATTCATAATTAGAAGCGTGGGCAGGAAGCGGAGAGCTAAAACACTGGCTCTACTGCAGATACCCAGATACCATTGCCATAAACAACGAAGGGTAATCGCATGAACGTAAACGGTTACACCACAACCGGCAGTGCCATTCGTCGCTGACACCTTTTTCCATCTCCAGAAATATTTCATGTATGTCTAAATACCTCAAAATTGTAATTTATCCACAAGATTTTGGAATGAATGAATCTTGTGAAACTCTCTTTCACAAGATTTCAAAAAGATTGGATAATTGGGAATATTTTACTGGTATTTGGGATAATTATTCAGTTCGCACCAACATTGCATCTAATAAACCAGACTTTGGTGGAGAGGGTTTAGTCAGTTCAGATGCAATCATTAAATCCTTAGCTAAATCTGAAATTAAAAATAAGAGATATTTTTCATCCAGCATGTTTCTTCCTTGTTGGACTCTGATTGGGAATGAACTAAAGAAAAAGGACCAAGCTGTTGAATTGACACTGTCTCTTTGGGATCCAGATTTTGCTAATGCTAGTAAAATGTACCAGCCAACTTGCGCCGAAATATGTATTGGTCCAGTGAATGATCATTTCATGATATTTGATGAAATGACTAGTGAACCTGATGAAACCCATAGCATATTTGCCAAAGTTTTGAAGAATAATTTGGAAATAATTCGTCAATTAATATTATTATTCATTAACTCTACTGAGCCATTGTCTCTTAAAGCTTTCATGAATACAGGATGGGAGATACCATTTAATTCGCATGTGACATATTTTGCAAACCCTGAATCCGCTATTAAAGATTTAGAGATAATCAACGATCTATGGCTCGGTAATTATGAGATTGAAGAAAGTGTGCCACCTTTAAAAATATATCAGCCGAAAAAACACGCATGGTTTTATAATACCTTACGCCCTGAAGAACAACGTAGGGAGATATGGGAAGAGTATTCCGAGCTGCTACCTATGTTAAAATATATTACACCAAATATAGTAGAACAGGCTTGGGGAGTTACTCAGTCAGTTGAGGATGGTTGGTTTGACATACAGAGAATTCATAAGGGAGCTTTAGTTTTCAGTTCGAAATATTTCCTTAACACTTTTGTTTCACAGATGTATTTAGATATATTAGAGATTGCTTCTCATCTGGAAAAAGAAAATAAACATTTACTGTAGAACAACAGAAGCGGCTGCGACTGTCTTGAAGTATGTCAAGGGGCAAGCAAGGTGTCAGGCCGCTGGACGTGATCTGAGAGTAGACCTCGCACGCAGTCAAAGTTCAGCATCGATAACGTTTTCAAACGCGTAGGACTTTTCTGACGTTTCACCCTGGTCTTAATGTTTTTTCTACCACAAGTTTTTCTACCACGAAAAACACGAATGTCACGAAAATTTCTGGTCGGTGGATTTGTTTCTGTTCTCCTACGCTTCCATCCCTTAGATAAGAACAGGACCGTTGCGGTCTGCGGCTCCATTTTCTTGCTTTGCTGCCTGATGATTACTGGCGGATCACTTCGCTTATGATGTGTTCGGTTTCATGCACTCTGGTGGTTCATCTTGACTGCTTACGGCTGCTTTATGACGCGTTCACAACGGAAACAGGGTGATTTTTGTTCCTGATCGAACGCGGGTTAAATGAGTTCATCTCGCTCGGAATTCGACAAAAAGGCTGACTCTGGCGGTGACGGGCTGGTAGAATAATGAATAGCGTGATTTTATCGCGGGCAAAATATTGCGGGCAGCAATTAGCGGGCAGAAAGCAGCCATTGATGAAAATCCTCTCTCAGAAACTGGTAACATGCAACACTCGCTTCCGGCACTTCGTTCCCGTGCTGTTGCTGGTGATGTCTGTCTGCGTGCCTGCTGCGGCTCAGACGAATAATGGCGGGAACAATAACGGCGGCAATAACCAGAACGGCAACAATCAACAGAACGCTGGCGGGATCACCATCGATGCCGACGGCGTTGTTTCTTTGCCCTTTCAGGTCACGCAGAACAGCAGTCAGTTGAATCAGCGGCTGCTGCAGGCAATCGCGGCGAAGTCGCTTCCCGGCGATGTGAATCAGAAATCGGAGTTCCGTAAGATTTCACTGGTCGAACTGGAAAAAGTCTGCCGTGAGTTGAAAGAGAAAAATCAGCCGATTCCCCCCGAGGTGCAGTATCTGGCGGGGTTGTGGCGGATTGATTATCTGTTTGTGGATCGTGAGCACAAAGATCTGATTATCGCGGGCCCCGCGGAAGGCTTCGCGGCGAATGCGCAGAACCGAGTTGTAGGTGTGGAAACAGGACGGCCGCCCCTTCGGCTGGATGATCTGGTCGTCGCATTTCAGTCGCAGGACCGGGGGCTGGTGACCGGCTGTTCGTTCGATGCGAAAACGGAAAATCTGGCGCGAATGAATGAATATATTCGCCGCACCAATGACGCGTCCTCTGCGGAAACCGCGGTCACCCGTTTTCGAACCATGGCGCAGATTCTGGGAATGCAGGATGTCTCGGTGACGGGAGTGCCCGCGGGTTCGCATTATGCCCGCGTGCTGGTGGAAGCCGACTATATGCTGAAACGAATTTCCATCGGACTGGAGCCGTCAGGGATACGGGAAATCAAAAGTCATCTGGCGACGCTCCGCGGGGGCGGCAACAGTACGCAACGCTGGTGGTTCACGCCACTCTACGATGCGTTCACAATGACGGCGGACCGGGACGCGTTTCAGTTTTCGGGGCAGCGGTTGCAGATGATGTCGCAGGAGGAATTTGTGAATCAGGCGGGGCAGAGAACCGACGCCGCCCAGACGCGGCTTTCGACCACGAAATACGCGCAGCAGTTTACGAAGAATTTTGCGAAGCTGGCGGATCAGCATCCGACGTTTGCAGAGCTGCAGTCGATCACCGATTTGACGGTGCTGGCGGCTTTGATCAGAAAGGAACGGCTGGAAGATCAGGTGGGCTGGGAGCATCGCTTCTTTTCTTCTGAAACAGAGTTTCTGGTGCCTGAGGGAAATATTCCGAAGCAGGTGCCCACCGCCATGAATTATAAACAAGCCGGTCGGTTGATGATCTGTCTGGTGGGGGGAGGCGTGACGGTGAATGCCCGAGCCGTGGTGAATCAGACGGAGTTTCAGACGTCACGGGATCAGTCGCTGGATGAAAAGCTGAAAGCTGCCTCTGATCGGGGTCAGGCAAAAACGGTTCGCTGGTGGTGGGATTGACGGTTGGTTTTGGATACGGTTTACTGGTGGAAGTGTTATTTAAGAAGCTCGGTTTGAGTGTCAGTCCTCTGATCTGGGTTCATACACAATGACGAATTATTTCCAACGCCGGTGTGATGTGAAAAGTAGGGGTAGACCCATGTGTCTACCCGCTGTTTCGACGTGGGTTGTGTATTGAAGTACGGTGTCGTTTCCGGTTCCGTTCAAAGCGTGATTCTATATCGCACGTCGTCAGGCGGGATGACACATGGGTCATCCCCTACGAATGAAGTCGGCTTTATCCTAACAGGTTGTTCAAGCAATCGTGTGGCGAATATTTTATTTCACGGGCTCTGAATTCGATTCTGTTTATTCTTGTTTTCTCTGACTTTTCAAGACACTGGCTTTCATCATGAGACACGCGCGCTTTCTGAATCTTGTCTGTTCTTCATTGCTGGTCTTTGTTTTTTGTTCGGGTCAACGTTCGCAGGCTGCTGACAAGCCGAATGTGTTGTTGATCATGACTGATGACCAGGGGTGGGGGGATGTACATTCGCATGACAACCCGCTGATCAACACGCCTCAACAGGATCTGCTGGCGAAACAGGGGGCGCGGTTTGATCGGTTTTTCGTCTCTCCGGTGTGTGCGCCGACGCGGGCCGCTCTGCTGACGGGACGATATAGTTTGCGAACCGGCGTGCATGGCGTGACGCGCGGTTTTGAAAACATGCGGACCGAGGAAGTCACGCTCGCGGAAATTCTGAAGTCGGCCGGTTATGCGACAGGGGCATTCGGAAAATGGCATAACGGGCGGCATTATCCGATGCATCCGAACGGGCAGGGCTTTGACGAATTTTTCGGGTTTTGCGGCGGTCACTGGAACAGTTATTTCGATACGAATCTGGAACGCAACAAGCAGCCTGTCAAAACAAAAGGTTACATCACCGATGTGCTGACCGATGAGGCGATCCAATTCATCAAACAGAACAAAGATCAGCCGTTCTTCTGTTACGTGCCTTACAATGCACCGCACTCGCCGTGGATTGTGCCCGAAAAATACTGGGACAAATACGCCGACAAAGGTCTGGACGACAAGACGCGATGTGCTTACGCGATGGTCGAATGTGTCGACGACAATCTGGGGCGGCTGATGCAGACGCTGGACAATCTCAATTTGAGCGAGAATACCATCGTGCTGTTCCTGACCGATAACGGCCCGAACGGCAAACGCTATAACGGCGACATGCGCGGCCAGAAAGGTTCGATTCACGAAGGGGGGATTCGCGTCCCGCTGTTTGTGCGTTATCCGGGAAAAATCAAACCGGGCACGGTCGTCAAACCAATCACGGCACACATCGACATTCTCCCCACGCTGCTGGAATTCTGTGGCGTGGAATCGACGTCCGGGAATCCTGTTGATGGAAAAAGTCTCGTGCCACTTCTGACAGAAGAATCAACCGAAAACTGGCCGCAGCGAATGTTATTCGCAGATCGGTTGTTTCGCAATTCGATGCCCGGTGCCGCGCTGCCGGCTGGATCGGTGCGGACGGATCGCTGGCGAGCCGCTTATGAGAAAAACAAATGGAGTCTGTATGACATGCTGGCCGACCCAGGCCAGAAACAGGATGTTGCGAAAGCACATCCGGAAGTGCTGCAGGAGTTGAGTGCCGCGTTTGGCGACTGGTATCGGGATGTCTCCGACGCCGGGTTCGAACCGATTCCAATTCCCGTTGGTCATCCGCAGGAAGCAGTCACATCCATCCCGGCGAATGAATCATTTCTGCAGCCGGAAGCGGGGAAGGGGATCAATTACAGTGGCAGCGGGCACAACGGTTACGCAAACAGCTGGATCGAAGACTGGACCGATCCGGAAGCGGCTGCGGTCTGGCATCTGGATGTGCTGACGCCGGGAACTTATGCCATCACCATGCAATACACGTGCGCAAAAGAAGACGCCGGTTGTGAGATTCAGGCGAGTGTCGCTGACCAGAAACTGTCAGCGACCATTTTGAAGGCCCACGATCCGCCGATCATTGGGAATCAGGATCGCATCGACCAGTCGGAAAATTACATGCGAAAGGAGTGGGCGACGATCAGCTTGGGTACTCTGGAATTGAAAACAGGACTCTGCGATCTGACGTTGACGGGTCTCAAAAAAGTCGGACCGAAAATGATCGAGGTGAAAGCGATTGAAATGAATCGCCTGCCATAGCTATGAATTCAGTGAAGCCAACACGCGTTCGGCGGCCTGTTCGGCGCTGTGGATGCAGTCGGGAATTCCCACGCCGCGATAGGCGTTGCCCGCCAGTTCCAGAGCAGGGTAGTTAGCTGCAAGCTGTTCGATCTGTTCGACCAGCTGCAGATGCCCGAGATGATATTGGGGCATGGATTGATTGTGTCTGAGCAACTTCGAATACAGAGGTTCGCCAGTAACTCCCAGAATGTCGGCCAGTTCATTGCGAACGGTCGACGTCAGTTCCGCGTCGGAAAGCGCAAGCAACTCGGGTTGCATCGCCCCGCCGACAAAGGTTCGCAGTTGCACTTTACCTTCTGGTGCGCGACCGGGAAATTTTCGGCTGGCGAATGCGACGGCGAAAATCTTTCGTTTCTCCGCGGCGGGAATCACGAGGCCGAAGGCATTGAGCGGATGCCTGATCTCAGAGAGATTGAAGACATTCACCAGGATCGCGGTGGATGCATACTCAATCTGCGCCAGCAGGCCCGCCATTTCCGGTGCAAAAGTGGCGGTCATCTCCGCAGACTGAGGCGCTGCCGTCGTTAAAACGACGCCATCGAAGTGCTGCGTTTGCGCGGCGCCGTCCGTTTCAACGGTGACTTCATAACCAGACTGCGCGGAAGGGCTGATTTTTGTGATTCGATGGTCATAGAGAATGGTGCCGCCTTCGGTGATGCGATCGGCGAGTGTTCGAGTCAACGTTTGCATGCCCCCTCTGAAGGCGGCGAAAATTCCATAACGCGCGCCGGTGGCATCGTCTGATTTTGCTTCCCGCTTCTGTTTGCGGATGGCTTTGATCAGACTGCGGTGATCGCGTTCCATATCCAGAAAGCGAGGCAGCGTGGCCCGCAGACTCAGTTTCTCGGGGTCGGAAGTATAAATGCCGGCAACCAGCGGTTGAATCAACCGCGTTAAGGCTTCTTCACCAAAACGACGCGTTACAAAATGGGCCAGACTTTCGTCATCCCGGTCCAAGCCGTCTCTGCTGTGCCGACGCGGTATCAAATATTCTAGCCCCATGCGCAGTTTTCCCCAGAGGCTGAGCAGAGGCGTCTTGAGGATGGGGCCAATACGGGAGGGGGTCATCAATTCGAAACCGAGGGGAACCGGAACGGGCACGCCGTCTTTCAGAATCAACGCGCCCCGGTACTCCCGGTTGGTGGATATGAGCTGGTCTTCGAGTCCCAGCCGTTTGCAGAGTTCAATCGCCGCGGGTTTATTGGTGATAAACATGTCAGCGCCGGTATCGATCAGATAATCTTTTTGCTCAATCGTTCCGATCCAGCCCCCCGCAGCCGACTGCGATTCAAACAGGGTGAGTTCAACCCGTTGTTTTTGCTGCTCTGCCAGTTCGATTAATCGAAACGCGGCAGACAGGCCGGTGATGCCTCCGCCGACGACCGCGATGCGTTTCGTATGAGCTGAAATTGAAGCGTCATTCATGCTATGTCATCGATCAAAGGGCCCGAAGAGGAAGAAGAGCATCTCAATAGAATTCTTATTTGCTCCCCAGTTCGTGAACGATTTCTACGAGGGCTTTTACGTGATCCGGATTCATGTCGGGCATAACGCCATGACCGAGATTAAAAATGTGACCGTTGCGTCCCGCGGCAGCATCGAGCACGGACTTCGCTTTTTCCCTGAGTACGGGAATGTCTGCGTAGAGGGCAATCGGATCGAGGTTTCCCTGCACGGCGACATCGGGGCCCAGAATCTCCCAGGCATCGGCGAGGTTGATTCTCCAGTCGAGACCAAACACCTGACCGCCGGTCTGTTTCTGTAAGGGGAGTAAGGCGGGGTTGCCGGTGAGGAAATTGATCACGGGCGCGTGGTCCTGAACTCCTGCGACGAGTCTTGCTGTATAAGGTTGCACGTACTGCTGATAGTCTTCCGGCGACAGGCAGCCAGCCCAGCTGTCGAAAATCTGTACGGCCTGACAACCGGCTTCGATCTGACGCTGCAGATACACAATCAGGTTATCGACAAAACGGCTCATTAACGCATGCCAGGCGCCCGGGTCGTTATACATCATCTGTTTGGTACGTCGGTAGTTTTTGGAGCTGCCCCCTTCGATGGCATAACTGGCCAAAGTAAACGGACAGCCGGCAAAACCGAGCAGGGGGATGTCTGCGGGTAAATCGGCGCGAATCAGTTTGACGGCTTCGAAGACAAAACCGAGGCAGTCCATATCGGCGATGTCCGTCAGCCGATCCACTTCGGAGGAATCCTGCAGCGGGTTGTGTATGACGGGACCTTCGCCTTTGAGATATTCGAGATCGAGACCCATTGGTTCGAGAATCGGCAGTAGATCGGCAAAGAGAATCGCGGCATCCACGCCGAGTACGCGCTGTGCGGTTAATGTGACCTCCGCGGCGAGAGCCGGGGTTTTGCAAAGTTCAATGAACGTGGTTTTACTGCGGACGGCCATGTATTCAGGCAGATACCGGCCCGCCTGGCGCATGATCCAGACAGGTGTTGTATCTACGGGTTCGCGGCGGACCGCTTTCATAAAACGACTATTCTGATAGTTGGCGCTCTCAGCCACTTGAGAATTCATTTTCAGATCTTTCAGGTACGATTAATAATTTGATCGGCAGAGGAATTTATTTTAGCAGGAAACAAAGTGGACTAAAATTCCGGCGCGTCACGAATCCCGGAAACAACGGGATTCGGCAGATCGGTTCAACGTTTTTTCGCCAGAATTCCAGGGGCTGCCTGGAGGGCATCTTTGACAAGGGGACCCATTTTGGGGGGGCTGGATTCAAAGTCGACTGAAAGTCCGACCTGTTGTAATGCTTCCGAGCAGGCAGGTCCCACGGAGGCAATCATGATTGTTGCAGCCGCCTGCATCCAGTCGTTTTTGACGTTTTCTTCTTCTGCTATCTGGAGCACGTGTACGATCTGTTGTGCGCTGGTAAACATTAAGACGTCGAAGTCGCCTTGAATCGTAGAGTGGACCGCTTTTCGCAGGCCGCTGGTGTCCTCCGGTAAAGCCCAGCGGTAAACGGCGATCGGCAGGACCTGGGCGCCGCGTTTGCGGAGTTCGTCATAAAACTCCTCGACCGGTTTTCCATATTCCTGCACCATGATATGCTTACCCGTGACCGAAAATTTCTTTTGATCCCAGACAGAGATGATTTCATGCCAGGTATTGGGCTCGGGAGCTGTATAATGAATGGGCACTTCCCAGTTTCGCAAAACGACGGTCGGCTTCGGTCCGCGCACCGTGACGATGATTTTTTTGAGTGCTTTCAGGAACTGTTCACGCGGAAAATATAATTCCGCCGCTTCGAGCAGGGCTGTCGCACCGACGCCTGTCAGAAAAACAATCACGTCAATTTCATCGCGGAATAATTTTTCGCAGAATGTTTTTACCTGCTCGTTATTTTCCAGCGGAATTTCATCCATGGAATGAACGAGCGTGGGTATTGCCTGATTTCGCTCAATCAAGGCCTGCATCGCCTCGCTTTTACGACTTTCAAAACTGCAGACGCGTAATCCGGGATTATTCATATAGAAACTATTACCATTGCCAGGAGATCAGAAGTAAACGGGACTTCATTATAGGCAGCTGCTGAAAACCAGTGAATAGTCGCAAGCAGCATTTATTTTAGAGAACGTTTATTTCACAGGCATCCCCTGTGGGAAGAGGTCGCTCCGTCTGCTTTTAACGCTTCGAATTGATGCGAAAACCAGTGAGCCACGTTTGGAAATCGGCATCAACGTCGGCCAGATCATTCACATTCAGCAACTGTTGCAATGTGAGCCTGCCGGTTTCATCAAATTCCTGATTCGTACGCAGTTTTCGATAAAAGGGAGACAGAAGTCGCTTCTGCTGAAGATAAAGACAGAAATAACGGGCGTAGGCATAGGTGAGTGCTTCCCGTTCCGTGCTGATTCTGGTCTGTTGTACCAATGCATGTAAGTCGGGCAGCTGATTCCTGTCCAGAGCAGACAGCAGCAATTGCGCCCGCCAGTTGGAAATGCCAACCAGTTGATTCTGCTCATCTGAAAATTCACACTGCTCATGCAGAGAGGCCAGCCCTTCATCAAACCATTCAGGCATGCCGGGAAAATCAATCCGGGCCAGGGCGTGTGTGAGTTCATGCCCCAGGGTACCGCTCCCGGTCGTCAGGTTAAGCACGATCCGCATCTCATTGGACTGAAAGTATCCGTAATACAAGCCTGTTTTTCTCTGATCGAGATCGTAAGCCACCTGCTGATATCGTTCCTGGCTGGAGAGCGCGATGATCGTAATCGGCCGATCGGGTGGAGAATCAAAGTAGGAAACATTCAAGGCATATTCTGTCGGCAAGATGGTTTTTCGATAAAGCGCGTCTAATGTGTCGTTTTCGTAATCGCCCATCAGGACGTAGGGCGTTTTCACCATCACGTTGATGGGGATCGAAATGCGTTGCTGCATCAATTTTGCCTGTGCTTCACACTTGGCCTGCAGCAGAGATTTCGGCGGCGGCGTCTTGATCTGCGGCGGTGATTTGTACATTTCCGGTGGTGCACTGAGACGGACCGCGTTCGACGCAGCTCTCCCTTCCTGAGCTTCGGAGAAGATCAGGAAGTAAAAGCCTGCCATCAGGACCAATGGTCCAACGATCAACAGAGCACTTCGGTGAATGGACAAAACAGAACCTTTAACCAAACTGATCCCCAACCACAGAGTCGGCGGCCGGATCAGAAGTAGCGGTTTATAAGAAATGACAACACTGAATTATAGTTTGCTGCAGCGCATGCCACTTGAGTAAAGCTTGACGAAATTCTAGATTTCAACCATGTTGCGGGGCTTTCGAGTGCTTCACCTGCCCTGACCGCCGCCATCTGCGCAGTCGTATTAACAGTTACGACAGTTACAGATTCACAAATGGCTGTGCAGAGTGACAAAAACCGGGCAGGTCTGAAGGATCTGTTCGAGACTGAAAAACCGCATTAAGGATGAGTAACAATCTGGTCGAAATCTAGTTATAATAGGCATACTGATTATGATGATTCGGAAGCCTGCAGATTCTTATAAACTGACGGTGAAATAAATAACTTAAATGAGTCAATCCTCTCATTTCGAAACGGGCCACAAGCGACCGACTGCCCTTTGGCATACGCAGAGTCAAAAAAACAAGACCCTGGTCAGTCGCGCATTATTTACACCCGCAGAACTTCATGCACTAAAGACAGGAATGCACTGTACTATGTATCATTCAATGGGAGCACACCTTGACGAAGTTAACGGACTCAAGGGAACTCGATTTGCCGTCTGGGCACCCAATGCACAAGAAGTCTGTATCATTTGCGACAGCAATCACTGGAAACACGGTGAAAACTATCTGAATTCCAGCGATGCCGGTGTCTGGTCTGGATTCATTCCGAAAATCTCCGAAGGCGAAGCCTACAAATTCAGCTTGCGCGGAGAAAACGGGGAGTATTTCGAAAAAAGCGATCCTTATGCGTTCTACTCGGAACTGCGTCCCAAGACGGCATCGATCGTTTATAATCTGGAAAACTTTCCCTGGCAGGATTCAGAATGGGTCAAAAAGCGGGAAGAAACCGACTGGCACAACAAGCCGATGGCGATTTATGAAGTTCACCTGGGCTCCTGGAAACGCCCTAAAGACGGCCGGCAGTTTTTTACTTATCGTGAACTCGCCAAGCAACTGATCGAATATGTGCAGCAGATGGGATATACCCATATTCAACTGATGCCCATCACAGAGCATCCGTTTGATGGTTCCTGGGGTTATCAGACCACCGGCTATTTTTCGCCGACAAGCCGATTTGGTACTCCGCATGACCTGATGTATTTCGTCGATTACTGTCACCAGGCAGGGATCGGCGTGCTGTTTGACTGGGTTCCCGGCCATTTCCCTACGGACGGGCACTCTCTGGGACGTTTTGACGGCACCTGCCTGTACGAGCATGAAGACCCGCGGAAAGGTTTTCACCCGGACTGGGGCACATATATCTTCAATTACGGCCGCAATGAAATACGCGACTTTTTATTATCGGGTGCGCATTTCTGGATTGATAAATACCACTTTGATGGGTTGCGCGTCGACGCTGTCGCCTCGATGCTTTATCTGGATTACTCCCGCGAAGAAGGGGAATGGTTGCCTAACCCCAGCGGAGGACGGGAAAATCTGGAAGCGATTCAATTCCTGAAAGACGCCAATGTCAGCCTGCATGGCGCGTATCCCGGCATTCTGACCATCGCGGAAGAGTCCACATCCTGGGGTGGCGTGTCTCATCCGGTTTACAATGGCGGACTGGGATTCAACATGAAATGGGATATGGGCTGGATGAATGATACGCTCCGCTATATGCATTTCGACCCCATCTATCGCTCACACCACCAGGGCGAACTCTCCTTCAGAATGATTTACGCCTTTACGGAAAACTTCGTCCTGCCGTTATCTCACGATGAAGTCGTGCACGGCAAACGGTCTCTGCTTTCACAAATGCCCGGCGATATGTGGCAACAGTTTGCAAACCTGAGACTGCTGTACGGTTACCAATATACGATGCCTGGGAAAAAACTGCTGTTCATGGGAGGCGAACTGGCTCAATGGCATGAATGGGATCACGATAATGAACTTGACTGGAAGCTGATCGGACATGAAAAACATGACGGGATTCGACGTTTGATCGGCGATTTGAACCACCTGTACCGATCAGAAAAATCCCTCTACGAAACAGATTTCACGCCTGAAGGATTTTCGTGGATCCAATGCGACGATTCAAAAAACAGTGTTTTTGCGTTCCGAAGAAATTCCACCGGTGGCAACGAACATGTGATCGTCATCGGAAATTTTACTCCCGTACCACGAGACGGATATCGCATCGGTGTTCCCAAGCCCGGTTTTTACACTGAAATCATCAACAGTGATGCCAAGATCTATGGTGGTTCCAATATCGGAAATGCCGGTGGCGTTTACAGTGAAAAGATCAAGAGCCACGGCATGGATCACAGTATCACTTTGAATCTGCCGCCACTGGGTCTCCTGATTATGAAACCGGTTTCGGCGAAAAAGAAACTCGATCCGGAAAAAAAATAGAGTAGCCCCACTTCAGGCTAACATGGGGGAGAGAAAGCGATTTTCTCTGCAGAATAGACTGGTAAATACTTACAGACCGTTTATCATGGGTCTACCAGTTTTGTTCGCGTGCTTTAAAGACTGATGCTTTAAAGACTGATGCTTTAAAGACTGATGCTTTCAAGACTGATGCTTTCAAGACTGATGCTTTCAAGACTGAAAAAAAGGACGCCGCTGAGTGTATAGGCGCTCGCCCAAACAGTCCCAACAAGGGAAGGTTCGGCTATACTCCCCAGCAGCGTATCCTTTGGTGAAGTTCGTTTCAGATAAAGAACGTTTCACATTGTTCTTTTCTGTTATTTGTCTCTTAAGCAAACGTCGTACCAGCTAAAGCCCCATCTCAAAAGAAATCTCGTAACACATTGATATCAAATCCCTTACAATATTATTTTAAAATTACCATTGAGTCGTTCGCAGACAATTTCCCGGGTATTGCCCCGCGGGAAGGCATTTTGCTGCTTAGATTAATAGCAGCCTGATCGAAAAAGACCTGTCTGGCTTTTCAGATAGAGTTCTTTTTGGAAATCGTCTAATATGAAGTCTCTGCAAGACACCGTTCGAAAATGTGGGAGCAAGGAAAGGCCCCATGATTTTCTGATCAGAATTAATTCTTACGCCGATGGTGATTTTTTTGACCGAATTGCATTTCAATCAATGGGTTAATTACACGGGGCCCGCGAATTGGTATTCGCTCTCTTATCCAGCAAATTGGATCAAGGATGAGAAGGAGGGAATTCTGCAGCTCAGTCCTCCTGGGGGGAACGCAACATTAACAATCAGTTGCCACTGGAAATCTCTGCTCCCACAATCAAACTGTGAGTCGGATCTGCAGATTGATTTCGACGAGTTTTTTATCAAGCATCGGAATATTGAGAGGCGCGGCCCGTTAGCAATCGAACACGAATCGATCGGGTATTCTGGTGAAGCCATTATCCAGAAACAGGCTTCCCGCTGGAAAGAGTTCCTGGCGTGGATTCCATTTTTCCAGAAACACTGGCATCACTGGAAACTCTGGTTGATCAGAGAACGCTCTATTCAGATGGTGGTTACTTTTTTCTACGATCCCAAATTACAAGAGAATTTTTTTGAAACGGTGCAGCGCATTCTGCATTCTGTTGAGCTGTCATTAAATCCGGCGAATCCCCCTGAACTGTTCGCGAATGAAGTTTTGTATCTGGCTCAGAAAAAATTTCCCCTGGTAAAATCTCAGCTGATACCCGGATTTCGATTAAACTTTGGTGAATCTGAGATCAATCTGACAAATTTCTATCGTGCTTATCTGACAACTCCGGAATATTTCGAGAAGAATATTACGACCGCCTTGGCAACGATTCTGCAGATCAATGAGTGGGGGGAATCCCAGACGGAACCTGAACTCTCACAGATTCAGGACCGGATTATGCCCATACTGCTCTCCCGGGAATCCTGGGAAAACAACTTCCCCAACTTTGTAGGCGAAGGCTGGATTGCCAATCTGGCAATCCTGTATGTCGTCGACGAATCGAATGCCTACTGGTATATTCACGACAAGCTCCTCCGAAAATGGAATATCGACCGGGAACAATTACACCAGATCGCACTCAGAAATCTGGACCGGTATTTTGACAGCAATCAAATCGAGTTGATCTGCATGTCCAGAGAAGAGGGCCCGAATATGATTATTCAAAGTAAACCTGACGCCTATAATGCCTCTCAGGTATTGAGTAAATCATTTTATCAGCAGGCGCGAAAATTTCTGGGCAGCGAATTTCTGGCTGGAGTCCCCAACCGGGACTTTCTACTTGCGCTCAGCTTAAGTGAAGCTCCGATTATTGAAAAAATCCAACACAATATCGCCAGTGATTATTTAACCATGGACCACCCGCTCACAGACCAGCTACTGGTTGTGACTGCGGATGGAGTCAGCGAATATTGTGGCGTGAGCTGAACAGCGTCATTTCAAAAGTGATCAGAGAGTAATGCAACAGGAATCAAATCTATTATCACAAAGGCGTGGTGAATTCATTACGCTGGGCACCGGAACCAGTGTGGGAATTCCCATTGTGGGTTGCGACTGTCATGTCTGCACCTCAGCAAATCCCAAAAACCAGCGCGGGCGCACCTCGGTGTATGTGGGTGCCCCGGAAGGGGGGTTTCTGATTGATACCCCGCCGGAACTCCGGCTGCAACTGCTCAGAGAGCATATCCCCTGGGTCCATGCGGTACTTTATACTCACAGCCATGCCGATCATATCTTTGGTCTGGACGACGTGCGGATCAGCGGCTATCGGCTGGAAAAATCCATCATGCTGCATTGCGAAGAAATCGTGGAGCAGCAAATCCGCCGTTCGTTCAATTATGCGTTTGATACGCCTACGCACAATTCGCACCACATGTCGCGCCCGCGGCTCGATTTTCAAAGAGTGACGCTGGAGCCCTTTGATCTGCTGGGCGTCCGGATTCAACCGATTCGGCTGATGCATGGCACGCTGCCTGTTTTGGGATATCGAATTAATGACATCGCGTTTTGCACGGATGTCAGTGAGATTCCGCCCGAAAGCTGGCAGCATCTGGAAGGGCTGGACGTGCTGGTGCTGGATGCCCTGCGGATCAAACCACATCCGACCCATTTCAGTCTCGAACAGAGTCTGGAAGTCGTGGAAAAGGTCAAACCAAAACGCGCGTACTTTACACACATTTCACACTCACTGGAGCACGAAGAGATTAACGCCAGCCTGCCGGACCATGTCGAACTGGCGTTTGACGGACTTTCCCTGCCGCTCAACGGGCTGTCTGAAGATGCCTAAGGCAGCTGCAGCACCATGCCTGGTCGAATATAATTCGCACTTTTCAACAGATCACGATTCTTCTGATAGATCTCAAACGCTGCGGACCGTTTTCCATAAATGCGAACTGCGATGGATTCCAGAGTATCACCCTCTTTGATTGTGTAGGAATTCGATTTCGTCGAATTCCCGGACGGCTTTGCGGCATCAGAATTTTTGTCAAACAGATCATCTAAAATCTGATCCACATTTTCAGGTTGAACCTGCGATAAAGACTGACCTGGTTTCGTTCCCTGCGCACTGCTTTGCGAGGCGGCCCGCGGAGTTAAGGGAGAACGGGGAACCGGAATAAATTTCCGATAGCTTTCCGGTATCGACTTCATCCCGTTTTTCTGATCCAGCAAGTTTCCGGATTCCAGCGCTTTCTCAAGCTGCTGAATTGATTTCCCGGAATCCGGTCCCGGGGCCGTTTTCTGATCCCTGGCAGTTGAAAGCGATTCAATCAAACCTTCAAACTGCACGGTTGAGGAACCCGATTTTAATGTCGGTTGCGAGACCATTTGACCGATGGTCCGCTTGCCTGCGTTTGCTGATGCTCCCAGCGAGGTCTGACTGTTGGCTGACTGTGGTGTCGTTTGCGGCGAAGGTTCAACGGGGATTCTCAACTTCATGCCCTCGCGAATATCATTTGGGCTACGCAGTTGGTCACGATTCAGATTGAAGATATCCTGATACTTCCGACTGGTTCCCAGGTAACGTATCGAAATTTCAGACAGCGTCTCTCCCGCCTTGACGGTATGAATTCGTATTTGAGGCGACTGCCTTTGTTCGGGACCTGACGTTTCCGGTTTTTGCTGCGGGGGATTGACATCCCAGGCATTATTATGCTGTGGTTTGATGATCTCTGAGCCGGACTGAATGGGATTTGAACCTTGAGAAATCGGCTTGACTTCAGGTTGATTCTGATTGGGTTCAAATACGGAATCTTTCAGTTTCGGACTGGAAAACTGCTCTTGGGGAAGCTCGATTTCTTTCAGGAATTCGGGCATTTCTCCCCAGCGTTCCGCATTCGAGCCTTTTTTCTTTGATTGATTAGCAGAGCTCGTATGTGAAATCGTTGGTACCGCCACTTTGGAACCCGAAGACAGGTTCTGCGCATCGGTAATTCCGGTCAAAACCTGTTCGCTTCCCAGATGGGAACCCGATTTTTCTTTGTCCTGGCTACCTAAATAGGGAGTGCGATCTTTGTCGGCAATCTGCTCATCCAGATAATGAGGATCATTCAGCTCGGGGATCTCAACGGTCGTATTCCGATCCTGTCGCAGGCAGAACGCACCTACAAACCCAAGTACCAATAATGCTAACGCTAAACCTACTTTTTTATCTTGATGCATTTGAACCTCGCCTCGATTGTAACGCTGTGTAGTTATGCGTATCGGGCGAATTTGTTCAAAAGAAAATCAGAAAATCCAGAGATAGGCTAAGCGCGCGTAGATACCATTGCTGGTATCACACTTGAGTCGATCATGATGAAAATACGACGAACGGTCAGAACAGACTCACCAATTGATCGGTTCGTATGAGTTATAATGCTTTTACAACTGGCGACTATCGTAAGAGAGCCGCGGTCTAATTCAAGCCTTGCTTCCGACGTATTCGGGTGAACAGATTTTTGTATCGACCGAAAGCGGGGCCTCTCAAGTGAGAAGTTGCTGAATTGGCAGATTGCTGTTCGCCAGCTCCGGATCGTGAATCCACTCGAAACGTGGCTGCAGAACGCGGGACGTCGCTGGTTTTGTCACTGAAGTGGGAATGATCCCGGTAGGAGGATGCCTCAGATTCATTCCACTCTTCGCTATCAGACTGAACCACATCATAAGAGAGTGAGCCCTCTTCGGATGCTTTCATTTCAGGTGCTTCTGAATAATTGCGGATCTCATCCAGGGCATTTAATAACCCTCTGCGTGTCTCGGCACAAACCTCAAAAACCTGAGATGCCAGCAATGCTTCAAAGGAATCTCCCCCCAGGGATATTTCTTGAGCCAGCGCCTGAAATACGTTCTCATTTGCCAGGTTCGGATGATCTTTATTCAAATCAATCGGACCTGCCTCGGATGATTCAGCCCGTTCCGGCTCGTGGTTCAAACTGGACTGCAGGGGTGAATGCGTCATCTGTTCCGCAGCGGAATTCTGTGGCCTGGCGAATTGAGTCTCTGCTTCCATCGGCCTGGCAGCGGGCTGAAATTGAGGAGGTTGCAATCGCAGGGATTGACGCAAAACCTCGGATTTCTGCTTAATTTCCCGCGGCAGAGTAGAGGGGTCGATCCCGGCATCAATGGCTGCATAGCGATCGAGGATTTCCACAAACCCGTCGATGGAGAGTGTGGATTCGTCTTCTTCTTCGTAGTCAGATGACGGCTCGAAGACAGAGGCGGGCTCACAGGCGGACGCCGGAATGTGTGAAACCTCTGCAGGAACATCAGCTTCAGGCTGAAACTCCCTTACAGATTCTAGAACGGGTTCTGCCTGACGGCGCTGCTGACTTGCTTCAGAGTTGGTGCCAACCTCGATCGCTTCGATATCATCTCCCAGGGATAATAAATCGGAGGAATCCCAATCCGCATCATCATCCGACTGGCACTCTGGCTCATCAGATTCCGCTTCCATCAGCTGATTCAAGCGATCTTCCATCAAGGAATCGATTTCGTACTCAGCCGGATCATCATCCAGGGCAGTCGGTTCTGAATCCCTGGAAGGGCCGCCTTTCCGCATCTCTTCCAGTGGAGAAGAGGCGGGCAGAGGATCATTCCAGTGTAACGGCAGTTGCTGGAGATCCGTAAATGCTTCCCGGGCGATGCTTTCATCAGCAATGGGTGCATCCTGAACATAAGCTAACATCAAACTATGGTCGCAAATCTGGTTCAGACACCGGGGCAATCCGTCACTGACATGAGTGATAAATTTGATCGCATCGTCCGTAAAAAATGCCCGTGCCTCGGTCGCGACCCGTTTAATCCGATATTCAATGTACTCTTCTGATTCCTGACGGGTCATCCGATCTAAAAATACCTGGCAGCCAATCCTTTGATTTAATGAGGACAGGGCTGGCTGAACCAATGTCTCTTCCAAAGCCGTCTGTCCGGAGAGCATCAACTGCAGGGCAGGTTTCCCATCAAAGGAGATGTCTGACAAAACCCGCAACTCTTCTAAAAACGACACATTCAGGAGATGCGCTTCGTCTACAATCACCAGCAACGGTTGATCGTGGGCTAAAAATGAGGACCGGATTTCCGCTTTTAAAGCAAGCCTTAATTCCTGCTCGCTGACTTTTTCATAACAGTCCGTTAAACCGTACAGCAATGTCTGCAGTAACGCCCTGACTGTCGGAAAATTGCAATGTTCTACAAATTGAATCTGGAACTGATTTTCCGACTGGAAAATGATCTGGCGGCAGATCGCCGTTTTCCCTGTCCCGGCGTCTCCGGTAAGAATCGTGATCCCGTTCAAACTGGAAATAGAGACCATTAACTCATCAAGAACATTCTGGTGTTCAGCAGCTTGAAAAAAACAAGCGGGGGAGGGTGAAACGGTAAAGGGTCGATCCGTGAACCCAAAATTTGTTTCGTACATTTCCAATAGCCTTTTAACGTTTATTTCATCAGTTCCGGAGGGAGACTCGATGGTTTTGACTCAGAGTGGATAAACAGAACCTGCAGCGACTCTCAGATTAATAATGCTTCTGCATCCTATGAACAATTCATCGAACAGGTTGCAGTCTCTTCTTGAGCATTACCAATACAATCGACAGTATCTGAGCAGGGTCCCTCAGGTGCATTACCCAAACGCTAGATCTTCACATCGACAAATGCCAAAAAATCAGAATATCCCGTTTAAAGAACCTGGGTAATTTCATGGTCTTTCCGATCCTGCTTTTCCCTGAAAATTTCAAACTTCCAGATACTCCCGGCCAAAATCAGTGAGATCTTTAAGATTATTGACCTTCTATAACCTCTTGATTCTTCATAATTTACAAAAAAACACCGCTGAAAGGCCAACTCTCTCCTTTCTCTTACTGTTTTGCTGGAGTAGACTTAGTGAAATGGAGCAGGGGCTCCGTTTCGCCTCTGAATTTCAGTCTGGGTTTTATTCCAGTTTTCACTGATTTCAGGATGGCGAAATTCAAATTTTCCTGTCATTATTTTCATCCTTGTGGATTGTTTTATTCCTTAATTTTCGGAGGCACGCGCAGAATTTCTGATGTCAGAAGCCACTCTTTCCTTTTCTGATCCTGACCAGATCCCTGTTTTACTGGGGACTCATGATTGTCACATCAGACTGATCCAGGATGCACTAGGTGTGGATATCGTTCATCGAGGTGATGAACTTCGCATTATCGGCGACGATGCCCAACTCCAAAAATCACTCCGAATTTTCTCTGAACTCAAAGCGATTATCGAAAGTACAGGGCGACTCAAAAGCGAGCAGGTTCAAACCGCACTCTCTAATGGCAGTTCTGCCAGCAAACAGGCCAAACAGACTCCGCTTGCCACTCCCTCTTCGATTGATCTCTTTGAGAAAACGAAAAAGGTTCATCCGAGAACCCCTGGTCAATCTGGTTATATCAAAACCATCAGCGAACATGATCTCGTTTTTTGTACAGGCCCTGCCGGCTGCGGCAAAACATTTCTGGCCGTCGCAATGGCGATTAACGCTTTAAGAACGGAACAGGTACGTAAGATCGTACTTGTGCGTCCTGCCGTGGAAGCAGGGGAAAAACTGGGATTTCTACCCGGCGACATGCTGGCAAAAGTAAATCCTTTTTTACGACCTCTTCTGGACGCATTAAACATTTTGCTCGATTTCGAACAAGTCAACCGTTACATGGAAAATGATATCGTGGAAGTCGTCCCGCTGGCGTTTATGCGCGGGCGGACTCTGGATGATACATTTATCATTATGGATGAAGCTCAAAACACCACAGTCACCCAGATGAAAATGTTTCTCACCCGTATGGGCATGGGTTCAAAAATTGTGGTGACCGGAGATACTTCGCAAATCGACTTGCCTCCTGACGTTTCTTGTGGCATGACCGATGCCATAAACCGCTTACGAAATATTAAAGGAGTGGGAGTGGTGCAATTAAAAAATGAAGACATTGTAAGACACAGACTGGTAGGTGAAATCGTGAAAGCCTATCAGAATGACGATACTCAGAGTCACTAATTTTCATCCACATTCCCCCACTCTAAATATTTACTGTTCAGGTCGTTTTCATGGCTTTTTTTGGTTCCAAGAAATCCCGAACTGCACTTGCTGCCAGTTTGCGAGATTCATCCAAATTGAGTTCGAAGCTGCGCGAACTGCTCAGCAATCGGGGAACCCTGTCGCGTCTGAGTGTCTGCCTGCTGGCGATTTTGATCATCATGATTGCCGTCGAGAGCTGGAAAGCCCCGTTTCCTTTCCGACTCGGAAAGTTCGCAGAACACGGGATCCTGGCAAATGCCTCCTTCAAAATTTCCAATCCGATCGAAACGGATCGAGAACGATCGCAAAAAGAAACGGAAGTCCCGTATTCATTTAAACAACAGCCGGAATTGATCGAAAAACTGCCATTGCTGCTCAGAGAAGATCTGCTGGCGATTGCCAAAGCCAAGTCTTTAGATGATTTGAATACCGATACCAAAGCAGAACTGGGGTTAATTTCTGCCAGACGCCTGGAACAGTTTGTCGACAAATTTCCGGAAGAGTCCGAACAGACGTTCGCGGAACTGAAATCCCTGGTCAGCAGCCCGGACTCCACCGACACGAAAAAAATCGATGAACTCGTCGAGGATTTCAAGAAATTAATTGCGCCACTGCTGATTTATGGCATCGTCAATGAAAATGATCTGACGAAAAATCAAATTCGGGCCGATGACGGGATTGCCATTATTACCGAGAGTAACGGCAATCGGCGGATTGTGACCACGTTTGACATCCGCCTGCCGAATCAACTTTCCGAAAATGGTGTTATCGGAAGAGAGTGGAAGAGTTACCCCCGGCTGGCTCCCATGTCTGCCGTGCTCTCTCACTGGATTCATTTTCAGGCCCCAACAACTCTTGTCTACGATTCAGTAAGAACATTACAAGAGCGAAAACAGGCCCGCATGCTGGTCGATGAAATCTTCGATACCTTTCAACGCGGAACCGTTCTGGTGGAACCGGGTCAGGTGATCGATGAGACTCAGCTCGCCTTACTGCGTGCCGAATACGAAGCCAAGGAAAAAGTGGTGCCGTTTTATGAACGAATCATCCGCGTCATCATCATTTTTTTCATGCTCATCGTGCTCGCCGTACTCAATGGCTACCACTTACTGCACAATAAAAAAGCGGTCGCCAAAACCGTCAGCCGTTTAAGCATCTATTTAAGCGTCATCGTCCTGACCGTTTTCCTGGGACGTTTACTTTCTCACGATCCGTGGCGTGCTGAGGTCCTGCCGCTCATCGTGACCGTGATGGTTTTTGCCATTGTATACGATCAAATGATGGCGATTCTGACCGCATTGTCGCTTTCTCTGATTCTCTGCCTCTCCACGGGAGGGTCGCTGGGAAATTTTGTGGTTTTAATGAGCGTTTCTGCAGTCGCGGTCATTTCTCTCGCCTCCGTCTCTTCGCGATCTACCCTGATCAAACTCGGCTTTGTGACGGGGCTGACTTATTTCCTGGTTTACTGGGGAATCAATCTGATCAACAATCAGGAACTCTCTAACGGTCTGTTTGATCAACAGGTTTTATGGGAAAGCCTGCAGGGAGCAGGGTGGTGTCTTGCTGCAGGGTATCTGGTAGCCGGCAGCCTGCCGTTTATTGAATCTCTGTTTGGAGTGGTGACAGACATCAGCCTGCTGGAAATGAGTGATGTTTCACATGCATTACTGCAGGAACTGGTTCGTCGCGCGCCGGGAACCTATAACCATTCCATCTCGATGGCGACAATCGGAGAAGCCGCGGCAGATAAGATCGGCGCCAACGGGCTGTTAGTGCGTGTTGCCGCTTATTACCACGACATTGGAAAAATGCTCAAACCGCAATACTTCATTGAGAATATGGTCGTCGGCAGTGAAAGCCTGCACGACAATCTGGCACCGGCCATGAGTACCCTGATTATTATCGGACACGTCAAAGACGGCGTTGACCTGGCACGTCAGCATAATCTGCCACAACCATTGATTGACTTTATCGAACAACACCACGGCACCACTCTGGTTGAGTATTTTTTCCGGGAAGCGGAAAAGCAGGCAGACCTCAGCCCGGACCATAAAACCGACGCAGAAGAATCGTCGTTCCGCTATCCGGGACCAAAACCGCAAACCAGAGAAGCGGGAGTGATGATGCTGGCCGACGCAGTCGAAAGTGCCAGCCGCACACTCAGTGATCCCACACCAAAACGGATCAAATCTCTGGTACATTCGCTGGTCATGAAACGCCTGCTGGATGGTCAGTTTAATGAATGCTCGTTAACACTTAGTGAAATTAATATTGTGGAAGAGTCCCTGGTGAAATCGCTCATCGGAATCTATCACGGTCGTATCAAATATCCGGAAGAGCGCTCTGCATAACCTCCTGTAGATGACCTGAATGAACACATTAGACCAGTTCCAAATCAAAATTCAAAACGCGCAGCATCACTTACCCATTGATGAAACTCTGCTTCAGGAAACAGTCTGTTTCCTGCTCCAGTCAGAAAAAGTGGCGCATGCCGACATTAGCCTCGCAATCATTGATAACGCGACGATCCGTGAGTTAAATCAACAATACCTTGAACACGATTATGACACAGACGTTTTGAGTTTTCTGCTGGATTGTCAGCTGGACGCCCAGAAACAGGATCCGGATCTGAGAGGAGCAGGCAAGTCCATCGATGGCGAGATCATTGTCTCAGCGGAAATGGCTGTCACCATGTCAGAAAAATACCAATGGTCTGCCGCAAATGAACTCCTGCTGTATGTTGTACATGGTTTGTTGCATTTGTGTGGTTATGATGACTTGACCGAAGCAGAACTCAAACTGATGCGTATGAGAGAACAACAGATTTTTGATCATCGGGGACTGATAATTCCTCGACGTGAAGAGTGAGAAATCCATCAGAATTATTACTTTTGTCTGATTCACGTATTCGTCCATTTCGGTTAAACTATTGTCTGATTCAGGCAGTTTAACCGACTCGATTTCATTACTTTCAACTTGGTTATTTGCACGATTTTATGGTCCCGCTGATTTTTACTGCTTTAATTGTGTTCACCCTGCTTTCAGGATTGCTGGGGTTTTCCCTGAGAGATTTTTCGCGGAGTCGTTTAGAAACGCTCTGTAACGAAGCAGGTGTACCATATCGATTCAGCGAAATACTGAAATCACATCCGACCATTCTGCTGGCCGCCGACTTTTGCTATCTTTCCGGCGTGATTCTGATTGCGGTCGTGCTCACCAGTCACTTCATTGAAATCCCTGCTGAATTCGATTCGATTGCAGCAGCCGTTCAATTTACCATCGAAATGATTCTGATTTTAGTCGTCGGAATCCTGATCCTGATGACGATTCCCTGGACGCTCTCCCGGATTGCGGGAGAACGCTTTCTGCAGATGTCCTGGCCGGTCTTTCGCTGGTTGCCTGTGTTCCTCACCCCTGTGACCTGGATTTCCTGGAAAATCGATGAATACTCACATCGACTGGCAGGCAAAGAGGAAAACAAAAATGGACGGGAAGCGAATATCAGTGAAGAAATACTTTCTGTGCTTGAAGAAGGGGCTCGTGGAGGAATCCTGGAATCCGAAGCCGGTAAAATGATCCAGCGTGTGATGGAATTACGGGACGAAGACGTGGCCGCCATCATGACGCAGCGCATGGATATTGAATACATCTCTGTCAATGCGACAGTGGACGAAGCCTTGCTGAAGTTTATTGACGTCGGCCACTCTCGCATCCCGGTAATTGGCGATTCCACAGACGATATTGTGGGAATTCTTTACGCACGCGAATTACTCAAACACTTCGCAAAGGACAATCAGGATTTTGGTTCTTCAGAAAAACTGACGATTCAGAATCTGATGTTTACCCCTTTCTACATTCCGGAAACAACGGGCATCGATTCATTACTGGAAACCATGCAAAAAGAGCATGTCCATATGGCAATCGTCATTGATGAATACGGGGGCGTCGCCGGTCTGGTCACGATGGAAGACGTGCTCGAAGAAATTGTCGGCGATATTGTTGACGAGTTTGATGAAGAAGAAGAGCAGATGATTTTTGAACTCAGTAAGGACGTCATCGAAGTCGATGCCCGGGTTCATATTGACGATTTAAATGAACAGTTCAACTATGGTCTGCCTGAAGAAAAAGACTTCGATACCATTGGCGGATTTGTGATTACACACGTTGGCAAGGTACCTCAAGTTGGCGACACTCTGACGTGGCAGCAGCTGCGTATCGATGTTCTTGAATCCGATGAGCGAAAAGTCAGCAAGCTCCGCATTGAAGTGGATCATTCTCTCGTGGAAGAGTTTGACGCCGACGCTTGACGCCCGGCTCTGTTTCACCAGCGTTCAACGGGCCCGCCTGGAACGGGAATATGCATGTCAGGTAAAATACCGCTCCGTGAACCGGACAGGGGCCCCTGAGCGGTTATCGCTCTGACTGCTTCATCAAAGTCGTTCAGATTCTGAGCACATTGAAATTGATGTCGTAACGCAGGTGAGACCCGCATCGATTTCAAATACCAGTGACCCATTTTTCGAAACATGGAAATCGCCCGCTCTTCCGTCGTCATCTCCAGCAGATAACGAAACTGGCGTAATAATAACTGCAAACGATCATCGAAATTTCCGGGAGGGTCATATTGTCCGGTCTGCTCCCACTGGACCAGTTGACGAAAGATCCATGGATTCGCCAGCGCTCCTCGTCCAATCGAAACTCCTGCACACCCTGTGGTTCGCAGCATATGATCTGCGTCGGCAATACTCGTCACGTCACCGTTGCCAATCACAGGGATGGATTGAACCGCTTCCACAACCTGCCGAATCCCCTCATGATTTACCGAGCCGCGAAAACCCTGCTCACGCGTTCTACCGTGTATGGCGACGGCTACAACACCCACTTGTTCAAACTCCCGGGCAAAGAAGGGGGCTGTCAGATTTTGATCATCCCAACCCAGCCGCATTTTGACGGTGACAGGTATCTTGACTGCTTCTACAACCGCCTGCACCAGTGAGACCGTATCATCGGGACGGCACATCATACTGGCTCCCGCTCCCCCTTTGACAATCCGATTGACCGGACAACCCATGTTGATATCAATCGAATCCACGCCGCGTGCTTCCAGCAATTGTGCCGCCTCGCTCATCAGTTTTGGATCATTCCCGAAGATTTGCACGGCAAACGGGGAATCTTCGGGGCAGGTTTGAATTAACTGCAGCGTTTTCGGACTTCCTTCCAGTAAGCCCCGCGCATTGACCAGGTCGGTTGTTGCTAAACCCACGCCTCCGATTTCGCGGACAATCCTCCGGAAGGGTAAATTCGTATACCCGGCTAATGGGGACAGCAGATAACGCGACGCTAACTGCAGACGACCATAGCAGACGGGCGGCCGGGGATCTGGTTGAGAGGGCAGTGGGGAATTCATCAGAGCTTTAAAAATGAAAAGGCGTAACTTCAGGTAAACAATACAAAATAACAGCCAATGGCATGCCCGATAATAGTGACATTTCACAACATCTCGTACAAGAGAACTCTTGAATATACCTGGTTTCTCTTAAAAGTAAAAATAGGCAGGCTGCTTAAATAATTCTCATTGAAGTTACTCTACCGGTTATGCCGATAAGGACGATATCGATTCTGACTGGCTTCATCCTGGGGAAACCGTCCTGTGCTGACTCGCATACTTATTTTACTAATTTGTTTAAACAGCCTGACGGGGTGTGTCATCTTGCGTACCTCCGTCACGAACCCCAATCCGAGGCTGAAAACCGTTGCCATCGTGCCCTTTTTCAATCTCAGCCAGGAACCAGACGTAGACGGCCGCCGATTTTCACTCGCTTATTATGCTGAGTTGCAAAAGGTCCCCGGATTCCAGGTCTTACCGGTGGGTGTCGCCGAAGTGGCTATGGTGGAACATCAGCTGCAGATGAATAACCCTGATGATGTGCTCAAACTGGCCAAAGTCCTGAATGTGGATGCGGTTGTGATCGGTGCTATTACTGATTATTCCCCCTATTATCCCCCTCGCATCGGGATGCAGGTTTCGTGGTATTCGCCGCATGCTCAGGAATTTATTCCGGGAGTCCCTTTAATGGTGGAAGAACGCCATGCGAAAAAGACATTCCTGAATCAGTTGTTCAAATCAGATCGTCTCGCAGCGAAAGAAGCCAGGCACGAAGAGCATCTCATCAATCGTGAAGTGAAACACGCTGCCCACCTGGAACAAAAAACGACCAGACAGCTATCCAAGCAGGAAAAGAAAATGAATGGGGGAGTACTGGAGTCAGGTTCTCCCGACGACTGCCAGCCGGAAACCCCCGCTCCACCTCTGGCACCTGCAGCAAAAACAGTGATTCGTGGACAATCGTCGGAAACACTCGACTCCTGGCCATACCCCAGAAATCAATCAGGAATTATTCAGGCCAACGCACAAGCCAATCACGGATCACAATCGGTCAATGCAGCCGTTCAAACCCCCATCGCGGTAATTCCACAACCTGGAATGAAACAAGCCCCGCAGGCGACCGTAGCCCCAAAGCCGACGCTGCCTGCCGGAGTAGAAACAAACCAGAATATTCCTTCGTATGTGAATCAATTCCAGGAATACTGTCCACCCGTCGGTTCGACAGACGGGGGAGTCTTTGATCCTCGCCAGCCGTTTATGTCTTATACCCGCCTGTTTGATGGATCTGACGCGGCTCTGGTAGCGCATTTGCGGGACTACCTGGAAGTCAGCGGAGATCGTCGCAGTGGTGGCTGGGAAGCGTATCTGCATCGAAGTGAGGACTTTATACGGTTTACATCACATTTAATGATTCTAGAGATGCTAACGCTGCATGGCGGACAAGCTAAGCACCAGATGATCTTCAAAGTAAGAAAATACAGATAATCCCACCGCTCAACAGCCGATATCTATTATTGCGGTTAGACGAGCACCCCAACCCATCCAGCCTCTGACTCCAGTGCTCTGACGAAATATAAAGGACTGCTACAGTGAAACAACAAATGAATGTCGTTGCATTAGTAAAAGATACCGAACGTTATGTGTTTCTCTATGACGATGCCAGTTCTTCTCAGATGCTACAGACCTTAGGACAATATGCAGCTGACAGTGAGTTAAGCTTTACCTGGTATGATGCGGCTGTCATGAGTCAGAAGGTAAGAAAATTAAGGCGGGAAGCAGAGCAGGAAGAACAATCCCGACGTATCAGAAAAACAGCCTGAACTCGTAACTTCTGTTTTTCCTCGCAACGGTATCTTACTGCTCATCCGGATAAGAAGCCCAAAACTGATTTTGAAGTTATATGATCTCTTCGCAACCTATCAGGTCTGTTGAACTGCATGAGGCGATAGACAGCTTCCTGCGTTACCTGCAAATCGAACGCAATGCGTCCGATTTGACGCTCAAATCCTACGCGGAAGATCTCGAAAGTCTCGTCGAATATCTGACCGACTACGAAGGCACGCTTTTACCGCCGGACCGCATCGGCATCAGCGAATTGCGTCGCTACGTTGCGTATTTACATGAATGTCAATACGAGCGCACTACCATTGCCAGACGTTTAGCCTGCCTGCGAAGTTTTTTCCGCTATTGCTGCAGAGAAGGGTACACAAAAACCAATCCGGCCAAGCCGCTGCGCACGCCGCGCACGGGCAGAAAATTGCCTCATTTTTTAACGACGGATCAAATAGGCACTTTACTCGAAGCGCCCCCGGCCAACAACAAAATGGGTCTCCGGGATCGTGCCATTCTTGAGACACTTTATTCCGCCGGACTGCGTGTTTCGGAGCTGGTCGCGCTGAATCTCAGTAGCTGGGACCAGGACACGAATATTATCCGAGTCCTGGGAAAAGGTAGAAAAGAACGCATTGCACCGATTGGCAGCTATGCCGAGAAAGCGTTAAAACACTGGTTAGCGGAAAGGGAAGCGAAACCCAAGGCACACCCCGACTCTGACGCCATCTTTCTCAACCGGCTGAAAACCCGACTCACCACACGTAGTGTGGGTCGCATGCTGGAGAAATATCTGCTGCAGACCGGACTCGATAAAAAAACAAGTCCGCATACATTGAGGCACAGTTTCGCCACACATCTGCTGGATGGCGGGGCAGATCTGCGTAGCGTTCAGGAATTACTCGGGCATAAAAGCCTGACAACCACGCAAATTTACACGCATGTGAGCACGAAGCGTTTACGCGAAACCTACGAAAAAGCCCATCCCCACGCACAACGCGCAAAATAGCATTTTCAAGCGTGTTGTTTCACAGATGAGGAACGTCCGATTTCCCGGGAAACCCAAAAATCATTCAGGAAACTTAATCGCGCCTGCTGCCTGTCACATATTTGAGAGGCGTGCCCGATGTCAGGCTTTCGTGTGAAAGTCGCACGAGTTGAAGTGCCTGACAAACATCCCGGATATTCGCGACGGGAATGATGCCTCCCACCGCCCGACGGCAAAAATGGTCCAGCATCACTTCCAGTTCCTGACGATCGCTTTTCAGGGACTCTGTCATTGACGTGGATTCCGTTTCCCAGTGAATCTCGTCCGGAGAATGAAACTCCGCTGATCCGTTTCGACAGGTAATCTGGTGTCGGGGAAAAAGTGGCTCCGCTTTTCGCTGCTCCGTTTTGATTTTGATCAGCGCAAAACGTTCTGCACCAGTCACGGGATCCGGCAAATATTCGATTTTGATTTGACGATAATCTTCCGATTGATCACTTGAATCAGAATGAAACGTGGTCTGAACCCTGACAGGCTTGGTGCGCATGACGTAACAACACCAGTCAATCAGTCCCACCAGAAAATCGGTCTCATTTTTTTGTCCAGGAACATCAACCTGCTGATCTTCAGCAGGGCAGCAGGTCTCGATTTGAATCGAATTCGGATTCCCCAGACGTGTTACGACTAACTCGAAGAAACGGGTTGTCGCCTGGCAATAACGCCGACTGAATTCGGGCATCAGCGTCACTAACTGCTCCGTTGCCCGGTTGTGAATCAATTCCAGTAATTCCAGGTCTTCGCCCAGACTTCCGGCAATATAAACGGGGCGATGCTGCTGGCTGAGCATCTTGAGGGGGAAATGATTCATCCAGTCGGAATGCAACAGTAAATACGCATCCACGGGATAACGCGAGACCAGACATCCAATCCCTGAGACAACATCCGCGTTCCAGTGAGCGGCAACCTGTTCCGCACGACTGCGCACCGGATCATAGACTGCTTTGATCTGGATACGCTGATCCATCATCCGCAGTGCAGGCTCATAGCGCTGTTCCCAATATGGGCCGAGCCCTATAATTCCAATTCTGACCATTTGGGGAACATTACTGTTATCGGGTTAATTTGATAAGAGGGTAATAATCTGTGAGAAAAACCATCTGACTTAACACTAAGTAGTTTGATCCCAGAGAAACAATTCCAATTGAGTATGATATTCCCTAATTGGTGACTGAATCAAGTCTATCTATTGCAGAGTCAGAACTAACCGCCAAACCACAACGTGGCGACAAGTAAATATCCCACGTACATCGCCAGCAAAATTGAGCCACTTACAGCAGAGATCTGCTTCCGCCTCCAGGAAAGCCCCAGCATTGCCAGCATTAACAAAATGGTAACCGGGGCGTCAAACAGGACGGTCTGCCTCTGGATCGGCAACGGGCTGATTAAGGCACATGTCGCGATCACCATCGTAATATTCAAAACATTGGCTCCAATGATATTTCCGGTCCCTAATGCACCATGGCCTTTCACAATGGAAAGTACGGAGATCGTAAACTCGGGCAGGGATGTCCCTACTGCAAGAATCGTCAAACCGATCAGCAACTCGGAGACTTCAAAATAACGCGCTACCTGAACTGCGTTGGTTACCAGTAATTTGCTTCCCAGAATCACGAGGCAGCCCCCGCATAAAAATGCAAATACCAGTTTGAAGTAATATTTTTTCTTATTCTCGATCAGTGGCAGCGCCTCCTGATCTTCGCCAAAATCGTGTCGTGAGGCGATCGCGATTCTTAAGCTGTAGAGAATGTAAGCGGCAAGGATACAGAACAAAACGCCTGCCTGCCAGCGTGCGATCCCGAACTCTGCCGGCGCTCCGGTTTGAGTGAGCGCCCCTCCTGTTGAAAACAGGCTGAATAACCAGACAATCACCCCCGAGAACAGCATGAAAAAACCGGGACCAACGATCGTCAACCGTGAAACGGGAATCCCGCTCTCAGTCTGTCGTTTCCAGGACAGAAATCCTTTCAGAAGTGCACAGGAACCAATAATCAGACCGATATTACATAAACAGGAACCTAAAGCATTTCCGACTGCCAGATCACCTTTTCCGGATAATGTACTGGTGACAGAAACCATTAATTCCGGGAACGTGGTTGACATACTGACAATCGTCGCACCAATAATGACGGGAGGAATGCGCGTCAATCGCGCTATTTCAACAGCACTATCGGTAAAGAGGTCTCCCCCTTTGGTAATGCTGAGCATGCCCAACAGGATTAAAAAAGAGCTGATAAGAATTGAAGCAGGAGCATCCAGTCCGACGATTAATCGGAAAAAATCAAGCGGCTCAACAGCCATAAACAAGTGTTGCAAACTCCCGCTCCCGTGTATTCTCATAGTTGCTGGTTCATATCCGTCTGCAAAATATTAAAAAGTAAGCTATTAATATGATAGGGATGGCAGCAAACATTATTTTGAGAGTATTCTTTTCCTGAATAAATCGTAAAATAGAGTATCAGGGTTCAGTTCCATGATCAAAAATGTCATTTCCCTCTGTCTTTTAGCCCCCTGTCGCTTAGTTAGACTTCCAGGTAAGGATCAACCTATGAATCATGCATCTCATCGTTCTTCAGATGATCAAGCTTCAGAAACAGCGCGCGTCAGTGAAGAAATCGAATTACAGGGACATATCATTGACAGTTTGCTCCTGCCCAAGATTCTGGACGAAATCACCGTCATGGGAGGCGATTTTTCGATCAATGAGATCGCAATTGGCCAATTACGATCGGACAGCAGCCATGCCCAGATCAAGGTTTCCGCAAAAGATGAAGAGACGCTCCATAAAATTTTAACGCAAATCGCCCAGCATGGAGCAGTGCCCATACATCAACACGACTGCATTTTAGAGCCGGCAGATATGGACGGTGCTTTTCCGGAAGGATTTTACTGCACGACAAACCAGAAAACAGAAATTCGCATTTCAGAGAACTGGATCTCGGTTGATCTACAGGAAATGGACTGCGGCATCGTTGTCAGCCCCGATCGGCAGTCGGCGCATTGCCTGCCTATGGCTGATGTTCAAAAAGGGGAACTGGTTGTGATCAGTCTCCAGGGAACCAGAGTGATCCCGACGGATCGCAGCGCGCCTGAAGTTTCCGGCTTCTCTTTTATGAACAGTACCGTCTCAAGTGAAAAGCCCAAAGGAGTGACTGTCCGGGAGATTGCCGCTGAAATGCGGCGTGCCAGAACAGGCTCCGGAAAAATTCTGGTCGTCGCAGGTCCCGCGGTCGTGCATACCGGCAGCAGAGATCATTTCAGCAAACTAATCAGGGAAGGGTACGTCAATCTGCTGTTCGCAGGGAATGCACTCGCTACACATGATATCGAAGAGTCTTTCTATGGAACCAGCCTCGGCATCTCAATGGAACATGGCGGCTCTACAGAAGAGGGACACGAACATCACTTACGGTCGATCAATCGTATCAGACGACTGGGCAGTATCAAGAATGCCGTCGATCAAGGGGTGCTGAAGTCCGGCATCATGTATGAATGCGTGAAAAATGAAGTGCCATTTCTGCTGGCAGGCAGCATACGCGATGATGGGCCATTGCCTGATGTAATTACCGATTCCGTAGAAGCACAACGCAAAATGCGTGAACTGGTGCAGGGGGTCTCTTTCTGTCTGATGATTGCCACAACACTGCATTCCATCGCGGTCGGGAATTTATTGCCGGCCAGTGTAAAAGTTGTCTGCGTCGATATCAATCCGGCAACGGTGACGAAACTGGCTGATCGCGGCACCTTTCAGACCATTGGTCTGGTCACGGATGTAGAACCTTTTTTAAGAGTCCTGCTGGATGATATTCAGAAACCGGGATGAATGTTTTTCTTTGGCTGTCAAGCCGCTATAATAGCGTTCCTGGAATGACTAAATGAAAGACGCCTCTCGCAAATCTATAAGCAAGCACTTGACGGGGAATGAATTGATGCAGGAATCGACACAGAAAAAATATCATCTCGCTGATTTTTCCCAGATCGAGGGAACTGCTTGCCCCTGTGGAACGGCGCGGCGCGCTTTTGCTGATGTTGCCGAGTTCCCGGGTACATTACACGTCACGGAGATCTCGGATACGGCAGAGTTGCATTATCATCGAAAACTGACGGAAACCTATTATTTCCTTGAGTGTAACGAAGATGCCCAGATGCAATTGGATGATGAACTCATTTCGGTGCACGCAGGCATGTCAATTGTCATACCCCCGGGAGTGCGACACAGAGCGATTGGCACCATGAAAATCATCAATATCGTCTTTCCTAAATTCGATCCGGAAGACGAATGGTTTGATTAATCATCAAATCATGTGAGATTGTTTTCATTACAATACGGACATGCTTCGCCATAGATGATCTTCCCGCAATTCGTACATTCGTGTGCGCCGTATGTCGGGCGATCTGGTGTCACCCAGCGCTGGTAAGCGAGAAATGCGAATACACTCGCGACAAAACCTGCAAAAAAGATCGCAGGAACTTCCGTTCCATAAGAGCGGATAATGACAAAAACGGTGACAAGTGCACAAATCAGAAAGATGATCGCATCCCGCATCCGCTCGCGATGATGATCACCGGCATCATAAATGTTTTTCCCCTGCTGCTGCAGGATCTGATGCAATAATTTTTCGCGTTCCTCCTGAAGACGCCTGGCTTCGTCTGCGGAACCAGAAGCAGCCAGTAAGCGGGAGGCGGTATCCAGAATCCGGAGCGTATCCGCCGTATTGATCTGACTTTGATGCGCCCAGCGATTACGATATTCCCTTAACTCACCAACATAACTTCGCTCCAGCGGAGTCAGACGATTGCGAAAGACACTGTTCCAATGGTCCCACAAGATTAATAATGTGGAATGCGCGTCCCAACGGATGGCATCTCCTTCGGGTTGAGACGTTACAGGCGAATTACGGAAGCTCTCCTTAGCCCGGTCAATCCAGGCATCCTGATAAACGGCCTTCATTTCCTGCTCAATGATCGGACAGAGTCCGCTACCAAGTAAATCAAGAGTCAGTTTAATGCGCTCGTTATCGCCAGCCACTCGTTTCCCCTTAAACCACCTTCAATGCTTACTTCAGCCCGGAGAAATGACACCGAAACGCTCAACAGACCGATATGCATGAACAATGCTTCGCTATTTTCGTGACCAGGTCAAGCAGCTCTACTTCATAAATCACATAAAGCTGGGGAATTATTTGTCCATAATTACGAAAAAGCCGTTTAATTGACGGGAACTGTCCCGAGAGGCGACCTCACGCGATCAAAGCTTCGACCACCTTCCCATGAACATCCGTCAGCCTGAAGTCTCGACCTGCAAATCGATAGGTCAATCGCTCATGGTCAAAACCAAGCAACTTGAGCAGCGTGGCATGTAGATCGTGTACGTGTACTTTATTCTCAACTGCGGCGAACCCGAATTCATCAGTGGCGCCATAAGCCTGCCCGCCTTTCACTCCACCGCCAGCCAACCAGACCGTAAAGCCATGATTATTATGGTCGCGTCCGTTCATCTTGCCGGCGTTTGAACCAGGCGTCGGCATTTCCACGACAGGCGTTCTTCCAAATTCGCCCCCGCACATCACAATCGTATCCTGTAGCAGCCCCCGTTGCTTCAGGTCTTTCAGCAAAGCGGCAATGGGCTGAGAACACTGTCGCGCTAAATTCCGATGCCCCGTTTCGATATCATCATGATTGTCCCAGGGTTGACCTTCCCCATGCCAGAGCTGGACATAACGGACACCTCGCTCGACCAGCCTGCGGGCAATCATCATTTGCCGCGCGTGAACTCCGGAACCATACATCTCGTGAATATGTTTCGGTTCCTGATTCACATCAAAGACATCAGAAGCCTGCATCTGCATGCGATAAGCCAGCTCAAACGATTGAATTCTGGATTCCAAAGCCGATTCTTCAGAGCGAACAGACTGATGCCTGCGGTTTAACGCCTGCAGCAAATCAAGCTGATGACGCTGTTCAGGCAAAGATTGTTTTTTATTTTTAATATTAGAAATCAGTTTTTCAATATCAGTGTGTTTCGTATCGAGGTGAGTTCCCTGATACGCACCCGGCAAAAATGCCGATCGCCAGTTGGCAGATTCTGTAATCGGATACCCGCCAGGACACATGACGACAAAACCGGGAAGATTCTGGTTTTCCGTTCCCAGTCCATAAGTGACCCAGGCTCCCATACTGGGGCGCGGCTGGATGAGATCACCACAATTCATCATCATCAAAGAGGGCTCATGGTTAGGCACGTTTGTGTACATCGATCGAACAAACGCAATATCGTCGACACACTCTCCCAGCTCAGAAAAGATTTCGCTCACTTCCAGACCGCTCTCTCCATACTTTTTAAATTTGAAGGGAGAGGGGAGGGAGGCCCCGGTCTTTCGCTCGGTACGCAGATTTTCAGTCGGCAGCATTTTCCCTGCGTATTTTGCCAAAGCGGGCTTCGGATCAAACGTATCGACCTGTGAGGCGCCCCCATTCAAAAAGATATGAATGACATGCTTCGCCTTGGGAGAGAAGTGGGCGATTTTGGGAGCCATCGGTGATTCACTACGCCCTGTGGTTGCGCCGGAGGCGTCTTCCAGTAAACCCTGTGAAGCCATTAAGGAGGCCAAACCCATAGATCCCAGGCCGGTTCCACAGCGCTGCAGCATTTGCCGCCGTGTGACAATCGGTTCACAATTGAAATGTCGATTTGTTTCAGCCATCAGATCTGGCTCCTGAATATATTGAAGTTTTTAAACAGCAGATTAATCTACAAACATGAATTCGTTAGAAGTACAAAGCACTTGCGCGTATTTTTCCCAACCACTCATTTGAGCGGGTGTCTTAACTTGATCCCGATGATGACTCAGGAAGTTTTTACCAAGCTCAACTTCCTCAGCCGCTGGTTTCCGCGACAGAACCCGCTGGTAAAGTGCTTCGATTGCAGCATCCAGCCCCTTGTCCGCTGCAATTTTTTCCAGATTCAGATGTTTCACCAGCAATCCGGACTGTTCAATCAACATCGGACTGTTCAAGGCAAATAACGCCTGTTGAGGAACCGTTGTATAAGGTCGCTGCGCGGTACTCGACTCCACATTGGCAAAATCAAATGTACGAAAGACGTTTGGCAAATTATTACGATCCACAATACTATACACGGTACGCCTGGGGTCTGTCGGTATCTGATCAATCAGAAAACCTTTGCCCCCCCGATCCTCAGAAAGTTGCCCGGAGACAAATAAGAGTGAATCCCGCATCGCTTCAAAATCCAATCTCTGGGGAGTATGTTTCCAGAGCAGACGATTATCGGAATCGATCAACGCTGCCTGCTTGTCTAGCTGGGACGACTGCTGATAAGTGGCAGACAACATCATAATTTTATGCAGCGACTTCACAGACCAGCCTTCCTGCATAAATCGATAGGCAAGATAATCTAACAGTTCCGGATGAGTCGGAGCTTCGCTTCGCACACCAAAATCGCTGGGCGTTCTGACCAGACCTTCGCCAAAATGATGCATCCAGACCCGATTGACAAACACACGCGCGGTTAAAGGATTTTCCCGTGAGGTAATCGACTGGGCCAGTTCGAGACGACCACTTCCTTTCTCAAACGGTTTACGATCTTCCCCAGCCAGAATTCGGAAGAATTGACGCGGGATCTGCTCACCACGTCGTCCTGGATTCCCTCTCAAATGGACATGCGGGGTGACCGGTTTTTCATTGTCATACATCACCATCGCGCGGGGAGGTGCCCCCGGAGATGTGACATCCAGTGTTTCGATTTCTTTTTCGAAGCGACGTACCTGATCACGCTGTGCCCGGTTAAACATTCCCTGCACAACATCATCGGCTGCCGCTGTCGGAGTTTCCGGGTGATACAAAATCTGACGCAATTCTTCCGCGTCCGGGTCAGCAAGTTTTTCCGGCAAGGCGGCTTTAGCCTGTTTTGCCTCTTCCAGCGTTTTCAACCATGCCTGCTCGACTTCATTAAAAACAGTCCCATATACCCGACACACATCATATATCGATTGTGGCGGATTATTTTTCAACGCGTGCACAATCAAACGATTGACCCGCTTATCAGGTTCTGTTTCGCTTTCCTGCTTTGCTAATTTCTGAAGAACATCTGAGACGCGGGCCGGAAACTCTGCCTGTTTCACTTTCATCGCAGTGAATTCGGACCAGGGTGAAAGGACCGGGCGATACGCTTTCGCTTTGCCTTTCAGAAAAGCACGCCAGAGATCAACATACCGTCTGTTCGGCTCTTCTTTCTCATACTGAGGCTGCTCGCCGTCATAGGCCAGCTTATCTTTTTCAGCAACCGCCTGTAATACTTCTGCGATTTTTAAACGCGCATTCGCTCTGAATTTCTGAACTTCGTCATGGACATAGTCGTCAATTTTTTTCTGACGTTTTGCTCTTTCTGCCTGATAGACTTGATACTCAGCTTCCGATTTCGGCTTACCGATCAATGGTAGATCTTTTTCATCGGGTTCATGGCTGCTGACAAAGATGCCATACAATGAGTAATAATCTTTGATCGGAACGGGGTCAAACTTGTGATCGTGACAACGTGCACACGAAGCAGTTAACCCCAGCAGACCGCGTGAGACGAGATCGATCCGGTCATCGGTGATATCATGAATGTTGCCCCGATAGCGCTGACCAACGGTCAGAAAACCCAATGCAGCCAGAGCACGATCATCGCCGCCGCGATCGAGTTGGTCTGCTGCGATCTGTTCCTGAAGGAACCGGTCATAAGGCAGATCTTCATTGAAAGCGCGAATGACATAATCACGGTAAGTATAAGAATAGGGATAGCGGCGTTCTGAAGTAAACACGTAACCTTTTGTGTCTGCATACCGGGCGACGTCCAGCCAATGCCTGCCCCAGCGTTCTCCGTAGTGCGGGGACGCTAAGAGCCGATCAATCAGTTTTTCATAGGCATCAGGAGCAGCATCATTCACAAATGCTTCGACTTCCTGATAGGTGGGAGGCAAGCCGGTTAAATCCACAGACGCTCTGCGGATTAATTTTCGCCGATCAACGGAGGGAGAAAGTATCAGACCTTTCTCTTCCAGACGTGAGAGCACAAAGTGGTCCACCGGGGAAGAAATCCGTTGCTGGTTTTTGACCTGAGGCAGTTCCGGATTACTCACCGGTCGAAATGCCCAATGGTTTTGGGAAATTGCAGCAAAATCATAAGCGCCATTTGGCGGGACGGCTTTGGTATCTTTATCGGAGATCGGCCAAGGCGTTCCCATTTTGACCCAGCGGGTTAATGCGGCAATCTCTGTGGGCGGCATTTTTCCATTGGGAGGCATCTGGCTGTCGTCGTCATGATATTGAATCACCTGGATGATTCTACTTTTAACCGGATCTCCCGGGATCACGGCGACGCCACTATCGCTGCCTTTCATCATCCAGGCATGCGAATCCAGACGCAGACTGGCTTCCTGTTTTTTAGAGCCGTGGCAGGCATAACACCGCTTCACGAGCACAGGCCGAATTTCCTTTTCAAAAAATTCGATTTGTTCAGCCGGAATTTTATTCTCAGCCTGCAGTAGAGACGGTACTGAAAATACCACGAGAATCAGTATTGCCCAGCATCGAAACGCTGAAAACAAATGCAGGCGTGATGAATGATGAAACAGAATAAAAGGCCGCTTCATTTTTCAGTTCTTTCTCAACTAAACTGTGGCGGGAAATATCAGGAGGGATCAGGTTTGACTCAATCATAATTCGACAAACCCTTATGCCTCTATTCTACTCTACGATACAGGCAAAGGGTAGTCAGTTTTTTTCACTTAAACCTTATGAAGAATAGAGTTAGTGAATTCCAGATTCACCCGCATTCTTAACAAGGTTATGAAATTAGCGCTGTGCCCGCCATTTTATTACTTTGTAAAATGCAGTACAGTTGCTCTCTAGATACTATCGACTTAAAGGCGCTGTGATTTCAATTTTCACCCCTGCAAAATCACTCAGAAACGTTGAGGTAAGCATGACAGAAGACCAGATTTTAACAGAAGCACAGATTCAGGAATTTCTGAACACTTACTCTGAATGGGAGTTTCGTGAAGGTTGGTTGAGAAGAAAGTACTCGACACCTGGTTGGCCGCATACCCTCATGTTGGTAAATACAATCGGGTATCTGGCCGAAGCAGGCTGGCACCACCCGGATTTAAGCGTGGGTTATGCTGCTGTCACCGTCAAGTTACAGACACATCGAGTGAAGGCGATCACAACCAAAGACACCGAGTTGGCGCAAAAAATTGAAGAAACCGTGACCTGGTTACCCGCAGAGGAATCTCCTCTCGACGGATTCCCCAAACACTGGGTGCACTAACAGAAAACAGACTGGGACTGTGTCAAGAATTCAGGAAAGACCGACTATGAAACAGGAACGCATCCTGTTTGTGACTGGTAAACTGGCCGAATATTCATTGCGGGAAATACTGAAAAAACTAGCCCCCCAGGCTGGTTTTGAATATGAAATCACCGTTTTGAATGTTCAGGTTGCCGCTTTGATGCATGTCCCTCTGATCAAACGCAGACTGACTGTTCCAGCGGGGATCGACTGGGTCATGCTTCCCGGTTTATGTAAAGGCGACCTCCAGATTCTCACGGATCATTTTGGACTCCCGTTTAAAAGGGGACCTAAAGATCATTTCGACCTCCCCGAATATTTTGGTCAGGAGGGGAGACCACCCAAAGATCTGTCCCGATTTGATATTGAAATCCTGGCGGAAATCAATCATGCCCCTTTTCTGTCAGATGCAGAAATCCTGCAGCAGGCAGAACATTACCGCCAAAACGGAGCGAACCTGATTGACGTGGGTTGCGTTCCCGGTGATAGCTGGAGCCGGGCAGGGGAGGTCGTTCGCATGCTGGTTGATGCGGGGCACCGTGTCTCGATTGATAGCTTTGACCGGAAAGAAGTGGAAGCGGCTGTCGAGAACGGGGCAGAACTCATCCTGAGCTGCAATCACACGAATCTCGACTGGGTTTCCAGACTGGGAGTTGAAGTCGTCGCGATCCCGGATATTCCCAGTGATTTTGATTCACTGTGTGATGTTGTCGATCAACTGGTTCGCACAGAAACCCCTTTTCGAATTGATCCCATCCTGGAACCGATCGGCTATGGTTTCGCCGACTCACTGGAGCGTTACTATCGCGCACGCAGAGAGTTTCCAGAGTTTGAAATCATGATGGGCATCGGAAATTTGACCGAGCTGACCGAAGTCGACACCGCGGGAATCAACTTTCTGCTCGCCGCGCTCTGCCAGGAACTGAAAATTCACAGTGTTCTGGCGACGGAAGTGATCAACTGGGCGCGCAGCGCCATCCGAGAATTTGATCATGCCCGACGCATGGTAAAATATGCGATCGACAGCAAAAGTCTGCCCAAACACATTCACTACCAACTCGTTTTGTTGAGAGATGCCAAACTCAATGAAATGGGGCAGGACGCATTACAGAATCTGTCACAACAAATTCGTGATCCGAATTATCGCATCTTCGCTGAACAGGATGAATTGCACGTCATGAATCGGGACGGTTACTGGAAAGGCACTGATCCCTTTGAGTTATTTGATCAGTTTCAGGCGGCCAATCCGAAAGAACTGGACGCCGCGCATGCGTTTTACCTGGGTTACGAAATGTCTAAAGCAGTGACAGCTTTGACGTTGGGAAAACAATATCAGCAGGACCAGCCTTTAAACTGGGGTTTTCTGTCACAGGCCGAAATCAGTGCGCTGGAACGCAGAAGAGATCAGGGAGAAGGAGAACAATGTGGACCTCGCTGATGATTCCGTAAGGGTCTGGCTCTTGCTATACTGATCTAAGCGTCTGTTGCGATTTACTCTGATCTAAATTCATCGTGTTTCTTCTGTAGATTAAATTCATGTCCGGTAACGTTTTTCAGGATCTCTCTCACTTACTGCCAGAGCAGGGGAGGCATGTCTCAGGCCCGCTTCCGCTGGTGGAAGAGCTGACTCCCTGCCCGGATCTGGAACGTCTCTTTCTGGAATTCGCCGGTGATGATCAGCTGCTGGTACTGGAGAGTGCCCGTCAGACCTCCTCAGTGGGACGATTTTCCTATCTGATGTGTAACCCGCTGACCCGCGTTCAAATCCAGCAGGCTCAGTTTTCCGCAGATCCTTTTGAATCGTTTCGAAACATTCACGCACGGCATCACGTGGAATCCATCCCCGGTCTTCCGCCATTTCAGGGAGGATTCGCCGGCCTGCTTTCCTATGAACTGGGTCGCTGCTGGGAAAAGTTTGCCCGTGCGCCTCACGATGAGTTTCAACTCCCCGATCTAGCCGTTGGGTTTTATGACTGGGTGATTGCCTGGGATCACAGCCAGCATCGCGCCTGGCTGATCGTGCAAGGTTTCGATCATCGTCTGGAAACACGGCATCTTGATCTGGCCGCACAGCGATTGAAGGCCATTAAAGCACGTCTGCATGCTGCAGACGGCAATCGACAGTCCAGATTGACTCCACTCAAGCAAAGTCCCTTTTCCCGGACGAAGCAACTGTCTCTGGAAGAGCTTTCTCCCGGGTTTCCCATTGAAGGAAATCCGGAAATTCTGAGTAATTTCAGCAAGCCTCAATTTCTCAAGCATGTCGAACGGATCATTGAATATATCTACGCCGGCGATATCTTTCAGGCCAATTTTTCACAGCGTCTGCTGAGTCGCAGTACCGGACACCCTGCAGAGCTCTATCTGAATTTACGTTCCAGAAACCCGGCCCCCTTCGCAGGTTATTTTGGCTGGGATGACTGGGCCGTCGTCAGCGCTTCACCCGAACGATTTCTCAACGTCTCTCAGAACGAAGTCGAAACCCGTCCGATCAAAGGGACCCGTCGCCGGCAATATGTACCGGAAGCAGATCTGTTATCACGTGATGAACTGCGCGAAAGCGAAAAAGATCAGGCGGAAAACGTGATGATTGTTGACCTGCTCCGGAATGATCTTTCCCGCGTCTGCCAGCCCGGCTCCATTCGCGTGCCCCACCTTTGTGAAGTGGAAACTTATGAAACCGTACAACATCTGGTATCAGAAGTACGGGGACAGCTCAAACCGGAAAACACGATCTGGGATTTACTGGCCGCCTCATTTCCCGGAGGTTCGATCACCGGGGCTCCCAAAGTGCGGGCCATGGAAATCATCGCGGAACTGGAACCGACGGTCCGCGGCCCTTATTGTGGCAGCCTGTTTTATGCCGGCTTGAATGGTGAATTTGACAGTAATATTCTGATTCGTACCTTTACCGTCAGAAATGGCTGGATTCAATTTCCCGTCGGCGGCGGCATTGTGGCACAGAGCAATCCGCGTCTGGAATACGAAGAGACCCTGCATAAAGCCGCAGGCATGATTGCCGCACTACAACCATAACTTCCCGTTTGCAGAAACCCGTTCATGATCCTGATCATTGATAATTATGATAGTTTTGTCTTCAATCTGGCCCGCTATTTTGAAGAGTTGGGACAGCAGACAACAATCATTCGTAATGATCAAATCACGCTGCAGCAGGCCGATGAATTAGCCCCTGACGCGCTGGTGCTTTCGCCCGGCCCCTGTACTCCGGAAGAAGCAGGGCTCAGCCAGGAACTGGTAACACACTTTGCAAATCGCATCCCCATTCTCGGCGTCTGCCTGGGACATCAGACCATTGCGGCCAGTTTCGGCGGGAAAATCATCAAAGCGCCACGCCCCATTCACGGTCAGACTTCCCTGATTTTTCATCAAACTTCCCGTTTGTTGTCCAGGCTGCCTAATCCCTTCCATGCGACCCGTTATCATTCTTTGATCATTGATGAAGCAACACTTTCGAATGAGCTGGAAATCACAGCCAGAACGGAAGAGGGCATCCCGATGGCAATCGAACACAAAACTGCCCCTGTCTTCGGTGTACAATTTCATCCGGAATCGATTCTGACCGAAAGTGGACTCGCCTTGCTGGAGAGTTTCCTCTCCTTTATTCCTGCGCACCTTTCAGATTCCTGATGCGTGCGCAGCGATCAATTCAGAGGCCGGTTAGTTAAGCTGGCTCAAGTTTGCATTCTGCCATCTAAACTCTTCCGTTATGATCCTGAGTTTTTTGCACTTCCTCACCTCCCTCTTCGATTACTGTGTAATACTTCACAATAACCTCCCCCCATCCAACCGATAAAACAGAAGATCTCAGAACGTCAATGAATCTGATTTCCGCTTTACTGAACGATTTGGCGTTCACGTATTCAAAGAGATTTGTGGAGGCACTTGCATGCAGTTAACTAAATGGATTTCGAAGAAACAACATTTATCGATCATAACAATCACGTTCTGCCTGATTATTATGACAGTCAGTGAATCATTTGCTGGTCAGTGGTTGCATGATTTTGAATCTGCCCAGAAACAGGCGCAGCAAAAAGACCTCCCCATCCTCTTGCATTTTCATGCATCCTGGTGCGGCCCCTGCGTCCAGATGGACCAGACCGTATTGAACACCCAGGCGCTCACCAGTCAGTTTGGCAAACGCATTATTGCCGTCAAAATTGACAGTGATGAGCATCAGCATCTGGTGAATCGCTTTAACGTGCGTTCGCTTCCCAGCGACATCCTCTTGACCCCCACGGGCACAATTATTACCCGTACGGACGGCAGTCAGCCCAAAAGTGACTATTTAAGTTTTCTAGGGCGGGGTGCGTCACGTTACGAAAAAGATCGACGCGTTTATCTGGCTGGTAAAAACAGTAAGCAAGAGCTGATGCAGAGACCAAAACAGGAAGACCAACTCGAACCCGAGCAAAATGAAGCTCCGTCTGAATCAGAAGAGAAAACGTATGTCGCAACTGCGCCTGCCAATGTCGGCCTGGATGGGTACAGCCCGATTGCACTGACACGAGATCGAAAATGGAATAAAGGGAACGAAGAATTCAGTTGGCCTTACCAGGGAATCACATATTACCTGAGCAGTCGGACTGAGCTGGAAATCTTCAAAAACGATCCAGGTCGTTACGCCCCTCAATTACTGGGCTGCGACCCGGTCATCCTCAACAAACAGGACCGTGCGATTCCAGGCAATACAAAATACGGTGCCTATTATGATCACAACCTCTATCTGTTTGTTGATCTGGAATCACGCGAAGAGTTCAAAAAGAGCCCGGACCGTTTCAGCCGTACCATGCATGTTCTCAAAATCGAACAAATTGAAGGTGCTGTTTTACGTTAAACAGCAGTGCATGCTTATTTTGTGTTGGCTGGTTTCCTGGCAGGTTCTGTTTTCTGAGTTTCCAGAGGAGCCGGAACAAGCGATTTGTTTTTGGCCGGGCTCTGTAATTCCAGTAACCGACCGCGATAGCGCTCATACAATCGAGTCTGTTTACTTTCCGGCGGTAATAATTTCCCGCCCACACAGACCGCTTTAATATGCGAAGTGTGCTGCAAAGGGGAACCATCGGCGATGATCAGATTGGCCAGTTTCCCCTCGGTTAAGGAACCGATCTGCTGTTCCACTCCCAGAATTTCCGCTGCAGAGAGTGTGACCGCTCTTAAGGCAGCCTGTTCCGGCAAGCCATAAGCGACTGCCATCGCTGCTTCAAACGGTGTGTTCCGCGAATTCCAGGCGCTATGGGAACGAATACTGAATAAGACACCCGCATCGAAGAGATGCCCCGGATTGGCATAAGGCGCGTCAAACGGGTCATAGTTTTCTTCTGGTTTTTTCATCACAGGACCGACGATCACAGACACTTTTCTTGCCTTTAATTCCTGTGCCAGTTTCCAGGCATCAGTGCCGCCGGTGATAATCACCCGCAATTTTTCTTTCTCGGCAAAGAGCAGGGCACCGGCGATTTCTTTCTCCGAATTTGCTTCAATGAACACCGGCTTCTTTTGATCCAGATAAGGCAGCAGCGCTTCATAACGGGGATCTGTCACCGGCCTGTTAGATGCGTTCTCCTTAGTCTGTTTTTTGAGTTTTTGATAGAGACGTGCTTTCTGAAGAAAGTCCTCTAATTCCTGCTGACGCTCTTCTTTTGTGCTCCAGAGAATCTGCAGGCCCGCTTCAAGATCCATCACCATCTCCGGCGCCGTCCAGCCTGCCGTTTGAATGAGGGAAGCCTGTCCGGCGATCAAACCGTTCTGAGGACAGACCAGTACGGACGTGATGCCGCCGGCCCGCGCCACGGGAAATAACTCAGAGTCGGGATTGATGGCCACCCCGGTTCGTAAATCCGGCTGCAGATCGCCGCTCTCCCCATAATCGTGCGTTTCACGAACTTTATCAATTTCAGTCAAACCTAATGTCGACCCGGAATCAATCAGCCCCGGATAAACGTGCAAACCTTCGGCATCAACGATCGTCATTTCTTTCGGCAGTGTTTTTGCCGGCCCGACATAATCAATCTTTTGTCCTTTGACAATGATGGTCCCGCCGGCAATATCACCTCCATCCACCGGATGCAGCGTGGCCCCCACAATCGCGAATGCTTTGGGTTCACCTGTCGGCAGCGAAAGGGGCTCGCCATTCCGCTGCGCGATTTCCACATTGGGAGCAAGGGAACGCCGTTCTGCCGTTTCTGACATTGCCGTGGGTTGTTTTTTCCGATCAAAATAGATCTCTCCCTCAATGATCGTCATTTCACAGCGGGAATAAGCATTTAATGGAAAACCACTGAAAATAGCAAAGTCGCCATCTTTCCCGACCTCGATCGACCCGATTCGCTGATCCAGGCCTAATTCGCGTGCCGGATTAATCGTAATTGTCCGCAAGGCATCGTTAAAGGACATATTCCCGTATCGCACGGTTTTAGCCGCTTCAAGATACAGATGCCGAATCAATTCCCAGTCGTCACTTTTAATAACCGTATTCACGCCGGCTTCATTCAACAGAGCCGCGTTGTGGGGCACCGCATCGAAGGCTTCAATTTTATACGCCCACCAATCAGAAAACGTGCTGCAGCTTGCGCCATGTGCCAGGATTTCCGGAGCGATTTTGTAACCTTCCAGCACATGCTGCAGCGACCAGACGCGCACTCCCAGATGTGAGGCCACGCGGAGCAGCATCAAAATTTCATCCGCCCGGTAACAATGGGAATGAATGAACTTTTCGTGGTTGACAATATCGGCCAGCGCTTCCAGCCGTAAATCGCGGCGGGGAGGCAGCCGCTTTTCAGTACTGTCGGACTTTTGTGCTTTTTCATATTCCTGCCATTGGCGACGGTAATCGATGGCTTCCAGAAACGCCCGCTGCAATGTCGCTTCCACTCCCATGCGGGTATTGGGGAAACGCGAGGTCTGATATTTCACATTTTCACCCAGCGCAAATTTGACCCCCTGAGGCGCATCATACAGGATATGCTCCTGCGCCGTTTTTCCGTGCTTCAATTTGACAACCGCATCCTGACCACCAATCACATTCGCAGAACCGTGAAAGATTCGGGCTGCGGTCACCCCGCCGGCTAATGCGCGATATTCTGACGGATCGGAAGTATTGATCACATCCTTGACGCGCACTTCCGGCACGATCGACTGTGAAGACTCATTGATCCCATCGGTGATCATAATATGACTGTGGGTATCAATAATTCCCGGCATCACATACAAGCCGGTGATCTCAATCTCAGCCGTGCCGGGAGGGATCTCCAGATCTTTTTCGATCGCCGCGATTTTTCCCTTTTTCACCAGTATCGAAACGTTCTTCAAAGTCTCACCGGTAACAGTGATCACGGTGCCGTTTTTAAGCACCAGATTGCCGTCGGTTTTCAGAGAGCGTCTGACACGATCCGATTCCAGTTCGGTATGATAAAGATGGTAATTGACCTGTTCCGTTTCCGTCAGAACCGGCTTTTCGGCGACCAGCACATCAGACGCTGGGGCTCCCAGTAAATCACCCTCATCGTCTGCGCCCTCGATAGAAAGCATGATCGGATTTTCCGCAGCCGGTTGAGATTTTTCCTGTTTGCGGACGGCTGACCAGCTGGTTTCCGTACCAAAGGCGGATTTCAATTTCCCGGAAATACGTGTCGGCTTCGTTTCTTTTCCAAGGGAACCTTTAAACTGCAGCTCAATCGCATGCCCGCCGGCTCCGATTCCGACCGTGAACTCAAACTGATCTTTTTTGATGCTGCCCGAGGTCACTTTCCCATCCCCTTTTTCGCTGGTGAAAGTTCCGCGCAGCTTCTCTTTCTCCTGTGCGAGTTGGAGCTGCCCAATCACTTTTCCCTGTGCCGATTCGATTTCGACTCCCCAGCTACCCGCTAAATCGATCTTGGCCGACTGTTCTTTCTCAGGCGAGATCGTTCCCGGCGTTTTTTCTTCCTCTGTTTTTGATTTGTCTTCAAAGTCAAATTTGACGCCATCAACAAACAGATAACGCACCTTTGTTTCACTGTTCTCCCAGGGACCATTCATGACGACCAGGTGGGCCAGCTTTCCCTTTTCGATGGTTCCCAGACGTTGCTCAATTCCTAATAGCTTTGCACTATCAACGGTCAAAAACCGGAGTGCCTGGTCCGCCGACAACCCTTCTTTCACGGCGGTCCGTAATTGCGGTAACAGATCGGCCACATGTTTCTTCAACGATTCGGAAGAAACACTAACCGGTAAACCACTGTCAGCCAGCAGCGTCAAACCCTGTAGCCGTGCTTTCCAGAGTCTGAGTTTTTCCTGTTGCACCCGTAACGGGTCTGGAATCTCGGCTGTGAGTTTTTTTGCTTCTGCTTTCGCTGCTTTTTCCTCGAGCTTGGGTTTTTCGGAAAAATCGAGTTTGCAGATGATGCCTCTCGATTCCGTTTTCAATCGATCGAGACACAGATAAGCTTCCGCGCCCCCATAAATCACCGGTTTGATTTTGAATTCCTGGCAAAAATCAAGCGTACGTAAAATTTCATCGCGTGAGTCCGCGGCAAACACGGGGACTTTCTTTGCATGCAGCAGCTCCAGAAAAGCCGCATAGGCGGGATCGGTCGGGGGACGCTTAATAAACGCGGACTGGTCCTGATACAAATCCCAATGCTGTTCGTAATGTGTTGTATCCAGAAACGTTTGCCGCAGATGAGCGACGGCTCCCATCAGCGTCTTCGGATAAACATCCCCCTTCGGGGCATACAATCGGAAAGAACTCATTGTCGATTCAATTAACGTCGACTCACGAACCGGAAATTCGCTCGTTGAGAGCAGGGTGCCCTGTCCACTGGCAATCTTTCCTTGAGGCAGGATGTGAACCGACGTAAAGCCTGCTTTCTGATAGTTCGTGAAACTGTCTTTTTTATTGGTCACCGCCTGATTCGCATGAAACTCCGGGCTGAGATAATTTCGATTGTCGGGCCGCGTCGCTGCCAGGGCATAACGGCCGAAGTCTACTTTGCGGGCGTCCGGCTTCGGTGGTTTTATGTCTTGATTGATCAGGCTGCTCGCAGCGGCATCAATGAAGCCGGCGTAAATCAACATTCCCTGACAGTCGATCACTTCCGCATCAGAGGGAATTTTGAGATCCACGCCGATCTCTTCAATCAGCCCGTCCCTGATGAGGACCGTGGCGTTTTCCAGGACAGCCCCCGGGCTGGTAACAACCTTAGCGTGCGTCAATGCAAATGCGGTCAACTCAAAACCCACATTCCGTTCGGCTTGCGCTTTCACGGGCAGAGGAAATGCAAGAATCGCTGTCAAAAGTAACAAAGCAAAAAGACGAAGATAGTACATGACGGTTCCATGTAGTAAAAAACGGGGGCATGAACGACTGAAAACCAATACACTGTCAGGAGCATTACTGTAGCAACCCACTCAGGCAATGAAAATAGGGAATCGACCAGGACCACGTTGTAATCTCCGGGAAATCTGATCTGTTTTGTTATAATAAATCCTCAAAAATACCAGGTGTTTCACACCGGGTGACTGCTATGATTCTCTAACGACCACTATCAAACTGACTGTTCTCTGATCTTCAAGGATTTCAGGTTATGCCACGTTATATTCGCAGTGCTCGCGGATCAAGCAGTTCCTCTCTCAAAATGCGTCTGGTGATCGCTGCAGGTATCGCCTTGTTTACTCTCGTTTCTTACCTGATGAAGGCAGACGTCAACGAGATCACAGGCGAGAATCAGCGGGTCGCACTTTCGGAACAACAGGAAATCGCTTTAGGACTACAGGCGATGCCGACCATTATCAGGCGACACCACGGCGAGCACCCTGATCAGGAGGCCCAGGCTTATGTCGATCGGGTCGGAAATCGTCTGCTGCAGAGCTTAAACGCATCGTTACAAAAACAGGGACGTCGCAATCCATATCAGTTTGATTTTCATCTGCTCAACGATAATCAGGTCATCAATGCATTCGCTTTGCCCGGCGGTCAAATCTTCATTACAGCAGCGCTTTACAAACAACTTGAAACAGAAGGGCAACTGGCGGGAGTGCTGGGCCACGAGATTGGTCATGTATTATCAAGACATGGAGCGCAGCAAATGGCGAAACAGGAATTAACCCAGGGACTGGCAGGAGCTGCCGGCGTCGCAGGTGGCGATGTCAACAGTGCGCAGCTAGCGCGCATGGTCGGATCGATGGTCAACATGAAATACGGCCGAAACGATGAACTGGAATCTGACCGCTGGGGCATCCAGTTAATGGTGCTGGCCGGGTATGATCCTTACGCCATGATCGGCGTGATGGACATCCTCAAACGGTCCGCGGGAGCGGGAAAACAACCGGAAATTTTCAGCACGCACCCTGATCCAGGGAACCGCATCGAACGGATCAAGGATTTCATCCAACGCACCTATTCCTCGAACCTTCCCACAGACCTCAAACCATAGTTTTTTAGCATGGGGGGATGCCTGTTAAACTTGTTCCCAGGAGCCTCTTGTGCCCTTAATTACCGTAAATTTCTCGCTTTGGATGCAGATAGAATAGACCGCCTGAACAAAACATCCGATAGAAACATGATAGTGAATTGACTTTGCTCAGGGATGAGCTATTATGTCTGTAGAACGTGCTTGCAATACGATTAGTATTGACGCTATGAGATTGTTTTGATAAACAACATTAAGTGAGAAATTTCTAGTAAGCCGTTTTTCGAATGAAGGATCTCTCCCGCTTTTTGAGATCATTTTTCCATGAACCAGTTTTAATTCAACTGGTAAGTAAGTTGGCTTTAAAGTAAGTTGAGTCGTTTCCAGCGGGGCGTATTTTCTCAACAGCATTGCTCCTGAAATCATTCGGGAGTCTCTTATTCATGAAAGTTATTTCTCTTTCATAAGTGTGCGCTGAAGGATACTCTCAATATTCGAACCAGTTGCAAATAACCGGGCCACTTACACGATGTTAATTTCGTTTATCGGCAAAATTACCTGCTTCAAGTTTTTACATTGATAAAAATTTAGTGAGTACATTTTCTGATCTGATCGTTCTTTTCAGTCAGACTAGAATTAAAAATGAAAGCCCGAATACTTACTAAAACATTTAAAAGTTCCTTATTAGCGGCCATTTATTGGTTGACGGAGCTTGATGAAAACGATTGAATTTCTAAGTATCTGTTTTTGACAACAATATTTTTTGCCTGAAAGGATATCGGCAAGACAATCATCCAAACGAGGCATTCATCAACACGCTTTTGAAAGCTCACTGTTATCAATGCCTGGACCAAGTCTCTTTGATAATTCAATAGAGGTGGTCCTCCACAAAGGGAATAAACAGACCAAGAAGGTCGAGTCCTCTATCGGGCGATTATTCCTCTGCGTGAATCTTTCTTCATGAGATCAAGATCAGGTCTGATTTACATTTAAGGCGCTTGTCAGGTTTCCGCTGAATTAAGAATCGGCTCGTTCAGAAGTATACCAGCATCATTCAAGCATCATCGCAGGTTGCCTGCAGGTGATCTGGGCTTGAAGCAGTCGTCGGTCACTTCGTGACACGTTCATGCCGTAGTTGTGTCTCTGATTATTTCGTTACTATTTTAGAATAATTTGGTGTTTCTGTATGGCCGCTAAGAGTTCTGATACTTCAGACAAACCCAAAACAACCCGTCGAAAAACCACAAAGACACAAAAAAAAGTGGAGAGCCCGACAGAGGACACTTTACCAAAAAGTGAAACTGATGCTCTGCAGGATGAATACCATCGCAAAGCAGAAGAAAACCTCGAAATTTTAGAAAACTCGCATTCATCTAAGCGTGAAGCAGAACCTGAAAGAGAACAGGCAAGCATGTCAGATTTTCCTGCTGAATCCGTAAGCGACGATAACACCGAACGAAATGATGCTGACCGATCAGACAGAACTGGCGGCAATCGCAGAAGAAGAAGAAGAAGAAGGAAACCAGACGGCACCAGCGCCAACCCGCCTGCGAATCAGGGGCAAGGCCAGGCGCGTCATACAAATCAGGGTGGCCAGGGTGGTCAGGGTGGCGGTGCTAACCGCGGTCGTAATGCAAATAATAATCGAGGAGGGGGAGGAGGCGCAGGAGCCCGGTCCCGTACGGGAGGCGGACGAGCCCAAACCAGACGTCCTCGCTCGACTTCGACTGCAGAGAATGAAAACATCTCAGGCACTATCGAAGGGGTACTTGAACTTCACCCCAAAGCTTACGGTTTTATCAGAGACCCCAAAGTCAATTACAAAGCACAAGACTCTGATGCATTCGTCTCCAGCTCTCTGATTGAAAAATATAATCTCCGTGAAGGCATTCTGATTCGAGGCGAAGTTGGCCCGGGCACACGCGGTCAGGGACCACGACTCAAAAGCATCGAAACGATTGATGCACGAACCATCGAAGAGTACATGGAAATCAAACCCTTCGATGAATTGACGCCGATTAACCCGTTCGAGCAGATTCAGCTTGAAACAGGCCCCATGCCAATCACCATGCGAATCATGGATCTGCTCACGCCCATCGGCAAAGGTCAAAGAGCACTCGTTGTCGCTCCGCCCCGAACAGGTAAGACCATGCTCTTACAGGATATTGCTGAAGCTGTCAGTAAAAATCATCCTGAAATCCGCCTGATGGTCTTATTGATTGATGAACGACCTGAAGAAGTGACAGAAATGGAACGTTCCATCAAAGGCGAAGTCATTTCCTCTTCGATGGACCGGGATGTGGAAAGCCACGTACGTACCAGCCAGCTCATTTTTGAGCGTGGCAAGCGTCTGGCAGAAGCAGGAGAAGACGCTTTCATTCTTCTGGACAGTATCACCCGAACCGCGCGTGCATTCAATAAATGGGTTGGTAACACAGGCCGTACCATGAGTGGTGGTCTGGATGTGAAAGCCATGGATATCCCGAAAAAGATGTTTGGAACAGCACGTCGTTTTGATGAAGGTGGTTCTCTGACCGTTCTGGGAACAGCTTTGATTGATACCGGCAGCCGCATGGATGAAGTGATTTTCCAGGAATTCAAGGGAACCGGTAATATGGAAATGGTTCTCAGCCGGGAACTTTCCGACCGCCGTATCTTCCCTGCGATTGACATCACGCTTTCCGGTACGCGACGTGAAGAAAAGATTCTGGCTCCGGAAGTTCTGGAAGGTGTCACGATGCTCCGCAGAAGTTTAATTTCCTTAAACCCTGTTGAAGCAATGGAACAACTCGCCAATACACTCAAAAAATTCCCGACGAACAAAGAATTTCTGGAAAAAATCCGGGCTATTCTTTAATACATTGTAATCTGTTTCACATCACGGATCTGAAAAGTTTACTACCCTGTCACAAAATACATCCTTGTAAGTGGTGACGATTTTCAGCCAGGATAAACGCAACAGGCAAAGTCTGTCACTCCCACTAAGAACAGGATTTCTTTGGTGAACAGTGCCGATTCGGAAACCCAGCAGCCTGAGCGGAATGATTTACAAGAATTGAATCATGCTTCCGAACTTCCCGTCAGCAAAACGCGATCAGGAGCCTATCTCAGGCTGACAGTCTTCCTGATCCTGCTCGGGACCATCAGTCTGGCCTATTTTAATTTCAGAGACGTTTTGACTCTGGATTATCTGGCGTCCCAGGAAACGAACTGGAGACAATTCGCTGAACAATACCCGCTGGCAATCTATCTGATTGCTTTTCTCATTTACACCAGCATTACAGGACTGTCATTACCGGGAGCGGTGCCACTGACTTTAACCTATGGCTGGTTTTTTGGATTTTGGAAAGCGCTGCTGCTCGTCAGTTTTTCTTCCACAGCCGGGGCCACTCTGGCATTTTTAACCAGCCGTTATCTGTTTCGATCTGCAATTCAAGCTCGTTATGGAGCACGCTTTGCACTGATCAATCAGCAGTTCGAAAAAGAAGGCGCTTTTTATCTTTTCATCCTGCGGCTCGTACCCGCGTTTCCTTTTTTTCTGATCAATGTATTGATGGGACTGACCGCCATTCGGGTCTGGACTTTCTGGTGGGTCAGTCAACTTGGCATGCTCGCGGGGACCGCCGTCTTTGTTTATGCAGGCACCAGTGTTCCCACGTTACAGGAATTATCGGAAAAAGGAGCCACAGGCATCCTGACTCCGCAATTGATCATTGCTTTCATTCTGCTGGGAACATTTCCGTTGCTGGTAAAGAAAATTGTGAGTCGTATTCGAACCCAAAAGTGAGCATTCCATCATTCTGACCGCGAGACTCTGATATGCCCGAGCCGATCCAGATTGCCCCCCATGACGAATATAATCAGCAATTAGTTGAATACGTTCACCCGCCAGACTGGGTCAACCCTCAACCGACGGACCGCTATAATCTGGTTGTGATTGGAGCTGGAACAGCGGGACTGGTCACCGCCGCCGGGGCAGCGGGTCTGGGCGCGAAAGTCGCCTTAATTGAACGGGATCTGATGGGGGGAGACTGCCTGAATACCGGCTGTGTGCCTTCCAAAGCCATCATCCGCTCCGCCAAAGCCTGGAACGCTGTTCTGAAATCGAACGAGTTTGGAATTGAGATTCGCAAGGAAGAGATCTCTGTTAATTTCAGCAAGATCATGGAACGCATGCGAAAACTTCGCTCTGAAATCAGTTATCACGATTCCGCTCAGAGATTTCAAGAACTGGGAGTGGATGTATTTATTGGCGCAGGCAAATTTCTCAACCAGAATACAATCGAAGTCAACGATCAGAAACTCAGTTTTAAAAAAGCAGTCATCGCGACAGGCGCCCGGGCGGCAGTCCCTTCCATCGAAGGAATTAATGAAGCGGGTTACCTCACCAATGAAACTGTTTTTTCACTGACCGAACTCCCGCAGCGGCTTGCCGTGATCGGGGCCGGTCCCATTGGATGTGAACTGGCACAAACATTCGCCCGCTTTGGTTCAGCAGTCACACTGCTGCAATCGCATGCGCAAATTTTACCGCGGGAAGATCTGGATGCAGCCCGGATCATTCAACGTCAACTGGAATCAGATGGGGTGAAAATCATTCTGAACGCAACCACAACCCTGGTCAGCAGCAAAGCACAAATCAAACAACTTACGATCCGTTCTGAAAATCAGACATTCACTCTGGACGTCGATGAAATCCTGGTCGCTGCTGGCCGCGCCCCGAATGTCCAGGGGCTTAATCTGGAACAGGCCGGCGTGAACTACGATGAACGAACCGGGGTCTCCGTGAACGACTACCTGCAGACATCCAACCCTGCCATTTACAGCGCGGGAGATATCTGCTCGCGTTTTCAATTCACGCATAGTGCCGATTTCCAGGCGAGAATTGTGATTGGAAACGCACTGTTTAAAGGCTGGAGTAAAGCCAGCCAGCTTCTGATTCCGTGGTGTACCTATACTGATCCCGAAATTGCCCACGTCGGACTGTATGCGCATGAAGCAAAAGAGCAGAATATCCCTATTCAGACTTTCGTGCAGGAGCTGGAGGGAGTTGACCGGGCCATCCTGGATGGAGAAACCAACGGTTTTGTGAAGGTCCATGTCAAACAGGGAACAGATCAGATTCTTGGCGCAACCATCGTTGCCTCGCACGCTGGCGATTTGATCTCCGAAATTTCTGTAGCGATGAAATCCGGCATGGGACTGAAAAAACTGTCCGGCGTGATTCACCCTTATCCGACCCAGGCTGATGCCATCCGAAAAATTGGAGATCAGTATAACCGAACCCGCCTCAGTCCGTTCATCAAAAGCCTGTTCCTGAAATGGTTGAAGTGGACGCGGTAGGTTCAGGTCCAGGTAGTGTTTATTTATTGGTTTTGAATGTGACTCCCCGAACCGCAACCTGACCCAGGTCGGTTTTAACCGCGGCTAACGCCGTGCG